>ERZ761607.216-NODE-216-length-119001-cov-12.785802_pt1 | contig 119001 bp, 91 predicted proteins | sample MGYA00511164_ERZ761607 | MGnify/ENA primary metagenome ERZ761607 (study PRJEB28899, sample SAMN02445080) | bioreactor sludge metagenome | biome: EBPR sludge | place: Australia: Brisbane, Thorneside Wastewater Treatment Plant | collected 2011-06-22 ...
ATCAAAATCTATTTCAATAATATTTGTCCTTCCTTTTTCTTTTAGTTCATTCAAGACACGAATTTCATTTATAAATCTTCCAAATCTTCTTTTTATATGCTCGGGACTTTTGCGATGTGGTCGATAATAGTTTGATAATTTAATTACCCTTTCTTTTCCTTCAGATTCTTTATTATATAAAACAAATACACTAGAATTTACTCCCTTAGATCCCTTTATTTCTGGATTTAAATATCTTAAGTAATAAACAGCACCTTCATACTCTATAAAATTTTCTTTTTCGATTAATTCACCATTTGCATCCTCACTTAATTCGATTCTATTTGCGTAGTATCTCATAAATTAAAAAAACTTACGTTGGGTTATGTCCTGAAGTTTGAGAATATCAATAATATAATAAGAATCCACTTTTATCAAATCAGCGTCATTTTGCTTATAAAACTCCATTACATCAACTAGGATTAAATTTTTTTCACTTTTAATGGGTAAACTATCTGTATTTAAGAGCAGTTGTTCAAAAAAATTAAGCCTTGACTTTCGAGCCTTCTCTGTGTGGGATAAACTAACACAATTAATAGCATAATCTTGTAAAGCAAAACACTTTTCATTTGAAGGTGATATATCTTCGCCAATTAAAACTAAAATCTTGTAGAAGTAATTGAGATTAGTCTGCTTTACATCCTTATATTTATCCAAAAATGAAACTAGTGTATAAAAATCTGCTCTTTGCTTATAACGAGTATTTTTGATTGGGAATAGCTGGTTAAACTGAAGTAAGATATCTAAGATTCTGTCAAACCTTTTTTCTAAGTCCAAGCTGCTCTCTTTAGTAAAACTTTCTTCTTCATAAAATTTATCTACAGTAAATTTTCTTTCTGTAATTCCATACTGAACTAACGTTAAAAGTTCTCCGACAAAATCCAAATCATTCAATCTGTCAAGGCTTTTCTCTGTAAAAAGCTGTAATGAATCAAATTTTTGAGAGTCAGCCACTTTCTCTACAAGTGTTTGAAGATTTGTATTTGCATATTGGGCTTTAATAATTTCCGGTCTATTAAGCTTGGTGCCAAACTTGTTTACACGATAGTAAAATTCTTCAATTTCATTCTCTTTAGCCTTAGTAATTATACAAACAGAGATTCGATACTTTTCAAAGAAGAACTCTTTATCTGTCCGGTCAATTTTTTCCTTATTCAAATCGGGGAAAAGCCCTTTTGCATAACCTAAAATAGTTCTCGTGCGTTGTTGACCATCTACCATTTCATATCCGCTATTTCTGCTATATAGAAAAAAAGCCGGCAGCGGATACTTGAGTTTTATTGAATCAATCAACTTCTTTTTTGCTGGGAGAGTCCAGATGTCTCCACGCTGGTAAGGTGGATTTAAATCTAGTTTCTTTTCATCATAAATAGTAATAAGGCGCTGTAGCGACCACTCTTCAAAATTAAACTCCATAAAAATTAAATAAAGCAAGCAGCACATCCTTCCATTTCTGTATCATCTAATACATCAAGTAAGTAGGGTGATTTTGCTTTCGTTTTATTACGGTTAAGAAATTCAGTTTTTATCGTTTCGATTCTTTCAGGTTTTATTAATTGCTGCAAGCTTTCGTTTTGGTTCCAAGTAAACCCTTCTTTCTCATTTTCATATTCCATTGCCTGCTTAAACTTTTCAGGGTGCTGCTCATACAGCCACACCCATTCAATTTTTTGTTGAAAGAAACAAAAATAACAGCCAGAGCGGCTACGGGCATATTCCCCTTTTTTGCCATCTACTTCAAAGCCAATTTTTTCATAGTACGCCGGTACACCTACACCACTGTCCCTCAACAAACTGAAAATATCCTCCCTTCCCAATACATCCTCATTATCGCATAAAGCAAATTCAGTTAGGTGTGCCAAAGGATAATTAGTGGTTTTTAAAAACTCAAATACCACTTTGTTGAATTCTCTGGTGCCCAAATCTAACAGCAGGTTTAATTTTTGATGAACAGAAAACCTTATTGATACCGGCTGCTGCACTGTTTGTATGATTCTTTCAAGGTTCTTGCCAGAAGTATTGAACTCATATATCTCCTTTATGGCAGGTATGTTCTCATTTTTTAAAACCTTATTTATTACATCCTCACTCCAAATGTTTTTTCTAAAGGGAAATATTGATTGAATGTTCGGCTTCTTTGAAATATAGCCTTCTCTGTCTTCATCCCCCCGTATGCCAACATAAGAAACCACCAAATCATCGCCAACAAACTGCTCAAAAGGCTGCAGCTTTAAATATTTTGTACACCACCTTGCATTGGAAGAAGGCAGATAGCCGCCAAAAGATTGATAAAGAAAATCGAATGGGTCTTGTGTTTCTGTTTTAGCTGCTTCTAATAATGTTATCTTTTTTCCCAAGTATCCTTCCAGCCTTGTAATCAGGTCATAGGTTTCCTGCAACTCCTTGCCAGTGTCGCAAGTGTAGTATTCAATATCCAGTTGCGGATATTTCTGGTGCAGGTATATCGCCAGTGCTGCGCTGTCCTTTCCGCCAGAAATGCCTAATACATGTCTTACTTTCTTATTCATTCTTTAATAACTCCTGGAGCAATTTGGTTAAAGCTGCAATATTTGTTTTTTTATCCTTACCCAATGTGGCTTTTAACTGATTTACGGCTGTATCTACTTCTTTGGCTTTGCCCTTGGGTATCCGCAGCAGGTTTTTATTCAGGCCCTGTACAAAAGAGGTTATTTCCAGTTTCACCACTTCCTCAGCATCATCATTTATATCAATACTACTAATATCTGAAAGATTATCGAGCTCATAAAAAATATCTTTCAGTTTATCAAACAGCAACACTTCGTCTTCATCAGATATCGAAGTTAAAGGCTTGCCAATACAGGACTGTGCAATGGAGCCTAACCAGGCTTTTCTATCGTCCAGCTCTGACTGAATACGGGTGTAAAATGTTTTTTGCTGCGGCAGCAGCAAGTGTGTTTTTAATTTACTGAACCGTTTTCTGATTTCATTTTTATATGCAGGAAAAGTTTCCTTGCTGTTTAAGATATCTTTTAATAAATAAGCTTCCAGCCTGTCAACCAAGCTATCATAGCTTGTCCTTAGCTCTCTTACTGAATCCTGCAATTGTTTTAAAAACCGCTCTATTGCTTTGGGATTGCTTTGCAGTTCTTCAAGGCTATATCCTAGTGCAGCCGGAAAATCCTCAAAAAAAGCTTTCTCAGGGTCTTTGGCTGTTGCAATTACCTTTCGCAGGTTGAGTGTTTTCTTTTCGAGCCTGTTTGTTATTCTTGAATACTCCGGTAGGTCTTTATAGAAAACAAGAAAAGGCTTGATGGTTTGTATAAAAGTTTTGTTAGTGGGCTTATGATTTTCGGTTTGGTTTAAAAACAACCTGTACCTGTTAAAAAGCTGCAGCTTGATACCATTTACATCAAACGCTTTTACAGCAAACATGCCCGGTTTTTTATTCATTAAATCCAGCACATCAGGGGTGATTTCCGGCACATACACATCTCCCTCATACAAAGCAAATTCATTTTGTTTTGCCAGTAAAAAAACCGGCAGCCAAAAATCAATTACCCCTTGTTTTAATTTAAAAGGTCTGGCAGACAAAACCGAAATAAACTCAGCTATGTTTCTTTCTTTATTTTTTGAATTCTGTAAAAATTGTTCGCCTGCATGCCATAGCAAAACAAAAGATGTATCTGTTGGCGTATCTAAAGTGCCTATTTCATCTGCTATTTGGTGGATACCAGTTTTACGAAGCAGGGTCAGGTAAATAGACTTTTCTGGTGGAAACTCAGATTCAGTAAATCCAATATTGGGTTTATCCAAATCAGTAATTAACTTTTCAACTAGCCTTTTTCTGGCCGTTGAAATTTGCGACGAAACTTTTGTCTTATTGATTAATTCATTTTTATACACCGGGGTTGAGAAATAAACTTCATTGCAAAGTTTCGACAACTCCTGGTTGAATGTATGCCGGCTTTTTATTGAGAGCTTTTTTCCTCTTGCATACCATGTTACATTGCCGTTGTTTGAATACAGGTTGTCTATTACAAAATGGTTGAGCAGCTTTACATAATGTTCTTTGATATTATTAAGTTCCTTTATGGCAATCTTATCTTCTTTATTGGATTCTTTTACCTTTTCTATTTTTTGAATTTCAAAAAGCGTATTTCTTATTTCTACTGTGTTCTTATAAAAGCCATATACAATGCACTCTTTCTCTTCTGCCGAAGTTTGCTCAATCCTTTTAACTGCTTTTGCATCTTCAGAAATAACAAGGTTTATAAACCCGTCCACTTCACCTTCCGGAATTTGCCTGATTGGTTCTTCTGTTAATTTGAATTGAAAGAAACGGGGCGTTCCTTTTTCATAAAAGGCTGATTTAGCTGGTATGAACGGGAACTCAAAATACTGATTGAGGTGATGGACAACATTTGAGACTTTTTCAACCAATTTGCCTGCATCATCGATTGCCAGCTCAATATCTAGTTCGCTGCTGCCGACAAAAGTGTAGCGGAAATTATGCCTTACATACCGGATAATCAATTTGCTTGTGAGCGCCCGTAAAATTTCCTCTGGGTCTTTAATGCCAAGTGCAAGCTTGGAATAGCTAATATAAAACTGCGGTTCTAATTTGGCAGAAGCATTACTGAAAATATTGAGGAGACCAATGGTTTTAATCATCGCCTCCGCATCGCTTTGCTGTTCGCCTGGGAATAAACCATCTATCTTTTCTAAAGACACACGAATATTTGACCATTGCTGAAAGTTAGGATTGGCTTTTGTACTTAAAACCCCAAAATATGTGTACATCAGGTAATCATACAACTGAGGTACACTGTAATAGCAATTTTGGTTTTGTGCAAAAGCATTTATTCCAAGATGGTCATTGGATTCAATAAATGAAAAAAGACTTCTTTCATTTTGCCCATAGCGTTGCAGCGACATGGTAAGCAGCGCTGCAGATAATATATCAAATGGATAAAGTTTCTTAGCCAGTTCCTTATCAAAATAATCCTTTAATGGAAATGCTTTTGCATCTCTGATAACAGTAAAGAGTTTATCGAAGGTCTTATCAATCTTTTTCTGTGGAAACTTCTGATCAATTCTCTCTGCTGCAAGAAATAGTAACTGCTCTACAGGTTCATTAAACGGAATATCTTTTAACCTCCCTCTTACTTTATCCCACTCCTGCCTTTGCAGTTTATTAAGTTGTAATGCATAACTGCTGAAGTCCTGGTGCAGCGTTGCAATGAATAATGCATCATTGTTTGCATCATTAACCCACTCTGATAAGAGTTGAATAAAATATAATTCTGATTCCGGGTTATTCTTTGCTGCATAATCAAGGAATTTGCCAAACTCATCTATCACTAAAGCAAGGCCAGCCCCTTTCTTCTTTAAAGCTTTATATTCTTTATCAATTGCTTTTATTATATCGGAAGATGAATATTTTTTTCCAAGCTGGTATCTTTTGGCAAACACCTCTTCCAGAGATGTATATTCACCAACAAACGATATAAACTCATAATTAGGAACAGAGTTCAGTAGTTTAGTATGTCCCTTAAAATGAATAAAGGATTTCTTGAGTGTTTGTTTAAATGCTAAAAGAAAGGATGATTTACCAGTCCCATAAGCACCAATTACAACATGGGCTTTTGTGCCCACATTTATATCGTTCAATATTGAAGTAAAAACATTTGAAGCATTGGGTGTAGCGATATAATTAAACTCATATTCACTATCCCTAACCAAATTAATAGAAGGAGAAAATTTTATTTTAGTAGCAGCCATTCAGCACCTCCCATTTATCTATGTTTGATTTAATTTGTAATTCTCTTACGCCTGCAGTTTCTGTATAAATTACCCCTTTATATTTACTGGCAAGTTTTTCTATTTTAGCGTATAAGCCTTCCTCGTTTAAGCAAAAAACCAGGCCCGGGGAATTATTACCAATTATCAGTTCATTAAAGGATATTGATTTAGCTTTGGGATAGTTTTCCAAAATTGTAAACAACACAATCTCGTCAGGCAAGTCATATTGAATTTTGCTTGGCACCCGGTACCAATCAACAAATTTACCTTCTACATTTTCGGATGAAAAGTGACTTATTAAATCAAGGTCTATCATTAAACTTGAAAAATCTTCTTCTATATCAACTTTTGTTTCTTTGGAAGTTGGCTTCAGGTAATTTCTTAAAAAAACACTTATATCTGCGGCTATTGTATTTTCATTTATGCTTTTCTGGTTCTCATCTTTCAATAACCTTACAATGAAATTTTGCAGATGTTCCTTTGTAAATTCTGTTCTTATTTTTCGGAACTGATTAAAGAAAAGATTATAGATTGAAGCTTTATTAGTTTTATTCAAAGAATAATGTAGTAGCCAAACTGTTGCAATATTTTCAATATAAGGATCGACTCCTTTTTTGTCATGAAACAAATAAGTTGCCAAATCAGTATATTTATTGTCTGCATCAATAATTCCAAATGCTTTTAGCCAATAGGATATTGATGTAACCATATTTTTACCTACACCTAATTCTATCACAGCTGACTCTTCATTAAAGTTTCCTTTAAAGTCATATCCCTTTTTTAGCCAAAGGTGTTTGCAAATGAACGATTCATGCCCAGAGAATTGTAACTTCATATTAAGCAAATTATAAAATTATTTATACTTACTATTGGAAAATTGAGAGAAAAAATCATGTTGGTATTAGTGAATTTTCAGTCCATAATTTATCCAAAGTTTTCATTCAGGCTATTCCAATTGTGTCCTAAAAAACTCACTTATAGTACAATCTAACTTAAATTCTTTATTACAGTTTTAATATTATTTTCCACTTCAATGAAAATTGCCATTCTCTTTCTGGATTTTGTAAATAACCTTCCCAATAAAAAACATAATAAGGCCGGTAAAAGCATGATGGCCAGTATGAGGTAACTGTAACCAGAATAATCATTGGCTTGTGTCTCTTGTGAAGATAATATCAAGCCAAACTTTTGAATGGTTTCTGCCGACATAAAAAGGTTATCAATTTTATTCCAATAATAAAAGGTCAGTACCGTTAAAACAATAGTTAAAAGATATATCCCGGTTTCTAAAAAGATTACAAGTGGCCTTTTGAATATCCTGCTGTATATGCCGGTTTCAATTTTGCCGGCGGCTTGTTTCAGTATTTCAATGTTGTGGTTAATATCCGGATTTGCCGGAGCATAGTCATCACCGGTAACAAACTGGGCAACTTTATAAAATATCCTTCTCATATTATCTTTAATTGTTATCCTGAAATTAATGAATTATAATCATCTTGAATTCCAGGGTTTTCAACCTTAGTATTATTGCAGATTATGCATTATCACAGCTTCTGATAATATTTTCAATAACACTAATTTTTAAACATCAATTCAAATAAAGTATAACACCAGTATTACCCCAAAACAAAAATGAGAGCCCTCGCGAAGCCTTTAAGTAGTAATTGATTTTGAAGCAGAGAGATTAAAAAGCTATAACCCCAGCACTTCGGCCCTTTGATGAATCAATTGGGTGTATTGTTCCTGCAATGGCTGGTTTATAAAACTTTGGGGAATCAACAGTAACCAGCTTTCAATAGCATTGGAAAACTTGCTGTACATATTATTGATTGCTTTTTCTTCCAATACTTTGAAAGAAGAAAAGACGATATCAAAATCCTTTCGCTGCAATTTTCTTTTCTTCCCGTTAACATTCAGCGCCAGCTCTTCATGATCTCCCTGCACCACTAACGCAGAAGCTACCATATCATAGGCCGGAGCTAAAACGAAACCAGTACCCGGCTGCTCTATCAATGAAAAATTTTTCAGGTGCATGTCGGCATTGCCAGTAAGAAAAGAGAACAATACCTGTTCAAAAAAATTGATCAGGTCGAGTACCGGGTTAGCGGAGTATTTCAGGATGGCCCTCCCTATCTGTTCATATGATCCTTTATACTTGTCTTCGGTAAGCCGTTCCGTTAACTGGCACATATCTTCCATGTGCAGCTTGTTTTTTTTATTGCGGTCGATACGCCGGGTAATGTAGGCAAGACTGCCGCTATGCATTCTTATGAGTGAGTGTGGTACCGTTGGTATTCCTGCGAGTTCCGCCAGGTGCATGGTAAGATCTTCCAGTTCCGGCAGATGCGGGTATTGCCTGGTGGGCGGCTTTAAAATATAGGCTCCCCATAAACCGACAATGGTAAACCGTTGTGTTGTTTTGTGGCCTTCTTTTTGTTTAACCGGTTTTTCTATTTCCAGAGAAAGTTTAGGTTGTACACCCGTAACCGCCACCTGGCTTTTAATCACCTGCTCCCCAAGCTCCGGCATCTGGTCTTCGGTATAAGGCAGTAGCGGCGGCTCCGGCTTACCGAAAATCTTCCGGCTGCATGCAGGATGAAAATCAACCAGGCCATTATCCAGTTTTTTATAGCAATAAAGGCAGTTCATCATTTTTCTTCTTTGGTTGCAACAACACTTACCGCACCTATACAGTCCTTACAACAGGCTAATAGCAATCCCATCCTGTCCCGCTCGTTCAGCTTCCAGTTTTTTTCGGCTACTTCCAATAGCCAGCCTTCCGGAATTAATCCGTCAAAAAACGGAATCATTGTTTTGCTGTTGTAGGGCTTATCGGTTAGGGGCAGGGTAAGGCTCACAGCCCGGGCATCTTCAGAGTTCAGGTATACGGCATCATACCAAAAGCTGTAACCATCTTCCGTTTCGGAAAGGTAGCCAGCTATTTGGCCATTCATTAATACATCAGCTTTCCTCATGGAGAAGTGATTTTCGGTTAACAGGTACAGGGCCCAGTTCATGGCCAAACAGTTTCAGCAACTGGTTTACTTTATCCATCTTAAGCGTAGCTTTTCCCTGTTCCAGGTCTCTTACAAATCGCAAGCCCACGCCCGCCTTGGCGGCCAGCTCAGGTTGAGTAAGATTAGCCTGTTTTCGCTTCTCCTTTATAAACCTGGATAATGTGCTGTTATCTTTATTCATTATACACCCTTTCGGGTATAAATATATGATACAATTTTGAATGTATACCCCAAAAGGTATAATATTTTAAATTATAAAGTATAGTATACCCTTAAAGGTATAAAATGAACAAATAATTGATTTTTTGAATCCAAAATTGGGCGAATGGGTGGGCTAACAGGACCCACCGCCATGGTTTGTGGCGCCCGAACCAGGCTTAAAGCCCGGGGCGTCTCGAACCATCAGCCGAACGCCGACACAAGGATTTTCCCAAATATAACAACTGATTTTCATTGAGTTTTCTCATTGCCCTGGTTCGTATGCTAGGAACCAAATAAACTACTCTCTGAATCTGCGCATTACCTCCAACATAATTAAAAACAGTAACGGCCAGAAAAAAATGATTTGCCTTGAATTTAATAACTTCAAATATGAACAGTTCCATCAAATCACCAGGTATGACCCGGTTACCGGACTACCCCATTCACATTAAAAAGGCGGTCTTTTTGTTATGTAGCCTGTTTATTGTAAACATACTGTATGCGCAAAAAATCGCGTTCAGGTATCCCTTTAAATTCACTAAAAAACTGACCCAAAGCGCAAGGCTAAATAAAGGAGCATACATTCACCTTGATACGTCAAAGAAGCAAATCGCTCTTGTGCTGCAAGACATGAACCATACCGATTATGTCCTGATTGACTCAAATATGAAAACCCTAAGCAACTTCTCCCTTCCGGCGGAGAAAACAATTTTTGGTTATCAAATAGAAGACAGAATACGTAAATACTATTCAGGCGCAATATCCGATGGAAATACCTATACTTTCATTTTCCGAAAATCAACTTCGAATTCGGAGTTTACGGGCAGAATTGCAGGATTTAAATACCGCCAAAGCTTTCAGAAAGAGGTGGTAGACTTTCGAAGCAAATCTGTTAGCCAGCATAATTACCTGTCAATTCCAAAAGAGGAGGATTTTATCAGCAGTTTTTCTCAGAACAACATCTTCTATGCAATTACTGCTTTAGACGAAAGCTCTTCCCTGAAAATATACACGCTGAGCGGGGATGGCAAGGAAGACCAAAAGCTAGTTCCGTTTCCCCTCCCCTCTTGGCCCGGAAAGAAAACAAAAAAGCTGTCTGAAGTACTGGACAACACCGTCCTAATTACGGAAGGGGAAGAAACCGGGCTGGATGATGCCTCTCTCTCTTCCAAACTATATATTACCAATGAGTCTCTCGTTTTTGTGAATGACAACCTGTGGGGTGCACATACCGTGAAGATCAGCACAAGCGACTTCTCGGTATCATCGCAGACCATCAAAATGGAAAAAAATGAACAGGGCAAAGAAAATGACAAGACGTACACTTCCTGTTTTAAATCGGGTGATTTCTTCTATACTGTCAATTTGATTGACAAATCCATTTACCTTGAAATCCACGACTCGTCCGGAACGAAATTGAAGACAATTGAGATAAACGAGTTGAATATTCAGAGCATTACCAATGAAACAGGCACCTATGAAGAACATAAATGGAGCGATGTGAAATCCGACCCTGTAGATGATTTTAAGAAACTGCTTAAAGCATTTCGAAAAGGCAACCTTGGCATTACTGCCGAAAAGCGATCAAATGGCAATATTCTTGTCACCATAGGTACGCATGATATGTTGCCTATCGGATCATATTCACCCGGCAGTTCATTTACCTCTGTTAGCTCCGTTCCACAAGGTTACGGCAACCACACAACCAGTACCGGAAACATGATTGGCCCAAACCTGAGTTTAAATATCCACAGAACTACCGGTATTTCAAGCTACTCAAGAGATTCCGAGTACTACAAAAGCACCAATTTTAAACTAATGCTGGATGGAACGAAGTTAACTCCCGTGAAAGTGAGTATTCCCGAATCTGTAGCTGATCAGGTCAAAAGGCAGATCGGTGACACGGGCTCAGGGATCATTTCACAATTCAGATTTCTTGGTAAAGAATATCTCGGCTACTATGAAAGTGGGGCCGATGAATACTATTTCAAGCAGATCAAATTGAAAAAATGATGTTTTGCTGGCGTCCCGCCAACAGCGTTTGATTGGAGACAATGTATTAAGTTCTGCATCTTTGCTATGGTTGATTGTACCTCAAAATACTTCCATCTGAACACAATGCCCAGCCATGTTGTGGATCAACAAAATAGATTTCGACTATATCCGTTTGTCCCATAGCAACAACTTTCTCCCATGTATTTCCTCCGTTACTCGTTTTAAATATCCGGCTGCCAGTGCTCAGGTATCCTGTATTATCAGTAAGAAACTGAATATCGGAAAAACTATTTTGAACAAATACATCCCGTGGTGTTGTAATAAACGCAAATGAATTTCCTCCATCAGTTGACTTGAAAGTAAAGCCTGTAAAACTCGATGTATAGACGGTATTGGCAGAAGGCGCAGTAACTGTTAGCAAACCCATGTTTAACACAATTGGCGCAACGCTGTCTAGGGTCCAAGTAACAAAATCATCATGGCTGTGATAAATATACTTGTCGTACACAACCCAGGCATTATTTCCATTGATTGTAACACCGGGCATTCTAATATCAAGCGACGAAATGTTGGGAATATTGCCAATAGCTGTCCAGCTTTCTCCGCCATTCCTTGTGAGCAAAATGTTCGCATTGGTAACACATATTCCTGTCTGATTATCAGAAAAGAAGATGTCTTGGGCCTGATTCCCAAAAGTAGAGGAGCGGGTTAGGCTGACTCCTCCGTTGCTAAACCGAAAAATACTATCAAGATCATTTGACACCAGAAAAAGAGTGTTTCCTGGCGTAACGGTCATTTGAACAGCCTCAATGCCGGTTGCTATTTCAGACCAGGTAATCCCGCCATCAACCGTTTTCATTACCTGGTTCTTGTTGTCAGAAGCGTATCCCGTAAGCTGGTTAACGAAACAGAGATCGCCGCCAAACGTGTTTGTGTTACTCAAAAAAATATTGTTTGTCTTGCTCCATCCGGTTGAAAGAGTGTCTGCCTTTACAATCGGGGCATCATTTCCCTTGTCCTTGCTACAGCCGTTGATCAATGCAGGAAACAATAACAGAGTCAGTAATCTTCTCATAATAGTCTGGTGATTTTAGAACAAATTAAGAAAATAACGCTGGGTTTTCGGAAGCGGGCTGTGAATTTCTATGTTCATTCACTGAACCGCGTGGGCGAGAATCTGAAAACCTCATTATTCATACTTTTTCTGCCGGACACTTACAAACCTGGCGAAAACCTTTAGTAATCAACCTAATCTAACCACAAAAGCTATTTGGCGCAGATCCTATTTTCCCAATACTTCTCTATGAGAGATTCCTGCTCAAATCAAAGAACCTGTATTCGTCTTAAACATACGCTGGCCATAAGAATTAGTCAATGTTGTAGCGAGGGGCATGGATGACTGTTATTTTGTTGTGTGTGCCTCGAACCAAGGCGGAGGGTCCGCCGACACAGGTTGGAACAAATAAAAAAAACACTGATTTACAGTGAGTTTCTGTGCTGTGGGGCGGGATCCCTGCCTGACTGCGTCACGCAGGCAGGGATCCTTGACACAAGGATTACCCCAAATAAAAAAGAGAGCCATCACTGACTCTCTTTCTGTGGTGTGGTCCCGCCTTAGGCGGGAGACACAAGGATTTTCCCAAATAAAAAAGAGAGCCATTGCTGACTCTCACGTTCTGTGCTGTGGTCCCGACTCAGGCGGGAGACACAAGGATTTTCCCCAATAAAAAAGAGAGCCATTACTGACTCTCTCGTTCTGTGGTGTGGGGCGGGATCGAACCGCCGACACAAGGATTTTCAGTCCTTTGCTCTACCAACTGAGCTACCGCACCATTCGTTACCAACTGAGTGCAGACGAGGCTTTGCCTGCCTGCATCCCGATATTCGCTTCAAGCGAATCGTCGGGACTACCGCACCATCTTTCTCAATACGGGCAGCAAAAATAAGGGAAGTTTGGGAATAATTACAGGCCGGAACTGGATTATTTTCATTTTACCATGAACCACCCCCTGTTTAAACCATTGAAAACCATGTTCCGCAGTGGATTCCCGCTCATGCCCAATACCCGGTAAACCCGGTAAACTTTTGCAACTTTTAATACTGTCATCACTCAATACACATTACCAAAACTAACCCCACCTATCCCTTCACGTCTATTACAAACCTATACTTCACGTCCGATTTCAATACCCGCTCATAGGCTTCGTTCACCTGGCTAAAATTGATCAGCTCAATATCGCTGGTGATGCCGTGCTCACCACAGAAATCAAGCATCTCCTGCGTTTCACGGATGCCGCCAATCAAGGAACCAGCCAGGCTCTTCCGCCCCAAAATCAGGTTGAATCCCGTTACCGCCGATGGTGTAGGCGGCGCGCCCACCAATACCATCGTGCCATTGGTGCGCAAAAACGAGAGGTACATATCGTAACTGTTCGGCGCCGATACCGTATTTAATATGAAGTCAAAACGGCCCCTCAGTTGTGCCAACTGGTCCTCCTTTTTGGTATTAAAGAAATGCGTGGCGCCCATACGCTTCGCGTCGGCTTCCTTGCTGTCGGATGTACTGAGCACGCTCACTTCAGCCCCCATCGCGGCGGCCAGCTTCACGCCCATATGTCCCAATCCGCCCAGGCCTACCACGGCCACCATCGTACCCTTACCCACTTTCCAGTAACGCAACGGCGAATAGGTGGTGATGCCCGCGCACAACAATGGCGCAACGGCCTTCAGGTCCAGGTTTCCGGGTATGCGCAGGGTGAAACTTTCATCCACCACTATGCTTCCCGAATATCCGCCGTAAGTGGGCTGGCCCTGCTTGTCTAAACTATTGTACGTTCCCACAGACCCGTTCTCGCAAAACTGCTCGTCGCCGGCAGCGCACTGCGGACAGTTCCTGCAGGAATCTACCAAACATCCCACGCCCGCCAGGTCGCCCACGGCAAAGTTCCTGACCTTACTACCGGTGGCGGTTACACGACCCACAATCTCATGGCCCGGCACCATCGGGTAAATCGAATTGCCCCACTCGTTCCGCGCCTGGTGTATGTCGGAATGACAAATGCCGCAGTACAATATCTCGATCTCCACATCGTGGTCCCCGGGCTCCCGGCGCTGGATGTCCATGGGCGCTAATAAACCGCTGGCTGATGCCGTTCCGTATGCATGTACTGTTTTCATGTGTCTGTTTATTTTATGTTAATGGTTATGATGAACATCATTACCTAATATTTTGACAAGCACTTAAGGTACTAAAAAAGATACCGTATTGGAAGCTGTAGCATTCAGGTTTGGAAAAACTTTTCTGCCCAAGCCCGCATCTTCATACTCATTGCTCCAAAATGAATCACCATACACTTTAATATAAACGGTTTGTCCGCTTGCGAAACCCCAGGATGATAAATTGGCTGCGGTTAGTGTTGTTTCAAACGGATTTATCTGGGCAACAAATGCGGGCGAAACATAACTGTAATTGTCTTTGCTTACAGAGGCCGAGTTAGATAGAAAAAACCTGATATACCGCCTGTTTCCACTGCTTCCGGCAGGATTGGTTGTAGCAGACAAAATGATATCGGAGCCTGAAGTACGCACTTCCGCCAGCGTTACCTGGGTAGTAGAAACCTTGCCCAATGAAGGGGTTGACGTAATAACGGTACTGGTTCCGGTATTGCTGTGTACAACCGATGGCTTCTGGTATGTACCATATCCGGCTTTTGCGTAAGAAAGTGTATATGTGCCAAATGGAACATCCGCCAACAAAAATTTCCCATCAGAATCAGTAACCGATGAAACCGCGGGCGTAAGGCCCACAACAGAAACAGTCATGCCGGATTTATCAGAAGGGGTCGTCCCTTCATCATACAAATTCACTGACCCGCTGATATTGGCGCGGGTGGCAACAATGGGATCGCTGTCTTTACTGCATGAGGACAAGCCCATTAAAATCAATAATCCGAGTATTCGCATATAATAAATTTTTAAACAAATCTACGTATTGAACGTAATCTTTTCATTTATTTATACTCATGCTAATACCTTCAAACAAGCATAACTACTCTCCGCTTCTTTTGTTTCCTTAGTTTTACGTTCAATCATTTTACCCTGTATTGAGCCAAATAATTAATACCATCGCCCTCGTGGCCTGCGGCGGACAAAGCAGCCGCATGGGTACCGACAAGGGCCTGATCAATTACCATGGGCTTCCCCAACGCTACCACCTGTACAGGATGCTATCCGGCTTTTGCGAAGAGGTTTTCCTCTCTGTGTCCCCAGCACAATCAGCCAATATCGCAGACGGATACCGCTTCATCGCCGACATGCCCCCATACTCCGGCTCCGGCCCTATCGCCGCCCTGCTCTCCGCAGCGGATGAACATCCTTGTAAATCATTCCTCCTGATCGGTACCGATTATCCTTTTTTCAATGAAAAAGAACTGGAAGCTTTTACGAAAACCTGCACAGGCCTGAAACCTGCAGCTTTTTATAACCCGGCTACCGGCTTTTTCGAGCCCTTACTGGCCTGGTACCCTGCCTCATCCATCGCCTGCATCCAACAACAGTGGCGCAACGGCGCATATTCGCTCCGGGCATTTCTCCGGGAACAAGATGCCAACCCTTATATCCCGGAAGATATCAACTGCATCCGCAGCGTAGATGACCCTTCGGCGCGCGATGAGGCTCTGCAAAAACTGCAAGATTGATCTTTTGTACATTTGACGCATGGGGCAAGATCCTACCAAAACCATACAGGTCAGAAAATATCAGCATGGATCCCTGCAGGAAACACAGGATATCCTGGCAGTGGAAGAGCCCCTGCAGATAAACGCCTCATTTGATAACGGTAGCGGATATACGCAGAAAAGTGTATCCATCACCATGCGCACACCCGGGCATGACGCGGAACTGGCGCTTGGTTTTTTGTTCACCGAAGCGGTGCTGAACAATCCTTCGCTGGCAAAAGCATGTGTCGTGCATGGTACGGACAATGAGGCTACCGTCGTTTTCCCGAAAGGTATCAGTCCCTCACTCGTACAGGCCGAACGGCATTTTTATGCCACTTCAAGTTGCGGCGTTTGCGGCAAAAGCAGCATCGACGTGCTCTACCAACTGTCCCCCTTTCCGCAGTCAAGCCTTTCACTGAACATCAAATCTTCCCTGATCAGGCAATTGCCCGATAAACTCCGCGCGGCGCAATCCCTGTTCGCCGAAACGGGCGGTATTCACGCCTGCGCTTTTTTTTCCGCTGATGGCGATATGATCCTGGTGCGCGAAGATGTGGGCAGGCACAACGCGCTGGATAAACTGATCGGGGCTGCCCTTACCAACAACCTGTTGCCCTTAGAAAATGGTCTGCTCCTGCTGAGCGGCAGGGCGAGTTTCGAACTGATGCAAAAAGCATACATGGCCGGCGTGCAATTGGTAGCCGCCGTGGGCGCACCCTCAAGCCTGGCGGTGGAACTGGCGGAAGCCCGTCGAATGACATTGATCGGGTTCCTCCGGCACGACAGGTTTAATGTGTACAGCGGCGCCGGACGCATTAACTTTGATACGGTATAAAAATATCAACCCTTAAACCCTCCTCATGAAACTCCGCATAAGAGATAACAGCATCCGGCTCAGGCTCAGCAAAACGGAAGTGGCTGCCATTTCAGATAAAGGTCACGTAGAAGCATACACGCAGATCGGGCCTAACCGTTTTGGCTATGCGCTGATCAGGGTGGATGATGCCGATTCGCTCACCGCTTCGTATATGGATGACTGTTTGACTGTATGTATTCCGGAACGTTTTACGCGAGACTGGCCAAAGAATGACGTGGTGGGCTTCGACGCGCGCATCCCTTTACCCGGAGAAGCGCATTTATACATTTTGGTTGAAAAGGATTTTGCCTGCATTGATGAAACCACCGAAGACCAGGGCGATATGTACCCCAACCCCAATCAAACCTGCTGACTTGAGCGAGATCAACAAAATACCATCCGCCGAAAACCCGGAAACATTCACCGGCTTGAAGCTGGGCCCGCCCATGAACCGGGCGGCTGGCATCCCCGCCATTTATCACAGCCTGAAGCATGTGTTTGGCGAAGCGGGCGTCCTGCGCGGGTTACAGGCCCTGTCTGCACTGAATCAAAAGGGGGGATTCGATTGTCCGAGCTGTGCCTGGCCCGATCCGGATGATGAACGCAGCGGCATCGCGGAATACTGCGAGAATGGCGCCAAAGCAGTAGCGGATGAAGCGACACAAAAAAAAATTGGCGCGGAGTTTTTTGCAAAACATTCCGTTGCAGGCCTGGCTTCCTTATCTGATTATGATCTGGGCAAAAAAGGAAGGATCGCCGAACCGCTTTACCTTCCGCCCGGCGGCACACATTACCAAGCCATCAGTTGGGACAATGCCTTCTCCAAAATCGGGGAAACCCTTCGCTCACTGGCTTCTCCGCATGAAGCGGTGTTTTACACATCAGGCAGGACGAGCAATGAAGCCGCATTTTTATACCAGCTTTTTGTACGCACCTATGGCACCAACAACCTGCCCGATTGCAGCAATATGTGCCACGAGAGCAGCGGCGTAGCATTAAGCGAAGCCCTTGGCATCGGCAAAGGGTCTGTAACCCTCGAAGATTTTTATGAGGCGGAACTCATCATTATTCTCGGACAAAACCCCGGCACCAACCACCCGCGCATGCTCACCGCTTTGCAAAAAGCGAAGGCCCGGGGCGCACGCATCATCAGCATTAACCCCTTACCGGAAGCGGGTTTGATGGGTTTCAACAACCCGCAAACTGTTAAGGGATGGCTGAATATGGATTATGCCCTCACCAATTTGTTTTTACCGCTGAGGATCAATGGCGACCTGCCGCTATTGCAGGCGATCGAATATTTTTTACTAAAGGATGAAGCGGCGAATCCCGGTACCGTACTGGACCTCGGCTTCATACATAACCATACATCAGGATTTGAGGAATGGCGTGCGCATATCCTGCAAAAGGATGTACAAGCATTATCAAACGATTGCGGCATCGGCATCCCCGATATCCGCGAAGCGGCTGCCATGATTGCCGGCAGCAAAAAAATCATTGCCTGCTGGGCGATGGGTTTAACACAGCATGTGAACGCGGTGGATACCATCCGCGAAATTGTGAACCTCTTGCTGATGAAGGGCAGCATCGGCAAACCAGGCGCGGGCACCTGCCCGGTCAGGGGCCACAGCAATGTACAGGGCGATAGAACCATGGGTATTTATGAAAAACCATCCCCGGCATTCCTTGATGCGCTGGAAAAATATTTTTCGTTTACGCCTCCCCGTGAGCATGGATATGATGTGGTGGATTGTATCCGGGCGATGCATGAGGGGAAGGCTTCCGTGTTCATCGCGATGGGCGGCAATTTTTTATCGGCCACACCAGACACTTTATATACGGCGGAAGCCTTGCGCAATTGCAGCCTGACGGTACAGGTTTCCACCAAACTCAACAGGAGCCACCTGGTACACGGCCGTGAAGCCCTGATCTTACCCTGCCTCGGGCGCAGCGATAAAGACATATTGAACGGCGAAACACAATTTGTGTCTTGCGAAAACTCGATGGGCGTGGTGCAGGCTTCAAAAGGCATGCTAACCCCTGTTTCGCCGCATTTGCTGAGCGAGCCGGTGATTATATGCCGCATGGCCATGGCTACATTAGGAAAGGATTCGCCGGTGCACTGGGAAAAATATATGACGCATTATGATGCCATCAGGGCCGATATTGAACAATGCATCCCGGGCTTTGAACGGTATAACGAAAGGGTACGGCAGGATGGGGGATTTTATTTGCCCAACGGGTCGAGGGAAGGGCGGTTTGATACGCCGCTTGGCAAGGCCCTGTTTCATATCGCGACAGCAAAACCATTGGAATTGGAAGATGCTGAATTATTGATGATGACGATCCGGAGCCATGATCAGTTCAACACTACGGTGTACGGATTAGACGACCGTTACCGGGGCATCAGGCATGAGCGGCGCGTGGTTTTGATGAACAGGCAGGATATGCAGGACATGGGTTTACAGGACCGTGATGTGGTTGACCTGGAGAACCACGACGGGGGCAGGCGCCGTGTGGCAAAATCATTCATCGTGGTGCCTTACGCGATCCCCCGAAAATGTGTGGCTACCTATTTCCCCGAAGCGAATGTTTTGGTGCCGATTGGCCTGGTGGCCGAAAAAAGTAATACGCCGGTATCAAAGGCTGTCAGGATCAGGATTAAGAAAAGTACATAACTGGCGCAAGCCTACCGAAGGGTGACTGGTGCCTCAACGTCCCGCCCTGATTGCATCAGGGCACCATTACGCAACGTCCCTTACAGGAGACCTTGCTGGGAAATAACTTTTTTATAAACTCCAAAACAAAACGGGTACTTTTCTATTTTGCACAAGCGATCTTCCTGTTACTGAAGCTGAAGCTACAGTAGCACAACCGCTGGATCAGGGAACCCCGATGCGCGGCGGTCATGGCGCATCGGCGGTTTTTTGGTTACTTTTTTGACGGCAAAAAAGTAACAGAAGAAACGAGCAGCAAACTCTAACAATATTTAAAAAGCTTTCTCTTAATTATTCCAAAGCAATATCCAAGGTCCCTCAACTGGCACCTCAACGTCCCGAACTGATTGCATCAGGGCACCATTACGCAACGTCCCTTACAGGAGACCTTGCTGGGAAATAACTTTTTTATAAACTCCAAAACAAAACGGGTACTTTTCTATTTTGCACAAGCGATCTTCCTGTTACTGAAGCTGAAGCTACAGTAGCACAACCGCTGGATCAGGGAACCCCGATGCGCGGCGGTCATGGCGCATCGGCGGTTTTTTGGTTACTTTTTTGACGGCAAAAAAGTAACAGAAGAAACGAGCAGCAAACTCTAACAATATTTAAAAAGCTTTCTCTTAATTATTCCAAAGCAATATCCAAGGTCCCTCAACTGGCACCTCAACGTCCCGAACTGATTGCATCAGGGCACCATTACGCAACGTCCCTTACAGGAGACCTTGCTGGGAAATAAGTTTAATTCCCATACTCGCTCAAGAACTTAATCCGCATCAGCTTCAACTGCTCCCAGTTAAAATTGCTGTCGGCAAGTTCTTCCTGGGCTACCTGCAAGGATGATGTTTCGCAGCTCTTGAAATAATCAATGATCTCTTCCTGCTCATATTCATCAACCATATCATTGATGGCATAATTCAGGTTGAGCTTGGTACCGCTGGCTACAATGGTTTCCATCTCTTCCAACAGCTCATCAATCTTCAGGTCCTTGTTCTTGGCGATGGTTTCGAGCGGGATCTTTTTATCGACATTCTGAATGATAAAAATCTTGTTGTTATTCCGGTTCAGCACGCTCTTCATCACAAAATCATCGGGCTTGATGATATCGTTGTCCTCCACATAAGTATTGATCAATTCCAGGAATGGCTTGCCATAGCGCAAAGCTTTTCCTTTGCTTACGCCGCTGATTTTTTCCAGTTCGGCCATGCTGGTTGGGTACATTGTAGCCATATCTTCCAGCGAACTCTCCAGGAAAATCACAAAGGGTGGTAGCTTTTTTTCCTTCGACACTTTTTTGCGAAGGTCTTTCAGCATGTCCAGCAGCTTTTCATCAGCCGCGCCGGTTGTGGCCGTAGCGCCTTCAGTGGCTTCATCATCGGCATTGGCCTCCTCAAATAAATTGTTGAGTACAATCGGGAATGATGTAGGCTTTTTCAAAAATGCAAGGCCTTTTTTGGTGAATTTCAACACACCATATTCCACAATGTCTTTTTCAATCAACCCTTCGAGCAACATCTGGCGGATCAGGCTGTTCCAGTAATGCGGCTCCTGGTCGTTGCCGGATGCAAAAACATCGAGGCTGTCGTGACGGTACATCTGCACCTGCGTGTTGGCTTTTCCGGTTAGCACCATGATCAGGTAATCGATGGTGAAATGTTCACCGAGGGTTTTGATGCATTTCAGCACCTTCACCGCCCCGTCCTTCGCTTCGATTTTTTCTTTGGGGTTGAGGCAATTGTCGCAATGGCCGCAGCTTTTGCTGTCGTCATAGGCTTCACCAAAATAATACAGCAATGTTTTGCGGCGGCAGACGCTGCTTTCGGCGTATGAAACCGTTTCATTGATGAGCTGCGCGCCCACTTCGCGCTCACTCAGCGGTTTATCGCGCATCAGGTGTTCAAGCTTCGCTACGTCTTTATGCGAATAATACAGGATGCAACGGCCTTCCAGTCCATCACGGCCCGCACGGCCGGTTTCCTGGTAATAATTTTCGATTGACTTAGGGATGTTGTAATGGATTACAAAGCGCACATCGGGTTTATCAATGCCCATGCCAAAAGCGATGGTAGCCACCATCACCTGTACATCCTCGTTCAGGAACTGGTCCTGCCTGTCGGCGCGCACTTTCGCGTCAAGCCCGGCATGGTAAGCCGTGGCGCTGATGCCGTTTGCTTCCAGCATTTTTGCCAGCTCTTCGGTGGTTTTGCGGTTGAGGGTGTAGATGATACCGCTCTTGTTTTTATTTGATTGAATGTAACGCACGATGCTTTTGTTCGTTTGCTCCACATTCACCTTGGGCAGTATTTCGTAGTACAGGTTCGAACGGTTGAACGAAGAAATAAACACGGCCGGGTTACGCAGTCCGAGGTTCTTGAGGATATCGCTCTGTACTTTTGGGGTAGCCGTTGCCGTTAGTCCGATGATGGGCACATCCGGGTTGATCTGGTCAATCATCTCTTTCAGCCTCCTGTACTCCGGCCTGAAATCGTGGCCCCATTCCGAAATACAATGCGCTTCATCCACCGCGTAAAATGAGATCTTCAACGACCGGAAAAATTCAATATTATCTTCCTTGGTCAGGGTTTCCGGAGCCACGTAGAGCATTTTGGTGCTGCCGTTGGCCAGGTCTTCCTTCACCTTTTTTTGTTGTGTTTTATTCAATGTACTGTTGAGGAAATGCGCCACATGGTCTTTGCTGCTGTAGCTGCGCACCAGGTCAACCTGGTTTTTCATCAGCGCTATCAGGGGCGATACGATGATCGCGACGCCGTCGAGCATCATGGCGGGCAATTGGTAGCAAAGGCTCTTGCCTCCTCCCGTAGGCATAATTACAAATGTATCCTGGCCGCTCAGCAGCGTACGGATGATTTCCTTTTGCTGGCCCTTGAACTGGTCAAAGCCGAAATGTTGCTGGAGCTGGGCTTCCAGGTCATCATTAATCAAATGGGAAGCCGAGCCATTGGAACGGGCTGATTTTTTAACGGATGTACTTTTTACAGAACTGGATTTGGATCTTACTGTTGCTTTAACTGTTGGCATATCAAATTATTTCTCTCCTCAATGCTTGTGAAAGGGGTTGATACCCTTTTCCGGGGGGCAGCGAAGTTAATGAAAAATGGCCGCGTGGTAAAGGCTATTGCTGCTTCTAACTTTATCTTAACAGTTTCCCCGTGATACCAACCGGCTGATTATTTAAGGTAAGTAATTTCAACTGAACCGCAACGCTTTTTTTACAGGCATCCGCGTTCTTTTTCCGCTCCCCGGAGCCCTTGGCTTTGCACATTGCGATTAATCAAGTAGGTTTGCGGCACAAAGATGACAGCCGCCGAAATCATAGCATCCGGACAACGTACCGTTCAACTGCAGGCGCAGTCGGTTCATGATTTACAATCATTTATAAATGACGATTTTGTTAAGGCTGTGGAGTTGCTGTCTGGTACAAAGGGCAGGCTTGTAGTGAGCGGGATCGGCAAATCGGCCATCATCGCCCAAAAAATCGTTGCCACGTTAAACAGCACCGGTACGCCGGCTTTGTTCATGCATGCCGCGGATGCCATCCACGGCGACCTGGGCATGATCCGCGAAGAGGATGTGGTCATGCTGATCAGCAAAAGCGGCGACAGCCCGGAAATCAAAGTGCTGGTCCCCCTCTTGAAAAACTTTGGCAATAAACTGATTGGCCTGGTCGGCAATACGCAATCATACCTGGCGCAACACTGCGACGTAATGCTCAACAGCACGGTATCGCAGGAGGCTTGCCCGAACAACCTGGCGCCCACCAGCAGCAGCACCGCGCAAATGGTCATGGGCGATGCCCTGGCGGTATGCCTGATGGAGTGGAAGGGCTTTGGCAGCGAAGACTTCGCGCGCTTCCACCCCGGAGGTTCGTTGGGCAAGCGGCTGTATCTGCGTGTATCCGACCTCGTTAGTAAAAACCAGCAGCCCAAAGTAATGGCCGATACGCCGGTGAAAGAAGTGATCCTGGAAATCACCAAAAACAGGTTGGGCGCTGCTGCCGTTATTTCAAATGATGAAAAGATCATCGGCGTTATAACGGATGGGGATATACGCAGAATGATGGAAAAATATGATAATATCGGTTCGCTGAAGGCCATCGACATCATGGGCAAACAGCCCCGGATCATTGAATCCGACTCGATGGCCGCCGAAGCACTGGAAATGATGCGCCGCTTTAATATCAGCCAGCTGCTGGTTATGGAACAGGACAGGTACGCCGGTGTGGTGCACCTGCACGACCTGATCCGCGAAGGAATTATTTAAAAGGTCCGCCTGTATATCTGTAACCTGCAGTAGTACCCGGGCGTTTAACTTATACTGATGAACAAAAACAATTATGTAGCGATCATGGCCGGGGGAATCGGCAGCCGTTTCTGGCCTATGAGCCGGACCGATTTCCCGAAGCAATTCCTGGATATCCTAAACACCGGTAAAACCCTGATCCAGTCTACATTTGACCGCTTCGCGCATTTCATTCCAAAAGAGAATATTTATGTGGTGACTTCCGAAGCTTACCGCTCAATTGTACAGGAGCAATTGCCCAAACTGCCTTTAGCGAATATCCTCTGCGAGCCTTCCCGCAAAAACACCGCGCCCTGCATAGCTTATATCTCATATAAGTTGCGTGAGCTGAACCCGGAAGCCAACCTGATCTGCGCGCCGGCCGACCACCTCATCACCGATGAAAAAACATTTGAACAAACCTGCCTCGAAGCATTAGATTTCACGGGACATATCAAGGCCCTCGTTACGCTGGGCATCAAACCCACCAACCCCAACACGGGTTACGGGTATATTCAGTTTGAACCATTCGCGGTGAGCGACAAAGTGTTTAAGGTAAAAACCTTTACCGAAAAACCCGACCTGGAACTGGCACGCACATTTGTAGCCAGCGGCGATTTTCTCTGGAATGCCGGCATATTCGTATGGCAGGTGAAAAACATTATCAGCGCTTTTGAAAAACTGCTCCCCGAAATGCACGAAGTGTTTGACTCGGAGCGGCAGGCTTTCAATACTGCCAATGAAAAAGAAGCCATCGAACGCATCTACCCGCAATGCGTGAATATTTCCATTGATTATGGTGTGATGGAAAAAGCGGATAATGTTTATGTGATCCCTTCTTCATTCGGCTGGAGCGACCTGGGCACCTGGGCCAGCGCATACGATACCCTGGAAAAAGACTACCTCGATAACGCCGTGGCCGGCGACCATGTCATCATCATTGACGCGACACGCAATATGGTGCACGCCGAAAATGAAAAACTGGTGCTGTTGCAAGGGCTTGAAGGTTTTATTGTGGTAGATACCAAAGATGTACTCCTCATCTGCAAAAAAGATAAGGAACAAGACATCAAGGAATATGTGGCTGAGGTGAAACGCAACAAAGGCGACAAATTCCTCTAAACACAAACCATCCTTTCAACCTTCATCCATTTCCCCTCAAAAGAATTCCCAGGGGAAACGATAATTGCATATCCCGGTGGTGGATGTCGGGCAATAATTATTGTTGTTGATGATCACGTCTTTCTGGATGCCAAATTCCAGGCTTCCATGCGTGGTGTTCAATCCGGGCCTGATGATATCCGCGTCATAACTCAATCCAATGCGGTTGCTGTATTCCTTCGTACGTGATGTAACGGTTTTCGCTTCACCCCATTTCCAGGTAACGCCAACGCAAAATGCGTTGTTGTTGGCAAGTCCGACCGCGTTGCGGTACCACAATCCAAATTCAATCGGGAACTCGTAATAATCAATCAGCGCGCCAACTGTAAACACGTTGGTGTTTCCCTGTACCTGTCCGATTACAGTTGGCTTGATGGTCAGCGTTTGTGTTTCATACCGGTAACTCAGGTGTCCCGTTACCTTGCGCGGGATCTTTCCATCTTCGGGCTTTCCGTTGAAGCTGGCATTGGGCTGGTTCAGGTGGTGTACCGCGCCGCCCAGCATAAAATCGCTGTAAGTAAACACAAAACCCGACGCGAAATCAAAATAGCTTTTTGAATTGAAGGTCTTAAACAAATCAACCTGCGATGCATTGCCCGTGATCCCTGTTTGGTCCAGTTGGTCTATGAATAAAAACTGGTCGGGGTTCACACGCGAAAAATTGATACCCGCCTGCAAAGCCAGGCTCAGGAACCATTTCGAACAATCCTCGTTGCTGGTGCCAAAACTCCTGCCCACAATGCCGTTGATGCCCGTATTGCTGAGGTATCCCCTGCTTGAATGGTTGACATTCAAACCCAGGTTGAGGATGTTGCGCTGGTAATCGTCGTAAATGGATAAATCGGCCCCGCCTGAAAAATACTTATACGGTTTATACAGGTTAAACCACTGTACTTTGGTAACGGCCGACAACCGCAAATTGTTCCTTCCCGTGCCCGCCAGGCTTGGGTTGAGGTATGTGGGCGTGAAATTAAACTGCGTAAACAAAGGGTCCTGTGCAAACAAATTACCGGCCGCCAATACGCATATAACGCTTACGCATAAACGCTTTATTGTTTTCATGGTCTTTATCTGAATAAGGTTACGGTACCGAATGTTTGACCCGGCGCACCATTCACGTTGTTGTTATAATTCATGCCTTCCCATTTGCGGCCATTCCTGAACACCGCTTTGATCTTCCAGGCATAGGCATCCTGCGGCATCGGCTTCCCGTTGAAGGTGCCATCCCATCCTTCCACGGGCGCCCCCGCCGCGTCGAGCCTGTTGGTTTTAAACAGCAGCTTGCCCCAGGCGTCAAATATCATCAACTCATATTCCGCCAATCCCTTGCCCAATGGTTTGAAGCTGCGGAACTGCGTTTGGATGCTATTGGGATAAAACGCGTTGGGCACGTATAAATAACCCGGCGCACCCTGTATCCGCGCGATCCTGATCATGGTATCCAAACAATTCGTGCTGGTATCAAGCACGATCAACCGCACAGGATACGATCCCGTATCCGCGTACTGGTGATTGGGGATATCGCGGGTGTTCGCGAATGTGCCATCACCCAATGACCAGTCATACGTGTACAGCGGACTGTTCGGTGTCAGGTTGCTGAAGGAGAAATTATAATTTGGTATTGAGATGGTGGGCGATGGGTTGATCACGAAATCGGCGCTGGGCGGAACAATTGACCGGATATAATTGGCTTTCGTCAGCGAAGCCCGGCATCCGGCCGCGTTTGTAGCGATCAATTGCACCGTATACGGCGTATTGCTTGGAGGGAAAATAACCGTCGGTTCAAACTCCGTGCTTGTAACAGCATGACTGAAAAGCCACTGATACGTATCCGCGTTTGTGGTCAGGTTGCTGAAGCGCACCACAGCCGTATCGCAGGTGCGTTGATTGTCGGCCACAAAATCCACCACGGGTTCCCTTGCCACCACCACCAGCCTGCTGATGGTATCGCTGCAGGTGCCATCTGAAGCGGTCAACGTAATCCTGAATGTGCCCACGCTGCTGTACAAATGCGTGGGGTTGGGCAGGTTGCTTTGCGGACTGCCATCACCCCAATCCCATGTGTACGCGTTCGCGAACTGGCTGGTATTGTTTGTTATGATGTTCAACTGGCCCGTACATCCCAGCGAATCGTTGATGGCAAACGAAGCGATGGGCATCACCCTTGACCGGAAGCTGAAACTGCTCGTGTCGGGCCTGCAGGCTGCCGTGTTGGACACAATAAGTGTAATAGTATAATTGGTATTGGCCTGCGTGATATTGATGGTTGGTACCGGGTCGTTGCTGATCAGGTTGCCGTTCAGGTACCAGGCATAGTTACTGGCGTATGTGGAGTTATTGCTGATGGATGCCACAAAGGGAATGCAATCCCCGGGGTTTGATACCGTAAACAGGGATTTTGCCGTGGGCTCCACCTGCACCGTGCCGCTGATGGTATCGCGGCAACCAACGGTATTTGTAGCGATCAGCATCGTGTTATAGACCCTTGGGAATACCGCGTTGGCGGGCGTCAGGTACTGGTGCGTGAAATTGCCCCCGGTTGATAAACGCACACCATCAACCCACCACTCATAGCGCAACGGCGTATATGCGTTGGCGGTAGATGTGTTGATATGCGTGATGGTTGTGTCGAGGTTACAGGTCACCACATTGAGCGGTGTGAAACCGGCGATGGGTTTTTTGTACACGGTAAAGACCCTTCGGCTGCTGTCGCGGCAACCGGCGGCGTTTTCAATGACCATGACAACGGTAAACGTACCTTCATTATTAAAGCTGTATGTCATATTCGCGCCGGTCAGCACCACCGGGAACGAAGGCAACGTGGTGTCATACACAAACCAGCTAATGGTTTCATTGGTGCTATTGGGCACATTTGCTGAAATAATGAAAGGCGTGCAATTGACATTGCTGATATTGGTCGTGATGAGGGTGTCGGGCTTGCTGAGCACCGTTACCGACCTTGTAGTAGTATCAAAACAAACCACGCCGCTCGCGTTCGTGCGTTGCGCGGTCAGCTTGATGGTATACGTGCCCGGGGCAGCATACACGTGCACGGGCTCAAATCCCGAACTCACCCGCGTATCGCCCCATTCCCATGAATAGCTGTTGGCGTTCTGTGATGTGTTGCTCACGCGAATGGTATCCCCCGCGCAATACACAAGCCTGTCGGGTGAAAATGATGCTAACGGCCTTGCATAAACGCTCACTTGCCTGGTGATTGATGTGTCGCTGCAACCATTCGTCATATTAATGGTAATGGTGAAATCGCCCGGTGTTGTATATACGTGCGACACCGTAAACTGAAACTGGTTGGTGGTATCAGGCGTCGTACCGTCGCCAAAATCCCAGGTAAAGCTGGTGGCGCCGGTGGTTGTATTGCTGAAGGTTACGCTATGTGATACGCAGCCAAATAATTCGGTCGCGCTGATGGTAATTCCGGGCCTGATGATGTTTGGCGCTACGCGGATGTCAACCACCTGGGTATCCCTTCCGCAATCGTTCTCCGCGATAAGCTGTAGCCTGAACGTATCCACTACACTGGTGAAATAGGTATAACTGAAAGTTCCGTTTGTGTACGTGGTATCCCTGTCTCCGTTTCCAAAATCCCAGTAATATGCCGTGTTGTTGCCCAGCGAACTGTTGGTCACCTGTATCGTGAACGGCGAACATCCCGATGTGCTTGACACCGAAAATGCCGCTTTGGGATTGGCTTTGATCCGGATGCTGTCGCGCCATACCGTGGTATCGCAACCATTATAAGCCTGCAGGGTGATGATATAGGTTGTGTCTACAAAAAACGGGCTACTCAGGAAGGTTACCGGCGGCGGATTCACCGATGTACTGAACAGGGTGCTTCCGTTATACCAGTAAAACTCTATGCTTGGGTCGATGATGTTTGTGGTGTTGGTAAAATTAGCCGTCAACGGGCCGCAACCACCGCTGGTGTCTTTCACAAATCCCGCGACAGCGGTTCTAACGGTAATGAATGTACGCAGTATGGAATCCGGTAAACAACCGTAAGGGCTTGTCACCACCAGTTTGATATCAACCGTATCTCCGGGGCTTGTGATGGTATAGCCCGGGAAAACACCGCTGGTATTGCTGCCAAACAGCACACCGTCTGCATACCAGTTATAATCCTGGTTCCAGGCGGGATAAGGTACTGTGCTGATCACGGCCGACAAGTCAAACGGCGCACAGGAAACTGTATCGCTGGCCGTATACTCCGCGATCGCGTCGGGATATACCGTGATGGTAACCACATTTGAAACATTGGCTTGCGGGCCCGAACATAAGGATGTATTCACCAGCCGGCGGAACAATGTAGTGTCGGTCAACACACCCGGACTGTAGTTGATGCCCGTGGCGCCCGTGATATCGGTCCAGCTCAATCCACCGTCGGTGCTCACCTGCCACTGGTAACTGAAAACGCCATCGCCCCCTGTAGGTGTACTACCGGTGATTGTTGGGCTTGTGGTATTGATACAAATGCCCGCGTTGGACGCGATGATATTGTTGTTAATACCGGGCTGAACTACAATCAATATCACATTGCTGAATTGTTCGCAGGGCAATGAAATGGCTTTGCGGCGGTAATAGGTGTTCGTTGTCAATACCGGCGATGCGTAGTTCTGTCCTATTGCACCGGGGATATCCATCCAGCTCAACCCATCCGGGCTTTGCTGCCATTGATATGCATATGTGCCGTTACCACCTGTCGGGATATCGCCGTTTAACTGAACGGTCTGTCCCGAACAAATGGTGTCAATAGGAGCGCTGATGGTATTGGTCAGCGGTTGCAGGATGGTAATGGTTACCTGGTCGGTGCTGGGCGGACAAACCCCGCTCGTGATCGTCCATTGAAACATGTACGCGTTACCGGGAGTAAGCCCTGTTACGCCGCTATTTGGTTGTGATGGATTGCTGATTGTTACGCCGGCTTGTCCGCTCGTGAGCGTCCATACACCCGTGCCCACTAAAGCGGTATTGCCGCTGAGGTTGATGCTGGGCTGGTTGCATAAAACGGTATCCGGGCCCGCGTTGGCTACTGTTGCTACTTCATTCACCGTTATCTGCACCTGGTCGGATGATGCGGGGCATGGCCCATTGCTGATTACCCAATTGAAAATATATACACCCGGAATTAAACCGGTTACTGTGGTATTTGGAACTGTGTTGTTGGTAAAAACGGCTGTATTGGGGCCGCTCACCTGTGCCCATGCGCCTGTGCCAATGGAAGGCGTATTCGCGGCGAGTGTCGCGCTGGCTGCGCAGATCACCTGGTCGGGGCCGGCGGCAGATGGCGTTGGGTTATCAAAGATGCGGACGCGCACGGTATCCCTGTTGGGTGTGCAATTGCTGAAACTGACCGTCCACTGAAATTCATACACGCCTACAACCAGGCCCGTTACCGTAGTGTTGCTGTTTGATGGGTTGCTGATCACCGCGCCTGCAGGGCCGCTAATTTGTGCCCATACGCCCGTGCCTACTGTTAAAGCACCGGCGTTTAAGTTCACCGATGTAGCCAGGCAAAGGTCCTGGTCAGGGCCGGCCGTTGATGTGCTGGGGCCTCCGAATATATTGATCGTTACCGTATTGCTGCTGCTGCAGGAACCATTCGTGATCGTCCAGCTATACACATAAGTACCCGGTATCAACCCGGTAACGGTTGTTGTCGCTAATCCTGTATTTACAATGGTAGAGGTGTTGGGGCCGCTCACCTGTGACCATACGCCCGTGCCCACTGTGGCTGTGTTTGCTGCCATCACGGCGCTTGTACCGCAGATGCTTTGATCGGGGCCTGCGTCCGCGACGGTTACCGCCGCGTCAATGATCACTTCAACTTCGTCTATGCTTGGCTGGCAGCTGCTGTTGCTGATCGTCCAGCGGAATACATAGGTGCCGGGTGTCAACCCTGTAACTGATGTATTGAAAGCTGAAGGGTTTGTAATCACGGCTCCGGCAGGGCCACTGACCTGCGTCCATGTACCTGTGCCTACCGCCGGGCTATTGCCCGCGAGGTTGACGCTGGCCACATCACAGGCACGGATATCCGAACCTGCATTGGATGCCGAAGGCCCGGGCGCCACCACTACCGATACATTGTCCGTACTGGTACAGGAACCATTCGTGATCGTCCAGCTAAATACATATGTACCGGGCGATACATTGGTTACGGTGCTATTGGGTGATGACGGGTTGCTGATTACGGCACCGGCCGGGCCGCTCACCTGAACCCAGGTGCCCGTTCCGGTGGTCGCGGTATTTCCGGCAAGCGTGATGCTGGCTCCGCATGTTTGCTGATCGGGGCCCGCATTGGCCACGGTAGCAGGCGCATCAATGATCACCTGTACCTGGTCGCTGCTGGGCGGACAAGTTCCATTCGTGATCGACCACGCAAAAACATAAGTGCCGGGCACAAGCCCTGTCACAGCGCTTGTCGCTGAAGTTGGGGTTGTGATCACAGCACCCGCAGGGCCACTCACATACGTCCATGTACCGGTACCCACAACCGCGGTATTGCCCGCCAGGTTTATACTGGTAACATCACAGGCACGGATATCCGAACCCGCATTGGCTGTTGTGCCCACAGCCGTAACCGTTATGCTGACATTATCTGTGGTTGCCGGGCAGGGCGCATTGCTGATCGTCCACGCAAAAACATAAGTGCCGGGCACCAAGCCGCTGATACTGGTATTTGGCGATGATGGGTTGTTGATCACAGAACCGGCAGGGCCGCTCACATAGGTCCATGTACCCGTACCAATAGTAGCCGTATTGCCCGCCATGGTTGCTACTGCTGAACAGATGGTTTGGTCAGGCCCCGCGGCGGCAGTGGTCGGCCCATCCAAAACCCTGATACGTACGATATCGGTGCTGGGCGTACAATTGCTGAAAGTTGTCGTCCATGTAAATTCATATACGCCTACTACAAGTCCGGTAACGGTTGTATTTGAACTTGCCGGGTTTGTAATCGTAGCGCCGGCAGGTCCGCTGGTTTGTGTCCATACGCCTGTGCCTACTGATGGGTTATTTCCCGCGAGCGTAACGCTGCTTACCTGGCAGAGATCCTGGTCGGGGCCCGCATTGGCAGGTGTTGGCCCCGCACTGATGTTCACCGTCATGTTCGAAAAGCTGGTGCAGGAACCATTGGTGATCGTCCAGGTAAAAATGTATGAACCCGGTACCAACCCTGTTATGGTGGTTGTGGGCGAAGATGGGTTTGTAATGGTTGCCGTAACCGGACCATTTGTTTGCGTCCATATTCCGGTTCCAATCGTTGCTGTATTGCCCGCCATGGTCACGGTGTTTCCGCAACGGGTGATGACCGGTCCAGCGTTGGCGGCAGTGACCGTATTCACCGTTACGTTTGTGTTTTCGGTAGTTGTGCCGCATTCATTGGTTACAGCGAGTGTGATGATATGCGCGCCAAGCGTGGGGAAACTGATGGGCGTTGATGGGTTTTGTTCTGTGGAACTGGCGGGCGTTCCCCCGGCGAAAGTCCACAAATATGTTGACGCTCCCGTGATATAACAGGTAGCCGTAGACGAAGGGCTCACTTGTTGCCCCACACATATACTTCCCGGTACATTGCCAATCGTCACCACGGGCTTGCCTTTCACAATCACCTGTTGCGTGGCCACCACCGATGAACAGGCATTAGCGGGTGCTATGGTGATCAATGATATCGTGTAAACGCCGGGGTTATTAAACTGAAACTGCGGGTTTGTTGAATTTGCATTCGTGCCATTGGTGAAAATGAAATCGGATGTATTGGGCAGGCATCCGGCCGTAGGCGCGTAACTGACCGACCAGAAATAACTGTTTTGTCCGCACACGGGGCCGGGCGATGTATTGGTAGCCGCAACCGACAATGGCGCGCAACCTGTGGTATTGTTCACGGTGAACGAAGCGATGGGCGTGGGGTTTACACAAACCAGCCTGGTGGTATCGTCGGAGCCGCACTGGTTACTGCCCGCCTGCATGTTTACGGAAAATGTACCGGTATTGGTAAATGTTACGCCAATGCTGTTGGTACCCGTTGTCCAGGTATTCGGTTGCCCGTTACCGTTATCTGAGCCCAAAGTTCCGGAACTGAGTGTCCAACCGGCCGGGCTGATTTCCCAAACCAGTTTGCCCGGTGTGCAGGGGCCGGAACCGGCATTGGGTACAATAGAACCTGCAGTACCGGTATTGGTGAATGTTACATTGCTGTTGACACATATGGTATCCTGTGGTTGTATCGAAAATTCAGCATCCGATACTTTGGAAATGCGGATACCGCCAATGGTACCGGGTGTTTCGCCGCAGGGGTTTGAAATGATATAGGATACTGTAAACGTGTTATTGGTGCCCACACCGCAACTGGTGGAATCAAACACATGCGTGAACGCGGCGGGTAATGTTTCCTGTGTATAACGAACCGTATCCGAGCCATCGTTCACCGAAATAATGTATTGCGTGCCCGGTGAATTTCCCGACACATTCGCGAAAGGGAATGAAAACGTTTGCCCTGTACAACCATAAGTACTTGATGGCGAACTGATGGAGCCGCCCGGGTTTGAGCCCACAAACACATTGTACACGGTACTGTCTAAGCAGGCGCCGTTATATGCGATGAATGTGAGTTGATAGATGCCTATATTATAGGTATGGGTAAGGGTGGACCCAAAACCCCAGGTGGAGGGTTGCGTTACCTGGTTGCCATCCCCCCATTTAATCAGGTAACTGGTATTGGTGGATGCTGTCGTGCTCTGGTTAATAAATGTAAACAGGCTGGATGTGGTGCCCGAGCTCACACATTCATAAAAATAGGGCTGGCCGTTGTATTGTGTCAATGCGGGCGTGCCATCAAGCGCGGCATCCGGGCCGCGGCCAATGGTTACGTTTTGCGTGACCGTATCCTTACATCCATTATTACTGGTAACAATCAATCGTACCTGGAAGGTCTGTGAACCGCCCCCTCCCGGTGTTGGCCTGAATATATGTGAAGGGTTTTGCTGGTTTGAAGTGCCGCCGTCATCAAAATCCCAGTTGTAAGTGCTGATACTTCCCGATGAAATGGTAGATGTATTGGTAAAATTCACCCTGGTGCGCCCGCAACCACTCGACGGGTTAAAGGTAAACGAGGCGTTGGGTTTGGGGTTTGTAGTAACCCTGACTGTATCGAAACGTACACAAGTACCGCTGTCAAGCTTCACCACATAATTCACATTTCCGGGCGTGTTGGTGGGGATGGGGAAGTTCGGGCCGGTAAAAATAATCGCCGGGTTGCCCTGAACATACCAGGTAATGGTTGGGTTGACCAGGGAATATGTGGCTGTGAGGGTGTCGCGGTCGCCCTGGCAAACGGAACGGTTGTTCCCGGCGCTGACGCTACATTGGGCTTGCAGTTGTTGGGTTAAACATAAACTGCCCAGTAACAGGCACACAAGCAGAAACAGGCTTTTGCCTGAACGCAAAGAGCATACATTATTCATAAGCGGTAGAATCGGTCGTTTCGGTTTTCAGGGGTTAGGAATACAATGGCCATGGCCAATGCCGGCAGAAATGCAACTGCCCTTTCGGTTTCCCGTGGGATAGAGGATGAAAGCCCGGAAATTGCAGCTTCCGGGTATAATACTTATTAAAGTTAAAATATTAATGTAATATGGATCAAAAACCGGCAGAATTCTTCAAAAAATACCGTCCAGCCGCAGTTTTTGCATTTTAGAGAAATGAATTATCCCCCAATACAATAATCCCCCCATAATTCCGTTAACGTTGTACAATATCCGGAATGCGAAAGGCTTTTTTACTGATATTATCTGCTATTTTGTTGATTCCCAATTTTTTACCCATTGATATCAACAATCCCCTGCCCTACGATGGCAAGGAAAGGTTCCTGCCTTCCCTCAACTATATCCAGGATGTACGAACCCTCGAATCCGTGGTTGACCATTGCGCTTCCCTGAAAAATATCAATCCCCAAACGCCCGAATACGCTGCCATGCTGGCTTATGTGATTTCCTGCCGCTTTTATCATGGTTTTTCTCATTGGAAACTGAATGAAAACTGGATCGCGGCGGTTGGGCAAAAACTGACCGGAATAGGGCTAGCCTGCAAAGTTAACGCGGATGATATACTAAAAAGCCCCAATGCAGCCTGTTCCCAACAAGCTTTACTCATGATGGCTGTCCTCAGGAACAAGGGCATTTCGTACCGCAAAGTGGGTTTTCCCCATCATTACGCCATCGAAGTGCAGTTCAATAACAAATGGTATTATTTCGACCCGAATATGGAGCCGCGCATGAACCTGGCACAAAGGGTCCATGAAACCTGGAAGGGGGATAATGATGTATTGAAATCATACTACGATCACTCCATTCACACAAACCTTAATTACCAGTTTGGCAATGGCCAACACGCGGAATTGGGTATTGTCAATGAAATACCGGCACTAAGGGTGGCCCTGTTTCAATCTGTCAGCGGTTACCTTTCCCGTTTCCTGTGGACGGTTCCCCTGATCCTCGCCGTTTTCAGTTATCGCCGCAAACCTTTTATGTATGCCATCGGACCAGTCAATCAGCGCCCCATCTACCGACTTCCGATCCGTCGTCCATATTACGCGTAATGGTTATATTTGGTATCCACCAAATGAACAACTGTGACGCCTTCCATTCAAAGTAAATTACCTCAAACCGGCACCACCATTTTCACCGTCATGAGTTCGCTGGCCGCAGAGTACCAGGCCATCAACCTCGGACAAGGATTTCCTGATTACCCAATGGATGAACGCCTCATCAGCCTCGTGCACGACGCGATGAAAAATGGGTATAACCAATATGTGCACATGGCCGGCCTCCCGATATTACGGGAACGTATATCCGAAAAAATACACCGCCTGTATGATACGCATGTTGACCCCTCCGCGGAAATCACCATCACACCCGGTGGCACCTACGCCATATACACAGCGCTCACGGCAATTTTACAGCCCGGCGATGAAGTTATTTTATTTGAACCCGCGTACGACAGTTATATCCCGAACATAGAAATCAACGGCGGCATCCCCGTGCGCATACCTTTAAGTTTTCCGGATTACCGCATTGACTGGAACGAAGTTAAGTCCCGCGTCAATCCACGCACCAGGGCCATCATCATCAACTCACCGCATAACCCAAGTGGTTCTGTGCTGACGGAAGATGATATCAGCCAATTGCGGGAGATCGTGAAAAACAGCCGGATATTTATTATTTCGGATGAAGTGTATGAGCACCTGATATTCGACGGGAAAGCGCACCTATCCATGTTGCGGTATCCCGATTTATTTGAAAGAAGTTATGTGTGTTTTTCATTCGGAAAAGTGTACCACTGCACAGGTTGGAAGATGGGCTACTGCGTTGCCCCGGCTGCCGCCATGGCGGAATTCCGGAAAGTGCACCAGTTCAATTGTTTCACCTGTCATAGCCCCGTGCAATACGCGCTCGCGGCCTTCCTGGAAGATGAAGGCGCATACCTGTCGCTCGGTACAATGCTGCAGGCAAAAAGGGATTATTTCCACAAATTGATGAAACAAACACGTTTCACCGCATTGCCCTCACATGGCAGTTATTTTCAACTATACAGTTACGCGCAAATCAGCCAGGAACCCGAAGCCGATTTCGCCATCAGGCTCACGAAGGAAGCAGGCGTAGTGGGCATCCCGGCTTCCGCGTTTTACAAAGAAGCCGTAAACCACCAGGTCATCCGCTTTTGCTTCGCGAAAAAAGAATCCACACTGGAAGAAGCGGTTGACCGGTTGATCAGGATTAATTTTTAATTCGCTTGATTCATGGCCACCTGCATTTAATCCTCTTTCGTCCACGCGTCATAGTTAGGTAAAAAAGCTTCCGCCCTGGGAAGGTCTTCCGGTACGTCAATCTTTACCCCGGCAATTTTGGTTTGCACCATGCGCAAGGGGATGCCGTGTTCCAGGTAACGGAGGCATTCAATTTTTTCCGCGCCTTCCAATGGTGTCACCGGCCATGCGGTAAACTGCAAAAGGGTTTCTTTCCGGAACGCATAGATGCCGATATGCTCGTAATACAGTGGCTGCATGTCTTGGTTCCGGTGAAAGGGGATGGGGCTGCGGCTGAAGAATAGGGAATTCATATTCAGGTCAACCGCCACTTTCACATAATTATGGTTTTGTACCAATGCCATGTCGGTAAAGGGTTTCATGATGGATGCCACTTTCACCGTGGGGTCATGGAAACAGTCTACCAGTCTTTGAAGCGCGGGCGCGTGCACAAATGGTTCATCGCCCTGCACATTTACGATCACATCCACATCCATATCTTCCACGGCTTCCGCGATGCGGTCGCTGCCGCTTTCATGCTCCCTGCGGCTCATCATAGCCTTGCCGCCATGTGTTGTGATCTCTTGAAAAATGATGTCGCTGTCCGTAACCACCCACACATCATCAAACAAACCCATGGCCACCGTATGGTCGTATGTGTGGCGGATAACGGTTTTGGTGCCGAGGGGCTGCATCAACTTAAAGGGAAAACGAGTGGCCGCGTATCGGGCCGGTATCATGGCAATAACTTTCATACATTAATTGTTTTCTGCAGGCTTAGCATCTACCGGCATCAGTTCCGACTCGAAGCCGCAATCCTGGCAACGATAGAGTTGCTTACCTGCCACCGCGAACCCGGAAAATATCCAGGTAAACAGGGCCAGCAATATGTTTCCGGGCTTACGCGCCGGCAAAAGTAAGAATTGGTGTCCACCACAGTTCGGGCAATGGGATCTGCCCCTCGCTTCTTCCTCATACAAACCAAGCAATTCCCTCGCGGCCTGCTCATCCTCTTTTGCCACCGCCAGCTTGATCCCGCCAATGGCATTGGTGAGTATCGGGTCGATGGTTACGGTATGCTCATCCAGCAAATACACCTGTATGCCCGCATCCTCCAGCCGCGCCGATAGTATATGCGCGGAGAAATACTGATCGAAGGTTTTGAGGGTAACCAATTCCATGCACTAAAGATACCGCTTTGCAGCTTTTCAGGTTTGACCACAGATTGCAATCCTTTGATGCCGCCCTCCATTCATATATTATTTTTTGGCAGGACGTGTAAATAAAGTACCTTGAACTTCCTTTAGGCAGTCATCTGTCCAGGCCATCCATTATCCTCCAGAATCGCCCCCTTTCCGGATATTTCAGTATTCGTTTAATCACTTACATGTTTATGAAAAAAATCTACCTTCTTATTCTGTCCGCGTGCCTGTCGTTCAGCCTGTACGCGCAAACCGTTAGCATTGTTGCCAACCCCGGCACCAGTGGTAATATCGTTGTCGGACAAAACAATTACCACGTCAGCGAATCCATTTACCTCGATGCGGAAATCGGGTCGGGTAATTTTATTACCGCGGGATCTTCCATCCAGGAAGTGAACTTGATTTGCAGCGGTGTGGGCACCGGAACCACCATCAACAACTTCCGCATTTATATGAGGAACGTGCCCGGGGCCACCAGTACTTTTACCAATGGTATTTATTCCACAGCCGGTTACACATTGGTGTACGATGGCCCAATGGATGCCTCAACCGTTGGATTGGTGGGCGTTACACTGACCACGCCCTTTGTACGTACACCGGGTTCCAACCTGGCGGTACTCATTGAGCGCTTAGACAATTTCGCGCATACGGCTTTTGTTTTCGACGCTTCTGTAGGAAATATCACAGATTTCGCGCTGCCTACCAGCCGCCGCTACAACAGCAACACCCTGCCGGTATCGGGAGTCACTTCATTAACCGCAACCAACTTCCGCCCGGCGATTCAGTTTGTACGCACATTTAATGTTGATGCCGAAGTGTTGGGCATACTGGCTCCAAATGCATCCTGCTTCAGTACGCCGCAATTGTTTTCAGTTGTGGTATTTAATGCAGGCTTGAACCCTATTCCAGCCAACGCAGCCACCGTCACGTTAAAAATTGGCGGACCGAATACATACAGCGGCACCCGCAACAACGCCGGTGTCATTGCACCCGGCGCGTTTGAACTGGTTGATTTCAACAATGTGAATGTAAATAACGCTGGCATCAACATCGATACAGCTTATGTTTCGCTCCCCGGTGATGGCACCACATATAACGATACCATTGTAGGTGGCAGCTTTACGGCTACCACATTAAGCAGTTTCCCTGTTAATGAAGATGCGGAAACCACTTCAGGTTCATTCCCTGTATTTAATTATGTGGATGTGGTTGTAGACGACCAGTTATGGACCATCCAAACCGGAAGCTACCAAAACGCGGATATGCCTGCACCGCTTGTTCCACGTGCACCAGGCAACCAGTTCTACCTGTTCGACAGCTACAGTGGCGCCAACTCAACCGGTGTAATCAGCCGTTTGTTCAGCAATTGCATCAGCATCCCCACTAATAACTCGGCTTTACTCTCATTCTACATGAGCCATGATAATGTGTTCCCACTCAACCTCGATAGCCTTTATGTTTCCGTGAGCACAGACAATGCCGTTACCTGGACGAGGGTAGGGCCCGGATGGCGTCGTGCCGACCTGGCAGCAGCAACCCCGATTTGGAGCCTGAAAACGGTTGATATTTCCGCGTATGCCGGACAAACCATCCAGATTGGTTTTGAAGGCGTCAGCGAATACGGAAACGCCATCGGCCTCGACGATATCAGCATTACCGTGAACTCATTACCGGTTACATTGCTCAATTTCGACGCACAGCGCAACGGATCTGTTAACCTGCTCAAATGGGCTACCAGCCAGGAACTCAACAGCAGCCGCTTCCTGGTTGAGCGCAGCAGCGATGGCCGCAACTTCACCGAAATTGGTGTGGTGAACGCCGCCGGATTCAGCAACGACCGCAGGGACTACCGCTTCACGGATGCCAGCCCTGTAAAAGGCATCAATTACTACCGCCTGCGCATGGTGGATATTGATGATACGTACAAATACAGCGAAGTGAAAAATGTTCGCAACCTGGGCATGTCGGAGATCAGCTTCGCGCCAAACCCTGTACAGGACTTCATCCGCCTGAGCATTGACGCGGAAAAATCAGAGAAAGCTACTGTACGCATCACCGATATGAGCGGCAAACTGGTTCAAACCAGCGCCCTGTCTGTGGTAAATGGCAGCAACCAGTTTACACTCAACAGCAGCACACTGGCCAAAGGCACATATATCCTCACCGTTCAACTGAGCGAAGGAAGCCTGGTGAAGAAATTCACGAAACTGTAACGAACCCAACGTAACAAGAAAAAAGCCGGCAGTGCAAACTGTCGGCTTTTTCGTTTATGCGTTAGCGTGATGAAGGGATAACGATCGCGCCAATTAAGTATGTACCATTAACTGTTCAGCATCAGCGGCATCACGAGCATCAGCAATTCTTCGTTCTCCGCCTGCTCAGATGGTTTGATGATGCCGGCCTTGGTAGGCGTGCTCAGTTCCATCACCACTTCTTCGGTGTCGGCGCCATTCAGCATCTCAATCAAAAACTTCGCGTTGAACGCGATCTGGATGTCTTCGCCATCATACTGGCAAGCCATGCGCTCGTTTCCTTCAAAGCTGAAGTCAACATCCTGCGCGGCCAGTTGCAATTGCGTACCGCTGATGGTCAGCGCCACCTGGTTGGTGCTCTTGTTACTGAACACACTCACACGGCGCAGTGCGTTTTGGAAAGCCCCCCGGTTCACCATCATTTTGTATGGATTGTCGGCCGGGATCACCACTTTATAATCGGGGAAACGTGCATCGATCAGGCGGCACACGAGTTCGGTTCCGCCATGTACAATGAACAAATGGTTGTTGTTGTAGGAGATGGTCAGTTCATCATCGTTGTCGGGTAAAGCCGATTTCAACAGGTTCAATGGCTTACGGGGTACGATGAAGGAATGTTTCTGCGGGCATTTAACGTCTGTGCGCGTGTACCTTACGAGGCGGTGCGCGTCGGTGGCTACAAATGTGGCCGTTTTTTTATCGAGTTCGAAAAACACACCGGTCATAGCGGGGCGCAGATCGTCGGTGCTCACCGCGAAGATGGTTTTATTGATGGCCGTAACCAGCGCCGATGATGTCATGGTAAATGAACTGGCATCGTCTGCCGCGGGTTCCTTCGGGAAATTATCCGGGTTCTCGCCCATCACCTTATACTTGCCGTTGTCGCTGGTGATTTCCACGCTGAAATTCTTATCGATATTGAATGTCAGCGGCTGCTCCGGGATATTCTTCAGGGAGTCCATCAGGATCTTGGCCGGGATACAAACCTTTCCTTTATCCTTGGCTTCAATCGGCAGGTGCACTTTCATCACTGTCTCCAGGTCGGTGGCCACCACCGTCAGCCTGTCTTTCTCAATCTCAAATAGAAAGTCCTCCAGGATCGGCAAAACCGTATTGGCATTGATGACGCCATTGATTTGCTGCAGTTGTTTGAGCAGGGCCGTAGAGGAAACAATAAACTTCATAGCAGATATTAATATATGGGTTTAAGGGAACCAAAGATATAATAATGCCCTGTTAGAAACCAAGATTATTTGGCTGATGTGCATAATGAATCGGAGTCAGATTGTACCTTCGGGTGGCACCGGTTATGAAAAGAGTGTATGAACAGCGCGGCAACCGGCCCATCAGGAACCTGGGCATGGACACGGCCCTCCAAAAGGCCCGGGAGTTTTGCGCCTACCAGGAAAGAAGCCATGCCGAAGTAAAGGATAAACTATACGGTTTCGGTTTGCAAACCGAAGAGGTGCATGAACTGATGGCCCAACTGATCAGCGAAAACTTCCTCAACGAAGAACGATACGCTATCGCATTCGCGGGCGGCAAGTTCCGGATGAAAGGCTGGGGGAAGGCTAAAATCAAACAGGCCCTGAAGCAACATAGCGTCAGCGACTATTGCATCAAACTGGCATTGTCAGAGATTAACGCAGATGATTATTGGGCCAAACTGCAAAAAATAGCCGAATCAAAATGGGCCCTGCTTTCAAAGGAAAAAAACGCGTTTGTCAAACAGGCAAAGCTGAAAACATTTTTAATGCAGAAGGGTTATGAATCATCCCTGGTTCATGAAGTTGTGAAATTGTTACAAAACGAGGAAAAGGAATAAATATGGCAGAAGACTTAGAGATCATACAAGGCAGTAAAAACGACCAATACGAATCGCTGATGCCGCAGGTGAAGGGTTTGCTCGATGGCGAAACAGACCTGGTTGCCAATATGGCCAACCTGGCCGGCGCCCTGAAAGAACAGTTCAATTGGCTATGGGTGGGCTTTTACATCGTAAAAAACGGCGAACTGGTGTTGGGGCCCTTCCAGGGCCCGGTGGCCTGTACCCGCATCCGCTACGGAAAAGGGGTATGCGGCAGCGCCTGGGCCGAAGGAAAAACCTTGATTGTACGCGATGTGGAACAGTTCCCCGGGCATATCGCCTGCAGCAGCCTCTCGAAATCCGAAATCGTAGTGCCGCTGATGCGGGATGGCGAAGTGGTGGCTGTGCTGGATGTGGACAGCTCCGAACTCAACAGTTTTGACGAAACCGACCAGCAGTACCTCGAAGAAATGACCAAACTCATTCGCTGGGATTAATAACGGTTATGCGTAAACGCAGAAAAAAGATGAACCATTCTGAAGCCATAGAAAAGCTGGTACAGGGGATGATGTATTTCAGCGAATCGGAATACCCATTTGTGTTGGAACAATGGAAAGGGTTATCTGACGCAAGCCTCCGCGAAAAAATACTCATCGCCCATCCCGAAGCGGGTTCGCTGGAAGAAGTGCCGCCGGCCAGCTTTTTTGAAAAAATCATCCGCAACCTGCGCCTGGGGCACGACGCGTACTCCCTGCAAATGGCAGACAGGTACAAAGCTTTACAGGAATATATCCGCGACAATTTTTCTTCGTCTATGGTTTACCGTTGTGGAAAGATCCGGGTGGGCATTTACATTGTCATTCCCGAAACGGCGCAGGATTATATCGTATTGCGCAGCACTTCGGTGGAAACATAAAAAATCCCCGGACATGCCGGGGAGGTGCTTTCCATGCAATTAATCGTACGTTATCAATTATATCCCTGTACATCCAGGAAATAATATGGGTCGATGGATCTGTGCCGGCTGACTTCAGTGGGGTATGAGGCCATTTCGAGGGCGAGGATATGCTGCGCTTCGCGCATCTGCCACAAAAATAATTCAGGATCCTGTCCGCTCATAATAAAAACCTCGGGCAGTATTTCTTTTAACAATCCATTCCAACATGCTTCGCGGAAACGCTCTTCGCCGGTTTGGCGAGACGATTGGTCCATCCTGTCTTTTTCGCAATAATGCCGGGAAGCAAAGCGGCTGGCACTGACAAGGATGATTTCCTGCTGTGTAGATACGCGTCCCATAACAATGGATTTGGTTACCTGTATGACAATTAAACGATGAAAAGGAATAAATTATTATACCGAAAAATTTGTTAAAACGAAGCCCGGCGCGGTGTGTACAATGTCATGATTGCATTTCCGGCACATCATGAAACAGAAATCCGCACCAATAAAATCCAGCGGGCATCCAGCTCCAGGTAACCGTAATCGTAGCAGCAACGATACACGGCGCCCCGGCTGTTCCGGTACTCATGCGTGAGGTACCTGAACTGGAAACCTTCCTGCAATAACCGTTCACGCGTTACGCGCTGCAGCTCATCCTCCGATTCCATCATCGCTTCCAAAATTTGCCTGTTCCTGTATAAAATGGCATTCAGCTTCCTGACCAGTTGGTGCAGGCCCGCTTTCGACCGGTTATGATATTCGTTGCGGCAATGGTCGTCGCAGAATTTTTTATCGGTGCGCCCCCTGATCATATCGCTGCAATTCAGACAGGCCTTTTTATTGCTTGGTTCCATCTTAAAAAAATCCTTTCCTGAAAATTCCTGCATCTAACGTAAAGCTGAACCGTGTTAAAACGATTAAATTCTGATTTAAACACTTATCTGACGGGTATCTTTTCTCCTCCACCTCATTTTTGTCGGGCTGATGAGCGCAAAAAGCGCCAGATTATTTCAACATCTAAATTCTATTGTTATGAATGCGTTACGAAACAAAGTGCAGTTGATCGGACATCTCGGTAATGCCCCGGAAGTGAAGAACACCGATTCGGGAAAAAAGCTGGCCCGCTTCTCGGTGGCCACGGATGAAATTTACCGGACCTCCAGCGGGGAAAAAGTGAAGGAAACGCAGTGGCACAACCTGGTGGCCTGGGGCAAGCTGGCCGATATCGTGGAGAAATACCTGAACAAGGGCAGTGAAGTGGCGATTGAAGGAAAACTGATCAACCGGAATTATACCGACAAAGACGGGAATAAAAAGTATATCAGCGAAGTGCAGGTGAACGAGATGCTGATGCTCGGACCAAAATCTGCGTAAGCTGCTGCTGTGCGGAGAGGCCCGCTGATGTGCGGTTTGGGTATGCAGAAGAGACGGCGTGGCCCCCGCCCAGTTTTTAATCACCAGTATGTTACAGCATCATGCATGATCCTGATAAGAAGCCGGATGAGGTTCCGGCAGCCATTGATTTTATCCGGGATACCCGGCGTTCGGTATTCCTCACCGGTCGTGCCGGCACGGGTAAAACCCATTACCTGCGGGCCCTGCGCGGGGAAACGCATAAACAGCATATTGTACTAGCGCCCACGGGCATTGCCGCTATCCAGGCTTTGGGTGTGACCATACACTCCTTCTTCCAGCTTCCGTTTATACCGATTGTACCTAACCATAAACCGAGGCATACGGATCCTGCAAAACAAACCTGTTTTGAACAACACAGTTTGCTGGCCAGGTCGGGTTTCGGGCGCGATAAAATTGAGTTGATCAGGTCTCTCGAATTAATCATCATTGATGAAATCGGGATGGTGCGGGCCGATGTGATGGACGCGATGGATTACCTGCTGAGGCATTACCGGCATGAACCCAATAAGCCTTTTGGCGGCATTCAGGTATTGCTGATCGGTGATTTATTTCAATTACCGCCGGTGCTGAAAGACCAGGACTGGGCGGTTTTATCTACGCATTATGACAGCCCTTACTTTTTTTCGAGCCGCGCGTTCAGGGAACTGAATGCTTTATATATAGAACTGCAGAAAGTGTACCGGCAGGATGACCCGGTTTTCATTGATATCCTGAACCAGGTGCGCGGCTCCTGCATCAGCGATGCCGCGATGGAAAAACTGATGACGAGGTATAAGCCTTTATCCATCCACGAACCCATTGGCGGAAGGGTTTGGCTGACCACGCATAACCGCAAAGCAGACCAGATCAACCAACAACAATTGCAGGCCTTGCCTTCTGAAGCCAAAGCCTTAACGGCCATTATCCGCGGTGAGTTCCCGGAAAGCAGTTATCCCGCGGAAGCCACACTCTGGTTAAAACCCGGTGCACAGGTCATGTTCATCCGGAATGATTCCGATAAATCACGCAGGTATTTCAATGGCAAGACGGGCATACTCACCGATATCGAGGAAAACACGGTGACGGTTTCCTGTAAAGAAGAAAACGGTGAGATCAATCTAATCAAACTCAGGCGGGAGACCTGGAAAAATATCCGGTACCGTTATCACCCGCAAACCCGGCAACTGGAAGAAGAAGAGATCGGGTCTTTTGCCCAGTTTCCATTACGACTGGCCTGGGCCATCACCATACACAAAAGCCAGGGATTGAGTTTTGATGCCATCATCATGGATGCGGCGGAAGCATTCGCGACCGGACAAGTGTATGTCGGGCTCAGCCGCTGCCGCTCTTTGGCCGGCATCACACTGATCAGTCCGATCAGGCCACACGCCCTGGTTTGCGATGAACGGGTAACCCGGTTTATCAAAGGACAAGTTAAGGATGATGCGCAGCTCATTGAAAACTACCGGTTAGGCATACACGAATATCAGCGGGATTGCCTGCTCTCGCTCTTTGATTACCGGCGCTGTGCCGAACTGTTTCTTGAAATGGAAAAATCCATGCTTGCCCTGTGTGATGCGGATGAAGCCACAGGTGAATGGTTGAAAACCATTGCAGAAGAACTCAACGGTTTCCAGCAACATGGTTTGCGATTCCGGAAAGAATTACAGGGGTATTTATCGGTAGATGATCTCTCTCCGGATGACCGGGAGCTGGCACAAAGGATCCGCAAAGCCGCCGGCTGGTTCCTGAAATCGTTGCAGGCACAACAGCGCACATTGTTGGCGTGCCCTGTGAAAACCATAGACACGGAACTGGTTATTGCCGCCGAGCGTTTGCTGGCGGATGTATATACGGAAACAGACCGCTGCTGCCAGATGCTGGAAACAGCCCTGGAAGGTTTTACACTAACGGGGTACCATAGACGAAAAAAGAACCTGCGGCCGGCTTCCTGCCCGGTACGGCTAATTGCCGAAGCGCCCGTGTTTGAAGCCTCAATCGCCAATCCGGGCCTGTACCAGTTGCTGATGCTAAAAAGAAAACGCATCGCGTTAGCCAGGAAGATACCCGCACACCTCGTATGCAGCGCACAAACGCTCGAACAAATGGCTGGTATATTGCCTACCGGGCCGGAGATGATGAAAATGGTGCCGGGCATGAGCGATGTGAAAATCCGTCAGTACGGAAACTCCTTTCTGAAAATCGTGAAAGCATATTGCGCGGAACATGGGCTTGATTATGCACTGGAATGGGAAAAAGGAAAAGGCAAAAAAGATAGGATTGTATCAGGCACGAGGGCGGAAACACTTCATCTCCTGCAAAGCGGGATGAGTATTGATGATGTGGCCCGGGCTCGCAACCTGAAAAGGTCAACCATTGTTGGCCACCTGGTTATTTTAGCCGGTGAGCGGCAGATTGACCCCGGGCCTTATATTCCCGGGGAATATGCGGAGAAATTCGGGAAACTGATGGAAACAATAGGTCCGGAAGCCCCTATGAAACTGATCCGGGAAACTATGCCCGAATTGGATTACGACAGCATCAGGCTTTTACTCATAACTTATGAGCGAGGGATCATGGAAAAACAGGATTAACGCCCAAAATCATCCTGTAAACGCACAATATCCTCTTCATTTGATGGATCATCCGCGTTGCTGTGCCTCCAAATTTCGGCAATTACGCCCCAATCCGACAAACCGATTAGCCGGTGGCGTTCCAGGCGGTCGAGTTCGATGATTTCGCCCTTACTGATTTCCTGTACCAGGCCTTCCGCGTCGTTGTAACTGCGCGAGATTGCCGCTTCCCCATCGATCAGCCTCCAGATTTCGGAGCGCCGGTGGTGGTATTGCCAGCTCAGTTTTTTGCCCGGGGCTACCAGGAGTATTTTCGGGCTAAGCTTTCCGCTAAGTAAAACAGATTGGTCGAGGATGGGGAAAAACAGGTGAATGAATTTCTCAGCGTCCTCTTCATCAATGACAAAAAAGCCGCCCCAGGGCCTTTGCTGGTCTTCTGAAATGATCTTCAGGCCCATCTGTTCGAGGTAGGACCGAATTTCTGAAAATTTTTGGCTGGTTTCCATCGGCATAAATATCCGATTTTTTACGCAATCAACGGCCCATGAAGAGCATAAGTATTTGCACGTCGCTGGGGTTCACGCCTGAGATGCGGGAAGCTTGTCCGAGCGTGCGGGGTTTGATGCGCATGAATTTCTGGCGCGCCTCCGTACTAAGGGAATTGAGGCGCTCATAATTAAAGTTCTCGGGAATGAGGAGGTCTTCCAACTGGCTCATCTTTTGCACCAGTTCGCGTTCTTTTTCAATATAGGTTTCGTACTTCACCTGTATCTCGGCCTGCTCAATGGCTTCCCGGTCGAACCCGGCTAACTGTTGCCGCAAAGGTTCCACGTGCTGCATCATGGTCATGAGGTCGATACCCGGCCGAAGTATGATCTGCGCTGCTTTTTGTCGTACTGATAACGGTGACGAGTAGACGAAGTTTAAGTACCCGTTGACATCATCCGGGCCCAGGCTGATTTGCTGCAATAAAGAGAGCAGTTTGTTTACCTGTTCCTGTTTGGCCGTCCACTTATCCATCCTTTCCTGGCTGGCCAGTCCAAGCTTATAGCTTTTTTCCGTCAGCCGCATATCGGCATTATCCTGCCGGAGCAGGGTGCGGAATTCGGCACGACTGGTAAACATGCGGTATGGCTCGTCGGTTCCCTTATTAATCAGGTCGTCGATGAGCACGCCAATATATGCCTCGCTCCTTTTGAGTACCACCGGTTCCTGGCCGATGCTTGCCTGGTGGGCATTGATCCCGGCCATTAAACCCTGGCAGGCGGCTTCTTCATATCCTGTGGTCCCATTGATTTGTCCGGCAAAAAACAGGTTTTTGATCTGCTTGGTTTCCAGGCTGAACTGCAACTGGGTGGGTGGGAAATAATCATATTCGATGGCGTAACCCGGGCGGAACATCCTGCAGTTCTCAAAACCCGGCACTTTGCGGAGGGCTTTATATTGAATATCTTCTGCCAATGAAGTTGAAAACCCGTTCACATATATCTCCACCGTATTCCATCCTTCAGGTTCCACGAAAAGCTGGTGCCTGTCGCGTTCAGCGAAGCGGTTGATTTTATCTTCAATACTCGGACAATACCTCGGACCAGTCCCCTGTATCCTTCCCTGGAACATGGGGCTTGATTCAAACCCTTCTTTCAGCAGTTCATGTACTTCTGGATTGGTATAAGTGATCCAGCAGCAGCGTTGGTTTTCGGGTTTGAGTTCGGGTTTTTGGAGATAGCTGAAGCCGGTGACTTCCGCGTCGCCATCCTGGACTTCCATCCGGGAATAGTCAAGGCTACGGCCATCGATGCGCGGCGGGGTCCCGGTTTTGAGCCTGGCACTTTCGAAGCCGAGGCTTACGAGTTGTTCCGTGATGCCCGTTGCCGCTTTTTCGGCCACCCTTCCCCCACCGAATTGCTTCTCGCCAATATGGATCACCCCGTTCAGGAATGTTCCGTTGGTAAGCACAACCGACCTGGCATGAATGTGGTGGCCAAGTCCGGTGACGACGCCCTTCACCACCCCGTTCAGTACGATCAGTTCCCTGACCATATCCTGGTAGAAATCTACATTGGGGGTTTGTTCCAGCATGTCGCGCCAGGTACTGGCAAAGAGCATCCGGTCGTTTTGAGCCCTCGGGCTCCACATTGCCGGACCTTTCGACCTGTTGAGCATGCGGAACTGGATCATAGACCTGTCGGTTACGATACCGCTATACCCGCCCATGGCATCAATCTCCTTTACAATTTGTCCTTTGGCAATGCCCCCCATGGCAGGATTACAGCTCATTTGGGCAATGGTCTGCATATTCATGGTTACCAACAGCACTTTACTGCCCATATTGGCAGCAGCGGCGGCGGCTTCACAACCGGCATGGCCGGCTCCTACTACTATGACGTCATACGTGGGAAACATGCGGCTGCAAAGGTATGGCAATTCAAAAAGGGATGGAAATAATGAAGAACGAGGCTTGATGCTACCGGTTAGCTTCTTAGTGTTCCACGTGGAACGAGATGTTTGTTTTCCAATTCAGGAGAACTGGAAAATTCGATGCCGGTTTCCAGTGTTTCACGTGGAACAATTGGCATATTTGGTTGATGGAAGAATAACACTATGTTTCAAGTGGAACATGCTCAGACCCAAAGGTTCCACGTGGAACCATCAGGAGAAGTAACGTGAGAGATATTCCTCTTCCTTTTTTCGCATGAGGGATATATCGGCTTTTGACTTATCCTTATAGCCGCATAAATGTAAAATGCCATGGAATATCACCCGGTGGATTTCGTGGGTGAAGCTTTGCTGGAATTGAAGCGCGTTCTCCCTCACCCTATCGGTACTGATATAAATTTCAGCATTGATATCTGTATCAGCTTCAGCTCCCAGGTTAAATGTGATGATGTCGGTGTAATAATCATGCCGGAGAAAATCCCGGTTGATCTGCAGCAGCTCTTCATCAGAACAAAAGATAATGCTGAGCTCCTGTAGTTTTCTTCCTTCTCTTTTGAATATGGCAGGGATGAAGGATTTTAACCGGGTACGGTCTCGCAGGTTTGTTTTTGCAGGGAAATGGAAACTGACGGGCATATCTATTTTTCTCAATTCGAAATTAACGGGTTCTGTTTTAAGTTAATTTTACTTTGTCATCAAAGCGCCTATGGAGAAGAAATTATCGGAAATCAGGATTGGACAAAAAGTAAGGATCAAATCGTTCGCGAATGATGATATCTTCCTAAAACTCATGGAAATGGGTTGTGTGCCCGGGGAGATCATCAGCGTTGACCAGGTGGCGCCCTTGAAGGATCCCATCTCCATCAGCGTAGCCGGATACCAGCTAAGCCTGCGCCTGAATGAAGCGGAAAACATCCTCGTGGAAGAACTCATTCCTGAACAACCCATCGCATGAACATCGGATTATTCTTCGGTTCGTTTAACCCCATCCACCATGGGCACCTCATCATCGCGGAACATATCCTGAATGAAACCGATCTCCAGGAAATATGGTTTGTGGTATCTCCCCATAATCCATTTAAAAATTCTAATACATTACTAAATGAATATCATAGGATTGATTTAGTAATCAAGGCTATTGAGGGTGAAACCAGGCTGAAAGCCAGTTCCGTGGAATTCAACCTGCCCAAACCCTCCTATACCGTCAATACCCTGGCTTATTTGTCTGAAAAATACCCCAAACACAGGTTTTCCATCATCATGGGCAGCGATGGTTTTCAAAACCTGCCCCAATGGAAAAACGCGGAAGTCATCATAAAAAACTATCCCATATACATCTACCGGAGGCCCGGCTTCTACATACCGGAAGATACCGGCGCCAGCATTACGGTGCTGGACGCCCCGTTGCTTCAAATTTCGTCTACACATATCCGTGAGTTAATCGCCGCGGGGAAATCCATCCGCTACCTGGTACCCGACCCGGTGAAAGAGGAAATTGAAAAAACAGGTTATTACAGGAAATCAAGGGAAAAGCCAGCCGAATAATAAACAAACGACCACTATAACGGGAGCGGGTAGACGAGAATATCGGAGCAACGCGAAAGTGCCGGCAATCACCAGTAAACTCAGGATGCTGTCCGTACTAAAACCTTTTAGCGGAATACCGTGGAGCAGGTATAAAGTTGCGGCCCACATCACCCCAACAACAACAGCATGGATGCCTTCGAGCGCACGGTACACTACCACAAATTTTTTCAGGTATTGCCAGACGGGAAAAAAGAACAAGACCAGCAATACGCTTGGCAGGAAGATGGCAACCGTGCCAATCACACAACCCAATAACTGCATACGGTACCCGTCATCCTTCAATGCCATTCCTCCCGTAAAAGATGCAACGGAAAAAACCGGTCCGGGTATGGCGCGAACCATACCATAACCCGTGAGCAAATCATCTTTCTGTATTTTTATGGCATTGGGGTTTTTCTCCTGCACCTTTGGGGAGCTTGGCCTGGCAACATACTGATCAAGCATCAGCGGCAGCAACACATCACCCCCGCCAAACACAATGCTGCCAAAACGGTAAAAGTTTTCGAACAGGTTAAACACTTTTCTGTCTTTCCATTCCTGTTTACGTGCCGTTTCACTGAGGGCCCCGGCTAACACGAACAAAAACACGAAGAGCCAGATATTCGTCCAGCGGATCTGCCTGGGCTTGATGCTTTCTTTCTGCGGTATGCGCTTATTGCTGAAATTGGTGACAATACCACCGCACACAATCAAAGCGGGAAATATCCAGGGCACTTTAAAAAACACATAAGTGATCACCATTACCACCAGCATGATCACCTGCGTGATGGTATTTTTGATGGATATCCCAAAAGCCCTGACCGCGGCATACAGCAGGAAACCGATGGCCATGGGTTGGATGAACCGGAATAAACTGTTCACCCAATCATGATCCGTGAAATATGTTAACAGGAAGGAAAGGGCGCCCATCAGGATGGAAGCCGGCGTAATCCAGATGAGTAAGGTAAGTATGGCCAGTGGAAGCCCACCCCTTTTATACCCGATCAGGGTTACCAACTGGGTACTGCTGGCGCCAGGCAGGAGTTGACAAAAAGAATTGTACTCCATTAATTCATCTTCCGTTACATATTCCCTTTTTTGTACAAATGTTTTGAGCAGCATACCCAAATGCCCCTGAGGGCCACCAAAGGCCGTAAGGGTATAGAGCAAGACCGATTTTAAAAATGGTATATGTCGGATGATAGTCACAGGCTGAAAAATTACAAAAGATCAGCCTTATCCATTGAAAAATTATTGCACAGAAACCGGTGGAAAACGCTGACAAACAAGCTGCAACATATTTATAAACCCAATTTCGCGCTGATTTCCAGCATGCGGTCGATGGGTTTACGGGCCGCAAGCCGGAGTTCTTCGTCCATGGTAATTTCCGGTTGCTCATACTTCATGCAGAGGTATAGCTTCTCCAGCGTATTCAGCTTCATATACGGGCATTCGTTGCAGGCGCACTGGTTGCTTGGCGGTGCAGGGATAAAAGTCTTCTGTGGGCTTGATTTCTGCATCTGGTGCAATATGCCGGTCTCCGTGGCCACGATATATTCCATGGCGCTGTCTTGTTGTGTGTATTTCAGTAACCCCGTGGTACTGCCGATATAGTCTGCCAGGTTAAGTACCGCTTCTTCACATTCGGGGTGCGCGATGAACTTCGCTTTTGGGTGACGGATTTTTAGTTTGGTGATTTTCTCCAGGCTGAATATCTCGTGAACCATGCAGGCGCCGTTCCACAAAACCATATTTCTCTCTGTTTTCTTGTTGATATAAGCGCCCAGGTTTTTATCGGGTGCGAAGATGATCTTCTGGTCTTTTGGCAAGCTTTCCACAATAGCCTGTGCATTACTCGACGTGCAAATGATATCGCTCAGCGCTTTCATCCCCGCGCTGCAATTGATATAAGTGATAACGATATGATCGGGGTGTTTTTCCTTAAAAGCCCTGAATTTTTCCGGTGGCGCGGAATCGCTCAGCGAGCAGCCGGCATTCAGGTCGGGTAATACCACTTTTTTGCTGGGGTTTATGATCTTGGCGGTTTCTGCCATGAAGTGCACACCGGCAAATACAATCATATCGGCATCGGTACTCTCTGCCTTTTGCGCAAGCCCCAGGCTATCGCCGATGAAATCCGCAACATCCTGGATATCGGGTTCCTGGTAATAATGCGCGAGGATGATGGCGTTTTTTTCTTTTTTCAGCTTTTCGATTTCCGCGAATAAATCGAGCGTGGGATCAAGGTCAATGTCGAGGAATCCTTTTTTTGACAATTTCGCCTGTGCATCCAGTATGTTGATATCTGCCATAATATGTTTTAATACTATTTATTTATAAAATCACCTACTACTATTATGTCTGTGGATATGTGGGAATTCTGTTTCGGCCGGCTATTGTTTTTCTCAAAATCCCCGTTTATCCACCCTTCATCCACTACTCATTCACATCATGAAATTACAGCATAAGCAAAGATCGGAACGCTTCAACCCGTAAAATATGACCTGAATCAACATCCGTGCATAAAAAACGGGGTGGAAAAAACTTTCCGTCTTTTTTCACTGAAACCCTGTGGATTGGATCAGGGAATTTTGTGTATGAATTCAGGACCGGGCGCTTTACCCTTGTTTTTGGCCCTTTTTATCCATTTTTTTCCCCGCAAGCGGGGGCAGGATCCGGTGGTTTTTCACAGGATCCGGGGTTATCCACATAGCTGTTGTGGATGAAAATTCCAGGCACCTATATATAATATTATAGTGACCGAAAAGTTCCATCGCCGCAGGCAAAATATTATATTATAAATCCAAAATATATATTTCCGCGGCCGGAAACCGTTTTCACTGACAAAGGAAAGCCCTTTGGGCCCAATAATACTGACAAAATTGCTTTTTTACCCTTATTTTTGCCCTCCTTAAAAATTATAAACAGTTTATGCAGATTATCCAGAGCATCCGCGACAAGGGTGCAGCCATTGTGATCGTAGTCATCGCGTTGAGTCTGATCGGGTTTATATTGATGGATGCCCGCCAGGGTAGCAACAATATGTTTGGTTCGCTTTCATCCAGTGTGGGTAAAGTGAATGGCGAAACCATTGAACTGGGTTTTTACAACAAGCGTGTACAGGAAGCGGAAGATATGCAGGCACAGCGTACCGGCCAACGCCCAAGCGGCGCCCAGGTGTACCAGATGCGTGACCAGATGTGGAACCAGATTGTGGCTGAGAAAATTTTCAATGCAGAAGCAGAGAAACTGGGTATTGATTTCACCGCCAAGGAACTGTCTGCCACTTTGCTGAGCAACGACCCGGCAAACCCATTCCTCCAGGAAGCCGGCATGCTTGATTCCATCACCGGTAAGCTCGACATCGCGAAAGCGCAGCAGGCATTGGGTAATGTAAAAAAATTCAAGGGCGCGCAGCGCGATATGTTTAACTCGCAGGTGGTTGACCCCATGCGTTTGTCGACTACCGTTAACAAGTATTCAGGATTGCTGAATGCAAGTGTTTATTACCCTTCGTGGATGAAAGAAAAAGACCTGCTGGACAATAAGCAGTTCGCGACCATCAGTTATGTGAGTGTTCCTTACAGCGATATCCTTGACAGCACCGTTAAGGTTACCGATGCTGAAATCAATGATTATGTGAAGAAGCACAAGGAGATGTTCAAGCAGGAAGCCGGACGTTATATATCATATATACCATTCAGTTCATTGCCCAGCGGCGAAGACAGTTCGATGATCTTTAACATGCTTAACGAACTGAAGCCATCGTTCCAGTCAGACAGCAACACGCTGCAGTTTGTAGCGCGCAACGGATCAGTGATTGAGTACAAGGATGAATTCACGCCGAAGTCGAAGCTGAGTTCATTGTATGCCGATACCTTGGTGTCGTTGCCAGAAGGCGCCGTGTTTGGACCATATGTAGACAAAGGAAATTTTGTGCTCGCGAAAAAAATCGGCACAAAGTCTTTGCCAGATAGCGTAAGTGCCCGTCACATCCTCTTCGGTTTCCAGGATCCGCAAACCGGCCAACAAAAATATGATGATGCCACCGCCAAGAAGATGGCAGACAGCGTACTGGCTGTGATCAAAGCCGGTGGAGATTTTTCGATGATGGCCGCACAGTTTTCATCAGACGGAAGCAAGGACAAGGGAGGAGACCTTGGTACATTTACATATGGTACCATGGTGCCCGAGTTCAATGAGTTTTGTTTCAGCAAGCCAGTGGGCGCCATGGATGTGGTACGCACACAGTTTGGATACCATATTGTTCAGGTGATGAGCCAGAAGAATTTTTCGAACGCGTATAAGATCGCGTTCCTGGCCAAGGAAATTTCGTCCAGCGATGTAACGATCAATAAATCGAGCCTGGAAGCCACTAAGGCTTCCGCCGAAAAAACCAGGAAAAACCTGGAAGCTTACGCCACTAAAAACGGATTGCGTTTTGTGGAAGTACCGACACTGATCAAGGAAAATGATTACGCGGTAGGTAACCTGCAGGATGCGCGTTCGCTGGTGCGTTGGGCATTTGAAGCGAAGAAGGGCGATGTGAGCGAGCCGTTCTCCATGGGCGACCAGTATGTGGTGGCTGTGCTGGATAAGGTTGCGGAAGAAGGCGTACAGGATGCGGCCGCGGCCCGTTCCGGTTGCGAACCCATCATCCGCAATAAAAAGAAAGCGGCGATGATTAAGGAGAAACTGGGTAAAAACCCAACCCTCGAATCAGCATCCGCGGCATACAATAAGCCCATCCTGCAAGCCGGCACCGATTCCAGTTTAACCTATGCATCGCAGTTTGTAAACGCTGTGGGTGTGGAGCCTAAGATGATTGGCGCGGCATTCAATAAGGAATATCAAACCAAGGTATCCCCTGCCATTGAAGGTACCAGCGCGGTATATGTGATTAAAGTAAACAGCATCGGCAGCAAGCCGGAAGATACGCCAGAGCAGGTTCAGCAAATGATCACCAATAAAAAGAACAACCTCCGCAGCGCGATTAACGGATGGTATGAAAGTTTGCGCAAACTGTCGGATATCAAGGACAGCCGCAGTAAGTTTTTCTAAGACATCAACACTATTTTATTCTATTGTGAAGGGCGGCTTTATGTCGCCCTTTTTGTGTACATACCCACCAAAAAGGGGATGTATGTTTGCCCGGCATCACATGATTAGGGGATTGTTTTGTAATGAAATTTAAGGGAGCTTTATCAGCTAAATTTTTTCCGCATGCTACCATCAAAAAACATTTTTTCCTCATTACTTATTTTAATGTTGCTATTGCCGGGTTTGCATATTACCGCGCAAAATGTGGGCATCGGCACCAATCAACCCAAGGCCAGGCTGCATGTGGCGGATAGCGCGGTGTTGTTTAGTACCAGTACAACTGGCACAACTGCACCTTACGCAAATCCACCCATGGAAGGTCCCGGTCACCGTATGATGTGGTATCCGGCGAAAGCGGCTTTCAGGGCGGGTAGCGCATTTTTTGAGTGGGATAAGAATAATATTGGTGATTTTTCGACAGCATTTGGTAGCCAGAATACCGCATCAGGAATGTATTCCTTCAGTACCGGTTACTTGAACAGGGCCACCAACACTTCTTCCGTTAGCTTTGGATCTAGCACCTTGGCCAGTGGAACTGCTTCAACAAGTTTTGGAGAATTAACAACAGCGAGTGGATTTGTTTCAACAAGTTTCGGCTATAACACTACCGCAAGTGGTTTCATATCAACCAGTTTAGGTAATTATACCTTTGCCAGAGGATTCAGCTCTACAAGCATCGGAGAAGGCACTATTGCAAAAGCAAGGGGTGCGGTTTCTTTAGGCTTATATAATGATAGTACTGACAACCCAATTACATCTTCTTTCAACAATGCCGACAGGATATTTCAAATCGGTAATGGAACAGACTTAAACGCACGTAAAAACGCGGTTACCGTTTTACGAAATGGTCATGTGGGCATTGGAGAACTCAGCCCTGAATTTGTATTGGATGTAAAGGGTCGTATGCGTATTCAATCCAATAATAGCTTAAGCGCCGGCATCAACCTTAATAACGATGCGAATTCAGACTTAGCGGCTTTTATGGGCATGCGGTCAACCAATAATGAAGTGGGCTTTTACGGATATACCGGTACATTAGGTTGGCGTTTTTTGGTAAACACCACTACGGGAAATGCCTGGATGCAGGGCACTTTAACCCAAAACAGCGATATCCGGTTGAAAAAAAATATTAAGCCGCTAACGCATACACTCGCCGCCATTCAGCAGTTGAAAGGATATTCGTATCACTGGAAGGACCCGAATAACCCTGATGAACAAATTGGTTTGCTGGCACAGGAATTACAAAAAGTATATCCGCAACTGGTGAAGGAAAATAACAATGGCGACCTGAGTGTAAACTATAGCGGATTGATACCGGTATTACTGGAAGCCATTAAAGAACTCCATCAAAAAGTAGCCGAACTGGAAAGCAAATTGAAGTGATGCGCATACCTGTAAAATAGAATTTTACAAGGCCTCTGCATCAATTATTGTAGCTTTATCACATTAATCAGCCGATATGAAACAGGTGTTGATCATATTCTTATCCATTTGCTGTGCGGGATATTTCTCGCATGCGCAACTGGTAAACCATGGCGCTTCCATTACAATCATGCCCGGCGCTTTGGTTTTTGTTTCCGGCGATGTGGAGAATATAAACGGCGGCACCATCAGTAACGATGGCAGGCTTGAAGTGCAGGGAAGTTTTACCAACTCGGCCAATTATACTTCGGCCACATCAGAAGACTCATTGATATTAAGCGGAAGTGGAAATGTACTCCTCAACGGCGGATCATCCGTATTGAATATTGTGCAGGTAAATAAATCGTCCAATACAAATACGGTTACATTAAGCGGGTCAACCACTATCGGTTCTAAACTGATTTACCAATCGGGCACATTATCAACAAACCCATCATCGGCCTTTACATTAAACGCGAATATTTCCGTGCCATTTGAATTTTCTCCCGGCAGGGAAATCATTGGCAAAGTGCAACGCACCGGATGGGCCCATGGCGCGGATGTGGTATTTCATCAACCCAATATGCGCATCGCCAGCAGCAATGGAACCGCGCCTTCGGCCATAACGGTTTCCATGTTGCCGCAATCAGCCGGCGGCGACCCATCACTCCCTGAACGTGAAGTAAAACGCGCTTACCAGATTACCCGCACGGGTGGATCTGGTTTTGAATCATCTGTAAGCTTCGCCTATTTAGATACTGAGTTAAACAACAACCTGGAACCGAACCTGGTTACCTGGCATTTATCCAACAATGAATGGAATGGATTTTCCGGTTCCATCACCCGGGAGCCCAACGCCAATTTTGTACGCGTCTCCGGCATCAGCACGGCCGCGCTCGACAATGAATGGAAACTGGCAGACCCGGTGTACAGCATGAATACCACTGCGATTTTACGGGGCGCCTGGAATGGTACCAACATGAACACCAATCTCCGCAATGCGGGGGTCATCCCATTAAACCAACCGTATAATACCACGCCATACAATTATGCGGGATTAGAATCAGTAGCCAGCATACCTGCCAATGTGGTTGACTGGGTATTGGTGGAATTCCGTAAACCCTTGTCTGGCTTAGCATCCGACGCGGTGTCATCCAGCATCATTGGTCGTAAAGCGGGTTTCTTGCTGAACAATGGCAACGTGGTGGAAACGGATGGCATAACCCCTATTTCGGTCAGCTTACAAAAACAGGGAGCGGGATTCATGGTGATCCGTCACCGCAACCACCTCGCTGTGATGAGCAACAGCTTGCCGTCAAACGAAACAGGTTCATACAGCAACGATTTCAGGGTGCTGGCAAACGCGTATAAGCCTTCGGGCGCCGCGTCGGACCCATTGCTGCAACTGAATGCGGGCGGACAATATGGTATGTGGAGCGGGGATGCCAACAGGAACGGTATTGTGAATGCCACCGATATCAGCGCGATCAGGCTGGCGATTGCCGGATCGGTCAGCGGTTACCAGTTCACCGATGTGAACCTCAGCAACAGCATTAATGCCACGGATATCAGTTTAACCCGTACAAGTATCGCGGCATCCGCCAGTGGCGGCACACCCGCGAGGGGAACGGAAACGGTGCAAACCAACCTGCCCGACCCCGTGATCACGGAATAACCAAGTATAACAGGCACGTATAAACGAAGTTTATGAGACAGTATCTGAATAATTTTCAAAAGCCGTTTTTTTTACTGCTGTTGTTTGCAACCGTCATGGTTCCTGCACAGGCACAGGTATGCGAGTGGCGGCTGGCCAATATGAGTTTTATCAATGTAGACCCTGATGGCGCGGGCCCCGCAACAGGACAGGTAAATTTTACATTGCAGATACGGACCACATCGGGAACGATTGCGAATGTCAATTCCATTTCCACAGGGTACAGTTACCAGTCTGCCCTGGCGATGGTCCCCACCACACCCGGCTGCGCAACGGTATCGAACCCGGCCAATATTGTTTTGTCTACCACATTTTCATCAGCGGGATTTTCCTTTTTCGCAAACCAGTGCAATGTGTTCACGCAAAGCGGCGGCCCAGAAACCTTTGACCGCAGGGCATCGGGAGTATTGGATGGCGGCATCATCAACCTTACAGACAGTTGGGTGGATGTATTTACCGTGACTTTGTGGACGCTTGGGGGAACTTACCCACAGGGTGGCTACGCGATGATCAATTCGGGCGCTGGCGGTTCCCCAGCGGAGTTTACAACCTATGCCGTAGCGGACGACCAGGCAAATGAATATGTAGTGAATACATTAACCTACGATCCTGCGCTCCCGCTTGGAGCTACGGTGGTGCCTGTAAGTTTCAGCGGGTTCACGGCAAACTGTTCCGCTCAGGGCATCAGGCTTCAATGGTCAACTGCATCTGAAAGCAGGTCTGGTTATTTTGAGATACAGCGCAGCTATGATGGCCGGAGCCGTTGGGAAGCCATTGGCAGCAGGCCGGCAGCCGGACAATCGGGATCCCTGATCCAATACGAATGGATGGCACCATACGAGGCAAGGGCTTATTACCGCATCCGCCAGGTTGACCAGGATGGCCGCGAACAATTCAGCGATACCAGGGAAAAAAGCTGTTCGGAAACGGTGGCTGAAGTTCAGTTGTACCCGAACCCCGCCGACCAGGAATTATATATTCGATTGCTGGTGGGCAAGCCGGTGCGCACCAACCTGCACATCGTCAATGCACAGGGACAAATTGTTCGCCGCGTCAGCGCCACATTAGCCACCGGCAACCAGCAAATCAGGATAGATGTGTCGGATTTACCTGCGGGCCGCTACCATATTGTATCAACAGATCCGTCATTGCCAGTAAAGCAGGCTTTTGTGGTCGTGCATCCATAACAAAGCTTTATATCATCATAAGCCGGCGCAAACCATGTGGCCGGCTTTTTTGTTTAATTTTGCAAGATGGAAGAGGTATTTGTCAATAAGGTAGCAGAGAGCGGGATCATCACCCTGAACCTGGAAGATTATCATCCGAAGGATGAGCCGGTGGTTTTTGATTTGAAGGATTACCTGTTTATGGGTTTGATTTTGAAGGAAAAGGATTTCAGGGAGTCCTTAAAGCAGCTTGACCTGCAGCCTTATGAGGGAAAACTGGTGGCCATCACTTGTTCGGCTGATGCTATTATTCCGATATGGGCATATATGCTGGTGTCGAGCCTGTTGCAGCCCGTAGCAAAGAAGCTGGTTTTTGGAAACAGTGAGGAAGCGGTCAGGCAGGCATGGATGGAGAATATCCGAGGAATAGATATTGCAGCATTAGAGGATAAGCGCGTGGTACTGAAAGGTTGCGGCGAAACACCGATACCGGAGCAGGCTTATATGGAAGCCACCATAAAACTCAGGCCGGTGGTGAAAAGCATCATGTATGGTGAGCCATGCAGCACGGTGCCTGTGTACAAGAAAAAAGCCGACAAGGTTTAGAACCAGCCCCTGCGCTTAAAGATCACAATCATCCAGATCGGAAACAGCAGCATCAACCCTACCGAAATAAAAAATCCCCATTGGTTGTGTAATAAAGGTATCCGGTCGAAGTTCATACCGAAGATGCCGCCGATAACGGTGGCAGGAGCGAGCAGGCAGGTTACAATGGCCATGACCTTCATTACTTCATTGAGTTTGAGGTTCATGTTGCTCATATAAAGGTCTTGCAGGTTCATCATCATATCGCGGTAGTTTTCCGCGAGTTCGTTCGCCTGAATGATGTGGTCGTACACATCTTTAAAATATTTCACCGTTCTTTCTTCCACCAGTTCCGATTCTGACCGCAGGATGCCATTCAGCAATTCCCTGACGGGTCCAACGGAGCGTTTTAATACGATTAGTTCTTTGCGGAGCATATTGATGCGCGCGAGGGTCCGTTTGTTGGCGTTGCGGATGATGTCTTCTTCAAGATGTTCGATCTGGTCGGCCAGTTTTTCCATGACAATGAAGTAATGGTCTACAATCTGGTCGATCAGCGCGTAAAACAGGAAATCGGCGCCCATCTGCCGGATCTTGCTGTTATTCAATTTCAGCTTTTCGCGTAAGGGGTTAAACACATCTCGGGTGGCATCTTCCTGGAAGCTGATGACAAAATTTTTCCCAAGGATGATGCTCACCTGTTCAGACTCCACGCTGCTGTTTTGATCATTGAAATAAATCATATTGAGCAGGCAGAACATCACGTTGTTGATCTCATCCATTTTGGCCCGTTGGCCCGCGCTCAGGATATCTTCAATGATGAGCTGGTGAATGCCGTAATGCGCGCTGATTTTATCGACATCCGATTTACGGATGCCATCCATATTGATCCAGGTGATGCCCGGAGAATCCAGGTAAGGGAAACAAGCTTCCGGTGAAGCCAGTTCTTTTGACTCGTAATGTGCCGGGCTGTAATCAATCAGGAAAATTGAAGATTGTTCGGGCTCTTTGCGTTTATTCGTAACCGTTGGGTTTATGTGCAGCACTTTTTTTGTGCGCAGCAGTTCCAGAGGGTTCAGGATATAGTCAAGGTAGTTTTTTCGGCTCATGCCTTCCGGTTGTAAATGATGGTAAATATAAAGAGGATTCACTCAAAAGCAGACCTACAGAAAGGGGCTAAAACAAAAAACCCGCCCGTATAACCGGGCGGGCAAAAGAAATACTGATCCATCAACTGTTTGTGTTTTCTCCGTTACTGGGAGGCGGGGCCGGCGTATAGTATTCCTTATCTTTTACTTTGCCCATCGCAACCAACATCAAGTACAGCGAGGCAATCAGGGTTATATATGCACCGATGGCCAGTACATCAAAGAGCCCGGGCGCCATGGAGCTCATGCTTCGCATGGATTGTGAAAACATATCATTTCCCGAAGGGATATCGGGTTTCATTTTGAAGTACATCAGCACCATGCCAAGGATCATGACAATTGCGGGAATGAAATGCGCGGGTTTATAGTATTTATCAAACTTTTTATTTCCCGTTATATTCTGATACAGGATCAGCGCGCCGGAAGCGGGCACTACAATGATGAGGATCATCAGGATCCTGTCGAACCCACTGATAAACATCGAGAGCATTCCCGGAGAAATCCCGGTAGTGCTGATGGAAAATCCAGACATGGATTGGCCGGGGGAACTGAACCAGGGAAAAAGATACGCGAGAATCAATAATGCGGCGGCAATATTCACCCCGGTGAATTTTACATTTTTCATGTTTGATTGTTTTGGTTTACCCTACTCGTCAGGCTTTTCGGAATCGCCCCTGTTATATACAGGATAGAAGCGTGAAGGGATTTTTACAGGAAAGCGGGGAGGTGAATTTGCAGGTTCCGGACAAGGTACGATTATTCAATAATATGGAAATGCATTAGTTCTATTTTATGGGGAAGGCTATTTAGGCCCCAATTTGATATGGGCGAATCATAAAAAACCCCGGTTTATATTTTATAAACCGGGGTAAATGATATGGAATCGAGGAATAAAATTAAAACGCCGCGCTCTTCGGATACCTTGGGAATGCGATGACATCGCGGATATTGCCCATGCCAGTAACAAACTGCACCATGCGTTCAAAGCCAAGCCCGAAGCCGGCGTGCGGGCAGGCGCCGTAGCGGCGGGTATCGAGGTACCAGTCGAGTTCTTCCGCGGGGATGTGCATTTCATGCATGCGCTGTACCAGTTTATCGTATCGTTCCTCCCTTTGTGAGCCGCCCACGATTTCACCGATGCCCGGTGCCAGGATGTCCATGGCGGCAACGGTTTTACCGTCATCGTTCTGGCGCATGTAAAAGGCTTTGATTTCTTTTGGATAGTTGGTGAGGATGACCGGTTTTTTGAAATGCTTTTCCACCAGGTAGCGTTCGTGTTCGCTTTGGAGGTCGGCGCCCCAGCCCTCGATGAGGTATTGAAATTTTTTCTTTTTGTTGTGGCTGCTCTCGCGTAGGATATCAATGGCTTCGGTATAGGTCAGTCGCTGGAATTCGTTGTTCAAAACAAATTCCAGTTTTTCGATCAGGCCCATATCGCCGCGTTCGGTCTGTGGTTTTTGTTTTTCTTCATCGGCTAAACGTTGCGCGAGGAACTCAAGGTCTTCGCGGTTGTTCTCCATCACAAACGCGATCAGGTATTTGATGAAGGCTTCGGCCAGGTTCATATTGTCTTCCAGGTCGTAAAAAGCCATTTCGGGTTCAATCATCCAGAATTCCGCCAGGTGCCGGGTGGTGTTGCTGTTTTCGGCGCGGAATGTTGGGCCAAATGTGTAGATATCGCTGAATGCCATGGCGGCGAGTTCCCCTTCGAGTTGTCCGCTCACCGTGAGGTTAGTGCTCCTGCCAAAAAAGTCTTCTTTAAAGTTGATGCTGCCATCTTCGTTTCTCGGGGCGGAGCCATCGAGCGGCAGGGTGGTTACCCTGAACATTTCACCGGCGCCCTCGGCATCGCTGGCCGTGATGATGGGCGTATGCATGTACACGAAACCGCGATCGTGGAAAAATTTATGCACGGCAAAAGCCAGCGCGTGTCGTACGCGGAAAACCGCGCCGAAAGTATTGGTGCGGAAGCGGAGGTGTGCGATATCGCGCAGGTATTCGAGGCTGGGCCTGTTTTTCAATTGCAGCGGGTAGGCTTCACCGTCACAATCGCCAAAAATTTCCAGTGATCTGAGTTCGAGGTCAATTTTTTGACCTTTGCCCAGTGAAGGCACAATATTACCGGTGGCTTTGATGCAGGCGCCGGTAGTGATGCGTTTGAGGGTGGCTTCATCCAGGAGCCCCAGGGGCGCCACAATCTGGATATTGCTGTTGGTGCTGCCATCATTCAGGGCGATGAACTGGTTATTCCTGAAACTGCGCACCCATCCCATGACGGTGCAGGTGTAATTGGTTTTATCAGACGAAAGAATATCCTTGATCCTGGTGCGGTTATTCAGCATACGAGCGGTTTTAAGCCGCAAAGATAGGCAAGGAAGGGGTTATGGGGTAACATAAGATGCTGTTGGGGTTTTGGGTGGGGTAAGTGGAGGCGATTGGCACCGGAATAAAAAAAGCCATGTCTCTTTTGGTAACATGGCTTTTCTGCATTCTTAGATCGTAAAACTATACGTACTAATTCTTCTCAAACGTCAGGTAATCGGTGCCGCTGCCGCCGCCGCTGACATCTTCGAGTTTGATGCGCGTGTCGGTGCGTTCGGTAACATGCCAGTCATCGCTTAATTCCGCAAATGCGGCCGGGGTTGAGAATGCAAGGATCAGCTTCACCTGCGAATCATCCAGTCCGGTAACCCATGTACCCGTTACGGTGCTGGAGCCATTCACCGCGGTAAGCACGTTGCCGCTGCCAAACGTGAAGGCATAGCCGCTGTAATTGCTGGTTTCCTCGTGGTCGGTATCCCAATAATATGTAATCCGCCAGGTACCTGAACTGAGTGTATTGCTCACGGTGGTAGGCGTAGGGTTGTTAGTATTATTGTTGTTGTCGTTGTTATCGTTGCTGCAGGCGCTCAGGAAAAAGAGGCTGAAGGCAAGTGAAACGGAAAGGAGTTTTTTCATGGTGTTTTTTTAGCAATGAATAAATGATGATGATGTAAATATATACATAACAAAAGGCGTACCGGACTTTAAACCCTGTCGGGGTTATAACCCCGACAGGGTTGTTCCCGATAATAAAAAAAGGAACCCTGAAAAAAGTTCCCGTATTGGTTTAACATGAAAATCTACTCAGGTTTTATCAAGCCAGCTCGAAACGGTCGAGGTTCATCACTTTGTTCCAGGCAGCAATGAAGTCGCGCACGAATTTCTCTTTGGCATCCTGGCAGGCATACACTTCCGCGATCGCCCTCAGTTCCGAATTAGAACCAAAAATCAGGTCAACCCTGGTGCCGGTCCACTTCACGTTACCGGTCTTCCTGTCGCGGCCTTCAAAGAGGTCCTGAGCGTCGGACGTGGCTTTCCATTTGGTTCCAAAATCGAGCAGGTTCACAAAGAAATCGTTGCTCAGTTTACCCGGCGTCATGGTGAACACACCCAGGTTTGACTGGTCGAAGTTGGCGCCAAGGACCCTGAGTCCTCCAACCAGCACGGTCATTTCCGGCGCGGTTAAGGTCATCAATTGCGCCTTATCGATCAGCATCTCTTCCGCCACATACCGGCTATGACCCTTGGCATAGTTGCGGAACCCGTCGGCCAATGGCTCCAGTACCGCAAAGGATTCCACATCGGTTTGATCCTGTGATGCATCGGTGCGGCCGGGAGTGAATGGAACGCCGATGGTATAACCCGCATCCTTAGCCGCTTTTTCAATGGCAGCTACGCCAGCAAGCACAATCATATCGGCCAAGGATATTTTCCTGGACCCGTTGGCGCCATTGAAAGCAGATTGGATGCCTTCGAGCACAGTCAGCACTTTAGACAGGCGGGCCGGGTTATTGGCTTCCCAGTCTTTTTGCGGGGCCAGCCTGATGCGGGCACCGTTAGCGCCGCCGCGTTTATCGGATCCGCGGAATGTGGAAGCGGAGGCCCAAGCTGTACTCACCAGTTCCGGAATGCTCAAACCGGATGACAGGATCTTTGATTTCAGGTCGGCAACATCCGCGTCGTTTACCAGTTCGTGGTCAACCGCCGGGATCGGGTCTTGCCAGATCAGCACTTCTGCAGGCACTTCCTTGCCGAGGTAGCGGGCGCGCGGGCCCATGTCGCGGTGGGTCAGTTTAAACCATGCGCGTGCAAAGGCATCGGCAAACTGGTCTGGGTTTTCGTAAAAACGCCTTGAAATTTTTTCGTATTCCGGATCGAATTTCAGGGAGAGGTCGGTGGTCAGCATCATGGGTGCATGCTTTTTGCCTGCCACGTGCGCGTCGGGGACGGTACCTGCACCGGCGCCATCTGTTGGCGTCCACTGCCAGGCACCCGCAGGGCTCTTGGTCAGTTCCCACTCGTATCCAAAAAGGTTTTCGAAATAGTTGTTGCTCCATTGTGTTGGCGTGGTTGTCCAGGCGCCTTCCAGACCACTGGAGATGGTATCTTCCGCGTTGCCTTTGCCAAAACTGTTGCTCCAACCCATGCCTTGTTCTTCGATGCCGGCTCCCGCGGGTTCTTTGCCTACATACTTGCCGGGGTCTGCAGCTCCGTGTGTTTTACCGAAAGTATGTCCGCCTGCAATCAGGGCCACGGTTTCTTCATCGTTCATGGCCATGCGGGCGAAGGTGTCGCGGATATCCCTTGCGGCTGCAATGGGGTCGGGTTTGCCGTTCGGGCCTTCGGGGTTCACATAGATCAATCCCATCTGCACGGCGGCCAGTGGGTTTTCGAGGTCGCGCTCACCGCTGTAGCGTTTATCGCCCAGCCATTCTTTTTCAGAACCCCAGTACACATCTTCTTCGGGTTCCCAAACATCTTCGCGGCCACCGGCGAAGCCAAAGGTTTTGAAGCCCATGGTTTCGAGGGCAACGTTTCCGGCCAGGATCATCAGGTCGGCCCAGGAAATTTTGTTGCCGTATTTCTGTTTGATCGGCCAGAGCAGCAGTCGGGCTTTGTCGAGGTTTACGTTATCGGGCCAACTGTTCAAAGGCGCGAAACGCTGTGTGCCGGTACCGGCGCCACCGCGGCCATCCTGTATGCGGTAAGTACCGGCGCTGTGCCATGCCATGCGGATCATGAACGGGCCGTAGTGACCGTAGTCGGCGGGCCACCAGTCCTGCGAATCCGTCATCAGGTCTGCGAGGTCTTTTTTCACCGCATCGAGGTCAAGGCTTTTGAATGCTTCGGCATAGTTAAAGCCCGGCTCCATCGGGTTCGATAAATTGGAGTGCTGGCGAAGGATATTCAGCTTGAGCTGGTTCGGCCACCAGTCGCGGTTACTGGTTCCACGGCCAGCAACAGGCAGTTTGGAAGCCCCGGAGAACGGGCATTTGCTCTCCCCGTTCACCTGGTAGGTGTTTGTGTTTTCTGCGGCTTGACTTTCCATAAATTGTAGAATGAGTTTGGTTTAGAAATGGGATAAGTTGATCCCTTGCTTGACAATTCCCTGTTTAATATGTACAAATTTCACCATAATAACCCATAAACAAAAATGATATTTTCTATCTTTACATAGATAAAATCTATCAAAAATCATGAACCTGCAGCAACTGGAATATGTGCTGGCGTTGGCGGAACACCGGCATTTCGGTCGTGCCGCGGAAGCCTGTTTTGTGACGCAGCCCACGTTGAGTATGATGGTGGTGAAACTGGAGGAGGAATTGGGCTTGAGGTTGTTCGACCGGTCAAAAAAACCGGTGCAGCCCACCCGGGAGGGCGAGCTGGTGATTGCCCATGCGCGGGAGATACTGGCAGGCGCAGAATCCCTGCGGGCCTTAGCCGGGGAGATCAGGGGAGAAGTGAGGGGCGAATTGCACCTGGGCATCATCCCTACCCTCGCACCATACCTCCTGCCCCTTTTCCTGCAGGCGTTTACAGAACAGCACCCGCATTTGAAAGTGTTTATCAAGGAGATGGTAACCAGCGATATCCTGCAAAAGCTGAAAGACGGACAGCTCGACGTTGGCCTGCTGGCCACACCGTTGCATGAAGGTGGACTGGAAGAATTTCCCTTGTTTTACGAAGAGTTTTTCGCGTATTCCTCGGAGCCGGCACGCCCAGGTAAGAAAATGATCCTTCCGGCAGATATCCACCTGAACAAACTCTGGCTCCTCGAAGAAGGGCATTGCATGCGAAACCAGGTGTTCGATCTTTGTGAGTTGAAGAAAAAAGACCTGGAATCAGACCGGCTGCATTATGAAGCGGGCAGCATTGAAACCCTGATCAACCTGGTGGATAACAGTGCCGGGATCACCATTGTACCGTACTTAGCCACACTTTTATTGAAACCTGAACAGAAGAAAAAACTCCGCCCATTTGCCGACCCCAAGCCGGTTCGGGAAGTGAGCCTGGTGGCAGTACAAGGGTTTCCCCGCAAAAAGTTGCTGAACAGCCTATTAAAGCAAATCAGCGCCACGGTGCCCAGGGGCATGCGGAGCTTGACGAATAAGCGCATCACCCGGGCGGCCAGCCTCTCATATTAATATGGCCCACCGCCTGTCAAAATTTTCTTTGGAATCCCGATTTTTACTTTAATATTGCAGCGGAAAAGGTTGGGAAGACAGTCCAATTTCAAGAGTCCCTCCACCCACACAACCCTTCCATCAGCAAAATTTCAACCACTTTTTTATCACTTATTATTGATCTGTCTGACGTGTATCAGCACCTCGTTTTAGACAAACGCACCCACCTATGTACGACGTATCACAACTGAACGATCTCCTCGTTCCCGAACTGCTGGATATTGCAGAGGAATTGGGAATTGCACAAGCTAAAAAACTGAATAAACAAGACCTCATCAATAGCATCCTCGAAAAGCAATCAGCTATGTCTCCAGAAAAAAAATCCGGCGAAGAAAAGCCAAAACGTAAACGCATCAACAAGAAAGACGCCGATGCGCCAGAAGCAGCAGCAGCCCCGGAAGAGGCCCCGAAAAAAGAAGCCGGCACAGGAACCCGCGGCCGGAAGCCGGACCCCAACCGTCCTGCAGCGCGTAAAGCGAAGCCCGAACCCGAGGAGGAGACGGAATTACAACCCATATCAGACGAAGAGTCTACCGTTCCGCCGGCCATCGCGCAAATGTTGCAGCAGGAAGATGTGCAGCAGCCGGAGATGGATATCGCGGAACCTGTTGCGCCTGCCAGGGAACAACGCCCTTACGGGCACCGCAAGGAAAACCCGGTCTTTAACATCGAATTCGACGGCGTTGTGCTTGGCGAGGGTGTGTTGGAAATGATGCCCGATGGATATGGTTTCCTGCGCAGCAGCGATTATAATTATCTCTCCAGCCCGGATGATATCTATGTATCACCTTCACAAATAAAACTGTTCGGACTTAAAACCGGCGATACCGTGTACGGGTCTGTTCGTCCGCCCAAAGAAGGCGAAAAATATTTCGCATTGCTGAAGGTGGAAACCATCAATGGAAAAACGCCAGAGGAAGTGCGCGACCGTGTGCCATTTGATTACCTCACGCCATTGTTCCCATATGAGAAACTCGACCTGAGTACCCGTGCCGATAATTTCAGCACGCGGATCATGGATTTGTTTACGCCTATCGGTAAGGGCCAGCGCGGACTCATTGTAGCGCAGCCAAAGACCGGTAAAACGATGTTGCTGAAAGAAGTGGCCAATGCCATCGCCGAGAACCATCCCGAATGTTATTTAATGGTGGTGCTGGTGGATGAAAGGCCCGAGGAGGTTACCGATATGGAGCGCAGTGTGAAAGCGGAAGTCATTGCATCCACATTCGACGAGCCTGCAGAGAAACACGTAAAAGTATCTACCATCGCTTTGCAAAAAGCCAAGCGGCTGGTGGAATGCGGACACGATGTGGTGATCCTGCTCGACTCCATCACCCGCCTCGCGCGGGCGCACAATACGGTGGCGCCGTCATCCGGAAAGGTATTATCTGGAGGTGTGGAAGCCAACGCGATGCAGAAACCCAAGCAATTTTTTGGCGCGGCCCGTAAAATTGAAAACGGCGGTTCACTCACCATCCTCGCGACCGCACTGGTAGACACCGGCAGCAAGATGGATGAAGTGATCTTTGAAGAATTCAAAGGAACGGGTAATATGGAATTGCAGCTTGACCGCAAACTGGCGAACCGCCGCATATTCCCGGCCATTGATATTGTATCGTCCTCAACCCGCCGCGATGACCTCCTGCTCGATAAGGAAACCTTCCAGCGCATGTGGATCCTCCGCAAGCATATGGCAGATATGAACCCGGAAGAAGCGCTGAATACCCTGTTGAAAAATATGAAGGGTACCAGGGATAACGCCGAGTTCCTCGCGAGCATGAATGGTTAATTGGCCGCAGAAGCCAGTCTGAAGATGATCCAATGAAACAAATCTTCGTTTATATAATAACGTTAGTGCTCTGCTGTATGGCGCTGTTGTCGACAGGGCAACCGGCAGGCCTGCAGGATATTACCGGAATCTGGAAGGGGGATTTTTATGTGGATTCAACTAAAAAAACCTATCCCTTTGAGTTATCCATTTCAGAAGATAACGGAAAGTATATTGGTTATTCCCGATTGAGTTTTGAAGAAAAAGGCACCAGGCATGTGGTCATACGGGACCACACAGTGGTTATGGAAGGCGACTCGTTTGTGATTGAAGATGTGAAGCAACTCGCGAAGGCGTCCACCATCAGCCAGCCAAAGGATGTCAGAAAGCGTATGGTCGTTACCGTTAGCCAGTCAGACTCAATACTCAGCATGGCCGGTACCTGGAAAACAAACCGCACACGTTTTTACCTCGCCGCTACAGGCACGGTATCCCTCACCAAAGAAAAAGATTTCCGCAACAGCGCATTATATCAGAAACTCGATTCCCTATCGATGGCATCCACTTTCAGTTATGTCAGGAAGGACAGGGAGGAGAAAGCTGCTATGGTTGAAGCCAATCGGGAGCGTTACCTGGTGCGCCGTGTCACGAAACCCGCCGCCGCGCTGGAACGGAAAACGGATGGCAAAAAATTACTCGCACTTGCCGGCCCCCCGGTCAGGATCATCAAGCCAAGGCCCATGGCCATTGTGCAACGCAGCACGCCTGTGGCCAGCGCCCCGGTAGCGGCTGCCGCGCCGCCCAAGGCCCCGGCTGCGCCCACGCCGGCGAAACAACCGGTTGCGCGAAGGGCAAATAATATTGTGTCTGACGGAAGGGCTGCCACACAGTTTGCCAACCGCCAGACGAGCACCATGCAGGAAGTGTTTTTCAGGAGCGATAGCCTGCAACTGACATTATACGATAATGGCGAAATTGACGGTGATACCGTAAGTGTGCTGATGAATGGCAAAGTGATCATCGCCCGCCAGGGCTTGTCGACCAAAACAAACGTACACACTATTTATATCGATGAGGAAACACCCGATTCTATTCAACTGGTGATGTATGCCGAAAACCTCGGAAGCATTCCGCCCAATACGGGTTTGCTGATTGTAAAAGACGGCAGCTCAACGTATGAAGTGCGGTTCAGCGCCGACCTCAAAACCAACGCGGCCATTGTGCTGCGCAGAAGAAGATAGTGCCGCGTCCCTTGATCCAAAAAATTTCCATATCAGATTTTATCAGCCTCCGGGGATCAATGCCTGTTTTTGATGTGCGTAGCCCCGGGGAATTCCAGCATGCGCATATTCCTGGCGCATATTCGTTACCGTTATTTACCGATGAGGAAAGGGCGGTTGTTGGCACCCTCTATAAACAACAGGGAAAACAAAAAGCCGTTAAAGCCGGCCTCGATTATTTTGGCACGCGCATGCGGGCCATGGTAGAGGAAGTGGAAAAAGCAGTAAAGGCATTTCAGAAATCAAACCCGGCCTATGCCGCCGGCGAAGATGCTTTACCGGTCATTGTTCATTGCTGGCGTGGTGGTATGCGCAGCGCCGGGGTAGCCTGGCTGCTGGATGTATACGGTTTCCGCGTGCACACATTGGTGGGCGGGTACAAAGCTTATCGCAAATGGGCTTTGTCGCGATTCGAAGATCCCTATGATTTCCGCATCCTTGGAGGATACACGGGCAGCGCCAAAACAGATATCCTGGAAGCGATGCGCCAGGAGGATGTCAACATCATCAACCTGGAAGGCCTCGCGCATCATAAGGGATCGGCTTTTGGCGCCATGGGGCAAGAACCGCAACCCAGCCAGGAAATGTTTGAGAATAAACTGGCCCTGGCTTTATTCGGGGCAAAAGGTAAAGCCTGCTGGCTGGAGGATGAAAGCCAGCGCATTGGCAAACTCACAATCCCTCATGCCCTATGGCGCAGCATGCGGCAAAGCCCCGTTTTTTTTCTTGACAAACCCTTTGAGGAAAGGCTTGACTATATTGTAAAAACCTACGGGGGTTTTTATCAGGAAAAATATGTTCAGGCGGTATTGCGCATCCAGAAAAGGCTGGGCCCGATGGAAACAAAGACAACCATTGGGTTATTGCTGGAAAATAATATCCACGAGGCTTTCCGCATCCTGCTGGTATATTATGATAAAACATACCGGAAATCATTGCATAACCGGGAAAACCTGGATCAATTATTGCATACCATTCCCTGTACGAATACAAACAGCCATTCCATCATTCAACAATTGCTCACATGCGCCTCACAGGTTTCATTAGCATCATCCTGATCCTGCTCACGGTAAGGCCTGCACTAAAAGCCCAACCGGCGGATCCTGCACGGGCAGACATAACGGGTTTGTGGAAGGGAACATTGTACAATGATTCCACGCAACAGTATTATCGGTATGAAATTGCCATCAGTGAAGAGAGGGGCAAACTTATTGGGTATTCGCATACCTGGTTTTTGTTTGAAGGGCAGCAATATTTCGGACTGAAGAAAATCAAATTGCGCAGGGATGGATCAAAACTGATTACGGAGGATGATGGTTTTGTGAGCCACAATTATCCCGTAGCGCCGCCAAAAGGCGTCAGGCAATTGAACATCCTGGACCTGCAGCTAAGCGACAGCCTGATGGTATTGAGCGGTCCGTTTACCACCAACCAAACGCGTGTGTACAGCTCTGTTACGGGCAATATCAGGCTTGAGCGCAAACATAATTACAGGCAGTCGTCGCTGGTTCCGCACCTGCAGGAGCTGGGCCTGGAGAAGAAACTGTCATTTGTGCAACCCATTCCGCCTGATGCCAGCGCGGATGTGGCCGTAGCGGTGATCAGGGAGCTTGATCAGCCGGTACAGGCGGAGGCAACGCTAACCCCGAACCGCGGCGGCGCGGAAACATTAACGCCCAATGAAACATCACGGAAAGGCGTAGACGAAAAAATTTCCGCCGTTAACCCGGTTCCCGTTCCCGCATTGCCGGTGCAAACGGAAAAGGAAGCCTCCTTACCCACCGATAACAGGGTAAAAGAAGCGGTGGCCATGGCTCCGGAAACACAAGCGGAAAAAAATACCGGCTTAAAACCCGTATCCAAGGGCGTACCGGCAATATCCGGCACATCCGGCATGAAGCCTGCTGCGGAACTATACAAAAGAAAGAATGTTGTACAACAGGTGGTAATGGTGAAGGCCGACAGCCTGTTACTGACTTTATATGATAATGGCGAAGTGGATGGCGATACGGTATCGGTGCTGATGAACGGGGAAGTGTTGATCGACAGGCAGTTACTAACAACCAAGGCTATGCGAAAAACCGTGTACCTTCCCGCCGGGGCCGACAGTGTGCAGCTTATCATGTACGCCGAAAGCCTGGGCAGCATCCCGCCCAACACCGGTTTACTGGTGATCCGCGACGGACAGGACGTATACGAAGTGCGGTTTAGCGGCGACCTGGAAAGAAATGCCGCGATATTATTGAAACGAAGAAGATAAAACCATGTCGACAGAAATCATACAGGATGCTGGGCCCATCCGCCTCACACAGTTTTCGCGTGGCGCGGGCTGCGGCTGTAAAATTGCCCCCTCGGTACTGGAAGAAATCCTGCGGACGGAACAAAACGGGAAGACTTTTCCTGACTTACTGGTGGGCAATCAAAGCAACGACGATGCCGCCGTATATGACCTGGGAAATGGCAGCGCCGTTATATCCACCACTGATTTTTTCATGCCCATAGTGGATGATGCCTTTGACTTTGGAAGAATTGCATCTGCCAACGCCATCAGCGACGTATATGCGATGGGCGGAAAGCCCCTGATGGCTGTAGCTGTATTGGGCTGGCCGATCGAGAAAATACCCGTATCGCTCGCGCAGCAGGTACTGGAAGGCGCCCGCAAAACATGCGCGGAAGCCAATATCCCGCTGGCCGGCGGACACAGCATTGATGCTGCAGAGCCCATTTTTGGATTAGCGGTGACAGGGTTGGTAGATGTATCCCTGCTAAAGAAAAACAATACCGCAACGGAAGGCGACCTTATATACCTGACCAAACCCATTGGCGTGGGGATTTTATCCACTGCCATCAAACGCGGGCTCATTCAACCGGAACATGAGGCCGTTGCCATTGAGAGCATGTGCCAACTAAACAAAGCCGGAGAGCCTTTGGGGCGCATCGCCGGGGTTACAGCCATGACCGATGTAACCGGCTTCGGGATCCTCGGCCACCTGGTCGAAATGGCATCCGGCGCGGGACTGGGCGCAGAAATATTTTACCAGGACATCCCCGTTGCCCCAGGGGCGCGTGAATACCTGGCACAACGCGTGGTTCCCGACGCCACATTCAGGAACTGGAACAGCTACAGCAGCAAAGTGGGTTTTGAAAAAGGCGTTCCGGTGATGGAGGCTTTCAGCTTATTGCCCGACCCGCAAACCAACGGCGGCTTATTGTTCACCGTCAAGCCGGGACAGGAAGAAGCGGTTGAAGCTTGCCTGCAAGCGGAAGGCCTTGGGGCTTTCGCGAAGCCGATTGGCAGAATGGTTGCCGCATCCGATAAAATCATTTCCGTTCGCAACGGTTCATTTTCATAAACAAATATCATGTTGACATCAGCAACAAAAATCATTGCAGGCCTCGGCATACTCAGCATTACCATCTTATCATCCTGCGGGTCATCACCGGAAAAAACCATCGTGGGAAAATGGAAAGTAACCGGCCCTGCGAAATCGGTTATGGGTAACCGTGAGGTTCTCATGAGCCTGGATCAGGATAAAAAATTAACCCTGGAAGTTAATATGGGCGCCGGTGATTCGGATACCCACCAGGGGACGTATGAAATTGCCAATGAAGGAAAGACATTGGTTGTGTATCGTGAAGGAAAAAAAGACAGGCGAAATGAGGCGGAGATTGTTTCATTGACTTCGTCGGAACTGGTGCTGGTGGATAAGGACCCACGGGGCGGCGGCGATACCTTGATTTGGAGCAGGGTGAAATAAAGCGTGCCAGAGATTACTTAAGCAATCGATCGATGGCTGCAGCCAGTTGATGGTCTTTTTCTGTGACCACATCTCCCGCATCATGAGTATTCAACCATATCTCTACGGTATGGTAAACGTTCGTCCAACGTGGGTGATGGTTCATTTGCTCGGCGAGGAAAGCCACCCTTGTCATGAACGCGAAGGCTTCTGAAAAATCGCGGAATATGAATTTTTGGTACAGGTTGTTGTTGTTTTCGGTCCACATAGCATTTCATTTTTACACACGCATGAATGAACGGGTGTTGATGGATTAAAAGACCAGGTGTGTTTTATTTTTGATCTTTTCGTTGGTGAGTTCGTTCACCAGTTGCACAAATGGGAACAGCCTGGCGGATTGTTGAATTTGCTGCACTTCGCGAAGGTCGATCTGGTCGTCTTCATCCCCTTTAATCAACCATAAATAATCGAGGTGTTTGAATTCAGGCAACAGGAATTCCCCCTTGTTCTGGTTGTTGTAAATGTAATGCCCGATGCTGCAACCCGCCGCGAGGTGTACAAAAACGGGAAAATAGTAATCCCTGTTTTTTTTCCGTAAATGCATTTCGGTATCGGTATGCAACCTGAATTGATAACCCATCCGGTTATTCACGTGCCAGATAAAATGATAATCTTTTACCGGCGCGACAATACCCAGCAGGTGCGCATGCTGAAAGAAATCTTCCGCTATGACATCATTGTCGAGTTTGAGTTTCATACAGGTAAACCGAAAAGAGTTTTCAGGTTTTCAATATCATTAAAACACCAGGTCAAGGGTCAGCACTTGTTCCCCTCTTTTCAATTTCACTTTCACGGCTTCGCCTTTATTGAATTTTCCTAATGCTTTCATATACTCCTGCACATCGGATGTGCTGTGTTCGCCAATTTGCAGGATAACGTCTTTTGCCAGTACGCCTGCTTTTTGCGCGGGCCTTCCTTCGCTTACACCATCCACCAGTACACCCGGCCCGGAGAATGTATAATCCGGCATGATGCCCATGCTAACCTTAAATGAACTGCGGCCCATGTTGGGCTCTTTGGTTTTGGTAAAGGCCAGTTTGTCTTTTGTATTGGCCCATTCGATGATGCTGTAGATGTATTTGACAATCCTCAGTTGCCCGTCGAAATTGATTTTGTCGGCATCATCGCTGGGTTTGTGGTAATCGCTGTGTGTGCCTGTAAAGAAAAACAAAACAGGTAAATCTTTCCTGTAAAATGAAGTATGGTCGCTTGGCCCCGATCCGCTCGAATCAATCTTCAACGTAAAATAGTCGTGGTTGGTGCTGATCACCTCTTTCCATGCAGGAGAGGTGCCCACGCCGCCAACGGTGAGCGCACGGGCCGTATCATTAAGCCTTCCGATCATATCCATATTGATCATGAAGTTGACTTGTTTCATGTCAACCGGGCTGTGTTCGGTAAAGTATTTTGAGCCATACAAACCAAGCTCTTCGCCTGAGAATGCCACAAATATGTAATTGTATTTTTTCAGGCCGCTCTTTTTCAGTTTCTTTCCTAATGCAATAAGCGCAGCGGTACCACTGGCGTTATCGTCTGCGCCGTTATGGATCTGAGGATCTTTGCCGGCATACAGGGAGTTGCGGTCTTCGCCAAATCCGAGGTGGTCGTAATGCGCGCCGATAACTATCGTGTATGCGGCACCGTTATTAATCATCCCCACCACATTATGCCCTTTCCTTTTTTTATCGGCCAGGTCAATGGTCAGGCTCACCGGCGTTTCAGCGGGTAACTGTTTTTTTACATATACAACGGGAATGGAGAGCCTTGCGGTTTTGTCGGACCCCTCGAAGCGCAACTGGTCGTCAGTAGTTGAACTGTTATACAGGAACATCGCTTTTTTGCCTTCTTTTTCCGCAGTTTTCGCGGCAGCCAGGAGGTATTCCTTTAGATCAAAATGCGGGTTGTTGCTGTGTTGTTCGAGGGTAGGCGCGAGGTTCAGCCAGGCAGCGGAAGCATCGGCGTTTGATGTAAATATTAGGTTGTTTGCTGAGCCAGACCAGGCCATGGGAAAATAATCCTCGTGCAATTTGTAGCTGATGTCGCCTGCTATAAAACGGCTGTTTGGCGCCACCTCCCGCCCATCCGAAAATTCAAATGGCTGGAGGTATCCGCCGGAAGTAGCGCTAAGCCCGGCCTTTTTAAATTTTTTCATGATGAACTCATACGCGAGTCGTTCCCCTTCGGTGCCGGTACGGCGGCCCTGCAATTTATCATCGGCTAAATAGGATACGGATGCGCTGAGTTCTTTTTTCAGTTTTTTATCAGCCCGGTTCAAATTCTGCGCATCGGTTAAGAAAAAGGATAATGAGGCGATGGCAGATAATATAAAATGGCGGGTCATGTTTTTCATGATGCAAAGGTACAACCTGTGGCTTTCATCCACGGGCCCCGGAACCATCTTTCTTCATTTCGTAAATGAACAAATGTTCCCGGCCATACTTTTGCATACTTTCGTCATCTTATTGAGTTGAACGCTTGAGTAAAACCATTCATATAGCTTTAGTGGGAAACCCCAACAGCGGAAAGAGTTCGTTGTTTAACGCGCTCACCGGTCTGAACCAAAAAGTGGGCAATTTCCCAGGCGTCACGGTTGATAAGAAAACGGGCATGGCGCAGGTATCGGAAAACCTCAGGGCTGAATTTATTGACCTGCCCGGTACCTATAGTTTATATCCCAAGCGTGCCGATGAATGGGTATCATATAAAGTGTTGCTGAACCAGGACGAGAGCATCAGGCCGGATATGATCCTGCTGGTGGCCGATGCCAGCAACCTCAGGCGCAATTTGCTTTTTTGCACGCAGATCATTGACCTCAAAATACCTGTTGTGATTGCCTTTACGATGATGGACCTGGCCAAAAGCAAGGGTACCCAGGTTGATATTCCAGGCCTTGAGCGGGAACTGGGCGTACCGATTGTGGCTGTGAACCCAAGAAAGAACAAGGGCATCCAGGCGTTAAAGAAAACCATTGAGCAAACGGCTGCCAATCAGCAACTGGTCCCGCCCCGTGATTTTATAGACGTTCAAGCGCTTGCCGGGCCTGCCATCCAGGATATCAGGGATGAAGTGCCCAGCCTGCAACCATACCCTGCCCTGCATTACCTGATCCATCACGAAGAATTCAGCCTGGCCCATGGGTTGCAGGAACGCATAGAGGAGATAGAGAAACGCAACCAGTTTAACCCTACCCGGACACAGGCCGAAGAGATCATGCAGCGGTACGCGCGCATCAGGCATATCATGCAGCAGACGGTGGTGGAAAGCGATCCCTTGAAAAAATCATTGTTTACGGAGAAACTCGACAATATCCTCCTGCACCGGAAATGGGGATACCTGATTTTGATTTCGGTGTTGTTCCTGCTTTTTCAAAGTGTGTTCTGGATCGCGAGCTACCCGATGGACGGGATTGAATGGTTGTTTGGCGAGATCGGGGCCTGGTTTGAGAAGGTATTGCCCGCAGGCTGGTTCAGCGATTTATTTGTGAACGGGTTTATTGCGGGGCTGAGCGGGATTTTTGTATTTGTGCCGCAGATCATGATATTGTTTGGGTTGATCACATTACTGGAAGATACGGGTTATATGGCGCGCATCAGCTTCCTAACGGATAAGCTTATGCGAAAAGTGGGATTGAACGGAAAGAGCGTCATGCCGATGATCAGTGGCTTTGCCTGCGCGGTGCCGGCCATCATGAGCGCTCGGAATATTGAGAACCGGAAAGAGCGCTTGCTCACCATCATGGTGACGCCTCTGATGAGTTGCAGCGCGCGTTTACCGGTGTACACGATCCTGATCGCGCTGGTGATACCCTCTGAATTATATTTTGGTTTTTTGAGCCTGCAGGGATTGGTGATGATGGGTTTGTATATGTTCGGTACCGTGATCGCGCTTGCCGTGGCATGGGTGATGAACCTGTTCATCAAATCAACGGAACGCAGTTTTTTCATACTTGAACTTCCGGTGTACCGGTCGCCCCGCTGGAAAAACGTGCTGGTGACGATGCTGGAAAAGGCCAGGATTTTTGTGTACGATGCCGGTAAAGTGATTATGGTGATTAGTTTGCTGTTGTGGGGATTGAGCAGGTTTGGTCCGCCCGGCCGTATGGATGCCCTTGAGCAGGAGTATGCGCAACGCATTTCGGCCAACCCGGCTGATGCGGATGAGCTGGAGAAACAGAAATCGACCGCGTTGCTGCAATCATCGTATGCCGGTGTGCTGGGCCAGTGGATTGAACCCGTGATCAGGCCATTGGGATACGACTGGAAGATTGGGATCGCGCTGATTACATCCTTTGCGGCGAGGGAAGTGTTTGTGGGAACGATGGCCACCTTATACAGTGTGGGTGAGGATGCGGAGGAAGACAACGCGACTTTGCGCCAGAAGATGTCGGCCGCGGTGAGGCCTGACGGGACCAAGATTTATACATTGGCTACGGGTTTATCGTTACTGATATTTTATGTGCTGGCCATGCAGTGTATGAGTACGATTGCGGTGGTGAAGCGCGAAACAAAGGGCTGGAAATGGCCGCTGATACAGGTTGCGTACATGACCGCGCTGGCTTACCTTTTCAGTTTGCTGGTGTACCAGTTGTTTAAATAAGATAAGCGCAACTTTATTTCGGTTCGTGGCACACGAACCGGGGCGATGGGCTTTTATTTGACCGGGGCCATTATGAATCGTTCCGATAGGGTACGAAAATGCCCGGTTGCAAACTGGGCTGATTTGTCAAGAGTTGTGAGTATTCCTAATTCAATCAAGGTGTTCTGTTTGTTTCTTCTGTTACTTTTTTGACGGCAAAAAAGTAACCAAAAAAGCCGCCGATGCGCCATGACGGCCGCGCATCGGGGTTCCCTGATTAAGCGGTAGTGCTACTGTAGCTTCAACTTCAGTAACAGGAAGGTCGTTTGTGCAATACAGAAAAGTAACCACTTTATTTCGAAGAGTATTAAATACACTCCTTTTCCCAGCAAGAACTCCCAAAGGGTACGTTGCGTATTAATGCCCAATTTCAAACCGGGCGAATCTTTGCGGCAGAAGTGACCGGCTGTGCCGAACACCTGCGCCAGTTGTGATTATAAAACAATAAAAATGATCAATGATAAACGACTGTTGTAAGCAGAGCTTCATTTATATAGATTAGTTATTAGTAATTTTGTGTAGTTTTTATTTTGTGTTGACATTTCTATATGTTTAATGTGCTTTCCAATGTTGTTTTAAATTCGTTTTCGTTGTTGTAATTGTAAAACGGAACGGCTGTTATCAAATAATTGTCCGTGTGGATTTTAATTGTCTTTTGTTCAGTCCTGATTTCATTTAAAAAGTCTTCTTTCCATTTGTCGTGTCCTTTTAAATGCTCTCCTTTTGGTTCTATGAAAACCTGAAAAGTCATTTGTTCTCCGTCACGTTGTTTGCAGAACAGTAAAAAGTCCGGTTCAAAAGCACGTCCGATTTTGTCGAAGATTTTTATTTCTCTTTCGTTTCGGATTAGGTAAATGTTTTCAAACTTCTGATTCAGTCCTTCAAATCGTCTGGAAAATAGTTCAACAAATTTCTTTTCTTCACTTGTGCCGTGGTTAGCGTTGTATACATACCAAGGTTCGTTGGCTACTAAAGTTTCTTGACCGTCTTCTCGTTCACTGTCTTTGTAAACTTTGATTTCTTTGTCCTTGAAAACTTTGTGAATAGGTTCTTTGATATAGTCCGAACCTTCGTATTCGGTTGAATTGCTCTTTATGTCTGCTTCAATGCTTTGCAAAAGTCCGTTTAAAGCTTGCAGATAGTCGAAATGGCTAATTTCTTTTAGACGGTTTGATGTTCCGCTGAAAGTGATTTCTAAACCTGCTAAAAAGCCTGTGCTGTCAATGAAATTGGAAAGTGAACCAACACTCGGAAAGTAATGTGATAAATTCTCGAAGTAGAAAAACGGATTTTGACTTAATGCAAAACGAATTATGTTCTTAGGAATTTCTGTCAGCTTTACATCTTTGGTTTTGATAGCTTCTGTTTCTGAACTTTCCGCTTCGGCAAAAGCACCCGACATTCTGCCAACTCCTGAAGATAATGTGTGTCTGAAGTTGGTTTTCTTAACTCCTAAATCAGCGAAAGATTTTATGTTGTCAAAACTCTTTGGGATTTTCTTATTGAAGAAAACGTGACCTTCACGATAAAAGTCTGTTTCTTTAAAGTCTAATTTTAAAGTCAGTTGTTTGGTGATGAGGTTTTCATCATCTTCATAAATACCCGAATCAACAAGGGCTTTCTTTAATTCCGAAATGTAACGGCTATCTTCTTTGGTGTGGTAATATAATTCTTCCAAAGTTTTTAAGTCGTTGGAAATATCATCATCAAATTTTCGGGTAAACTCGTCTTGCCCTTCCTCTAAGGCAAACGGATAATATCTTGCACCACGACCAATTAACTGGGCTTCTGAAAGTGTGGTTTTTCCTGGCTTTCCGTCTTTGCCATCTCGGTCTTCGTAAAGACGAACAATATCAAACAAATTCAAAACGTCCCAACCTTCATTCAGTTTCTGAACTGCAAAAACGGCACGGATTGGATTGTTTTCATCTTCCAAGGTGTTTAGCAATATTTGGTTTTGCTCGGCTTCTGCGTCATTGTTGGCACTAAGGCAATTTTCCAATCTGAAATTGGCTTGAATACGTTTTACAATTTCATTGGCTGAAATGCTTTTGGCTTCAAAAAATCGGAAAGCCTTTTGAATGATTGGAACAGTAGAAGTCTTTTGAATTTTCTCTACCATTGCCAACGAAAAATCATCAATTAGTTTGTGAAAGTTCTCTTTGTTCTGCTCTGATTCTTTGATTGTCTTTTTGGCTTTAAACAGAATTACAGGCTTTAAATTGATATTGTTTGAAGTTGCCAATTCCTGACGATACAAATTCAGAATCAAAGCCTGAATGATTCTGTCTTGCTCGTCATACAAAGAACGGATAAGGTTGATTTCTTTGGAATACTTGTCTATACGAAACTCTGCAAGGTCGTATTTGAAAATTACCTTATCTTGATAGTGTTTTACCAATTCCGCTGTTTCCGTGTCAATAGTTGCCGTAAACTCTAATAAGATATTTTCAAAATTTGAGTCGTGAATTTTCTTTACGGTGTCTTCCCAACTGCCAAACAAATTGCCCGATTTTGTTCCTGCTACCAAGTGGTGTGCTTCGTCAGCAATCAAAACCAATTTCTTGTCCTTAAAATCTTCGTAGGTTACGCTGTTTTCTTTGGTGTTGTTAAGGTCAATGTGAAGCTGTTGAATGGTGGTAAACTTCAAATTGATATTCTGATTGTCGGCTTCTTCAAAGTTGTCAATCTCTTTGATTAGCACTTCTTTTCCGTCAATCACAATTTTGTTGTTGAACAAGTATTTTGAAGCCTGTGGATTGAGAAAATTGTCTTTAGTTTTCTGAATGATATTATTGCTGTTTACAAAAAACAAAAAGTTGCGATAGCCCTTTTGGTAAAGGTGTAATATCAAACCTGCCATTATCAAAGTCTTTCCGCTACCTGTTGCCATATTGTAAAGCAAGTGAAACGGTCTTTTGGGTTTGCCTTCAAAATCTTCTGAATCGCAGAGAATGAAACGCTGAAAAGCTTCTATTTGATAAGGTCGCTGACCAAATCCGGGCTTTAAATTGTCGGTTATGTGATTAGGAACGGTAACTTGTGCAATGGCTCTTTTACCAAATTCCTGCAATAATATGTCATATAAAAACGCCATTTGCTTACTTCTTAATTTGGTAAAAATCTTGAGTTACTTTCTTTTCTTCTTCGGTGCAGGCAAAATCGGCATCATTGAGCGAAGATAGATTTACATACAATTGGTTTTTGTCCAATAGTTCGCAAAGTAGTTTTCTTTGTTTGTCAATTTCAAATTGTTTAAAGGCTTCTAAATCGCCTTCAAATTCCTGTAGATTAATGCTGTATTTAAAAAACGCTTTGGCTTTCATCTGATCCCAAATCTGTAAAAGTGCTTTGCTGTCTTTGGCTTCTTCTATCTGCTCAATGAAAGTTTGGTTGTATTTTTTTAGTTCGAGATATATGAATGAGCCACCGCCTTGCCAATTGATTTGCTGGCTTAAACCGCCTTGTTCACCATCAATTACCTTTTTCAATCTTTCTACTGCTACATCTTCTATATATCCCATTTGCTCGATTCCTATATATTGTCGTTGCATTTTATGGGCAGTTGTTGCAGTTGTTCCACTTCCTAAATGATAATCCATAACAATATCACCTTCAATTGTCGATATTTGAATTATTCGACTTAGTAATGTTTCAGGTTTAGGAAAGTTGAAAACCTTGTTTCCAAAAAGTTCTCGTAAATGAACAGTCCCCCTTTCAGAGTTTACTTCTTTATCCCACCAAACAGACCTTGCCAATCTTGAATTGTCTCTATATTTCTCAATAATCATATAGCGACCACTCTCTTGCATTGCTTTGCCTGCAATATTTATATTAAGATTTTCTGCTGCTTTTTCTTTTCCCCATCTCCAAACAGTTTGTATTCCTTGAGATTTTGCAGGCCAAACTTCAATAAAGCCATCTTTTGGCTCTAAAGACAATTCAAGAAAACCATTGTCTAATTCTTTATTTGGATTTACATAAAACGGGTAACATAAATTTGGTCGGTTTTTGTCATTAAAAGCAGTGTTTCGGTTTCTTAATTCTCTGGTTTCAAAACCACCAATTTCATCTGTAAATGGAAATTCTTTTTCATCGTCAATGAGACGATACATTTCATAATCAAACTGACCCTTAGAAAAAATATGTATGTATTCGTGCATATTTGCTATTCCACCATAGTCCCTTCCACGTGGATTATTTACAACAGTAATAGTTTCTATAAACTGTTCTTTGCCAAAGATTTCATCTAATAGAATTTTTAAAGTTGCTTGTTCATTGTTGTCGCAGTGTACAAATATCACACCTGTCTTCGAAAGGAATGATTTTGCAACAGTTAATCTATTTTTCATAAAACTTAACCAAGTTGATTGGTTGAAGTTGTCATTATATTTAAAACTGTCATTACCTGTATTGTAAGGCGGGTCTATGTAAATCAGCTTTACTTTACCTGCAAATTCTTCTTTCAGTGTATGCAAGGCTAAAAGGTTGTTGCCTTTTATAATCAGGTTATCGGTTATCGTGCCGTTTTCGTTACGGTTAAATTGGTCAAGTGGTTTTTCTCCGTCTTTGTCAATGCGTTTGGCATTGGTAAACACTTTGGGTTCTAAAAGTTGGGTGATTTCATCCTGTGCCAAAATTTCATTGAAGAAAATTTCCTCTCGCTTATCTTCTTCACGGCTTTGTCCGCCTTCCAAAATACAGTCTTTAAATGGCCAAACCAAAGCCACTTCGTTGCGTTGGTTCAGGTATTTTCCGTCAATGGTCAGTCCAACCTTGTTTTTGTATTGCGTGTAGCTGTCATTCAGGTAGTTTTTCTGTTCCAAAAACTGCACAAATAAATTTTGGTTAAAAACCAAAGTGCCTTTCACGTTTACAAAAAACTTCTCTTTCAGGTCCGCATTGTCGAGCAAAAGTCCTATCAATTCTTCATCAAAATTCTGTGCTTTATTAAGCACCACCCATTTTTTCAGTTCTCCGTTGTCTGTCACGAAGTTGGGTTCTTTCTTGAGTTGTTGCTCTAATGTTGTATATAATTTCATTCGTCTTTTATTCCAATTTAGTGAATCCGTAAAGTTAGTTTTTTAAGCCGCTTTACCGTCAAAAATGCCCATCAAATTGTCACCTGACTGCAGGTAAATTGGAGAGGGACAGTGCTGCTTTTTTTATTTTGCAGTTGCATTTACTTTTTTCTGTACCATGTTTGTAATAACTATTGTATTAAGTACTATATTGATACCGTTTCCGATTGGCATACACTTGCACCAGTTAGGTACATATAAAACTATACATATGTTAACCGCCATACATCCAAAACTACCCATGAGGCGAAAATCGGTTACAAAGGAATTTTACCTCGATCAGTTAGGGTTTGAGGTATTTGGGGTCGATAATTATGATGCTTACCTGATGATTCAGAAAGACGGGATCCAGGTTCATTTTTTTGAATTCAGGGATTTGAATCCGCTTGAAAATTATGGCCAGGTTTATATCCGGACCAATGATGTTGAGAAGCTTTACCGGCAGTTTATAGAGAATGGCATACAAATTCACCCTGCCGGGAGATTGGAGATAAAGCCCTGGGGAATGAAAGAGTTCGCCATTCTTGACCCCGACCATAACCTGCTGACTTTCGGACAAGAACTATGATTATTTATTTCTTGGCAACATCTTCCGAAGGGTACGTTGCGTGTTAATGCCCGGTTACAAACCGTGCTTTATTTCGGTTCGTGTGCCACGAACCGAGGCGGGGGTGTGCCACGAACCGAGGCGACAGGGCAATCGGACTTGTTTTGAACTTTTTGTACTTTCATTGTCTCTTAAAGGAAATCTTCAACATGAATTTTATCATCCGGCTCCTGGCTACCGCTTTTGTCGCTTATGGCTTATCCACTGTTTTGGGCGGTGTGCATATCAGCAATTTTAAAACAGCCATCCTTTTTGCCCTGGTACTGGCCGTGATGAACGTACTCCTGAAACCCATCCTCATCATCCTGACCCTTCCCATAACCATTGTTACCCTTGGCCTCTTCCTCCTCTTTATCAATACCCTGATCATCCTGATCATTGATTACCTGATGGATAGTATCCGGTTTGATGGGTTCTGGTGGGCATTTTTATTTGCCGTCTGCCTGAGTGTTTTATCTTCCATCCTCGTTTCCCTCCTCCAGCCTAAACAAAAATCATCCGAATCCGGGTTTTAAAGACTTTATCCCTGTTTTTCATCCTTTTTACAATGGAATACCACACAACAGGTATTTTGAATACATATTTTTATTTATATTTTTACATTCTCTTTCCCGCCTGTATCCTCCGCTAAACCAAGAATCGTAAAACACCTAATTGAATCATTGCCTTTGCGAGGGGCACTTGTGATTATGCGAAATTTTATATTGAGGGTCCATCTCTTCATCGTGGTAAGTATGTTATCAGGCCTGGTTTCCCGGGCGCAGGTAGTGACTGTAACAAACCCTACCAATACCATCCCTAACCTGGCAGCATCTTATACCTCATTAGCCAATGCCATAACAGCGTTAAATGCCATTACATCCATCAGTGGCCCTGTAACCATCACACTGAACGCGGGTAACCCGCAGACGGCGCCTGTTGGGGGCTATACCATTCAGTTTACCAACCCTACGGTTGTTACTGATATAGGACGGAATGTGGTTATTGACGGTACGAATAACCTCATCACCGCGAACGCTTCCCTGGTTTCCGGTTCTTTAACGGATGCCCTCATTAAAATTATAGGTGCCGATTATATTACCATTCAAAATTTCCAGCTCAGGGAAAACCCCGCTAACACTAACGCAACAGCCGGAACCAATAATATGACCGAATGGGGCATTGCCTTGCTGAGGTCTGCCGCCACCAACGGCGCGCAGAACAACATCATCCAGGGTAATAGCATCACATTAAATAAAACATACAGCAATACTTTCGGTATTTACAGCAATGTGCGGCATACCGCAACAAATGCTACAACAGTTTCAGATATTACATCTATAGATGGCAGCAACAGCCGGAATAAAATCAGGTTGAATACCATTACCAATACCAATGTTGGGATTTGTATGGTTGGTTCTGCCAACACCTCGCTCATGGACAGGGAAAATATGATTGGTATTTTATCGGGTTTGGGCAATACCATTACCAATTGGGGAGGTTTTTCCAGGGCTTCAAATTTTGTGTCGACCAGTGGCAGCTCGTACGGGATATACACGAACCACCAAATTTCCGATTCAATTTATAATAACATACTGACAAGTTCAAGTATTGGTGGTGGAACCGCGGTAGCTGTCAGGGGTATTTTTAAAGATTATGCCACAGCCCAACCGGATGCATTTTTTGCCAACTTCAGCAGCAATATCCGCCTTAATACCATCACCATTACCGATAATTTCACGAGTGGGGACATGGATGCCATCAAGGTTTCCGGAAATGGTACGCCCATGCCCAATGGATACAGCTTAAACATAAGCACAAATACAATCAGGAACTGTGTAGTAGGTGGAACCGGCTCATCAATAAACTTTACCGGCATTTATAATACGTTGGCTGTTGCAAACCTAACCATTCAATCTAACTTCATTCATAGTGTCACATCAACGGCAACCACAGGGGGATTTTTTGGTATCCGGGCTAATGCCGCAGTTTTTGGCAGTATCAATATCAGTTCAAATGTCTTAGGAAGTTTCACCCAAAATGCCATTACATTTTCCGCAGCTACCTCCGGACAAATATTTGGCATACAGGTGAATACCAATGGTAATAATGCCGTGCCGGTTAGCATTTCAGGAAATGGCATCGCAAGAATTGCCCAAGACCAGACAGGAACCGGGGCGCATACTTATATACAATTAACGCAATCGCCCAATGCGGCTATTTCAAACAACATATCAAACAACCAATTCATCGACATTACCGCGAATACCACAAGCAGTGTCACGTTTATTTTAAAGAGCGGTACCATAGCCGCAAACGCCAATTATACTGAAACTTGTACCAATAACAGGATTACGGGTTTTTTTTCAAAAACAGCAGCCGGGGGGTCCGTTACATTATTTGATTCAGGCACAGGCGCTTCCGGGCCAGGTAACAGTATTTCCCATACAAGCAATAATTTCAGCAACATTACCATCACGGGGGCAACCGTTATGCGCGGATGGGTGAATACGGAAGGGATTACAACTTCGGAAGGGCCTACAAAAAATATCAGCACCAACACATTTAATAACTGGACATGCGGCACAGGAACTGTTACTGCCATTAATATTAACAATGCCGGGGGGGAATCTCAATTAATAAACAATACTATCTCCAATATTTCAGCCAGCAATGTGGTTGGGGCCCCAGCCATTATAGGGATTTTTTTAGGGGGCACCAACAGGTGTTCAGAGTTAAATGTCACTTTAAACAGAATCAACAATATTACCCTGACGGGAACGGCTACCGGGCAGGTATATGGTATTACAGGAGGCTCATCATTTGTGCCGCTGACAAGGGTTAACCAAAATGTGATTCATACGATTTCGAGTTCGGGCGCCAACCTGGTTTCAGCGATCAGGTTGACACCTTCAGGAACCACCGGGGCGTACACGATCAATGTAAAGCATAATAAAATATACGGCATATCCGCTACGGGAAACAGCTTGTCATCCTTAGTAACAGGCATTGATTTTTTTTCCAGCATTAGTACGCCAACCGTCGATATCGCCAATAACATCATCGGGGACCTGCAGTGCCCGCTGGCATCTGGCGATAACCTGGTCAGGGGTATCAGTATGACTTCCTTGCCCGCAACAGCAAATTACCTGGTTTACTATAACACGGTTTATTTGAACGCAAGTTCAACCGGAACAAATTTTGGCAGCTCGGCATTGTTTCTGGCAGCCAGCTCCAGTTCAGTTTCAGGAAATGCTGATGTGCGAAACAATATATTTGTCAACACATCCACGCCAAACGGTACAGGGATAACGGCAGCGATTAGACGAAGTACGACAACCCTCAACAATTTCTCTACCCTTAGTAACCAGAATATCTATTTCGCCGGCACCCCATCTGCCAACAGGACGATTTACTATAACGGGTCAGCGTCTTTTCAAACCCTGGCTGCGTATAAAACAGCCGTTGGGCCCACGAGGGAATCCGGATCATTTACGGAGATGCCGCCTTTTTTAAGTACGGTTGGATCAGACGCGACGTATTTGCACCTTGACCCTTCAGTTCCCACACAGGCAGAAAGCGGGGCAGTTAACATCACCGGGGTTAATAATGATTATGATTTCCAAATCCGGCAGGGAAACCCGGGGTATACAGGAACAGGGACCGCCCCCGATATTGGCGCAGATGAAATGGAAGGCATATTTACGGAGTTAAATCCGCCGAATATCAGCCTGACCCCATTGGGGAGCCCCATTTGCAATGCAGGCAACCAGACCATCAGCGGGGTTGTGATTACAGACGATATTTTTGGGGTGCCTTTAAGCGGAGCCAATCGCCCCCGCATCTATTACCGGAAGAATGCCGGCGCCTGGTTTTCTCAGCCCGGAACCAATACAGGAGGAACGGGATTGAACGGCACCTGGGATTTCACCATCGTTGTCGCGGATGTGGGTGGATTGTCGGGCGGCGATGTATTATCATATTACATCATTGCAGAAGACGAAGCGCCCATACCGAACGTACGGTCTAATCCATCAGATGGGCTGGTGGCCAGTTCCGTTAACAGCGTAACTACAGCACCTACCACGCCGTTAACCTATACTTTGAACTATACCTTAAACGGGGATTATTCTGTGGGTATCGGTGGTGATTTTACGACCCTCACCGCCGCTGTCAACACATATAATAATGCCTGCGCGATTACAGGTCCGGTGCGGTATAAATTATTGGATAACACATATCCTTCGGAAACATTCCCCATCAGCATCAACAACCATCCCGATGCCAGCGCCGGCAATACGCTGACCATCTACCCGGCATCCGGAACAACACCCGTTATTTCCGGCACCAGTGCGAACCCCATCATCAGGCTGAACGGGGCAAGGCATATCATTATTGACGGCAGGCAGGACGCGTCGGGAACCACCAGGTCGCTTGAAATATTAAATAACGGTAACGCGCACACGATCGAATTTGTGAATGACGCCAAAAGCAGCGTAATCCGTTACACGATATTGCGTGGGAGCGGCACATCTACTTCCAGGGGCGTACTGGCATTTACCACAGCTGCTGTTGCCGGCACGGGCAACGACGACCACCTGGTTGAATTCAATGAAATCCGCGACGGGGCATTCACACCTGCCAACGCGATCTATGCATTGGGTTCGGCAGGACAAACCAACAGCGGTATCAGCATTTTGAATAACCTGATACATGACTATTTCCTTCCAACTGGAAGGTCTGTTGGATTAAATATTGCCGGAAACTGTACCAACTGGACCATCAGCGGGAACCGTTTTTATCAAACTGCACAAAGACATAAAACGATCAGCAGCGACCATTACGGCATCTGGGTGGTGAAAGGCGACAATTATACCATCAGCAATAACATCATTGGTTTTGCCAATGCATCAGGAACGGGCACTACCGTGCTCACCGGTGTGGGTGCGGGCATACCAGGCTTTCCGACTTCATTTAGCCCGGCTTCAAGTGTGGCTGTCAGGTTCCTGGCCATGTCGCTCGATTTTGATGTATTGGGCTTAACATCCCAAGTATTGAATAATGAGGTTTCGGGCATCGCTTTGTACACCGCTTCAACCACCGTAAGTGCACCGGGAATTTTTTCAGGCATTTACCAGGAAGCAGGCAATGCGAACATACAAGGTAATATCATTGGCTCCGTATCCGGTAACTCTTCTGTTTATGTATGTGCCAGCGTGAATAACGCGATTGTATATGGCATCAGGGCGGCAAGTTCTGTAGCCACAACCATTACAAATAATGTGATTGGCGGAATCACGGCTTCAGGTACGGACAACCTTGTATCGCCGGCATTTACCGGCATCAGTACCGGCGGCTCAGCCAGTTTTACCATACAAAATAACCAGGTTGGACATACTGGCGCTGACAATATCCGAGTTGGGTTGTTCAGCAATGCCGGCAATTTATCGTTAAACGGCGCGTCAACGGCAACCAATGGCACGACAATCATCAATGGCATACTTTCAAGTACTACCATCAGTTCCAGTTTGCAGATCAATAACAATGTCTTACAGGGCTGGTTGTATACGTCGGCCACCGGATCAGTATTTGGAATACAAACCTCAGGCTCTATGCTCACTGTTGGAGCTGGTGTTGAAGCCAACCAAAACAGTTTTGGGAGTACAACAAATACATGGGTTCATTATCCAACGGGCAATACAGGAAATCTAATAGCCATACAATTCAATAATAGCGGCGCTTCATCGTATAAGATGAATGAAAATAATATCCGGGGCATTGTACAATCTGCTTCCACTGAAAACTATGTGTCATTGCTAACGATGGCTGCCACACCATTTTCCATATCCAGCCAGGTTGAGCTGTCAAATAATCTATTTCATAACCTGAACCTCCAGACAAAGGATTTTTACCTGATATATGTTTCGGCAATAAGTAACACAACAACCAGTTTGGAAATAGACAGCAACCGGATTGTGGGAAGTCTTCAGGCCAGCACATTAAGCACCGCAAGGCTGGAATGTATCGCGGTGAATTATCTTGGAACGGCAACCGGTGGAAATCATGTTATCAGGGGAAATGATTTTAGTAATGTAATTGTTGGGAGTGGTTACCCCATTGTGAATGCCATACAGAATGTATCCAGTGCGCCTGATTTAGTCAATCATCCCATTAAAACTGTACAAGGAAATGTTTTGTCGAACTGGCAGTTCAATGATGTTGCCAATGTTGTTGGCATACTGGTTCAATTCTGCTCCGGGAACAATGCTTCCATCACACAAAACAGCATCAGCAATTTTCAGAATACCGCAACAGGGATCCCATTTATGTATGGGATTGTTGCATCAAGTTTTACAAATACTGAAATTGATATCAGTAAGAATATTGTTTCAAATTTGGTAGCCGCCGGGGGCGATGTAGATGGGCTTTGGCTGAATACATTGCAAGCGGTGATCCAGTCGAAGGTTGACAGCAATGTAGTCTTTAATTTATCTACAACGGGTATTGGGGAAGCCAGGGGCATTTATGTAAGCCCGGTCAACGGAGGCACGGAGAACACCGATTTTTCACGGAACATCCTGTACAATATCAGCGCCGCAGGTGTTGGTGGACGAGCCTATGGGATTAAGACGGACCCGGGCAGCATCAATTTGAAATTTTACAATAACCTGGTTGCAGATATAAAAACACCCAATGCCGGTATTGGCCCGAATATTCCATACGCAGCAGGCTTATACCTCGATGGCAATGATAATATCCAGGCATATAATAATTCCGTGTATTTGGAAACATCAAGTTCTACGGGCTCGCTGAATAGTTCCGCCGTCTATGTGGTGGAAACGAGCCCGAACTTTCAGATGTACAATAATATCCTGGTCAATAAAAGCACGGCGGGCCCTGCAGGCAGAACTGTCGCGTACTGGAGGAGCGGTTCAAACATAACCAACTACACAAACGGCAATTACAATAATTATTTCGCAGGTACTCCATCCGCGCGCAACCTGGTATTTTTTAACGGAGGTATTTCCATGCAAACCCTCGCGGCATACCAGGCATTTATTGGCCCAGCGCGCGACAATGCATCCGTAAGCGCCGATCCTTCATTCATCAGCACCACCGGCGGCAACGCGGGCTTCCTTCGCCTTAACCCTTCGGCAAATTGTTCCTTAATTGGAAAGGGCGTTAATGTATTCTTATTGCAGCAGGACGTTGACCTGGAAAACCGAATGACGCAAAGCCCACTGATCTGCGATATCGGCGCGGATGAAGTGGGTAAGCTGAATATCTGGACCGGCGCCGTGAGCAACCTCTGGAATGCTGACGGCAACTGGTCGGCCGGTATTGCCGCGAATGCAACTGATGCCCGTGTGCTTATTCCTTCCGGCACGCCATTCGCTCCCAGGATACAGGTTGGCGAAACCTTCCAGGTAAAAGACCTTTACCTGCAGGCCGGCGCATCATTGCAAAACCTCGGGACCATACAGGCAGGATCCGTGATCCAGGTGCCGGGAGCCGGACAAATTAACCATATTGAGTCTGGCATTGTGCAAGGTTCAATTGAGCTTATCAATGCCTGCAATGAACCCTGGGTGATTGATGGTGCCGCATGGGTGAACAATAGTGTGAAGAACCTCCTGGCAGGTACTAATGCCAGCATCCCGGTTGCTACAGCTTCGAGGGTGCAGGTAGCCGGCACATTATCGTTTGGCGGGTTGACGGGTAAAACACTGACAACGAATAATAACCTCGTCTTGTTGTCATCCGCGAACGCCACAGCGGGCATCGCCGATATCACGGGCAATATCATCAACGGCCAGGTAACGGTGGAACGGTTCATCAACACCGGAACTACCGGTGGCGCACACCCGAAAACATGGCAGTTCCTGTCGGCACCCACTGCCGGACAAAGCATATTCCAGTCATGGCAGGAAAACGGCAGCGCCGCGCCCGGTTTTGGTACCTGGATCACCGGCACGGGTACTGGCTTCGATGCAACAAGCAGCCTGCCTTCATTGAAAAAATACAATCCGGCCAGCAACCTGTGGAATGGTGAAACAAGTACGCTAAACCCGGTTAATAACGGTAACGGATACATGCTTTTTGTACGGGGTGACAGGACAGTGACAACCGTTTCCGGATCGCCCGTGCCTACCATCCTGCGCAGCAAGGGAACCGTATATCAGCCCAATAACCCGCCGCCGGACATTATTGTGGGTGCGGGCCAGCGCGCATCCGTTGGCAACCCCTATCCTTCCGCTATTGATGTGGAATACATGAGGGATAATGGCTTTTTCAGCAACCTGAATAATGATGTGGTGGTTTGGGACCCGATGTTGTTTGGTTCTTTCGGCTATGGCGGCTACCAAACACTTTCATCCGCCAACGATTACGAGCCAACTGCCGGAGGATCCGTATATTATCCATCCGGGGTGCCGGCGCCTTTGATACAAAGCGGACAAGCATTTTTTGTACAATCCTCGGGGCCGGCCGGGGCCGTGGAATTTGCCGAAGCCTGCAAGGCAAATGGAAGCAGGCTGGTACACCGGGGCGGAAACCGCCATAAAATGTACTTCCGGGCCACGCTGCAGTCGCCGGATGGAAGGATTATGGATGGCAACGCCGTGGTTTACGCGCAAAACTATCGCGACCGCATAGACGAAGATGACGCCCGCAAATGGTGGAACGACGGGGAGAATTTATCCATACGTTCTGGCGAACATTTTCTGTCGGTTGAAGCCAGGAAATCGCTGCAACGCAACGATACCATTTACTACGAACTCAGGAACCTGCGCCGGCAATCGTACAGGTTCGCGTTCGCGCCAAAACAAATGGGCGGCACCGGAATACAGGCCTGGTTAATTGATAGGTATTTAAGGACAGAAACATCTGTGGCATTGACCGATAGCAGTTTTATTTCGTTTGCCGTTACACAGGACCCTCGTTCGGCGAGGCCCGACAGGTTTTTTGTGGTTTTCAGGAAGAAGGAAAAGGATCCGCGGGCAGACCAAATGGAATACATCAGGCAAAAGCCTGTGCAGAAGCCAACAATGATCAGCGTTTACCCCAACCCGGTAGTGGATGGAAAATTTGTTTTACAGATGGGGGGCTTTGACACGGGCAGATATGAGTGGAAAATTGTGGATCAATCGGGCAGGGAAATCATGCAATCATCATTTGATTATCTGTCCGGTAAAGCGGCGGTGCCGTTGACGCTGCAAAGCCATGTTCCGGCCGGAACCTATGAACTCCTGCTCACCGGGCGACAAGCGGTAATGGGCAGGGCAAAGCTTTTGGTATTGAAATAAAGCAGGATATAGTTTATTTCTTTGGGGGATCGGTCAAAAGCCGGTCCCCCTTTGTTTGTTTGCACGAATAATAGGACATTTGCCCCATGCAATTCGACCGTAAAGATTTTTCGAAGGAACAACTCACCGATATATACCGCAACCTGGTATTGCCCAGGATGATTGAAGAAAAAATGCTGGTACTGCTGCGCCAGGGACGTATTTCCAAATGGTTCAGCGGCATTGGGCAGGAAGCCATATCGGTGGGGGCCACCATGGCCCTGCGTTCAGATGAATGGGTCATGCCCCTGCACCGCAACCTCGGCGTGTTCACTACGCGCAAAATGCCCCTGCACCGGTTGTTTAAACAATGGCAGGGGAACAAAGACGGCTACAGCAAGGGCCGTGAGCGCAGTTTTCATTTCGGCACCCGCGACCATCATATATGCGGGATGATATCCCACCTGGGCCCCCAACTGGCCATAGCAGATGGTGTGGCCCTCGCGCATACCCTGCGCCAGGAACAAAAAGTATCGCTGGCTTTTTCGGGCGATGGCGGAACCAGCGAAGGCGATTTTCATGAAGCCCTGAATACGGCCGCCGTGTGGAACCTTCCCGTGATTTTTATCATTGAAAACAACGGCTACGGCTTAAGTACGCCGGTGAATGAACAATACCGTTGCGAGAGCCTTGTAGACAAAGCGAAGGGTTATGGCATGGAAGGCGTGCAGATTGACGGGAATAATGTGCTGACGGTATTTGACACCATCAGGGGCGTGCGGGATTATTGCATCCGCGAACAAAAGCCATATTTGATTGAATGTATGACCTTCCGCATGCGGGGGCATGAAGAAGCTTCGGGTGTGAAATATGTGCCGAAACAGTTGTTTGAAGAATGGGAAAAACGGGACCCGATCAGCAATTACGAGCAATGGCTGATTCAGGAAAAAATGATGACAGCCGGGGAGATTGAAGAGATCCGCGCGGAGTGGAAGCAATATATCGAAAGGGAACTGGAGCTTGGCTTCATGGCTGAAAAGCCGGTACCCAATACCGAAGAGGAAATGGCGGATGTGTATATGCCATACCTGCGCAAGCCACAAACACTGGTGATTGATAATTCGTCTGCACATTACCGTTATGAAGGACCTGACGCGAAGGAGGCCACAAAATTTATTGGCGCCATCAGCGATGGTTTGGATATGTCGATGCAGCAACACCCCAACCTGGTGTTGATGGGCCAGGATATCGCGGAATATGGCGGCGCTTTCAAGGTAACGGAAGGTTTTATGTCGAAGTACGGCAAGGGCCGTGTGCGCAATACGCCTTTGTGCGAAAGTGCGATAGTGGGCGCCGCATTGGGTTTAAGCCTGGAAGGGCATAAAGCCATGATGGAAATGCAGTTTGCTGATTTTGTTACGGTGGGCTTTAACCAGATTGTAAATAACCTTGCCAAGATACATTATCGCTGGGGGCAAAACGCGGATGTGGTGATCAGGATGCCGACGGGTGGCGGTGTGGGCGCGGGGCCCTTTCACAGCCAGAGCACTGAAGCCTGGTTCATGCATACGCCCGGCCTGAAGATCGTGTACCCTTCAACACCCATGGACGCCAAGGGCTTGCTGATTGCAGCCATCAACGATCCCAACCCGGTGATGTTTTTTGAGCATAAGGCGTTGTACCGCAGCGTGAGCGGCGCGGTGCCCGCATCATACTACGAAATTGAAATCGGCAAGGCCCGTCATGTGCGCATGGGTTCCGATATCAGCATCATCACATACGGCGCGGCGGTGCACTGGGCCATGGAATACGCGGAGAATCACCCTGACATATCTGTAGACATACTCGACCTCCGGTCGTTGCTCCCGCTGGATTACGATGCCATCCGTTCTTCGGTTATGCGTACCGGTAAGGTATTGGTATTGCATGAAGACACACTGACGGCCGGTGTGGGCGCGGAGATCGCGGCATGGGTGGCCGAACATTGCTTCAGCTGCCTCGATGCACCCGTCATGCGCTGCGCAAGCCTCGATACGCCCATTCCGTTTAACATGGACCTGGAAAAGAATTTCATGGCGTATTCAAGATTGGAGGAGTACACGCGAAAGTTGTTGAATTATTGATGTGGGATGTATGATGTATGATGTGGGATGTATGATGTGGGATGTGAGATGTATGATGTGGGATGTATGATGTGAGATGTATGATGTATGATGTGAGATGTGGAATGTATGATGTGGGATGTATGATATTTGAGGTGGGAAATAAAAGGAAAAAGACTTACCAGGCGAGAGAGTTTTCTGGTGTTCAAAAGTGCTTTCACTGTTTAATATAGCCTCAACAAGTTTTTTCTTCGCTATGACATGACAAGACAAGAACTGCAACAGCGGACCAAGAAATTCAACATTGATGTTATTATCTTTTGCAATTTTCTTCCGAAAACAGTAGCAGGATTTGAACTTGGAAAGCAACTTATTCGTTCTGCGTCATCGGTCGGCGCAAATTACAGGGCATCTTCCCGGGCAAAATCAACAGCAGACTTTATTAATAAAATTCAAATAGTAATTGAGGAGGCCGATGAGTGTGCATACTGGTTTGAGGTAATTCTGGAGTCGCACATTAATCGTGACGCGGAGCTTATCAGACTCAAACGGGAAGCATATGAACTCACAGCGATTTTTACTGCAACCAATAAGACAATAAAATCAAGATTCAAAAGGCGAGAAAATATAACTACATAACCTATATCCTACATCATAGATCATACATCATAGATCATACATCATAGATCATACATCATAATTCAACTCCCCGATCGAAATTTCATCGAAACAGAATTCACACAATGCCGGGTGTTTTTTTCAGTAAATCTTTCCCCGGTAAAAACATGCCCCAGGTGGCCACCACAATTCGCGCAAATGATTTCTGTCCGGTGGCCATCCGCATCCGGTACGCGCGTAACGGCCCCGGGGATTTCATCATCAAAGCTTGGCCAGCCGCAATGCGAATCAAACTTATCTTCTGAGCGATACAAAGGCGCATCGCAACGGCGGCAGATATAGGTACCTTTTTCTTTATGGTTGGTGAATGCACCGGTAAACGGGCGTTCCGTCCCTTTATGGACGATCACATATTCTTCGAGCGGATTGAGCGGATTGAGTTTCATCGGTATAATAACAAAAACTTCTTGTAGATGGTTTAGCCTTTGGCAAGTGGTGGCTGCGAAGCAAGAGGCTATTCACTGATATCATACTTCAACAACGGTACCCGTTTTCCTGAAGGGCTGCCATTTCCGGTAGGTCATGCTGCGCCATAACCATTCCACAGGCCCGAAATGAAAAAAGCGTAGCCAGGTGTAACTGAACAAAATCTGAAATAAAAATACCGCCAGCGCATAGAGGGTCCAGGCCGTAGGGCCTAATGTGCCGCCCTTGCCTAAACCCACACCATAAAATGTAAAAATGGCAACCAGGCTTTGCATCATGTAATTACTGAATGCCATCTTGCCTACTGGTTGCAGGAGCATCAAAAATTTACGCAGGGCATTCGACTGAAAAGCCAGTGCTAACGTTGACGCATATGCGATACCCAATGGAACTACGCCAAAAGCGTATGAAATGGTCTGGTACCATCCATTCATTTTCAACTGAAAATATTCTCCGTACGAACTGAAATGCGCCAGCATATAATTGGCCGGCAATCCGAGGATATATCCTGCCATGGCCAGTTTCAGCAAAAGGGGCTTGTCAGACAAAATCTTTTTATACCGTCCGTTTCTCCCTAAATAAAACCCGATCAAAAACACGCCCAATACTTTGGGTATGCGGCTTACAAAAAGCAGGTACGCGTACCTGAAAGGTGCGCCGCCAAGGTTCAGGCTCCAGATTTCGATCCATGTTTTTGTGTTGGCAGGGTTAGGGCCGGGATCATTCTCGCTTAAATGGTTCAGGTGCACATCAACCCAAATCCCGGTTTCGCGCAACAGGAAAGCGGGCGCGTTCAGCCATTGCCATTGCATTTTCGCGAAATACAGGATAATGGGTGAAAGGACCAGGCAGGCGCCCCACCAGAGCAGCTTTTTCCCGGAACTATTTCGAAACAGGAGCAATACAAAAGCCATCATCGCGTAAAACGCCACAATATCCCCGGGCCAAACCAGGAAGAGATGGATCAGCCCGAGCAGGAGCATGGCCCAGATCCTTCGCTTGATCAATACCAGCGGGTTGAGGTCCTGGTCGGATAACCGTTGCATTTGCAGGGCCAGCCCCCATCCGAATAGCAGGCTGAAAATGGTATAAAATTTTCCCTCAATCAACATGGTATGAAGGAATTCCATGGAACCGTCGAAGGAAGAGTATATGCCGTTTGGCAGCAATTTCCCAATGAATTTGTACATGGATAAATGCGCCAGGTTGGCGATAAAAATACCCAGGAGGGCAAAACCCCGCAGGACATCCAGGAAATGCTCCCGCTCCATTTGGCGTGTGGGAATACCGGTCATTGGCTGGGATTAGGTTGTACAAGCTATTACCTATTTGGCAAAGCAGCAAATTTCTTTGGTCAGGGAAGCTCCTGGTTGTTTTTCAGTGCGGGGGATGTTTGTACGGGATAGATTTTCCGGAAATGATACAAGGCGTTGAGGATGTATTGGTTGAATGTGAGTTCATCGCTGTCGCGCGCGAATTCAAATTCGGGGCGGTACCAAACCATGAATGTATCCAAAGCGGGTGCTTGCAAACCGGTAATTCTCCTGACAAAGGTTTTATTGAAGCGGTAATTGACAAAGCGGTCTTTTTCCTGTTCTTCGAGCCTGGCCCGGAATGCCCTCATCCTCTTATTATACCTGAACCTGAACATCCCGATCAACTGGCCCAGGTCAGCGCCGGCCACGCCATCGGGCGAAAGGCTGGATTGCAAACCTGGTTTTTGGTAATTGAATACGGAGGAATATGTTTCCCGGTTTTCAATGGAATCCTGCCGGAATGTTTTGGAAAAAACGGTGACGTCCTGCAGGAGCCGGTATTTGGAGTTGACTTTGATTTTCAGGGAGATGTCGAACTGGGTTGGGTCCTGGATTTGCGCCACGGCAAATTTCATCGTGGGCTTGCCATTATAATAATAAGTCAGCGAATCTTCTTTCTGCACCAATATCCGGTACCGGCCCATGCTGTCGGTTACAGTAAACATGCCCGAGGTGGACACCACCCGCACGTTTTCCACAAAATTGACCTTAGAGGCATCAAACACGGTCCCGCTCAGCAGGAACTGGCCCCGGGAAGAGGCAAAGATCAGGCACCCAATCAGCAGTAAGCTAAGTTTCGACAACCGGATAGATTTGAAATAGGCCAGGAATCAGGCATAATATTACACTGAAAATAAGCTGTGCAGGATAAAAAAACGGTTTTTAACGCGGATTTTGCAGAATTTCCTCAATGACCCTGGGGAAATGGGCATGTTCAAGCGATTGCACTTTTTTGGCCAGTGTTTCTGGGCTGTCGGTTTCAGCAACCGGGCAACTTGCCTGGAAAATCGTCTCCCCGTGGTCGTAGTGGTCATCCACAAAATGGATGCTGATACCGGATTCTTTTTCCTGGTTGGCTAAAACGGCCCGGTGAACATGCATGCCGTACATCCCCTTACCCCCATATTTGGGCAGGAGTGCCGGGTGGATGTTCAGGATGCGGTTGGGGTAGGCTTTCACCAGCGCCGGCGGGATTTTTTGCAGGAAACCGGCAAGGACAATCCATTTGATGTTTTGTTTGGATAGCGCAGAGAGGAGTTCATCTCCTGATTCCAGTTGTTTTTTGTTGATTATCAGCGTGTTAATATTGTTTTTCCGGGCAATTTCCAGTACCCCGGCATCGGCTTTATCGGAAACCACCAGGGAAATGGCGCCCATTTTGTGTCCGTTGAAATACTGTATGATCTTGTCGGCATTGGAGCCCGTTCCGCTGGCGAAAATGGCTATGGGAGCGGGTTTGGAACCTTTCATTTTGCCGATGATGCGGGAAATATAGTTGCGGAAAAAACGGAATTGGCCGAGCGGGACGCTCACGAGCAGTACACAGAGTGGCCAGAGCAGCGTAACCAGGATAATATAAAGGATAAACCAGACGACCCCACCCTCCAAGCCGGTCAATAATAGCAGTTTACGGCCAAGATATCCACATAAGCTGCCGCCAAGGGCGAAGGTAACCAGCACGAGGAACAGGTTCCACCCGGAAACCTTCCACTTGCTTTGAAGTTTTTCAAACATGCTGCAAAATTGGGGAAATAAAAACCAAAACAAGCCGAAAAAAAGGCCTTAAAATAGCCGTGAAATCTTATTTACATTCGTATGACAATTGACGCCCCAAACTCTTTACAAATCGTTGAAATACACGCCAGATAAGGCAAAAAAAAATTTAACATTGTTGATATTATATCGGCGTCCTACCTTATTTTTGTGCCGAATTCCGGAAATTTTTCCACATTAGAGCCCCGATAACTGTATGAGTCGTTATAGAAAAATCATTAACAGAATTTTTGCAAGTTGTCTCTTCCTCCTCCTTGTATCCGTTCAAAATAATGTAAAGGCCGCTGACGGCGAAGCGCTTTGGAAAGCCAATTGCGCGAACTGTCATAAACCCGACGCGGACTACACAGGCCCTGCGCTGAAAGGCTGGAGGGACCGTGTGCCGAACGAGGAGTGGATCTATAAGTGGGTCGCTAACCCGGCTGCCATGATCGCTACCGACGCGTACGCGAAATCGGTATTTGAAAAGTGGAAACCCACGGTGATGACGGGCTTCAGCAACCTGAAGAAAGAGGAAGTTGATGCCATCATGAAGTATGTGGACGACTACCAGCCACCGGCCCCCAAAACGGCTGCAGGTGGGGGCGCCGCGGCCCCTGAAACCGATAACTCTTTGTTGTTTGGTATCCTCACATTAGTACTGGCAGTTGTTGCATTCATCCTCCTGCAGGTAAACAGCAACCTGCGCAAACTTTCCGACGAAAAAGAAGGCGTACTCCGCGGTGAGCCTGTACCTTTCTATCGTAATAAGGCATACATCATGGCGGGCATCCTTGTGTTGTTCGGCATAGGTGGATACTATACTATTAATGGCGCGATCGGGCTGGGCCGCCAGAAAGATTATCAACCAGAACAACCTATTTACTATTCACACAAAGTACACGCCGGCGTAAACCAGATCAACTGCCTGTATTGCCATGGTGGCGCGCAGGATGGCAAACACGCCAACATCCCATCTGTGAATGTGTGTATGAACTGCCACATGGCGGTGAATGAATATAAAGGCGACCCGATTGTGAAGGAAGACGGCACGCCGGTTGACGGAACCGCTGAGATCCAGAAACTGTATTCTTATGCAGGATGGAACCCCAAGACCAAGCAATACAATCCTGATAATAATAATGATGGCATACCCGACGGCGCGCGCCCGATTGAATGGGTGAAAATCCACAACCTGCCCGACCACGTGTATTTCAACCACAGCCAACACGTGAAAGTGGGTAAGCAAAATTGCCAGACCTGTCATGGAAATATCCAGGAGATGGGCGAAGTGTACCAGTTCTCTGACCTGAGCATGGGATGGTGTATCAACTGCCACCGCGAGTCGAAGGTTGACTTCTTCAACAAGGAAACCGGCGAAGGCAACAAGTTTTACAGCATCTACGAGAAATTCCACAACGATATCAAGAACCATAAACTCGATAGCGTAACGGTGGAAAAGATCGGAGGAACTGAGTGCCAGAAATGTCACTACTAATTTGGCCGGCCCGCGTGTAAACGCCGGCTGACCCTAAACCAAGATGTTCACTTTTAGAATTTTCAAATTGTCATATGAATAAAAAGTACTGGCAGAGTTTCGGTGAGTTAAATCAAACTGACGCGTTCAGGAAAGAAACTGAAAACGAGTTCAAGGAAGAATTGCTCCCGGTAGAGGAATTGTCGAAAGAGGGATTGCTCGAGGGCAAGACCCCCCGCAGGGATTTTCTGAAGTATTTAGGATTCAGCACCGCCGCGGCCGCACTGGCAGCCAGTTGCGAGATGCCGGTAAAAAAGGCGATTCCGTATGTGCAAAAGCCTGACAACCTGATCCCCGGTGTGCCTAACTATTACGCCTCTACCTATATCAATGGCGGCGACGCCATCAGCGTAGTGGTGAAACAGCGCGACGGCCGCCCGATTAAGATTGAGGGCAACGAAATGTCGGGCCTTACCAAAGGTGGTACCAGCGCACGCGCACAGGCTTCCGTACTCGACCTCTATGATACCATCCGCCTGCGCCACCCATTGCAGCGCGACGGAAAAGGGTTTAAGGAAGTCAGCACTTTTGAAGCATTTGACAAAATGGTGGGCGACGCCCTCGCGTCACTCGGCGGCAAACAAGTGGTATTGCTGACATCCACCATAAACTCCCCTTCTACCTTACAACTCATCAACGAATTTTTGGCCAAGTACCCCGGAAGCCGCCACGTGCAATACGATGGCGTGAGCTACAGCGGTATGCTCCTGGCCAACGAAGCCTGCTATGGAAAGCGCGCTTTGCCATCATATCATTTTGATAAGGCTAAAACCATCGTGAGCCTCAGCGCCGATTTCCTCGGTACCTGGCTGAGCCCGGTGGAATTCAGCAGCCAGTATGCTGAAACACGCCGTGTGAAAGGAAAGAACCCCAACATCAGCCGCCACATTCAGTTTGAGAGCATGCTGAGCCTGACAGGCAGTAACGCCGACGACCGCTTCACGCATAAGCCTTCTGAAACAGGCGCCATCGCGTTGGCCCTGCTGGCAAAACTGGGCGGCGGCGTGAGCGCACCTGCTATTTCAGACGCCCGCCTCGCCAAAGGCATCGACCAGGCGGCAGCGGCCCTGATGGCCAGCAAAGGCGAATCGCTGGTGGTTTGCGGCAGCAACGATATGAATATCCAGGTGGTTGTGAACGCCATCAACGAAGTGATCGGCGCGAACGGAAACACCATCAACTGGGCCGTTACCTCTAACTACCGGAAAGGCATAGACGCAGATTTGGAAAAATTGTCTGCCGATATCTCCGCGGGTACTGTGGGCGCGGTATTGCTGTACGACTGCAACCCGGTGTACACACATGCCAATGGCAAAAAGTTAGGCGATTTGCTGGCCGGTTTGCCTGTAACGGTTTCCTTCTCCCCTACATTAAACGAAACAGCCGAGCGCTGCAAGTATATCATTCCGCACCACCACTGGCTGGAAAGCTGGGGCGACGCGGAACCTAAGTCTGGGTATTTCAGCATGATCCAGCCGCTGATCAACCCATTGTTTAAAACAAGGGCATTCCAGGATTCGCTCCTGAAATGGTCGGGCAATGCCAGCGATTACCATAATTACCTGAAATCGTTCTGGGTAACCAAACTGGGCAGCGAAGATTTATGGAACAAAGCCCTGCAGGATGGTGTGGTGGAAGCCGCTGTTGCAGCCGCACCTGCTATTTTCAATGCGGGCGCCGTTACTACATCCGCCTCCGCTTTGTCGTCCGCGAAATCCGGCAATATCGAAGTGGTATTGTATGAGAAAGTATCCATGGGTGATGGTTCGCAAGCCAATAACCCCTGGTTGCAGGAACTCCCCGACCCGGTATCGAAAGTAACCTGGGACAACTACGCGATGATCAGCCCCGAGTTGGCTAAAACCCTCCTGGGCATTGATGTATATAACAACCAAAAACAGGCCGATACTTATGAAGTAACACCGGAAAAGCCGGTGATCAAGGTAACGGTGGCCGGCAAATCTATCGAGTTGCCCGCCCTGATCCTGCCGGGCCTGAACCCTTCCACCATTGCCATCGCCCTGGGTTATGGCCGCGAGAGCGCCAACCCTGAGCATTCGAAAGACCGCGTAGGCCGTTCCGCAACAGGCGCCGGAAAGAACGCTTTCCCGATGGCGGTATTCAACGGAAGCACGGTGGTTTATAACGCGGTTGCGAGCGCCGAGAAAACAGGCAATGTATATCCACTGGCGCAAACGCAGGTACACGGTTCATCTGAAGGGCGCCCGGTGATTTATGAAACCAGCCTGAGCGATTACAGCAAAGAACCCGGAAACGTTTTGAAGCACCCGCGCGAAGAGCGTGAGTTGTTGCTGGTTGACGGTAAAACAGATTTCGTAAAAGATGCCACCATTTATCCCGACCACGTTAAGCCGGGCATCAAATGGGGTATGAGCATTGACCTGAATACCTGTACAGGTTGCAGCGCCTGCGTGGTGGCTTGTACAGCGGAGAATAACGTGAGCGTGGTGGGTAAGATCCAGGTGCAGCGCGCGCATGAAATGCACTGGCTGCGGATCGACCGTTACTTCACGGGCGATAAGCAAAACCCGGATGTGGTGTTCCAGCCGATGCTTTGCCAGCATTGCGATAACGCGCCTTGCGAAAACGTTTGCCCGGTAGCCGCTACCAACCACAGCAGCGAAGGTTTGAACCAGATGACCTACAACCGTTGCATTGGTACCCGTTATTGCGCGAATAACTGTCCGTACAAAGTACGCCGCTTCAACTGGCTCGACTATACAGGATCAGACAGTTTCGCTGATAACCAGGAGCCGCTCCGTGGCACTGACCTGGACGACTCTGTATTCCAGATGAACGAAGACCTGACGCGCATGGTATTGAACCCTGATGTAACGGTCCGTGCCCGTGGTGTGATTGAAAAATGTTCTTTCTGCGTTCAGCGTTTGCAGGAAAGCAAGCTGGAATCGAAGAAGAACCAGGACCCATCGATTGTACGCAATGTGAAGACGGCTTGTATGCAGGCCTGCCCGACACATGCCATCAGCTTTGGTAACGTGAATGATAAGGAGAGCGATGTATACAAGATCAGGAATGTGGATCAGAAAGACCGCACCTTCTATGTACTGGAGCAATTGCACGTACTGCCGAATGTGAGCTACCTGGCGAAGATCCGCAACACCGACAGGCAGCTTGGCCACCACGACGAAGAGCACCACGAAGAAAAGAAAGGCGCTCCGGCGAAGGCACACGCGTAAAGAAACATGCTGAGCGGGTTGATATCGTACAAGTGTGCGACGCCCATGCAGCCGGGAAATGAGATCAAGTTTGGTTCAACATAAAAAGGCCAGGGTGTAAACCGGAAGCCAAATCATACAGAATATGTCATTACTGAAATACGAATCACAGCTTAGGGAACCGCTGGTAGATGGTAATAAGGATTACCACCAGGTAACGGAAGACATCATTAAGCCCATTGAAATGAAGCCGTCGCGCCTTTGGTACATTGGCTTCTACATCAGTGTGGTGCTCCTGCTTTTTGGTGTGTACAGTGTGTACCGCGAGGTTACCTACGGTATCGGCCAGTGGAACCTGAACAAAACCATTGGATGGGGTTGGGATATCACCAACTTCGTATGGTGGGTTGGTATTGGTCACGCCGGAACCCTGATCTCCGCGATCCTGCTGCTGTTCCGCCAGGGATGGCGTACCGGCGTAAACCGTGCGGCGGAAGCGATGACCATCTTCGCGGTTATGTGCGCGGGCCAGTTCCCGATCTGGCACATGGGCCGTGTGTGGATGGCCTTCTTTGTACTGCCTTACCCCAATAGCCGCGGCCCGCTCTGGGTGAACTTCAACTCACCGCTGCTGTGGGACGTGTTCGCGATCTCTACGTATTTCACCGTGTCGCTCCTGTTCTGGTATTCAGGCTTGCTTCCTGACCTGGCCACCGTACGCGACCGTGCCAAAACCAAATTGCGTAAATTATTATACGGTATCGCCTCCTTTGGCTGGACGGGCAGTACCAAGCACTGGCAGCGCCATGAATCATTGTCGTTGGTGTTGGCCGGTTTGAGTACCCCGCTGGTATTGTCGGTGCACACAATCGTATCATTCGACTTCGCCACATCGGTAATCCCGGGCTGGCATACCACCATCTTCCCTCCCTACTTCGTGGCGGGCGCCATCTTCAGTGGTTTCGCCATGGTGCAAACCTTGTTGATTGTGGTACGTAAGGTGATGGGCCTGCAGGATTATATCACCATCGGGCATATCGACGCGATGAACAAGGTGATTGTACTTACGGGTAGCATCGTGGGTTGCGCTTACCTGACGGAATTGTTCATTGCCTGGTACGGACAGAACCCTTACGAATGGTATGTGTTCAAAGAGAACAGGGCCAACCCGTTCAGTCCGTACGGCTGGAGTTACTGGCTGATGATGTTCTGTAACGTAGTGAGCCCGCAGTTGTTCTGGAGCCGCAAGCTGCGCCGCAATATTGCCGTGACATTCTTCATGAGCATCATTGTGAATATCGGTATGTGGTACGAACGTTTTGTGATCATCGTAACATCGGTGTACCGCGACTTCCTGCCATCAAGCTGGAGTACATACTATAGCCCGACGATCTGGGAGATTGGATTCTACCTCGGTACATTCGGCTTGTTCTTCACCTGCTTCTTCCTCTTCGCGAAATACTTCCCGGTAATTGCCGTAGCGGAAATCAAATCGATTTTGAAGACGAGTGGTGAGAATTATAAGCGGAAGATGACCGATATCGAGAAAGCGGATAGCGAGAAGTTTTATCATGAAGAAGTGGAGCACGCGCACTAATCATGGCAGGCATTGATGGCCGCGATGATGATTCAGATGCGATTTGAATTATAAATTTTGAATTAATTAAGATATGGCTGGAGGAATTAAAAAGTTTGTAGTAGGCTCATTTGAAGATGAGGCTGTACTGTTCCCCGCGGTGAAGAATGTACGCAAAGCGGGATATAAAATCCATGATGTGTACACTCCGTTCCCCGTGCATGGTTTGGACCATGCGCTGGGCCTGCGCGAGACCAGTTTGCACACGGCGGGTTTCATTTACGCGATCACGGGAACCACAACCGCGCTCACGTTCATGACCTGGGTGTTTACCAAAGACTGGCCGCTGAACATCGGTGGTAAACCGTATTTCGCGCTGCCGGCATGGATACCCATTACGTTTGAGCTGACGGTACTGTTTTCGGCGGTGGGCATGGTGCTGACATTCTGCTACCTCTGCCAGTTATCGCCTTTCATTAAAAAGCACCACTTTCACCCGCGTGCCACCGATGACCTGTTTGTGATGGCCATTGAGTGCACCGATAAAACCAACGACAGCGAACTGCAGCAGTTCCTGGAGCGCACAGGCGCGAAGGAAGTGAATGTGCAGGTGGCTGAAACAGGCTGGTGGCTGGGCCGCTACGACCGCGACCAGAAACTGTACCGCGACGAAAAAGGATATTAAACATTTTTGCTTCAATAACAGAAGTTATACAGGATGAAAATGACGAAATACATAACAGGTGGTTTGATGGCGCTGGGAGCAGTGATGCTGATCAGCAGTTGTAAAGACAAAACGCAGCCGGGTAAAATATATATGCCCGATATGGCTTACAGCCGCGCATACGAAACATACGCCGAAAGGGATTCCCTGTTGTTTACCAACGACCCGTCGAAGAAAGGCGGCAAGCGTGTGTACTACAACAGCCAGCCGGTGTCCGGAACCATCAAGCGCGGTGAACTGTTCCCATACACACTGCCCAACGACAGCGCGGGATACGCCCAGAGCGCCAATGTTAAAAACCCGATTGATTTCATGACGGGCTTTGAACTATCTGAAACCAAGCGTTTGTATGATATAAACTGTGGCATTTGCCATGGTGAAAAAGGAAAAGGTGACGGCCCGCTCAGCACTTCAGGAAAAATCGGTGGTATCGCCAACCTGACCCTCGATGCCTATGTGAAGATGGCTGATGGCACCATGTTCCATTCCATCACTTATGGAAAAAACAACATGGGCAGCTATGCATCACAGTTAGACAGGAAGCAGCGCTGGATGATTGTTAAATACATCCGCACCTTGCAGCCAAAGCCAGAAGCACCTGCAGCGGCGCCAGCGGCGGCACCGGCAGACACAACGGCTACGGCAAAGTCATAGCCTGAATAACGGTGACGCGTACCCGAAACAACAACTAACCATATCCGCCGGCACAGCCGGTTTGGAAATAAATAAATACAGAACTAGATGAACCATCAATTTGAATTACCGGCCAGCTACAAAAAGTGGACCCTCGGTTTAATCATTGCCGGTGTGGCAGCTCTGATATATGGATTTATCATGTATCATCCGTTCGCGCATGTATCGCATGGCCCCGGCCATGGTGGCGGGCATGGCGATGTGAACAGCACCCGCTTCTGGGCGGTATTGCTGCAAAACAGCGTGTTCTGGCTGCTGGTGGTGAACGCCTCCATGTTCTTCATTTGTGTTACAACCATGGCCATGGGTGGCTGGCAGGTTGCCCTGCGCCGTGTGCCCGAAGCCATTTCCAGCGTAGTGCCCATCCTCGGTATCATCACTTTCGTGATTTTGATGGCGATTGTTTGGGGCGACCGCACCGACATCTATCATTGGCTGGATGAGGAAGCGGTGGCCAAAGACCGCATCCTGAATGGTAAAAAAGGTTTCCTGAACCCCATGTTCTATACCATTGTTTCTGCTATCACTATTTTCCTCTGGTGGTTCCTGGGTAAGAAAATGCGCAGCATGAGCCTGGAAACAGATAAAACCGGTCCGATGGATTACGAATCAGGCAAAAAATGGATCTGGAAAAATACCGTGTGGGCTTCCTTGTACACCGTGGTATTTGGCTTGACCGTAGCTTCAACCATCCCCTGGCTCTGGCTGATGAGTATCGATGCGCATTGGTACAGCACCATGTACAGTTGGTACACATTCGCCAGCACATTTGTAGCCGGTATGTCGCTTGTAGCGCTGTATGTGATCTTCCTGAAAAACCGCGGCCAACTGGAATATGTGAACGAAGAGCACCTGCACGACCTGGGCAAGTTCATGTTCGCGTTCTCCGTGTTCTGGACCTATCTCTGGTTCTCCCAGTACATGCTGATCTGGTACTCGAACCAGCCTGAAGAAACGAAGTATTTCATTGAGCGTATTGGTACCGCCGAAAAAGCGGGTCCGTATAAAGGCATTTTCCTGTTCAACCTGATCATCAACTTCCTGGCGCCATTGCTGATATTGATGAGGAAGGGGTCTAAGCGTAACTGGACGATGATCACCTTTATGGCTGTGCTGATCATTTTCGGACACTGGATCGATTTTTATCAAATGGTGATGCCCGGCACGGTGAAAAACCACCCGGAACTGATGCCATTTGAATTTGGTATCGCGGCCTTGTTTATTGGATTGATCATGTGGGGCGTGGGCCGTTACCTGGGTAGCCATTCCCTGGTGGCCAAAAACCATCCTTTCCTCAAGGAAAGTATGATTCACCACACTTAAGATTCAACAAATTAAACCCAAACAAAGCCTTGTTGTAATTTTACAGGGCGATTGAAAAAAAGTTTTATAACCTAATTCACCGTCTGCCTGAGGCGGACAAAAAACCGGAACGATGAAGGACTTTTTTCTGATAGCGATAGTTGTCATGATTTTCGTGGTGATCTTCCAGATTGCCAAGGCGAGCGAGTATGTCAGCGTGCTGAAGGGTGAGGAAAAAACCCGCAAACAAAATAACCGCATCAACGGATTCCTGATGATGGCATTCCTGGTGCTGGGATTGATCGGCGCATGGTATTGCAATGAATTATATTTCGGCAAAACGCTTTTCCCGCAGGGCTCCGCTTCTGTGGAAGGGGAAGAGATCGACCAGATGCTGTATATCACCATTGCCATCACCGGTGTGGTATTCCTGATCACTCAGGTACTGTTGTTCTGGTTCTCCTATAAATACCAGGAGAGCGATACCCGCAAAGCATTCTATTTCCCGCATAATAATAAACTTGAATTGTTGTGGACGAGCGTACCGGCCATCTTCCTGACGGTGCTGGTGGTGTTCGGCCTGCGTTTCTGGTTTAAGATCACCGACGATGCGCCTAAGGATTCCGTAGTGGTGGAAATCACCGGGCACCAGTTTGCCTGGGATATGCGCTACCCCGGAAAGGACGGTGTGCTGGGAAAGAAAAATTACAAATTGTACAACAAGCCAAATGGTAACACCCTGGCAGTGGATTTTGAAGATCCGGATAGCTGGGACGACCTGAGGGCAACCGAAATGCACCTGCCCGTTGGTAAACCCGTGAAGCTGGTGATCCATGCACAGGACGTAATCCATGACGTGGGCCTCCCGCATTTCCGCCTGAAAATGGACGCGGTTCCCGGCATCCCAACCACCATCTGGTTTACGCCGAAATACACAACGGCAGAAATGCGCCAGCGCACCGGCAACCCAAATTTCACTTATGAAATCAGTTGCGACCAGATGTGCGGAAAGGGCCACTTCTCCATGCGCGGTGTGATTGTGGTGGAAACAGAAGAGGAATACAAAAAATGGCTGGCAGATCAAAAGCCTGAATACCTGACGCTTTTCCCGGATAAAGACCCGGCCAAAGCTACCCAGGCGGTAGAACCGGCACCAACACCAGCCACCGACAAGCCATTGGCACAGGTGGTAAGCAACTAGTAGACTAACCTAATTTAAGAAACATATCATCATATCAAAATGAGTAACGTACTATCATCACAGGAAACAGCGGTACACGGGGTTCATGACGCTCACCACGAGCACCACCATCATGAAACCTTCCTGACTAAATATATTTTTAGCCAGGACCACAAGATGATCGCGAAGCAGTTCCTAATCACAGGTATCATCTGGGCCATCATCGGAGGCTTGTTCTCCGTGATTTTCCGCTTCCAGTTGGGCTACCCCGATGCCAGCTTCCCCTGGATGGAGGACCTGTTGGGTAAATGGGCCCCGGGTGGAAAGCTGAGCCCTGAATTTTATTACGCGTTGGTAACCATGCACGGAACCGTACTGGTATTCTTTGTATTGACGGCCGGCCTGAGCGGTACATTCGCCAACTTCCTGATCCCGCTGCAAATCGGCGCCAGGGATATGGCATCGCCCCTGCTGAATATGCTGAGTTACTGGTTCTTCTTCCTGGCTTCGGTGATCATGGTGGCTTCCCTGTTTGTACAAACCGGCCCGGCTTCGGGTGGGTGGACGGTCTATCCGCCGCTGAGCGCGATCGGCGACGCATCGATAGGCAGTAAGATTGGTATGGACCTCTGGCTCGTGAGTATGGCAATGTTCATTGTATCATCGCTGCTCGGAGGCCTCAACTATATCACCACCATCCTCAACATGCGTACCAAGGGTATGAGCATGACCAGGATGCCGTTGACCATCTGGGCCCTGTTCTTCACCGCTGTACTGGGCGTATTGTCGTTCCCTGTGCTGCTGTCAGGAGCCATCCTGCTGTTGTTCGACCGTAACCTCGGCACCAGCTTCTTCCTGAGCGACCTGATCGTTGCCGGTAAAGTATTGCCTAACGAAGGTGGCAGTGCCATCCTCTTCCAACACCTGTTCTGGTTCCTGGGCCACCCCGAAGTATATATCATCCTGTTGCCTGCGATGGGTATGGCATCCGAAATTTTGTCGGTCAACAGCCGCAAACCCATTTTCGGATATATGGCGATGGTGGCGTCTTTGTTCGCCATCTGTATCCTGGCCTTCCTGGTATGGGCGCACCATATGTTTGTAACCGGGCTGAACCCATTCCTGGGATCCGTGTTCGTCTTGCTTACCCTGCTGATCGCGGTGCCATCGGCTATCAAGGTTTTCAACTGGCTGACCACACTCTGGCGCGGAAACATCCGGTTCACACCGGGCATGCTCTTCGCCATTGGCTTCGTGAGCCTGTTCATCAGCGGTGGTTTAACAGGTATATTCCTGGGCAACTCTGCACTCGATATCCACCTGCACGATACCTATTTCGTTATCGCGCACTTCCATATTGTAATGGGTGTGGCTTCCTTCTTTGGCATGTACGCCGGTGTGTACCACTGGTATCCCAAAATGTTTGGACGCTACCTGAACAATACCCTGGCGTATATCCACTTCTGGGTAACGCTGGTGGGCGCATACCTGATTTTCTGGCCAATGCACTACCAGGGCCTGGCAGGTGTACCGCGCCGTTACTATGATTTCAGCAACTGGGAATCATTCAAACAATTTAACGGATTGAACGAATTCATCAGCGTGGTGGCATTGGTGGTATTTGCCGTGCAACTGCTGTTTGTGTTCAACTTCTTCTATAGCATTTGGAAAGGACGTAAAGTAACCGATCCAAACCCATGGAAATCGAACACATTGGAGTGGACAACACCGATCCGTCCTGGCCACGGTAACTGGGAAGGAGAGATCCCCGAAGTACACCGTTGGGCTTATGATTATTCAAAAGACGGAAAAGACTTCATCCCGCAAACCGAACCGGTGGGCGCTGATGAGAGCAAACATTAATTAACAGTACACGAAGTTCATTAAATACAGGACCCGTTGGCGGCCGGATTCACCGGCGTTTACGCGGGAGCGGACATGCAGGAAAAGAACACCATATCCAATTCAACATCGTTTGTATTGGCCAGCAAAGTGAAGGACTACTTTTTATTGATGAAGTTCACTTTGAGTTTCATGGTGGTGTTCAGTACGGTGATAGCATACCTGCTTGCCCCGAACGTGCAATTCAACGGCCTGCAAGTTCTTTTACTTTTTGCAGCGGGCATGCTGGTAACCGGATCGGCCAACAGCATCAACCAGGTTTTTGAAAAAGACACCGATGCCATGATGCGGCGCACGGCTTCCAGGCCGGTAGCCAGCGGCCGGATGAGTGTGCAGGAAGCAACAGCTTTCGCCATTATCAGCGGTTTGCTGGGCGCAGGCATGATGTGGTACTTTTTCAACCTCCCCAGCGCTTTGCTGAGCCTGTTCAGTTTGTTCATCTACGGGTTTATCTATACCCCTTTGAAGAAAGTGAATTCAGTCTCGGTACTGGTCGGCGCCATACCAGGCGCTTTGCCCTGCCTGATTGGCTGGGTGGCCGGTACAGACAATTTCAGCGCGGGTGGCTGGATCCTGTTCGCGATACAGTTCCTCTGGCAGTTCCCGCATTTCTGGGCCATTGCCTGGGTAGCGCATACCGACTATACCAAGGCCGGTTTCAAACTGTTGCCAAGCGATAAGGGCCCAACCAAATTCACCGCCCTGCAGGCCGTGATGTATAGTGTGATGATGATACCGGTGGGCATCCTGCCGTATTATTACAATATCAGCGGGCAGTTCAGCATGTGGGTGGTACTGGCTTGTAACCTGTCGATGGTTTTCCTGTCCATCAGGTTATACCAGAAAATGGATGTGGCCAGCGCGAGGAAAGTGATGTTCGGGTCGTATTTCTACCTGATGATCGTATTCCTCAGCCTGTACGCCGATAAAGTAAAAGTGGATTGATTATTAAAGAATCGAGTTCTTAAGATTATAGCATGAATACCGTGGCGTTAGAACAGAAAAAGAAAATTCATCCCCACAAGTTTACCTTGTGGATGGGCATTGGAAGCATTGTCATGATGTTTGCGGGGCTGACGAGTGCCTATGTGGTGAAGCGGAACCAGGCGGGTTGGATCAGTTTTGATATCCCCGTCGCTTTTTGGTACAGCACGGCCGTGATGGCTTTAAGCAGCCTGAGCCTTTATATGGCATCAAAGGCCTTTAAAGAGCGGAGCATGGCGCAGTACCGCAGGCTCATGCTGGCCACGATGATACTCGGGCTCGCATTTGTAGCCCTGCAGGTCATCGGGTTTAACAAACTCTGGCAATCGGGGCTCACGCTAACCAGTACGGTAGCCTATTCTTTTTTGTATGTGATTGTGGGCTTACATGCCCTGCACGTACTGGGAGGGGTGATCGCGCTGGTGGTGATGGCGCTGAAAGCATTCGGAACCAAAACAAGGGTATACAGCCAATTACCGGTAGACCTGATCAGCACCTACTGGCATTTTGTAGACCTCTTGTGGATCTATCTGCTGATTTTCCTATTGATGATCCGATAGGAAAAAACTAAGTTTTTGAGAAAATAGTAACCTGAATACAACCAATTCTATGGCAAGTACAGCAATACCGGCGGGAACCAAATGGTGGAGCGGAGGTAAGAGTCCATTCAACGCCAGCTATGGCAAAATCATGATGTGGTACTTCCTGATGAGTGACGCCTTCACATTCGGCGCATTCCTGATCAGCTATGGTACCATTCGCTTCAGTGTGAACCACTGGCCCGACCCAAACTATGTATTTAACGCGTTCCCGTTTGCAGGGCATGCCAACCTGCCGCTCGCGTTTGTGAGCCTCATGACCTTCATCCTGATCTTCAGTTCCGTAACCATGGTACTGGCGGTGCATGAAGGCCATAAGATGAACCGAAAGGGCGTTGAGAAATATATGATCCTCACCATCCTCGGTGGCCTCGCGTTTTTGGGTTGCCAGGCATGGGAATGGACGCACCTGATCACCGGCGACCACGCGGTGCTGGTGAACGGACAAATCGAAAAATGGGGAACGACGGTAACCCGCAACCCATTCGGGCCGGAGGTACTACATAACGGACAAATGGTATCCACACCCGGGCCCATCGCTTTCGGAGGGTACTTCTTTGGTATCACCGGGTTCCACGGATTCCACGTATTCAGTGGGGTAGTGATCAATATCATCATGTACATCAAAACACGCCTGGGCCATTTCGATCAGCGCGGGCATTACGAAATGATCGAAAAAGCGGGCTTGTACTGGCACTTTGTAGACCTGGTATGGGTATTCGTTTTCCTTTGCTTCTACCTGATCTAATAGCCGAACCAAATTTCTAACAACATCAACCAACAGAGATACAAGATCATGAGTCAACATCACACGATATCACCGGAAATCAGCTTCCCTCCGCAACACGCCGAAGGAACCAAGAAGATCTGGAAAACGTTTTGGATCCTTTCCATCATCACCATCATCGAACTGGCAATTGGTTTGGCCATTTATAACATACACGAAGGCGAAAACCCGAACGCAAACCTGGTGTTGTTTTTTAAGGGCATGGTATGTATCCTGACCCTGGCAAAAGCCTATTACATTGTTGCCATCTTCATGCACCTGGGCGATGAGATCCGCAATTTTATCATGACGATCGTTGTGCCCCTGTTGCTCTTCATATGGTTCATCATCGCGTTTTTGTGGGATGGCGATAGCTGGAAAAACCTGAGGAATACCGATGCGGGAAGCCGTCCGAATATTGAAAAAGTGGCACCTGCGGCAAAACAAAAAGGCGCGAAGGACTAATTACCGTTCAGCATTTACATTATTATAAACCATCGTTTGCCTGTTGCCAACGATGGTTTTTTTTGCAAATAAAGGATACCGTGCATTATGAATAAGAGAGCGATTTATTCTTTGCTGATTGCCATCAGCCTCCCGCTGATCGGTTATATGATTGTAAAATATTACAGCCGGGATGCGGTGCAGATGCCCAAGCGCTATTTCTACGACAGTGTGCATGTCATAGACCGGAAGGGCAAAAAAACCAACGATACCATCTGGCATAAAGTGCGGGATATCCAGCTCACCAACCAAATGGGCAAGCAGGTATCGTTATACGACCTGCGGAATAAAGTGGTGGTGGTCAACTTTTTCTTCTCCCGCTGCCCCTCTATTTGTCCGGGCATGACCAGGGCCATGAAAAAGCTGCAGGACTCCTACGTCAAGAACCCCGACATTGTACATTTTTTGTCGATCAGTATCGACCCCGAACGCGACAGCGTGCCGGCCCTGCGCCGTTTTGCCGACAGGTTTAATGTGAACCACGATAACTGGTGGTTTACAACCGGCGATAAAAAAGATATATATGATTTCGCGTTTTCGGAGATGAAGGCGAGCATTGCCGATGCGGAAGTGGATACGGCCTTTATACACACGGAAAACCTGTTTTTGCTCGACAGCAACAAAATTGTACGCGGATGGTACAATGCATTTGATTCGGTGAAGCAGGCCAAACTCGCGCATGATATCCCAACCCTGATGCTGGAGAAAGACCGTACCAGCCCATCCATTTTCAGGTCCTTCATACCCTACCTGCCGGTGATTTTCCTGGGTATCGGTTTAACCATATTCATGGTCAGTTTGTTAAACAAGAATAAAAAGAAGACAAAAACCTATGCTGGCTCCAACCCTCCGTAAAAACGATAAACTTGCCCAAAGGCTTATTTACGCGGTATCGTTGATTGTGTTCATCGCGGTGATTGTATTGAGCCGCGTGAAACTTGACGTCAGCCTTCCGTTCGACGTTCATATTTTCGCCGCCATCAATGCCGGGATCAATTCCACCGTCAGCCTGCTATTGCTGGCAGGATTGTTTACGGCGATGATGAAAAAATTTGAAGCGCATAAAAAAATCATGCTCACGGCGATTGTGCTGTCTGTGTTTTTTCTGCTGAGTTATATCGCTCACCACCTGCTCGCTGGCGATACCCGCTACGGCGACCTCAACGCCGATGGCATATTAAGTGAAGCGGAAAAAGAAAGGGCGGGCAGTACGCGCATCATATATTACTTCATCCTCTTTACACATATCCCATTGGCCGGCATCATCCTGCCGTTTATCCTGTTTACAGCTTACCGGGCGTTGATCGGGGAATATGACCGCCATGTGAAGCTGACGCGGATCACCTGGCCAGTTTGGTTGTATGTAGCTGTAACCGGCGTAATTATTTATGTGATGATCAGGCCTTATTATTGACGCGGATGGATTGTTTAGATAGATAATTCTATCGCGGGATCCCAGAATTTTTCCTTGAAATTGACAACAGTATCGTTTTTCACCTCAATGCCTTCTTTACGGAGTTTTTCTTCCATTTCCGTTGGGCTGGCAAAATGCATTTTGCCCGTCAGCATGCCGTTGCGGTTGACCACCCTTTGGGCGGGCACTTTGGGTTTGGCACTGTGTGAGGCATTCATGGCCCAGCCCACCATTCGGGCGCTGAGTTTGGTGCCCAGGTAAGCAGCGATGGTTCCATAAGTGGTTACCCTTCCTTTGGGAACCTGTCGGACCACATCGAACACATCTTCAAAAAAATGGTAATCCTTAGTTCCGCTGCTTTTTTTCATGCTTCAAGGTAGCCAATAATTCGGAACGTTTGGGTTCCGGAACGGCATCATAGTTAAAAGGGCAGTGCAGGCACCCGTTGCCGCAGCAATACCCCTTTTTCAGGTGGTAGGCGGCGGTGAGTACAATGTACCCATCTTCATTGAGGTAGTAATCCTCCCCGGGTATGAGGTGGTCGGGCATGGCTGTTTTTCTTTAGCAGGAACCCTATATGACAACTGAGGACCCGGATTGTTCGGTTTCACGCAGGATTTTATACAATTCCTCGTCTTTATCGGCAATTTGCCCCGGCAGGCTGAGTTGCAGGTAATGGATGCGGTTGCTGCCCGCAATATCGAGGGATTCGTAATGGGTTTTGATATGGAGTTCGGGGGCGATGTTGGGGCGCGCGTAGATATCATCCGACTTGTCGTGCACGGTGAGTCCATACATGTCGGCCACCAGGAGGCTGAACCTGTATAAATCAGGGGAATCGGTTTTGAGGTGGATGCACCCGCCGGGAGCCAGGATGGATTTATATAGCCTGAGGAAACGCGGATGGGTGAGCCGTTTTTTGGCTTTTGAAGTGCGGAGCTGGGGATCGGGGAAGGTGATCCAGATATCGTTGACCTCGCCGGGCGCGAAGTATTGGCCCAGCATTTCGATTTGGGTACGCAGGAAGGCGGCATTGGAAAGACCGGCATCCATCGTTTTTTTAGCGCCGATATACATCCTGTTTCCTTTTACGTCAACGCCGATGAAGTTTTTATCAGGGTATAAACCGGCCATACCCACGGTATATTCACCGCGGCCGCAGGCCAGTTCGAGTACGATGGGATGGTTGTTTTTGAAGAAAGCATGCCATTGCCCGGCCATGTTTTCGGGGTATTCAAATACATGAGGAAATGCCTTGATCTGCGCGAAACGGATGAGTTTTTTCTGGCCCATGGGGCAAAGGTAAATGAAGAATTTTTTAGAGTTAAGTGGAACAAAAACAAAAAAGCCCCTGCAAACGAATTGCAAGGGCCAAGTCAGAAAAACCATGCTGTAGGGGTCCCGATCGAATCGGGACACGAGGCCAATTGCTATTGCAAAAAATGGTAAAAGTACCAGTAGCCCCATAAAAAAAGCCCCTGCAAACCAATTGCAAGGGCCAAGTCAGAAAAACCATGCTGTAG
>ERZ761607.217-NODE-217-length-118904-cov-13.798139_pt1 | contig 118904 bp, 93 predicted proteins | sample MGYA00511164_ERZ761607 | MGnify/ENA primary metagenome ERZ761607 (study PRJEB28899, sample SAMN02445080) | bioreactor sludge metagenome | biome: EBPR sludge | place: Australia: Brisbane, Thorneside Wastewater Treatment Plant | collected 2011-06-22 ...
GTTTGGCGTTGGAGTTTGGCGTTGGAGTTTGGCGTTGGAGTTTGGCGTTGGAGTTTGGCGTTGGAGTTCAAGCTTTAGCTTGTTCACCGACCTCCCGCAGCGGAGCGCGCTCCCGTGTCGCCTGAAGGCTTCACTCCAACGGCTTCACTCCAACGACTTCACTCCAATAACGCGCAACAACGCGGCCGCAGTCTCGTAAGGCTCGACACATCAACTGTCATGAAAACCGCCCTCACTCTTCTGCTCGTCTGCCTCGCCGCCAGCGCGCGAGGTCAGCAGGTGCATCAAGTCGAAATGATGCGCATTCATTACCACACGGAGGGGCAGCACGCGGTGGACGCCGCGGACTCGAATGAAAACGGCATCCCGGACCAGGTGGAGGACATCATGACGCAGACGCTGGCGGCGCGGATGATGTTTGTCGAGGTGCTCGGCTTCCCCGATCCCCTCGCCACGGAGCGCTTCAAGACGGCGTCGTTCCTCGACATCCATCTTCGACACAAGGATGTGCTCAAAACCAACGGCGTGGCCTTTGACGAGCTGCAGCGCTTCAACAAACCCGGTGATCCCAAGGGCGCGCTGAGCATCTGCTTCAATGTGGCGACCTCGGTGAAGGCGCCGGCGAATCTGACGCCCGCGCATGAGTTCTTCCATCTCATCCAGAACGGAGCGACCTTTTTCAAGAACCGCTGGTTCACCGAAGGCACCGCGCGCTGGTCCGAGCGCGCCCTCGGCGCGGGCGGACTGGGACCGGCGCGCATTTTGTCATCATGGCCTCCGCCGGAGGCGCGCATGGCGGAGATCGCCGCCATGGCCTACGAGGCATCGGAGCACTTCTGGAATCCGCTCGCCGCGCGCCTGGACAAGCGCGGCCTCCTGCCGGAAACGCCCGCGCTGGAAAAGCTGCGCGCCATGAGATACACCGACGGCAGCCCGGTGCTCAAAGACGAGGAGCTGGCAGGATGGGAGTTCATCCGCGAGGCGCTGCTGGAGCTCGGCCGCGTGGATGACGAGGCTTTCCGCGCACTCGGCTACGACAGGTGGTCCGAGGAAAACCAGCGCTCCGCGAAAAACGACGCCTTCATCTTCCGCGCGGTGTTTGAGGTGGTGAAACGCCGGGAAGCGCGATAAAACCGGCGGATTATTTCTTCTCCAATCATGAACTTGCCACGAACCACGGCTCTGCTTTCCATCTTCACGCTCGCCTTCACCGCCGGCGCCAGGGACACGCTCGACATTTACTGGATAGACTCCGAGGGCGGGGGCAGCACGCTGGTGGTGACGCCGGCGGGTGAGTCGGTGCTGATTGACACGGGCAATCCAGGCGGGCGCGACGCGGCGCGCATTCACAAGGTGGCGACGGAGACGGCGGGGCTGAAAAGGCTGGATCATGTGGTGATCACGCACTTTCACATAGACCATTTCGGCGGCCTGGCGGAGCTGGCGCGGATGATGCCGGTGGGCGCGCTTTATGACAAGGGCATCACCGAGGAAAGCCCGGACAGCGGGCGCAACCAGGCGCGCTGGGCGCTGACGAGCCGGCCCTACCGCGACGCGCCGGTGGAGAAGCGCGTGGTTTTGAAGCCGGGCGATACGGTGCCGCTGCGCCGGGTGGAGGGCGGCGTGCCGCTGAGCCTGCGCTGCCTGGGCGCGAACCAGGAGTTCATCCCGCCCGCCGCCGATGCGCCCGCCACGCCGGACTGCGGCAGCGTGCCGGACAAGGAGCCGGACCTCTCCGACAATGCGAACAGCGTCGTGCTGCTGCTCGGCTTTGGCGGCTTCCGTTTCTTCGATGGCGGAGATCTCACCTGGAACCTCGAGGCCAGGCTGGTCTGCCCGCTGAACCGCGCGGGCAGGGTGGACTTGTATCAAGTGAATCACCACGGCCTCGACTCCAGCAACCACCCGCTGCTGCTGCGCGCGCTGGACCCGGTGGTGGCGGTCTTCAACAACGGACCGCGCAAGGGTACGAGCCAGACCGCCTTTGACTCCCTGCGCGGCGCGCCGAGCCTGAAGGCCATCTACCAGGTGCATGAAAACGTGCGCGAGGACCGCCACAACAACACGGAAAAGGAGCGCATCGCCAACGCCGGTGACACGGGCGAGGGATGCGCCGCGCATTTCATCCACTGCGCCGTGAGCGCCGACGGCGGCAGCTACACGCTGCATGTGCCCGCCACGGGTCACCGCGAGACTTTTCAGACGCGGGCACGGTGAGCGGCGGCGGCCTCATGGGTTCAAGACGGCCACCTCGTTGATTCCGTTGGCGAAGCCGAGGTCGAGCACCATCTGGTTTTGGAAGTTGAGCGCCTGGGCCTGGCCGTTCGCGCCCGCGCCGGTGGGGCCTGGAAGGAGCGGCGTCCATGAAAAGCCGGCCAGTTTGGAAATGACGCCATCGCCGCCGTCATAGGCCATGCCTTTGCGCAGGCGCGGGAAGGGCTGGCGGAGGGAGGACAGGGCGATGCTGGTGCCGAGTGTGCGTCCGGCGAGCAGGACCTGGTCCCCGTCTTTCGGGGCGCCGAGCAGGGAGGCGCGCACGGTGTAGCGCCCATGGCTGGTGTTGACGGCGATCTGCTGGATGACGCTGACCCGCAGGTTGCCGCAGTCGGGCAGCGGGTCGCCCTTGCGCAGCAGCACCTGATGACTGCCGTCCTCCTGCAGGAGCCAGAGCACCTGGTCCGCGGCGGGCGCGACGCCCGGACCTTTTATTTTTCCATGCACCAGCACCTGGGTGCCGCCAACGGTCCAGTATTGGATGAACTTTGACCATGTGATGCCGCCGCCCATGCCCTGGACCTGAGTGCCTGTGCGCGCCACTAGCGATGCCATGCCGCCAATGGGCATGCGCCACAGGCATTCCTTTTGAGCTGGAGTAATGCTCTGGCCGGTGATGAGACCGCGCATGAGGACGCAGTTCCCCTGATCCACCGTCTCTCCCAGAAAAGCGCTGATCACCGCGCCCGTGACACCGGGGGCCGCGTCCCCTTTGCGGAGCAGCATCTCCTTGGCGTTGGTGGTTGTGTTCAGGATAAAGACCCCCTGGTTGGTGAGCTTCGGCGAAATCAGATCCGCGCAGAACACCGCCTGGTCCACCGCCAGCGCGGCGCGGTGGATTTGCCCGAAGTTGTCACCCGGTGGCGAGAGGTTGCCCTCGCGTGCAAACGCTTGAACGTCCCCCTTGGTTTTGAGGGCGAGCAGGGCGCTGTCGTTGCTCTTGTCCACACCGCCAGCGCCTGTCTTCAGATGCACGAGCACCGCCGGGCCGAGATCGTTTTTTGAGCCTTGCAGCACCTGTTTGATGGATGCGATGACGGCATTGCCAAGCGCGGGGTCGGAGGAGCCGGTGCGCTTGAGCGGATAGACTTCCGTGCCGTTGTCAGCCAGCAGCAGCAGGTTGTTTGCAGGGGAGACGCCGGAGCCCGCGAGCTTCGCCTGGAAGACGCCCATGCTGAAGCTGTTGCAGACCGGATTCTGAAACGAAACCGCTTTCACACCCGCCATGCCCAGCGAAGTCAGATCCATGCCGGCAGTCAGCGCCAGGTCGGCATAAGAGCCATCAGTCATGGAGCTGAAAACACCCGCGGTTTTGCCACCCGACGCGCCCGCGCCCTCCAGGCTGCCGCAAAAAACAGTGTAGCCAGACGGGTTTATGGCGCGCTCCGTGAATTTGCCATGACGCGCATCCACGATGCCGGGCGCGGAGGCGCCGCGCACCGCCAGACTGTGCGCGCCAAGTCTGGCCGCCTGGCCGGTCAGCAGCACGGCTAAGCCGCGGTTCGGACCCGTCTCGTCAGCGAGCAGGGAGGTCACGAGCGCGTTCCCCCGGTTCAGGGCCACCGCGTAGCCGGTGAAATCCTGCGTCTTCCTCGCGGGCAGGCGGATCTGTTTGAGCAGGTGGCCTGATCTCACATCGTAAAGATAGGCGCTGCCCGTGGCGGCGACCCCGCTGTTCGGCTCCGTCTTCAATGGCGCGCCGACCAGGACGTGATCTGTGCTGGCGGCGATCGAAAAACCGTGTCCGCAGCCTGCATGGCCGTCGGGGGCGGCGAGATTCCAGGCAAAGATGCCGCTCTGCATGTCATAGACACGCACGATGCCCGCATCCGCCACCGGCCAGTCGCCTCCGGGCGCGCTGAGCACCGCCCTGCCGCCGGCGATGACAACTCGGCGGCCCAGGTTGTCATTGCCTGAGCCGGTGAATTTGCGCAGTTGAGCGCCCGTGCCGAGATCGAAGAGATAGGCGGCGCCTTTTTCCATGTCATGACTCGGCGAGCCGCCGAGCAGAAAGCGCCCGCTCAAGGCCACGCTCATGCCCCATTCATCTCCTGGCATTGCGTCCGCCGGCACGATCACCTGCGGAGCCTGATTCGCCAGCACATCAGGATAGACAAACACCGCGCCTTTCTCGCCCGAGCCGAGATCGGCGTCCTGATCGCCGACCGCGGCGGTCTTTCCAGAGAGCGCCACGCTGACGCCAAACTCCATGCTGCCGGAGGGCGCCTCCAGGGTGCGCAGCAGAGCGCCCGTGCCGGCATGATAAAGATAGGCTTCGCCCTGGCCGTTGCTTCCCCCGCCGATGGCGCCGATCAGCAGATGGTCCCCGCTCAGGGCCACCGAGACTCCGAAGAGAGCGAAGTCCTGCGGCTTGGGATTGACGATATGCCGCAGATGCTTGCCCGTCACCGCGTCGAAGACATGCGCGGCCCCCGCCGCCGTTGCACCCTGGTTGTTGCCATATTCGCCGATGATGATCCATTTGTCATTCATGGCGGCGGCTCCGCCGAACTGGCTGAGGCTTGCGGGAGTCTTGCTTTGCGGATGCAATTTGATCGTCTGCGAGCTTTGCGCGCGGAGGGCCGCGGCAGGCGGAAGGATGGTGAGAAAAAGCAGGATGAGATGTTTCATGGCGGCGATGGTGTGACTGTTTCACCACCAGTCTGCGGCCATATGCTTCAGCAGGGTATGGCACTCCTGGATTATGCAGCTTGTGCCTGATGCGCGGATTCACCGAGACCGCTGAATGCGCTCTGAACTTGGAAAACCGAGGGGAGCGAGCGGCACACCTCATGGAGAGTCCGCGCGTTGAAAAGCCAGCCCTGTTCTACTTTGGTGGTATGACACAGCAAATTGTCTTGAGCGTTTCCGGCGCGGACGTGAATCTTGCGCCCATGCGCTTCCCGTTTTCAGCCGTGCTGCTGGCGTGCCTGCTCTGCCCGCCCTTTTGCGGCATCAGAGGACAGGCGGCTGAGCCGCAACGGCTGACGGTGGGGCAGATACTCAAGCGCAACCAGTCGAACATCCCGGTCAGGGTAAGCGGCGTGGTGACCGCCGCTGATCCAGTGCGGATCTTCATCCAGGATGAAACAGGAGGCATCGGCATTTTCCGCGCGGCGCTCCGCGGGCAGGTGGAGGCTGGGGATCTCGTGGAGGTCAGCGGCGCCACCACGGGCAGCGGGGCGGGCCTGGGCATCAGCGGCCAGTCCCTGGTCAAGACTGGCAAGGCGGAGCTGCCCAAGCCACAGGCAATCAGCGCGGAAAGGCTGGAAGCCTCCGATGCCAGGCACCAGCGCGTGCGCATTGCCGGCACAGTGCATGAAGTCGCGGCCAGCGGCGAGGTGCAGATCCTGCAGGTGCAGTCAGGGAACGCCTCTTTCATGGTCATGTGGCAGGCCTCCCCGCCTGAGCAGCCGGACAGGGTGCTGGCGCCGAGGCTGGACCTGCTGGACGCGGATGTCGAGTTGGAGGGTGTTGCCATGCCCCAGTTTTCCCCGGCAGGATTGCGCAGCGGTTTCCGTCTCTTTCTGGCTTCGTCAGAGCCGCCGCATTTGAAAGTCCTGCGGGCGGGGTCTTCCGATGTGTTCACACGCCCTTTGCGCACGATGGCCAGCCTGAAGGGGCTGGAAGCCCATGACAACCAGCGCTGGCTTGTGAGGGGAGTCGTCACTTACTGGTCGGACGCCGGCTGGTTCCATCTTCAAGACGGCACCGGCACAGGCCGCGGAAACAACGCGCATTTCCTGCTCAAAGGCATCGGCTGGCCTTATCGAACAGGCCGCTCGGAGCCGAACCTGAAGCCGGGAGATGAGATCGAGCTGGTGGGAATGCCAGTCATCACCGCCGGAGGCCATGTGTCCCTTTCGCGTTGCGAGTGGCGCGTGACCGGGCATGTGGAGCCGCCCCCCTTCGCGCCGGCTTCGGCGGAGCAAATTCTGCAAGCGGACATGGAGGGCGCGTCCGTTTCGATCACGGGCAGGGTCGTGGATGTGGAGATCACCACGGATTACCAGGGCTTCGCCGTCCACACGCTGTGGATGGAGTCGGGAGAGACAGGCTTCGCCGCCATGGTGCAAAAGCGCCGCCAGGGGGAGGTGCCCGTGCAGCCCGGACAGTATGCGCGCGTGGAGGGCGTGGTCACCACTTCGCCGGGCGTCATCGGCAAAGCCGCATTCCGCATCAATGTGAACGATTTTCCCGCCATTCGCGCCGTGCCTCCGCCGCCCTTCTGGCAGACGGTGAATCTCATGCGCTGGCTCGGCGCCGCGGGCGGCGTCATCGGCCTGTTTTTCATCTGGATCCTCATGCTGCGCCGCCAGGTGGCCGCGCAGACGGCGCAACTGCGTGACAACGCCCGGCGGCTGGAAGATCAGCTCGAGCAGGAAAGGGAGCTCAGCGAAGCGCGGAGCCGCTTCGTCTTCACCGTCAGCCATGAATTCCGCAATCCGCTGGCCGCCATCATGTCCTGCAGCGATGTGCTCCAACGGCTGAACGGCAGGATGAGCCAGGAGGAGCACGCGCACCAGATCACCGGCATCCAGCAAAACGTGCGCCGCATGGCCGACATGATGGAGGAGGTGCTGCTGCTGGGACGCGCGGAGTCCGGCCGCCTGCCGTGCGAGACACGCCCGCTCGATCTCGCCGCTTTTTGCCGGAAGCTGGCCGACCAGATCCTCTCCGCCAGCGCCGGGCGCTGCCCCGTGGACCTCACCGTGGCGCCGGGCCTGCCGCCGCTCATGCTGGATGCCGGGCTGCTCCAGCACATCGCGGGCAACCTGCTCGGCAACGCCGTCAAATACTCGCCCGCCGGGATGAGCGTGGAGTTCAGGGCGGACTATCAAAATGGCGCCTGCGTCCTCACCATCCGCGACCGCGGCCCCGGCATCCCCACCTTGGACCGCCCGCGCATTTTTGAGCCCTTCCACCGCGGCAGCAATGTGGACACAACCGCCGGCACCGGCCTCGGGCTCGCCATTGCCGAGCGCTGCGCGCGCGCCCATGGCGGCGGCATCACCTGCGAGAGCGACTCCGGCGAAGGCACGACCTTCACCGTGCGCATCCCATGCGAAACCTGCGCACCTACTCCCCCATGAAAATCCTCATCATCGAAGACGAGCCGCTCACACGCGAAAACATCGCCCTCATCCTGCGCATGGAGGGCTATGAGACCCGCACCGCCGCCGATGGAAGGGAGGGCATCGCCAGCGCTTTGCGCGAGCTGCCCGACCTCATTTTGTGCGACATCACCATGCCCGACACCGACGGCCACGGCGTGCTCCGCCAGGTGCGCGCCGCCGAGGCCACGCGCGCCACGCCCTTCATCTTCCTCACCGCGCGCGGCGACCGCTCCGACCTGCGCCAGGGCATGAACCTCGGCGCCGACGACTACCTCACCAAACCGGCCAGCGCCTCGGAGATTCTCGAAGCCATCCGCGCGCGGCTCGAGCGCGAGAAACTCCGCGAGCACAACGGCTTTCACCCTGATTTCAGCTCCCACGATCCTCTGCTGGCGCTGGGCCTCACCGCGCGCGAGGCGGAGGTGCTGCTCTGGATCGCCCAAGGCAAGTCCAACGGTGATATTGGCGCCATCCTCGGCGCCACGGAAAACACCGTGAAGAAGCACGCGCAGCACATCTTCACCAAGCTCGGCGTGGACGGCCGCAACGCCGCCGCGCTCGTGGCGCTGGAGAAACTCAGCGCGTGAGCTTGAATCCGCGTTTGAATCCGCCCTTGCGTTTCAAAAAATGTGTGGGATTCACTCTGCCGGTTTTTTCGCCGCTTCCCCGCTTGGGGCCGAAGTTTGACATGTAGCCCGCCCGTTTGGCGGTTCCCCGTCCCGCTCATGCGGGACGCTTTTACTGCGACAGGTTGCCCGTTATTTGGAAGCCAACCTGCCGGTTCGTAAATCAGACATGGAAAAGCATACATTCGCCGAGCTTGGCCTCACGCCCGAGCTTCTCAAAGCCATCGAAGCCCAGGGCTTTGAACAACCCTCCCCCATCCAGGCGCAAGCCATCCCCGTGGCCCTCACCGGGCGGGATGTCGTGGGCCAGAGCCAGACCGGCTCGGGCAAAACGCTCGCCTTCGGCCTGCCCGCCGTGCAGCGCATTGACGCCGCCAACCGCGCCGTGCAGGTGCTCGTCATGTGCCCCACGCGCGAGCTGGCCATGCAGGTCTGCGCGGAGATTCATAAAGTGGCCTCTTTCAAGGAGGGCGTGCGCGCCACGCCGGTCTATGGCGGCGCCTCCTATGACCGCCAGATCCGCGCGCTCCAGGCCGGCTCGCAAATCGTGGTCGGCACACCGGGGCGCATCCTCGACTTCGTGGACCGCGGCACTTTGAAGCTCGACAGCCTTCAGACGCTCGTCTTCGACGAGGCGGATGAAATGCTCGACATGGGTTTTGCCGACGAGATCGAGCGCCTCATGGAGGCGGTGCCCGCCGAGCGCCAGACCATCTTTTTCTCCGCCACCTTCGACCCGCGCATCCGCCGGCTCATTGACCGCTACACGAAGGACGCGGCCACCATCACCATCGAGCAGAAGGCGATGACGGTGCCGACCATCGAGCAGCGCTACTACGAGGTGCAGGGCCGCAGCAAGACCGAGGTGCTTTGCCGCGTGCTGGACATGGACAGCCCGCGCCTGACCATCGTCTTCGCCAACACGAAAAAGGCCGTGGATGATGTCACCGACGCGCTCGTGGGCCGCGGCTACTCCGCCGACCGTCTGCATGGCGACCTGAATCAAATGATGCGCGACCGAGTGATGCGAAACTTCCGCACCGGCACCATCGAGGTCCTCGTGGCCACGGATGTGGCCGCGCGCGGGCTGGATGTGAACGACGTGGACCTGATCGTGAACTACGACCTGCCCTACGACACCGAGGACTACGTCCACCGCATCGGCCGCACGGGCCGCGCCGGGCGCAAGGGCAGCGCGGTGAGCCTGGTGGCGGGGCGTGAGATTTATCTCATGCAGCGCATCCAGCGCTTCACCAATGCCAAGGTCACACGCGCCAAAGTGCCCTCGCAGGAGGAGGTGGAGGCCACGCGCGTGGACAAGACCTTTGAAAAACTCAAGGCCACCCTGGAGGGCGGCGAGTTCACCAAGCACGAGCACACGGTGCAGCGCCTGCTCGACGCCGGTTTTGAAACCACGGATGTCATAAGCGCCGTGCTGGACCTTTGGATGAAGGAGTCCTCGCGCGAGACGGAGCAGATCCTCGAAGACCGCCAGACGGCGAAAGCACAGGCGCCGCGCAAGGAGTTCACTCCGCGCGAGTCCGGTCCGCCGGTGGATGAGGGGCCCTCCCGCTCCGATGTGCCACCGCGTGACGACTACGGCCCCGCGCCGATGCGCTCGCGCTCCTTTGTGCAGAAGGGTCCGCGCTCCGGCATGGTGCGGCTTTTCATCAATGTCGGCGGCATGGACAACGCGCGTCCCGGTGACATCGCCGGCATGATCTACAACACCTCGCAAATCCCGAGCGGCAGCCTCGGCACCATTGATGTGTTCGAAAAATGCAGCTACGTCGAGGTGCCCGAGGATCATGTGCAGACGGTGATGGAAAGCGTGGGCGGAGCCGAATTCCGCGGACGCGCCGTGCGCATGGACGTGGCCGACCGCCAGGATGGCGCCGGCGCCGGTGGCGACCGCGCGCGCCGCCCTTTCGGAGGGCCTCCGCGCCGTCCCTTCGGCGGTGGTGGCGGTGGCTATGGAGGCGGCGGCGGATACGGTGGCGGCAAGCCCGGCGGTTTCCGCAAGCCTTATGGCGGCAAACCCGGAGGCTTCAAGCCGCGCCGTTTTGAGGATTGACGCCCCGCGTGCCGCTAGCGCATGAGGATTCTTTGCGTTGAGTTTTCACGCGCCCGCCCGTTTGTTGGCGCAGGATGTTGTCCTATCTCCTGACATTCGCGGCGGGGTTCCTCTGCGGGGCGGCCACATGGCTGCTCTGGATGACCCTGCGCTTCATGGCGGATGTGAAGGCCGCCAGCCGCGCGGCCTCCAGGAGGCTGGAGGAGGCGGCCTCAGGCAAAGACCTTGAGGCGCTCCAGGCCGTGGAGGCGTGCAAAAACCGCCTGCGCTGGCAGAAACGCGTGAACCCGGAATGGCTGCCGCCCCTGTTCGAGGAGGTGCCGCGCCTGGTGCGCGAGATCGCCCGCATCTACCACCCGGCGCATCCCGACCCGCTGCTGGCTCCGGGTCTGAGCGAGTTCGCGCGCGCGGTGCAACTGGCGGCGCAGGATGTGTCGGACTTTCTGGAGACGCGCTCCATCGGGCGGCTTGTGGACGTGAGCGCCAGCACGGCTTTGAAGACCTGGGAAATGACCCACAAGATCGCCACGCACGACGCGGTGCAGACCGCCAGCAAATGGTACAAGCGCATCCTGCCAGTGTGGCAGGTGGTGAAGTACAAATCGCCCATGGTCTGGGCGGGCATGGCTGTCTCCAACGTGGCCGCGCGCACGCTGCAGCCCGCGCTCATTGACATCATCGCCCGGCGTGTCATGGACCTCTACGGCGGGCGCGCGGCGGCGGAAATGCCGGAGAAGCCGGTGCAAAACTGAGTATTCGGCTCTTGCCGCAGGAGGGGAAAAGCGGCATAAACGCGCCCATGTCCTCCAGCAAATCCTCGCACGGCCATCACTGGCCGATTGTCATCGCGTTGGTGTCCGGCGCCGCCGCGGGTGTGGTTCTCCAGCCCTTCGTCAGCCCCGCGGAGGGAGACCCGGCCGCATGGGCGGGCAAAATCATCGAAGTCTGCCGCTTTTTCGCCGACCTGTTTTTGCGCGCTTTGAAAATGGTCATCGTGCCGCTGGTGGTGGCCAGCATCATCAGCGGCATCGCCGGGCTGAAATCTCTGGACGGTTTCGCGCGCATGGGATTGAAAACCTGGGCCTATTATCTTTTTGGCAGCCTCGTGGCGGTTTGCGTGGGCCTGATGTTCGTCAACCTCGTGCAGCCGGGCCTCGTGGACGGCGCGCCCAACCCCACCCTGCGCGCGGCCATGGACGCGGCGCTGGAAAGCGAGGAGGCGGGCGAGGTGGGCGAGATCATGAAAAACGCGGAAGGCGGCACCGCCTCTCTGGTGGACATCGTGCGCCGCGCCGTGCCCACCAATGTGATAGACGCCTGCGCGAAGGGGGATCTGCTCGCCATCATCATGTTCAGCATTCTTTTCGCCGTGGCGATGGTGCTCGTGCCCGGCGGGCCGCCGCGCGCCCTGCAGGACACTTTCAACCAGCTCACGGATGTGATGACCCTCATCACCACCTGGATCATGAAGTTCACGCCCTACGCGGTGTTTTGCCTGGTCATCCCGGCCATCGCCACGGTGGGCCTGGGAGTGCTGCAAAATCTGGTGCCCTATGTGCTGACAGTGGCGGGCGCGCTGCTGTTTCACCTGCTGGTGATCATGCCGCTGGTGCTGAGGTTCATCGCCCGGGTGAGACCCGCCGCGCATTTTCGCAACATGGAGGATCCGCTTTTGATGTCCTTCTCCACCGCGTCCTCCACCGCTACCATTCCGGTGACCATGCGCAGCCTGATGGAGAACTCGAAGGTCAGCGAAAAGGTGGCGAGCTTTGTCGTGCCGCTCGGCGCCACGGTGAACATGAACGGCACCGCGCTCTATGAGTGCGTGGTCGTGGTCTTCGCCGCTCAGGTGCTGGGCATTGACCTGAGTTTGACACAGCAGTTCATCGTCGTCCTGCTGGCGCTGGTCTCCAGCATCGGCGTGGCTGGCATCCCGGCGGCGAGCCTTGTGGCCATCATCATCATCATGCAAAACGCCGGCTTTTCCGAGGACATGATCAAGGCCAGCCTGGGTCTCATCCTCACCATTGACCGCCCGCTCGACATGGCGCGCACCACGGTGAACGTCTTCGGCGACACGGTCGGCGCGGTTCTTATCGCCCGCTCGGAAGGCGAGGATGTGGACGGCAGGGTGGCGTAGGCGGATCAGCCCACGCGCCTGGCGCGCGGCTCGCGCGCCACGGTGTCGGGCGCGCCGGCGCTGGTGACGAAGGGGCCGTCGGCCATGGGGGCGGGTTTGGTGAAGCCGACCTCGGGCAGGTCACTGGGCTTGCCGGCAAGGGGGAATTCCTTGCGCAGCGGGAAGTAGGGGTAGCCCTCCCACATGAGGATGCGGCGCAGGTCCGGGTGGCCGTCAAAGCGTATGCCCATCATGTCCCACACCTCGCGCTCATGCCAGTCGGCGGTGCCCCAGATGTCGGAGACGGTGGGCACGGCCTGGCTTTCCCCCACTTTGGCCTTCACGCGCAGGTGCTGGAGGTGGCCGTAGCCGTACAGCTCATAGACCATCTCGAAGCGCGGCTCCTCTTCCATGTGGTCGAGGCTGGAGATGTCCACGAGGTAGTCGAAGCTCATCTCGTCCCGGCAGTATTTCAGCAGGAGCTTGAGCGAGGCGAGGGCGACCTGCACGGTGTGCTCTCCGCGAAATTCCGTGGTGGAGAGCACGGCGTCGCCGAATTTTTCCTTGAGGGCGGCGGCCATTTGGGCGGCGTTCATGAGGGCGGGGGCGGGAAGGCGGTGAGGGTGGGAAATCAGGAGGCCATCTCGGCGAGCAGTTCTTTTTTCTGCTCCACCAGGGAGTGCTCGGATTCGATCTTGTGCTGGAGGCGCATGAGCCCTTCGAGCAGGGCCTCCGGACGCGGCGGGCAGCCGGAGATGTACACATCCACGGGGATGAGCTGGTCAATGCCCTGGAGCACCGCGTAGCTGCGGTACATGCCGCCGCTGGAGGCGCACGCGCCCATGGCGATGCACCACTTCGGCTCGGGCATCTGGTCCCAGATGCGCTTCACGGCGAGGGCCATTTTATAAGTGACGGTGCCGGCGACGATCATCACATCCGCCTGGCGGGGGGAGAAGCGCATGACCTCCATGCCGAAGCGGCTCAAATCATAGCGGCTGCACGCGGCGGCCATCATCTCGATGGCGCAGCAGGCCAGGCCCATGGGCATGGGCCAGAGGGAGTTCTTGCGCATCCAGTTGATGGCGGAGTCGAGCTTGGTGAAAACGACGTTGCCTTCGATCTTTGAGTCGTAGGCGGCGTGAGTTTCGGCGGGGGCGACCATGTCGTGCGGGGGTAAAACGGGGTTCGGCGGAGACTTACGCGCCGCGCTGGCGGCGGGCAACCTGGAATTTGGCGGGACGGCGGCGGGGCATCCGCAGATTTCACAGATTTCGCAAATGAGTTGCGGAACTGGCTTTAAAGATCCTCGTCCTGGTGGCTGCCGCGCGCCTGGATTCCGCGACGGACGATGCAGCGGGAAAGACGCGCGCCGGCGGTGACGCGGGCGTCAGGCCAGAGCAGGCAGTTTTCCAGGACGGCTCCTGACTCGACCACGGCGCCGGGGCCGATGACATTCAGCCCGGTCAAAACGGCGTCCGGCGAGACACGGGCCTCCGGGTGGATGGCGGGGCCGCTGCCGGAGTCATGCAACTCGCGGTGCGCCTCCAGGTAGGAGGCGCGGCTGCCCAGATCCCACCAGCGGCCCTCATCAATGACCACGCCGCCGAGACGCGCGCCGGCCTGGATCATGCGCAGGAAAACAGGGATGACGGACTCTACTTTCCCCGGCGTGAGCCACTGGTGGAACTCAGGCTGGCAGGCATACACGCCGGTGAACAGCAGGCTGCCCGGCTGGCCGGTGCCGAGCAGGTTGCGAATGTCGGTGACGAGGCCGCTCTCCTCATCCAGGGCGATGTGCAAGGCGGGGCCGTGACTGCGCAAGGCAAGGGTGACGAGGTTGCCGCTCGCTTTGTGCTCCTCCAGCAGGCGCTGCAAAGGGAGGTCGGTGAGGATGTCGCCATTATAGACCAGGAAGGGATCTTCCCCTAGCAGGTCGCGCACATTGGCGATGCCTCCGGCCGTTTCCAGGCGCTCAGGGCTTTCATGACGGAAGCGGATGGGCGCGCGCCGGTGCATGGATTCTGGAAAAGCTCCGGCATAAGCGTGAGGAAGATGGTGTGTGTTCACCACGAACTCACCCACGCCCGCGCCGAGCAGGTGATCGAAGGCATGGCTGATGAGCGGCTGATGAAAAACGGGAATGAGGGGCTTGGGGAGCTGGTCGGTCAGCGGCCGCAGCCGCGTGCCGAGTCCCGCGCCGAGGACGAAGGCTTTTTGCACGCGCGGCCTGTAAGCGGAAGCCGCGCGGGCGCAATCGGATGTTTGCGGAAAGGCTGGAGCGAAGCAGCCTGCAGGCGGCATTGAGGCTTCGCTGCGGGGGGAGCTGGCCGGACGGCTAAAGCCTGGCACCAGCGTCAGACCCCAGCGTCAAATGCCTGTGATGGCGCCGTCCGGGCTGACCTGGATGCGCTCGGCGGCGGGGACTTTGGGCAGGGCGGGCATGCGCATCATGGCGCCGGTGAGGGCGACGAGGAAGCCGGCGCCGTTGGCGATTTCGAAGTCGCGCACGGTGAGGGTGAAACCGCGCGGGCGGCCTTGTTTCCTGGCGTCGTCGGAGAGGGAGTTTTGCGTTTTGGCCATGCACAGGGGCAGGCGGGAGAGGCCGGCTTTTTCAAACTGCGCGAGCCGGGCGCGGGCCTCTTCGGTGAGAGTGACGCCCTCGGCGCCATAGATCTGGGTGGCGATGACGCTGAGCTTTGCCTCCACGTCATCGGTGGCGGCATAGAGGAAGGGCAGAGGCTGGCTTTCGGCGGGCAGCGCGGCGAGGACGGTCTCTGCCAGTGCCACCGCGCCTTCTCCACCGCTGCCGAAGACATCCGCCACGGCGCAGGGCACGCCGCGTGACTGGCAGTGCCGGCGCACGAGATCAAGCTCGGAAGCGGTGTCGTGAGTGAAGCGGTTCAATGCGACGATGACCGGACGTTGAAACAGCGCCGCCGCGTCGAGATGGGCGTCGAGATTTTCCAGCCCGCGCTCCACGGCGGCGGTGTCGGGCTGCGCCAGGCTGTCGAGTGTGGTGCCTCCGTGCATCTTCAGGGCGCGCACGGTGGCGACGATGATGACGGCTTCGGGTTTGAGGCCGGACTGGCGGCACTTGATGTGCATGAATTTTTCCCCGCCGAGATCAAAGGCGAAGCCTGCCTCGGTGACAGCGAAGTCGGCGTGCGCCAGCGCCATGCGGGTGGCGAGCACGGAGTTGCAGCCGTGGGCGATGTTGGCAAACGGGCCGCCGTGGACAAAGGCGGGCACGCCTTCGACAGACTGGACAAGATTCGGCATCATGGCATCCCGCAGCAGGGCGAGCATGGCGCCGGTGACGTGGCACTCTTTGGCAAAGACGGGAGCGCCATCAGCGGTGAAGCCCATGACGATGCGGTCGAGCCGCGCGCGCAGGTCGGCCAGGGACTCGCTGAGGCAGAGGATGGCCATGACCTCGGAGGCGGCGGTGATGTCAAAGCCGGTGGCGCGCTCGGTGGGGCCGCCGGCGGAGGTGCGCAGGGAGCGCAGGGCGCGGTCGTTGACATCGAGCACGCGCTTCCACAGCACGCCGTCCGGGGAAAGGCGCGTCTGTTTGTTGAAGAGCTGGTTGTCCATCACGGCGGCGAGCAGGTTGTGCGCGCTGGTGATGGCGTGGAAGTCGCCGGTGAAGTGGAGATTGATGGACTCCGCCGGCTGGATGGTGCTGCGCCCGCCGCCGGTGGCGCCGCCTTTGCGCCCGAAGACCGGCCCCATGGAGGGCTGCCGGAGGGCTAGCGCGACGCTTCTGCCGATTTTTTTGAGACCCTGGGCGAGGCCGATGGAGACGGTGGTCTTGCCTTCTCCGGCGGGGGTGGGCGTGATGGCGGAGACGAGGATGAGCTTGCCGCGCGCGGAGCGCCCTTCGAGGGCTTTGAGGGAAACCTTGGCCTTGTCACGGCCATGGTGCTGCAGGTGGACCTCGGGCAAACCGAGTTTGTGAGCGACGGTGGAGATGTCAGGAACCATGCGGGGGTGTTGGAAAATGGACGGCTGACCCTCCGGGGAAAGGCGTTTTCTCAACCGTCCGCTTTTTTCCATTCCTCGCCCTCGTCATCATCATCGTCGAGGTTTTGATAACCGTCGTCGTAGGTGCCGCCGCTGTCGTCATCGTCGTCGTCATCATCATCATCATCGCTGTCCTTGTCAGCAAGCAAGTCGTCGAGGTCGAGGCTGTCGGGATCTATCTCTTCGAGATCATCATCATCATCAACGTCGTCGTCGTCGTCATCATCATCATCATCATCTTCGTCGCCGTCGCCGTCGCCGTCGCCGTCAGTCTCGGCTTCTGCCTCCGGGCCGGATTCATCATCTTCGGACGCTGCGCCCGGCAGGGTTTGCTCGACACCGCTTTTTTCGATTTCCGCCAGGGTGGCGCTGACATCCTGCACCGAATCCAGCACCTTTCTCGCCACGAACAGCGGGGCGCCCTGTTGCACCGCCATGGCGATGCTGTCGCTGGGCCGCGCGTCTATTTCGACGACTTTGCGCTGGTGGATTTCATTCTCGGCGGAGAGAATCAGACGCGCGTGAAAAACATCACCCTGCACATGATTGATGATGACCCGCTCGACCCTGGCGCCAAAAGCCTGGAGAACAGAGCCCAGCAGATCGTGCGTGAGCGGGCGGTCCTTAGGCACTCCGCGCATGAACATGGAGATGGCCGTGCCCACGTTCTCGTCCACATAGATCACGAAGGTCTTGTCCGCGTTCCCGAGGAACACGGCAAAACTGCCCTCCAGCGGGAGGACGGCGCGCACCTGGATTTCTATGACTTCGCGGTTCATGACTGCCATGACTAAAACTCCGCGCCGGGCAAAGGCAACCCCCTGACCGTGAATTTATGCTTCAGGCTCCTTTGCATCCAGCCCGAGGTAGCGGCGCGCCAGCTCCACATATTTGCGGGCGAGGCGCGTATTGGCGTCCATCTCCTCCCGGGTGAGGGGCCGCGTCACTCTCGCGGGGGAACCCATGACCAGGCTGCCTTCCGACACGCGCATGCCTTTCGGCACGAGCGCGCCAGCGGCGATGATGCAGCGCGGGCCGATGACCGCGCCGTCGAGGATGATGGCGCCCATGCCCACAAGTGTTTCATCCCCCACTTCGCAGGCATGAACCACGGCGCGGTGGCCCACGGTGACGAGCGCCCCGAGCACGCAGGGGTGGTCGTCGCTGACATGCAGCACGCTGCCGTCCTGCACGTTGCTGCGCGCGCCGACGACGATGCGGTTGATGTCGCCGCGCAGGACGCTGCCAAACCAAATGCTCGACTCCTCGGCCAGCTCCACCGCGCCGAGGACGACCGCTCCCGGCGCGGTGAAAACCGTGGGATGCGCGCGCGGCGCGGTGGAGGAAAGCAAGAAGTTTTTCAGAAGACTGCGGCTCATGATCTTTGAATTTGCGGGCGGTAGGCGGGATTTTTATGATTGACTGGACTGGCTGGCTGGCGTCTAAATCGCGGCAATTCCGCGAGAAATCCCGGCGGAAAAAGCAAAAATCATCAACACCATCAACCCACCACCATGAACAAAGCAGAACTCACCGAACTCGTCCAGAAGGCGCTCGGCGCCGACACCTCGAAGCGCGCAGCTTCCGACGCCCTTGAAGCCGTGCTCGAATCCATCGCCAAAGGCGTCAAAAAGGACGGCAGTGTCCAGCTGATCGGCTTTGGCACCTTCAAGGTCGCCAAGCGCGCCGCCCGCACGGGCCGCAATCCCAAGACCGGCGAGTCCATGAAGATCAAGGCCTCGAAGAGCGTGCGCTTCGTGCCTTCCAGCTCGCTGAAAGGCTCGCTGTGATCTGACTCTGGTTCATTCGAAAAAAACCCCGCGCTCTTCCGGGCGCGGGGTTTTTCATTTTCAATCTCTCAGCCGGCGGCAAGGACACCGCTGCGCTCGTTTTTCATGCGCCCGCGGTACTCGGTCGGCGATTCGCTGGCGATACGGCGGAAACTGCGGTTGAAGTGCGACAGGCTCTGGAAGCCGACATCATAGGCCACCTCGGTGATGCGCGCGGCGGGGCGCATGAGCATGCGCTTGGCTTTCTCCACACGGGCTCGGTTCACAAAGTCGGTGAAGGTGAGGCCGGTGGCCCGCTTGAAGACCTTGCAGAAATGAAAGGGGCTCACGTTGACCGCCTTTGCCACGTCCTCGAGCGTCATCGGCTCGACGAGGTGGGCGTGGATGAAGATCTTGGCGTTGCGCACCGCCTCGGGCTCGTGCGTGGCGTGGGCGAAGAGCAGCCGGTGGGCGCTCTCGCCGAGCTGGATGGCGAAGGAGCGCAGCAGGCACACGGCCGCGTCATAACGCGCGGGGGCCATCATGGGAGCCTGCTCGAAGTGAACCTTGGCGGAGCGGATCTCGGCCGGGCTGCGGTCGTCGTCGAGCAGGGCGCTGGCCAGCGGGGCGAAGGTGTCCGCATTGGCTGGCTCGAGGCGCACATGCCCGGTCTCGAGCAGGGCCACGGGATTTTTTCCCACTTTCACAGGAATGAGGGTGTGGACCACTCCGGCGACGCCCCGGCGCGTGACCACCTCCTCCACATGCTCCTCGTCCTCCAGGGCGCGGAGGGAAAGGGGCAGGCCGGTGAGGGTGTGGAACGCGGTTTGGTAGTGGCGGAAGAGATCGCTCCCTGCCAGATTTTCGATGAAACGTTGACGTGCTTGCAGTTGGGTGGTGCGTGTGTTCATGGCGGTGTTGTCGTGTGGTGTGACGGGCGAAGGCTAGGCTCCGCCTGGCTCCCCCGCTATTGGTGGCGGCTACGGCGCAATTCATGATGACTCACCGCAATCAAGGCATAGTGGAAACCATTAGCCGCGCGCGCCTCGCTCCGGCTCGTAAGGGCGTCATGCGCCGGTTTTCGCGTCCAACCCGCGCCTCCACCATTCTCTCCAACTCAAGGTGTTTCCTGATTTTGAAAGGCCGTGGATCGCTGTGAAAACGCCAGGATTCGAGCGCGTCAGACAAACAGCGCCGGGCAAAGACGTTATTTGTTTCCGTGATCCGACTCCTCAAGCCGATGTCATCCCTGAAAGCCGCCGCGCTCTGCTGCGGCGCGGCTTTGACCGGCATCGTGCCTGCGGCGCAGGCGCGGGAGGTGTTCTTCGAGGACCACATCGCCCCGCTGCTGGAGCGCTCTTGCCGGCAGTGCCACAATGCGGAGACCAAACGCGCCAATCTCGATCTCTCCAGCCCCGCCACCCTCATGCGCGGCAGCGACGCGGGCGTGGTCGTGAAGGCTGGCGATCCCAAGCACAGCCTGCTCTACGAGCTCGTCCACAGCGGTGAGATGCCGCGCAAAGGTGACAAGCTCACGCATGACGAGGCGGCGCTCATTGCCGAGTGGATCGAGGGCGGCGCGCGTTTCCGCCTGGCGCCGGTGGCGGTGGAGAATGGACCGCGCAAACACGACATCCTGCCCGTGCTGCTGCTGCGCTGCACGGCCTGCCACGGAGCGGAGTTGCAGCGCGGCGGCTTGGACCTGCGCTTCGCCGAAAACATGCTCCAAGGCGGCCAGTCCGGCCCCGCCGTCGTGCCTGGCAAGCCGGACGAAAGCCTCGCCATCCAGCGAGTCGAAAAGGGATTGTGCCCGCCGCAGGACCAGCTTTTGAAATTCTTCGTCGAGCGCCCCGGCGGCACCGAGGTGGAGAAGCTGCGCGAGTGGGTCGCCGCAGGCGCCTCCATGCGCGAGACGCCGCCCGACATCGCCGATGGTGCGCCCGACCCGCTGGTGACAGACGAGGACCGCAAGCACTGGGCCTTTCAACCCCTGCCCGCCGCCGTGCCCGTGCCCGCCTCGCCGGACGGCCTGCCCATGCGCCCGGTGGATGCCTTCATTCACGAAAAGCTGCGCGCCGCCGGGCTCGACTTTTCACTCGAGGCGGAACGCCACAGCCTCATCCGCCGCGCCTACTTCGACCTCATCGGACTCCCGCCTTCCACCGCCGAACTCGCACGCTGGATGGAGCACTTGAGCGACGGCTGGTTCGCCGAGATGGTGGATCACTTGCTCGCCTCTCCCCACTACGGCGAGCGCTGGGGCCGCTTCTGGCTCGATGTGGCCGGCTACTCCGACTCCGAGGGCGGCACCACCGAGGACCCTGTGCGCGAGGTGGCATGGAAATACCGCGACTACGTCATCCGCGCCTTCAATGACGACAAACCCTGGGACCGCTTCCTGCACGAGCAGCTCGCCGGCGATGAACTGGCCGACCACACCGACCCCGCCAAGATCACTGACGAGGTCACTGAAAACCTCATCGCCACCGGCTTTCTGCGCATGGGTGTGGACCAGACCGGTTCGCGCACGATGAACTTCGTGCCCGAGCGCCTCGGCGTCATCAGTGACGCGATCCAGGTGGTCGGCTCCGGCATCCTCGGCCTCACGCTGGACTGCGCGCGCTGCCACAGCCACAAATACGACGCCATCCCGCAGCGCGACTACTACCGGCTTAAAGCCGTCTTCCAAGGCGCGTTCGACGAGCACGACTGGATGACGTGGAAGACGCGGAAGCTCGAGACCGCCAGCCCTGAGGCAATGGCCCGCCACAAGGAAGTGAACGGCCCCTTGGAAAAAGAAATCAAGGCGCTGGAGACCACGCGCACAGCGGCCCTCAAAAAGCTCCAGGACGAAATTTACAAGCAACGCTGGCCGGCATTGGACAAGGCCGGGCAGGAGGAAATTCTCGCCGCCGTGAAAGCGAACGCCATCCGCCGCACCCTGCGCCAGGTGGAACTCGTGAAGCGTTATGAGACCGAGTTCAGGCCCGTGGAAGCCGTGCTCGTCAAAGAGCGCCCCGCCTTCGCGGAAGAACTGCGCGGGTTCGATGAAAAACTCGCCTCCCTGCGCGCGCGCCTGCTGCCGCCACTCACCGTGCGCGCCTTGTGGGATCGCGGCCGGCCCTCGCCCACCTACCTGCTTTCGCGCGGCGAGGCGCACCGCCCCACGCGCCTCGTCGGCCCGGGCGTGCCCTCCGTGCTCACCGACGGACGCGCACCCTTCGAGACCGCGCCGCCCTGGCCCGGCGCGGAGAAAACCGGGCGCCGGCTCGCCTTTGCCCAATGGCTCACCGGCCCCGATCACCCGCTCACCGCGCGCGTGCTCGTGAACCGTGTGTGGGCGCAGCACTTCGGGCGCGGCATCGTCTCCACCCTCGAAAACTTCGGCGTGCAAGGCGCGCGCCCCACCCACCCCGAACTGCTCGACTGGCTCGCGCGCGACTTCGTCAGCAACGGCTGGAGCCTCAAGCACCTGCATCGAGTCATTTTAAACTCCCGCACCTGGAGGCAGAGTTCCCATCCGGCCTCGAAATTCGAAGATCGCAATGCGAAGGATGCGGACCCGGAAAATCTCCTCCTCTCCCGCATGAACTTGCGCCGCCTCGACGCCGAGGCCTTGCGCGACGCCCTGCACGCAGTGTCCGGCCGGCTCGATCCCGCGCTCCACGGGCCGCCCTCGCCCGTCACCGTGCGCGAGGACGGCCTCATCATGGAGCAGGAGCGGCCCGGCGGCATGTTCCGCCGCAGCCTCTACCTGCGGCTGCGCCGCACCGAGATGCCCTCCATGCTCGCCACTTTTGATTATCCCGAGATGCAGCCCAACTGCGTGCAGCGCAGCATCTCCACCGTCTCCCTCCAGCCCCTCATGCTGCAAAACAACGCCCGTGTCCGCGAACTTGCCGCCGCCTTCGCCGCGCGGCTCGAGAGCGCCTCCGGTGATGACGACCCCGCCGCCATCCGCCTCGCCTTCGAAACCGCCCTCCAACGCCCGCCGGATGCCGCCGAAGCCACCGACTCCCTCGCCGCCCTGAGCCAGCTCACCGCCGCCTGGCAGGAAACCGGCGCCACGCCCCCCGAAGCGCGCCTCAAAGCCCTCGCCACCTTCTGCCACACCCTGCTGAACTCCGCCGGGTTTCTTTACCTGGACTGAACATGACTGCGGACGAGAATTCCTGGAGCGTGACCGCGCGGCGGTTTCCAAGGCTGCGGCAGCATCAACAGTGGGCGCTTATCTTCCTGGTTGGCATCTTTCTCATGCAGGATTCAGCAGCAGCCTTTTTTGAGACTGCCGGCATTCTGACGCTCATCGGCCTGTGGCTTTGGCTGCGCCGTCCCGGATGTCTGCGCGTCCAGCCTTCGGGCATCACCTTCCCTTGCGGCCTCTTCATACCAGCGGCGGAGATCGAGGAAATCAGCCCGTCTCCCGCAGGCTGGCAGATCGCGTTCCAGCACCGTGGCGTGCTGCGTTTTGTCGAAGTGCGGGAGGCATGCTTTGACGACGCCGAATGGCCGCGTGTGCGCGCCGCATTTCGAACGTGGCACAGGACTTGCCCATGAAACCGTTGAGGGAATCACCAGGACTGCCGGCCAATCCCAGGAAACGTCTGCCCGCATGGCGGCTGGGTTTCATACTGCTGATCATCTTCCTGGCTTGTGTCCAGTGGGGCATGGTCAGATCTCGTCACCCAACCGTTGTTTTGCCAGATGGAGTTCGTGTCAGCTACTACGGCAGCAGTCATGGCGTGACCATGGGGACATCCAATTTCCACCACACTGGACCACCGGCGGAGGAATACCATCCCTTCTGGCTGCACTGGCTGCGGAGTTCACTGCCACCTTCAATCAGCAGCCATCTTCCCGCCCCCATCATGCACCGCACGGGCTACCCCGCCTGGCCGGACATGCATGAGTTTGAGCTTCAGTTTCAAACGAAAGGTAATCTGAGCCAGCACCCCTTGGACATCTTTGTGGCAGATGAGCATGGGTGGGAAACCCGGGTGCGTGATTATACCTGGAGCTATAATGGAGCGGCAAAGTCAACTGGAGAGGCTGTGTCTGGCTGGTTGCGGCTTGGCAGCGCTTACCCTCGCCGATCGAAAACGATTCGGATCGTGTTCCATCCCAATGATCGTCAGACACCAAAGCCGGACAGGGAAACACGGCTAAAACCTGCCGCTCAGATGATCGTTCCGAATCCCTTTTGGCAGGCTTCATCATCCAATGTTGCGGAACCTTTGCCTCTGTCACTGCCTTTTCGCGGGGAGACTTTGACTCTCAAAGAGCTTCGGCGCGACCGCATTGTTGGAGATGGTTATGGGGCGCTCCATTCATTGCTCGTCGTCGAGAGAGACGGGAAGCCCTTGCCAGGTTTTGAGGTGGCCCGCATGAGCGTCACTGACAGTTCTGGACAGGTGTTTAGACAGACAACAGGAGGCTCCAGCGAGTCTTCGGGACGGATGTGGAACAGCATCGACACGGCGCCGTGGAGTGATGATCCCTGCTGGCTGGTGCGCTACAGCCTGTGTCGGAAGGCGTATTCCCTCGACGTTCCTGAGGACGAGCAGTTCAAGTTTGAAGGGTTGCCCCTGCCATCTGAGGCTCCAATCAATTTCGAACGCAAAGTCACATGCCGTGGAATGACGCTAAGTCTTGGGAAATTCACGCAGGCAAGCGATGCTCCGCGATTCTTGGTGTCGGGCTTGGCAAATGACATCACGAATGGAAAACGAATCATCCTGCTGGATGCTAGAGATGATCAAGGCCGCACGGAAACGAGCGATCCACGCTTTGGGCGACGGAAAATCGTGGGTGGACCAGTGGGCGGCTCGCAGGAAGGCATGACCTACAGCCTGAACCTTCCTGCTGATGCAAAATCATGGAGTCTCACCCTGCTTGTCGAGACATTGACCGAGGTAGAGTTCCGCGTGCGCTCACCTGTGGCAAATACACCGCCTAAATGAACGTTCGCGCATTGTGAAACACAATGCGGGCCAAAGTTGATGAAAAACATCATGCCGCCCGGCAGGATGGAGATGGTTGAGCCGCGTATGATTTGTCATCATGAATCGCGCTTCGCTTTCGTTCCTTGCCGCTCTTGCTGTGCTGGCGGGTGTTGTTTTGATCTCGGGCTCGGGGGATCCGGCAGGGCGCGAGGAAAGCTCCAGCTCGCCGCAACCGCCGGATGCGGGGTTGCGCGTGGCGGTGTTTCAGGCGGATGCCACGCCGCCGATCGGGTCGCCAGTGGCCTATGCTCCGGCGCGGTCCATTGAAGACCCGTTGAGCGCGCGCGGGGTGGTGCTGCTGGGGGCGGGTGAGCCGGTGGTGCTGTGCGCGGTGGATTGGATCGGCATTGCCAACGAGGGGCATGACGCGTGGCGCCAGGCTTTGGCGGAGGCGGCAGGCACCACTGTGGAGCGCGTGGCGGTGCATGTGCTGCACCAGCACGACGGGGTGCGCGGTGATCTCGGCGCGGAGGCGCTGCTGGAGGCTGCTGGGCTGGCGGGCATCCGCTGTGACGCGTCTTTTGTGCGGCGGGCCATCGCCGCTGCCGCCGGGGCTTTGCGCGCCAGTCTGGCGGACGCGCGCAGGGTTTCTCACCTGGGCGTGGGCGAGGCGCGCGTGGAGAAAGTCGCCTCCAACCGCCGCATCATCGGGAGCGACGGCAGGGTGATGATAGCCCGCTCCAGCTCCTACCGCATTCCCGAGCCGCTGCTCTCCCGGCTCGCGGAGAATGCCCGGCGCAATGGCTATGACCTGAGCGCGTCGCGCGTGGAGGAGGCGCTGGCCGCACCGGAGGGGGTGATTGATCCCATGCTGAAGATGCTGACATTTTACGAGGATGAGGAGCCGTTGGCGAGCCTGAGCTACTATGCCACGCACCCGCAAAGTTACTTTGGCAAAGGTGATGTCACCTCCGAGTTTGTCGGCCTGGCGCGCGCGCGGCATGAGCATGCGAACGGCGGCCTCACGCTGGTGCATTTCAACGGAGCCGCGGGCAACATCGCCGCCGGGAAATACAACGACGGCTCGCCGGAGGCCCGTGTGCGTCTGACCGATCGCATGGCGGACGGAATGCGCCGCGCTTTTGCGGCCGCAAAAAAAGTGCCTCTTCAGGCTGGCGATGTCGGGTGGAAAGTCGTGCCTGTCAGCCTGCCCCTGGCCAGTCATCTGGATGCCGATGCGTTGCGGGCGAAAATCATGGACACCAGCGCCGAGGAGGGCGAGCGCCTCGCCGCCGCCGGCAAACTGGCCTTCGTGCAGCGCATGAAAAGCGGATGCAGAATTGATCTCGCCTGTCTGCGGCTGGGGTCGGTGTTGATTCTGCACATGCCGGGCGAGTTGTTTGTGGAGTATCAGCTTGCCGCGCAGAAGCTGAGGCCGGAGGCGGTGGTCTGCATGGCGGCCTACGGCGAATACGGCACCGGTTACATCGGCACCAAGGCTGCCTATGACGAGGGCGGCTATGAAACGCAACCCAGCTCCTCCAATGTGGCCCCCCAAGTCGAGGAGGTGCTCATGCGGGGCATTCGCGCTCTTTTGGCGGACTGACAGGCGGGGCAGGGTGTGAGAGCGGGACAGGGCGCTTGCAAAGCGCCACTCCTTGGGCATTCGCGCCTGCGGTGCTGGATCAGCGCGCGCTTCCCTTGAGAGCGGGCTTCAAGGAATGACGTTTTGTTGTCTCGAAAATGGCCGAGTGCTGCTCAAATGCCGCTCCCGGCTTCGTACACCCGCCATGCTCACCCGCCGCTCCTTTTTCCAGAACATGTCCGACGGCCTCTGCGGGGCCGCTCTGGCGCATTTGTTCGCGGGCGACCGGCTCTGGGGCGCGGCGGCACAGGCGCGGCATGATCTGAGCCCGAAGTCCGCGCATCATCCGGCCAGGGCCAAGGCGGTGATCCATCTGTTCATGAATGGAGGTCCCAGCCAGATGGACCTCTTCGACCCCAAACCGGCGCTCGAAAAACACGCCGGCAAGTCCTTCCCCGGCAACATCGAGGAGCTGGGCAATGTGGGCACCTCCAATGTCGGCGCCATCATGCCGCCGGTGTGCAAATTCGCCCGGCACGGGCAGTCGGGCATTTGGATGTCGGACGCGCTGCCGCACACGGCGCGGGTGGTGGACGAGCTGTGCTTCATGCACTCGCTGTGGACCGACCACCCGAACCACGACAACGCGCTTTACAAAATCCACACCGGCCGGCTGTTCATGGGCCACCCCTCCCTCGGCTCCTGGGTGGCCTACGGCCTGGGCAGCGAGTGCAAGGACCTGCCCGCGTATGTCGTGCTCGACGACCCGCTCGGACTGCCGAAAAACGACGTGCGCAACTGGACCTCGGCCTACCTGCCGCAGGTGTATCAAGGCACGCGCTTCCGCAGTATCGGCGCGCCCATTTTGAATCTCACCCCGGAGAACGAGGAGCCGAGCGCCGTCAGCCAGGCCGCGCGGGACCTGCTGGAACGGCTGGACGGACGCCACCGCGCTCAGCGCCCCGGCTACGGCGAGCTGGACGCGCGCATCGAGGCCTACAGCCTGGCCGCCAGGATGCAGCTCAGCGCCAGCGATGTGCTGGATTTGGATCAGGAAAGCGAGGCCACCCGCGCCGCCTACGGCATCGGCCAAAAAATCACCGACTCCTATGGCCGCCGCTGCCTGCTGGCGCGGCGCATGGTGGAGCGCGGCGTGCGCTTTGTGCAGATCTTCATGGAGGACCAGCCGTGGGACAATCACAGCAACCTCGAAGGCACCCTGCGCTCCGCCTGCGAGCGCACCGACCAGCCCGTGGCGGCGCTCATCAAGGATCTCAAACAGCGCGGCCTGCTCGATGACACGCTCGTCATCTGGGGCGGCGAATTCGGACGCACGCCCACTTCGCAGAAGATCGGCAACGACTTCAGCGGGCGCGACCACAACATGCAGGGCTTCACGAGCTGGATGGCCGGCGGCGGATTGAAAAAAGGCTTCGTGTATGGCGAAACGGACGAGCTCGGCCACAAGGCCGTGGTCAATCCCGTCAGCGTGCCCGACTTCCACGCCACCATCCTGCACGCGCTCGGCCTGGACGCGGAGCGCCTGCACTTCGAGCGCAACGGCCTGGAGGAGCGCCTCACCGGCTTCACCGCGCCGAAAGTCGCGAAGGCGGTTTTTGCCTGAGGCCAGCCGCCTCCTTGACCCCCGGCGCTTCCACGCCAGTCTGGCCGCCTCGTGTCCGCCCCTGTTATTGCTTTTCCTTTCCTTGCCGCCCTCATGTACGCCCTTGGGGCGCTGACCCTGAAGCGGTCGAGCGAGCTGGGTGTGGGGCTGTGGCGCACCACCTTCGTGGCGAATGTCATCGTCGCGTTGCTGTTCTCTGCGCTCTGGATCTTCGGCGGGCCGCCGGTGGAGCGTGAGCTGCTGTGGCAGCCGGGCGTCATTGCCATGTGCCTGTTTGGCGGGCAGATCGCGCAGTTTCTGGCGCTGGAAAAAGGGGACGTGTCCATCGCCGTTCCGGTCTTTGGGTTGAAGGTGGTCATTGTGGCCATGATCACACCCATGCTCACAGGTGAAAACGTGGACCCGCGTCTGTGGGCGGCCTGCATCCTCAGCGTGCTGGGCATCACCTTTCTCAATCGAAATGACGGCGGCCCAAGACCGCGCGGACTGGGCATCACACTGGCGGCGGGCGGCGTCGGCGCTGTGTGTTTCGCTGTGTTCGATGTTCTTGTGCAGAAGTGGGGGCCGCATTGGGGCGCGGGCCGGCTGCTGCCTTGTGTTTTTTGGATCAACGCGCTGCTTTCTTTCGGTCTTGTCTTCCGTTTTTCCGCCCCTCTGAGCGCTGTGCCGCGCGCCGCCTGGCCCTGGCTCTGCGGCGGTTCGGCGCTGCTGGGACTGCAGAGCATCACTTTTGTCAGCACCCTGGCCATTCACGGCCAGGCCGCCGCCGCCAACGTGGTTTATGCCGCGCGCGGTTTGCTGAGTGTGGCCCTCGTCTGGATGGTAGGGCACTGGTTCAAAAACACCGAGCAGCACCTTGGCGCGCGCGTCTTGCGCTGGCGCATGGCCGGCGCGCTGATGATGATGAGCGCCATCGTGCTGGTGGTCCTCCGCTGAGCTTCACCCACGGCGCAAGACCCGTCTCACGCGGCCGTATTGTGCCCATGCCGCGCCTGCCGCCAGCCATCACCCTCTGGCTGACCCTGTGCCTCACGGGCCATGCCCTTGCCGAGGAAAAACCGGTCAGTTTCATCCACGACATCATGCCCCGCCTCATGAAGGCGGGCTGCGCCGGCGGCAACTGCCACGCCAAGCCCGAGGGCCAGAACAACTTCAAGCTCTCCGTCTTCGGCTACGACCCCGCCCACGACTACCACGAGATCGTCCGCGACGCGCGCGGACGCCGCGTCTTCATGGCCGCACCGGAGGAAAGCCTGCTCCTGCGCAAAGCCACCGGCCAGATGCCGCACGAGGGCGGCGCCCGCATCGAAAAAGGCGGCCCCGCCTGGAATCTCCTCGTCACCTGGATCAAGCAGGGCGCCCCCTTCGCCCTCGAAGGCGAGCCCGCCCTCTCCCGCGTCACCGTCCAGCCGCAGGAAGGCACCTATGCCAAAGGCGCCGCACAGCAGCTCACCGTCACTGCCAGTTATTCCGACGGCACCACGCGCGATGTCACCAGCCTCACCGACTACCTTTCCCAGGACAAGGAACTCGCCGAAGTGGACGACCACGGCCTGGTCAAAACCGGCGCCATCAGTGGTGAAGGCGTCATCGTCGCCCGTTTCATGGGGCATGTGGATGTGGCGCGCTTCACCCTCCCATCTGACAAAAAGCTTCCCGCCGAGATTTACGCCAAACTTCCCGTCAACAACGAGATAGACCGCCTCGTTCACACCCGGCATCAAAAGCTCGGCCTCCTGCCCTCCGGCCTCTGCACCGACGAGGAATTCCTCCGCCGCGCCTCTCTCGACCTCATCGGCAAGCTTCCCTCCGCCGAGCTCGCCCGCCGCTACCTCGCCGACACCCGCCCCGGCAAGCGCGCCCGCCTCGTGGACGAGCTGCTCGAAGACCCCAACTACGCCGACCACTGGGCCGTCAAATGGGGCGACCTCATCCGCCCCAACCCCTCCCGCGTCGGCGTCAAACCCGTCTATTTGCTCGATTCATGGCTGCGCGAAAGCTTCCGCCAAAACAAGCCCTACGACCGCATGATCGCCGAGCTGCTCACCGCCCAGGGCAGCACCCACCAGCACGGCCCAGTCGCCGTCTTCCGCGACAAGCGCGACCCCGCCGACATGGGCGCCTTCGTCAGCCAAATCTTCCTCGGCGTCCGGCTCGACTGCGCCAAGTGCCACCACCACCCCAGCGAAAAGTGGACCCAGGACGACTACTACCAGCTTGCCGCCTTCTTCGGCCGGATGAAGCGCCGAGGCCAGGCCATCTCCGCCCCCATCTCCGGCGAGGTCGAATACTGGTGGCACGGCGGCACTGGCAGCGTCAGCCACCCCGTCACCGAAGCCGTCATGACCCCCAAGCCCCCCGACGGCCCCAAGATGCCCTACGTCGAAGGCCAGGACCCACGCGCCCGCCTCGCCGACTGGATGCGCGCCAGCGACAACCCCTTCTTCGCCAAAGCCCTCGTCAACCGCATCTGGTCCGACTTCCTCGGCTGCGGCATCGTCGAGCCTGTGGATGATTTTCGCGTCTCCAATCCCCCCACCAACCCTGCCCTGCTCGACTGGCTCGCCGCCGATTTCGTCTCCAGCGGCTACGACCTGAAGCACCTCATGCGCACCATCGCCGCCTCGCGCACCTACCAGTTCAGCGTCGAACCCAACGAGCACAACCTCGCCGACACCCGCAACTTCGCCCGCGCCCACAAGCGCCGCCTCAGCGCCGAAGTCCTGCTCGACGCCGTCGGCGATCTCACCGGCGTCCGCGACACCTTCCAGGGTCTGCCGCCAAACTCCCGAGCCGTGCAGACCTGGAACCACAAGCTCAGCAGCGAATTCCTCGACGCCTTCGGCCGCCCCAATGCCAGCCAGGAATGCCCCTGCGAGCGCGAGCGCAAGTCCAGCGTCGTCCAGGCCCTCCACCTCATGAATTCCGACACGCTGCAAAACAAGCTCGCCAGCGAGAAAGGCCGCGTCACCGCCCTGGTGAAAGACGCGTCCCTCTCCGAGCCAAAGCTCGTCACCGAGATCTATCTCGCCGCCTACAACCGCCTGCCCGAAGCCGGGGAAATGCAGGCCGCCCTGCGCTTCTTCTCCACCCCAGGCGCCACCCGCCAGACCGCCGCCGAAGACCTCGCCTGGGCGCTCATCAACAGCGCCGAATTCGTTTTCAATCACTGACATTCACCAAAGTGCCACGGCTTTTGGCTCCGCCTAAGCCGTGGGAGTCAGACTCACGATGAAACAGTGCGGGCTCGGAGCGCGCTACCCTCACGGGTTAGCCGGAGGCAAAACCCGTGCACTCTGGAAGCGCGCATCACAAGCAGCGCCGCTCTCCCGCGCCCTATCCTGCGCCGCAATCCGCAAAGTTTGCGCCCAGCGCCGGACAGGCGCGCACACTTCCCTTGCCAGCCGCGTCTTTCCGCTTTCATGCTGGCGGATGCCCAGTCTCGAAGCCGACCTCGTCTCCCTCCTCGGCCCCGATCGTGTATCCACCACGGCGGCGGACCTCGCCGCGCACAGCACGGACAAATGGTTCGCCTCCAGCGCGCCGCAGGTCGTCGTCCATGCCGCCTGCACGGAGGATGTGGCGGCGGTGCTGCGCTACGCGGACGCGCATGGCGTGCCGGTGACGCCGCAGGGCGCGCAGGTGGGTTATGTGGGCGGCTGCGTGCCTTTGCACGGCGGCATCGCGCTCTCGCTGAAAAAGATGAACCGCATCAAGGAGATCAACACCGGCGATGGCGTGGCGGTGGTGGAGCCGGGCGTCATCACGGGCGACCTCCAGGCCGCCGTGCGCGAGCGCGGCTGGTTTTACCCGCCGGATCCCGCCAGTCTCAAAGAGTGCAGCCTCGGCGGTAACATCGCCGCCAACGCCGGCGGCCCGCGCTGCCTGAAGTATGGCGTCACCCGCCATTATGTGCTCGGCCTTGAGGCGGTGCTGGCCGACGGCACCGTGGTCAAAGCGGGCGGGCGCTGCCACAAAAACAAGACCGGCTTTGACCTCGTGGGCCTCATGGTCGGCAGCGAGGGCCTGCTCGGTGTCGTCACCGAGGCCACGCTGCGCCTCATCCCGCATCCTCCCATGCGCGCCATGCTCTCCGCAGGCTTCGGCAGCTTCGCCGAGGCGGCGAACGCGGTGGGCCGGATTTTGGATTCCGGTTATCTGCCCAGCGCTCTTGAGATCGCCGACAAATTCACCCTGCGCGCCGCGCGCGAGTATCTGGGGGAATCCGTCACACCACAGGGTGACGCGCACCTGCTCGTGGAACTCGACGGCCAGGAGGCCTCGGTCAAAGGCGAGCTGGCGGCGCTGGCGGAGCTCGTACGCGGGCTCGGCTGCATCTGCCTGGAGGAGGCGCTGGGAGAGGCGGCCTGCGAGCGCTTCTGGAAGCTGCGCCGCGAGTTCAGCTACAGCCTGCGCAACACCGGCCTCATCAAGCTCAACGAGGACATCGTCGTGCCCCGCAGCCGGCTGGTGGACCTCGTGGACTTCGCCGAGACCTTGCAGGGCGAGTTCGGCTTCCCCGTGGCCTGCTTCGGCCATGCCGGGGATGGCAACATCCACGTCAACATCATGGTCCCCACCATGGACGACCCCGCCATCCGTGAGCGCGCCGAGGCGGCGCTCGACAAGCTTTTCCACCAGGTCATCGCCTGGAAAGGCGCCATCACCGGCGAGCACGGCGTGGGCATCGCCAAAGAGCGCTGGTTCCCGCACGCCGTGTCCGAGGGCGCGCGCGCCCTGCACCTGCGGCTCAAGCAGGCCCTGGACCCGAAGGGGATTCTGAATCCGGGGAAGTTTGTGCGATAGCGGCGGCTTCAAGGGCCCGCGCTTCTTCCTCATCCTCCTCGCGCCGCGCCTTCGACAGCGCGGAGGCGATCAGGCCCGTGGGCACGGCGATGACGCCGAGGCCGATGATGAGGATGAAAAAGGTGAAAAACCTGCCGCCCGCCGTGATTGGATACGCGTCACCGTAACCCACGGTGGTCAGCGTGGAGATGGCCCACCAAAGCCCGTCGAAGAGCGAGGTGAAGACCTGCGGCTGCGCGGCATTCTCAAAGTAGTAAATGCCCACCGCCGCCAGGTAGAGCAGGATGCAGGCCGTGGCACCGAAGAGCACAAGCTCCTCTTTGGCGATGATGAACGCGCGGTGGAAGCGCTGCATGGCGCGGCTGTAGCGCGCCAGCTTCAGCACGCGCAGCAGCCGCAGCAGGCGGAAGGCGCGCAGCGAGCGCAGGTCAAACCCCGCGCTCAGATAAAAAGGCAGGATGGCCAGCAAGTCCACGATGCCGAAGAAGCTGAAGGCATACTTCGAGACAGGGCGCGCAACAGAGAGGCGCACAAGGTACTCGATCGTGAACACCGCGATGGAAAACATCTCAAACGCGGCCAGCGCGCGCCTTTGCCAGGGCAGCAGGCCGGGCAGCGTCTCCAGGGCGAAAGTGACGAGGGACAGGATGATGACCACCTGGATGGCCTTTTCCGCCCGTCCGAGTCCTTGGGAGTCCGCGCTTTTCATGGCACGCCGATGATGCCCGCGAGCGCCGGCGGGTCAAGACCTGGCGTTTTTTGGAACACAAACGCCACTTGAGAAATCGGCGTCCTGGCGTGAAGAGGCTGGGATGTCAGCCCGAGCTTCGGCAGATCTTTTCCCCGGCACACCCCCCGCGCCCGTTCCGCAGGCGGAGAGCGCGCCTGAAAGCGTGGAGGCGGCGACGCAAAAATCCATCCATCGGGAAAACCGCCGCGTGCTGCTGCTGGTGTGCATGGTGGCGGCTTTCATGGTGCTGGCGCATTTCACACCGCTGGGAGTTTGGATCACGAATGTGCAGCTAGGGAAGGAGCGCCTGCGCGACCTGGGCCTGGCGGGGGAGGGGATGTTTGCCGCCGCCTGCGCGCTAGGCGTGATGCTCGGCCTGCCGCGCCTGCCCCTTTGCGCGGCGGCGGGGCTGCTGTTCGGTTTTGGGGAGGGGCTGCTGGCCTCTCTGGCGGGTTCTGCCGCCGGCTCGTATGGCGCTTTTATCCTGGCGCGGGCCGGAGCGCGGCGCGCGGTGCTGGCGCGGGCGGAGCGCACGCCCTGGCTGGGCAGGCTGCTGGAGCGGCCCACGCTGGCGCGGGTGTTCTGGGCGCGGCAGCTCATGGTGCCGGGCATTTTGCTCAATGTGCTGCTGGGCGTGGGGCGCTGCGGGCACCGCGTCTTCCTCACTGGCACGCTGGCGGGCCATCTGCCGCTGAACGTGGTTTTCTCCCTGGTGGGCAGCGGCCTGGGAAAGGACAGCCTGGCGCACACGCTGGCGCAACTGCTCGGCGCGCTGGCGGCGGTGCATCTGCTGGGCTGGCTGCTCTGGCGCGCCCTGCAGCGCGGCGCGGGCCGGTGAGCCGCTCACCGGATGACGTAGGCGGCCGGGTCTTTCTGACGCTGCGCATACAGGGCCAGCACGGAAACCAGCCACCGGCTGTAGGCGCGCGAGGTGTAGGCGCCCGAGGCCATGCCGGCGAGGTTTTTTGAAATGTGCCCCTCGATGATCTCGGCGGGCCGGCCCGGACGGCGCGCGGACATTTCCCTGCCGGCTGTGTAGATGGAGAAAATGCGCCCGTCGTAAAAGTAGTCCACGAGGTCCTGCCAGTGCCGCAGGCTGCGCGCGAACCAGCGCCCGTAACGGCGGAGGCGCGCGGGTGCGGCGGCATCCAGCCCGCCCTGCGCGGGGATGCTGGCGGCGAGCATGCGCGCGGACTCGAGAGCCATGCACAGGCCGGGCGAGAGCATGGGGTCCACGAAGCCGAAGGCATCCCCCGCGGCCGCCCAGCCGGGGCCGGAGGCGCGCGCGGAAATGAGCTGGTAGTTCGCATAAGTGGCCACGGGCGTGACGCGCCGCCTGCGCGCGGCGGCGGCATGAAGGCGCGGCTCGCTGTCAATGACGCCCTCGAGCTGCGCCTCGGGCGTGGAGCCGAAGGTTTTCGCCGCGTCCTTGTTCATCACCACGCCGATGCTCAGGCGGCCCCCGCTCAAGGGGATGCGCCATGACCAGCCGTGGCGCAGGCGGCTGATGATGACCTGGCCGGCGGGCTCCGGCAGCGCGCAGTCCGCGTAATGGGCGAAGTGGGCCACATCCGTGCGCGGACCTGTGGCGGCTTTGAGCTGGAGCAGTCTGGCGGTGAGACGGCGGCGGCCGCTGGCGTCAATGAGAAGGTCCGGCTCCGCGCCATCCCATCCGGGGATTGAATCGAGGGTTTCGCGCCCGAGCCGGACCTCCGCGCCCTGCGGGTACGGGCCTTCGAGGCGGACCTGCGCCCGCACCATGAGCGCGCCGGCGTTCAAGGCGGTGTCGAGCAGTAGCTGGTCGAAGTCTTTGCGCGGCACGTTGTAGCTGTAGGTGGGCAGGATGCCCTCCACGGATTGGAAGGAGAGCATGAACTCGGTGTCGTCATCAATGGTGAAGGTGACGCCCGGCTTGTGCGTGCCGAATTTTTTCACCTCGTCCTCGATGCCCAGCTCGCGGAAGGCGGCGACCATGAGCGGGATCAAGGACTCGCCGACGACGAGGTCGGGGCGTTTGCCATCGTCGAGGATGACGACGGACGCGCCGCGCCTGGCGAGCAAGGTGGCGGTGGCGGTGCCGGCGGGTCCGGCGCCGATGATGGCGATGCGGGTGGGGCGTTCGGGCATGGGGGATCAGGGTGTGGTCAGGGGTTGCGTGCGGTCGGGCTTGCCGCTGGGGGTCTTGGGCAGGGCGGTGACGAAGACAAATTTCAACGGCACTTTGTAACCGGAGAGCCGCGCGCGGCAGTGGCCCATCAGCTCGCCCATGCGGGGAGGCGCGGCGGGGTCGGCGGGGACGATCTCGGCGGCGGGCACGCTGCCGAAGCCGGGATGCGGCATACCAACGACGCGCGCCTCAAGCACGGCGGGGTGCTCCGCGAGGCAGGCCTCGATTTCCTCGGGGAAGCACTTCATGCCGCCGACATTGATGATGCTGTGCGTGCGGCCCTGGAGGAAGACGGCGCCGTCCGCGTCCACGAGCGCCTGGTCGCCGGTGCGGAACCAGCCGTCCTCAAGGATGCAGGAGCGCGGCGTCCAGGGGCTGAGGTAGGCGTCCACCATGCCGGGGCCGCGCAGAAAAAGCTCGCCCGCCTGGCCGGCGGGCACGGGCTGGCCGGCGGGGTCGCGGAGCTCCATTTCGAAGCCTGGCTGCGGGGAGCCGATGCTGGCGGTCTTTTCCAGCCAGCGGGTGTTCAGGACGGGCAGCCCGCACTCGATGATGCCCAGGGCCTGGCGCAGCGGGATGCCGAAGGCTTTCTGAAACGCCAGCGCCGTGCCCTCCGGCAAGGCGGCGGCGGTGGAGACGGCGAGGCGCAGGCTGGGGATGGGCGCGGCGTCCGGCACGGCGGCGAGCAGGGCGTGGTGGAAGGGGGCGGCGTAGAGCACGGTGCCGCCGTGCTTTCTCAGACCGGCATAAACGTCGGCCCCGAGATGGGACTCGATGAGCACGGTGGTGGCGCCGTGCAGGAGGTAAAGGATGATGGAGACGGCGAAGTGGTGCGCCATGGGCAGCATCCACACGACGCGGTCGCCGGGGCCGATCCGGAGGCCGGCATTGGCGGTGGTGACGCGGTCGAGCAGTGTCTGATGCGCGATGACGACGCCCTTGCGTTTGCCGGTGGTGCCGGAGCTGAAGCGGATGAGCGCGGGGTTCAGCGCGGCGAGGTCGTTTTCCTCAAAGAGTGGCGCGGGGTGGGGCGGCAGCTCCGAGTGCAGACGCGCCTGCATGTCATCGAGTTTCAAATCATGCGTCTGTCCGGCAGGATGGGGCCAGTTTTGCCCTCCAGCGGTGAGCACGCCGTGCAGGGCGGTGGTGGCGAGGAGCTGCTCCCGCTCAGGCCCGGAAAGCTCCGGCGCCACGGGCACGAGCACGGCTCCCGCGCGCAGCAGGCCGAGAGACCAGACGATGTGAGCCAGGCCGTTCGGGCAGTAAAAGCCGGCGCGGCGGCCCTGCCAGCCGGTGAGCTGGGCGGCGGCCTGGTCACACCATGCCTGGAGCTGGCCGAAGCTGACGGAGCGCTCGTTTTCAATGAGGGCGATGGCGGCGGGATCGGCGCGGCGGAAGATTTCGGTGACGATGTTCATTGGGGGGCGGCGGGGCGTCTCGGCGAACGGGGTGAATGGCGGCATCATCCGTTTCATGAAAACACCCGCGTCCCAGCCAAGCCCAAGGGTCCCGCCCGTTCAAGCAGGGCTTGCCCGCATTGTCATTTCACGCCCGCAAAAGGAACTGGATCGGGATGAATGCCTCTGAAATGACCGTGAAGGAACATCAAGCCTCCAGCGCGGCGTGGTCAATGGTGCGCAGACGCGCCTGCCTGGCGCCCATGCGCGGCACGCATTCGAGCAGGGCCTGGGTGTAGGGGTGCCGCGGGCGGGTGAGGATTTCCCCCACCGGGCCGGTTTCGACGATGCGGCCGCGGTACATGACGGCGACGCGGTCGGCCACATCCCGGATGATGCCGAAATTGTGGGTGATGAGGATGAGGCTCATGCCCAGGCGGCGGCGCAGTTCCGCGAGCAGGTCCATGATCTGCTTTTGGATGGTGACATCGAGCGCGGTGGTGGGCTCGTCGGCGATGAGCAGGCGCGGGCGGCAGCACAGGGCCATGGCGATCATGACGCGCTGCTGCATGCCGCCGCTCAGCTCGTGCGGGTAGGCGCGCAGGCGCTTCTCCGGCTCGGTGATGCCCACCAGGCGCAGCCACTCCAGCGTCTCGGCGTCGCGGTCGGCGACATCCGGGCGGTGCAGGCGCAGCGCCTCGCCGATCTGCGTGCGCACTGTGAGCACGGGGTTCAGGGAGGTGGTCGGCTCCTGAAAGATGTAGGCGATCTCCCTGCCGCGCACTTTGCGCAGCGCGCGCTCGTCCATCTTTAAAATGTCATGCCCGGCCAGGGAAAGCTCCTCCGCCGTGATGCGCGCGGGCGGCTCCGGCAGCAGGCGCGCCAGGGCCAGCGCGGTGGCGCTTTTGCCGCTGCCGCTCTCGCCGACTACGGCCAGGGACTCGCCCTCGTTCAAGTCGAGAGAGATGCCTTTGACCGCCTCCGTCGGCGGCTCGTCATGACGGCGGAATTCGATCTTCAAATCGCGGAGGCGCAGCAGGGGAGTCATGAATTTTCAAGTGGAGCCGTGGCGGACGATGCGCGCTGCCAGCCACAATGACAAGGAGCAAAGCGCCACCGGCAGCGCGGCCGCGGGCAAGGCGCCGGGCTGCTCCAAAAAGTGCTCCCCCGCCGTGTGCAAGTCCGCCAGCAAAGGCAGCGGCACCAGGCAGCCCCAGGCTCCGGCGAGCGCCGCGCACCATGCCAGCGCGTCAAGCACGAGCGCCATGGCGGGACGGGCAAGCACCGGCAGCCGGTGGCGCCACCACAAGCGCCAGGGCGCGCAGCCGATGACCACAGCGCCCTCGCGGATGAGATCGGCGGCGGAGATCAGGTGCTTCCTCGCCGGCGCGGGCCACAGTGCCGCGAGCGCCGTCCCCAGTCCCGCGAGCAGCGCCAGATGCGCCACAGCGTGCCGGAGGACGGCGGGGTGGGCCTGGCGCAAAGCGCGCGCGGGCGCGGCCATGCCGGGGAGGATTTCCAACGTCTCCGACAGCATCACCACGCCTGCGGCGGCGAGGCAGGCCGCGCCCATGAGCACCCGGCGCGGGCTGGCATTCGCTGCGAGCAGGCCGGCGAAAATTTGCGCCGTCAGCGGCAGGCAGAGCAGAGTGACGGCGGGTGTCCAATACCACAGCCATGAAGCCAGTCCGGGCTCGTTTTCCAGAGGCATCAGGCTCGGCACCGGCCATCCGCGCGCGCCCGCCATGCCACCTGCGGCGGCAAGCGCCAGCGCCGTGAGGGGGAGGAAGGCCAGGCCTTGCGCCAGCACACGCGCAGGCCAGCGCAGCCATGCCCTGCCGTTGATGAAGAATGCGGCCAGCCCATGCGCGGCGGGGCCGGACACCGCCAGCGCGGCCATCATGATCCAGAGGCATGAGAGGATGTGCCCCAGCCCGTTCCAGGACAGCAAGCCGGGAGGATCAGCCATCAAATAGGTCAAATCCAAGCGGCGGGATGTGTCGGCAAGGCTGGCTGTCATTCTTTTGGCTCCAGCATTTTCAGGTTTGGAGGCAACGGTGCCGCAGGGCTCAGCAGCTCCCGCAGCGTGCTGCCAGGACGCCCGGCAAAACGCGCCCGGCTCACTGCGGCATGGGGCGCGTCTGCCAGCAGCGGCAGCGCGATATGCAACTCGCGCAAGCGCTCCTCCACGGCCAGAGCCCGCGCGGGCACGCGGGTCAGGTCAAACTCCGAGGCCAGCGCCTCCAGCAGCAGATCCAGGCGCGCATCAGCCAGGCCGGAATAGTTCAGCCTCCCCCCGCTGTGCCACCAGGCGGACATGTCATAACCCGGCTCATTGAGCCTGCCCAGCATGACGGCATCGAAGCGGCATGTGGCGAGTCTTTCCCCGATGATGGAATTCTGGGGCAGTGTCTCAATGCTCGCGCGCGCGCCGGCGTCGAGCCATTGCAGGGCCATTGCCTGCGCCAGGGCCAGCCTTGGCGCATTGTCTTCGGGGGCCAGCAGCGTGAACTCGAGCGGGACTCCGTTTTTCTTCCACACTCCCTCCAGGTCCTGCAGCCAGCCCAGGTTGCGAAGTTGTTCCGCCGCACCGGGTTCCGGCGGCGTCTGCCGCGCGGGCGGTGTGAACCACATGCCCTCCGGGAAAAAGCTGTCCGACACCTGCGCTGTGTTTTTTTCCGCCAGCGCCGACCGGTCCAGCATCCGATCCAGCGCGGCGCGCAGGCCCGGGTCCGCCACGCGCGGCGAGCGCGCGTTCCAGAGCAGGAGCAACTGCCCGGCGGAGGGCAGCGGGCGCTTTTCCACCCAGGGCGGCGGCGCGGACATGCCGCTTTCGTTCGGCCAGATGATGTCAATGCCGCGCGCGGCCAGGGTCAGCCGTGTCGAATGCGCCGGCTGCGCCGGGAAAAAGCGCAGACGTTGCGGCAGCGCGCCACTTTCCCAATCACGCCGCTCCAGCAGCAAGGAGCGCTCATCCCTCCGCGCCACGCGCCACGCTCCCGCGCCAGCGTGTGACGCGGCATGGGGCGCGGGCGTCCCGCCTGCGCCCGCGTTTGGCAGGATGGGCAGCCCGATCCACGCGGCCAGTACGGATCCGAGATTCCGCCGGTAGATGACGCGCAAGATGCCGTCTCCCTCAGCCTGGATGTCCTGGATGTGCCGCAGCCCCTCGCGGCCGGGCAGAGCCAGCGGCAGCGCCGCCTTCACCGTGGCGCGCACATCGTCCGCGGACACCGGGGCGCCATCCGGCCATCGTGCGCGCGAGGGGCTGAGCCGGAACTCCAGCACCGGCTCGGCCAGTCCTGCGGCCTCTCCCAGGGCGCGTGTCTCCGGCAGGCGCGGCAGTCGCGGGCGCAGCCAGTCGGCCAGCACCGCGCGCACGGCCGCCTGCCCGAGGGTGGTGACGATTTCACAGGCGCCGTTGTCATCGAACCAGATGCGTTTCACCTCATGCTCCGGGTGCGCGGCGAACTCCCGCATCACGTCCCGTGCCTCCGGCCAGGTCTCGACGCGCCAGAAGGTCGTTCCTTGCGGCGAGTGCCCCGCCAGCAGCCGCAGCGCCTCGCCTGCTCCGGGTGTGCCAGGCTTGGCAAAGCGCAGCGCGAGCGCGTTTTCCTCGATCCGCGCCTCGTCGAGTCCCCACTCCAGCCGCGTCTCCGCCGGCACCGCCTCCAGAGCGCGCCGTCCCGCCTGCGCGCGCGCGGCATCGGCAAACCAGCAGCTCACCCGCAGATGCCAGCGCCACTCCTCCGCCAGCGCCGGTGCCGGGCGGCCCTGGCGGTCCAGCCGGATGAGCGGCTCGTGCAGCAGGTCCAGAATCTGCCGCTCCGCCTCATCCGCCGGCAAAAAGGGATGCAGCTCTGGCAGCGCGCCCGGCAGCAGCACGCGCCACTCCCCCGGCAGCCGCGCCTGCTGCCTGGAGACCACCATCCAGCCGGACCAAGCCAGAGCCGCCGCCAGAAAAATGGCGGGCAGAAATGGCGTCAGGCGGCGCGAAGGCATTCGAAAAAGGTATCGAGCGCGGGTGGATCGGAAAATCGAATTTCGGATTTCGAATTTGCGATTTCCGGCCTAGGCCTGCACCCGTCGGCCGCCGCTTTTTCCCAGTCCATGCGCATTCACACTCTCGACCTGCTTTTCCAAGACACCCCCGGACTCATCGCCTCCCATCTGCTGGAGACGGGCGACGGGCTGGCGCTCGTGGAAACGGGACCCGGCTCCACTCTTCCAGCGCTGCGCGCCGCCATCCGCGCGCATGGCTTTGATGAAAAGGACGTGCGTCATGTGCTCGTCACCCACATTCACCTCGACCACGCGGGGGCGGCGGGCTGGTGGGCGCGGCAGGGAGCGCGCGTGTATTGCCATCCCAATGCCGAGCGTCATCTCATTGACCCCTCGCGCCTGATGGCCAGCGCGCGCATGGTTTATGGAGATGCCATGGACCGTCTCTGGGGGGAAATGCTGCCCGCGCCTGCGGAGCAGGTGACGGTGCTTCAAGACGGTGAAATCCTGCGCCTCGGCGGTGCGGAGATCACCGCCTGGGACACACCCGGCCACGCACGGCACCATCATGCCTTTGTCTGCGGAGACATCTGCTTCACTGGCGATGCCGCCGGCGTGCGTCTCGGGGGCTCCAGTTATCAGGGAGTGACCAGCGCGCCGCCGCAGTTCGAGCCGGAGGCCTATGATGCCACGCTGGCGCGCCTGCTCGCCGGAGAATTCCGCCAAATCTATCTGGCGCATTTTGGCGTCGTTAACGACGTGCGCGCCCATCTGGAAGCCTATCGCGTCCGCATCCGCCAGGTGCATGAGCGCATGAGCGCCTGGGTGGCGGAGGGGCGCGACTCCGAAACCACCCGCCGTCTCCACCAAGATGCGGAGCACGCCCTGGCCCTCAGCCAGGGCGTGACCGGAGAGCTTTGGCAAAGCTACGAAAAAGCCAACGGCACCGCCATGTGCGCCGACGGCATCAGGCTGTGTGTGGAAAAGAGCTCGTGAGACACCGCGGCTCAGTTTTCCCGCCTGGCTCGCGCCAGATTCCTGAGTTCATCACACGAGCGCGCCTGCAGTTTCTCTTTGAGCCGCATCTGGTGGGTCTCCACTGTTTTCACGCTGATGCCCAGTTGCGCGGCAAGTTCCTTGCAACCCAGGCCGCTGCCCATGAGACGAAACACCTCCACCTCCCGTACCGTCAAGGTTTTGGTACCGGATGCCGGCATCCCGCCATGCCAATTTTTCGAATGACCGTTCGCCCCCTGAATCACGCGCGCCGCGCTTTTGCTCAAATGCATGTCCCCCCGCATGACCGCCGCGCAAGCCAGGCGCAGCTCGTTGAGATCATCCCCTGTCGTGGTGTAGCCGAGCACACCCGCGTCGAGACAGCGGCGCACATGGTCCTCCTCCGCCGTGCGGCTGACCACGAGCACGGGCTGGCTCCGGCGTTTGCGCCGCAGTTCCCGCACCAGGCGCACCACTTCCAGAGGCCGGTCGCAGGCAAAGACGATCACCAAAGCCGGCTTGTGCTCCATCAACTGGCGCATCGCATCCATTGAGCCGCAGGCCTCCAGGCAGACGCTGATGCCGGCGGACTCCATCAGGAAATGCCGCATCCCCAGCCTGACCAGCGGCTCTTTGGAGACGATCAATGACACAGCGGCGGGGTTCATGACATGAACTGGAAACGACAGCGGGATGCCTTTGCATCCCTGGCGGAATGACAATGGAAGACCGCGTTTAACCGTTGCCGCCCCGTTCGGGCAAGCACAAAAATCAGGGAATCGGGAAAGATTCTTGAGACAACACCTGTCCTGGCTGGCGGAATAATGGACTTGGCGGGGCATTGACGGGCGTTTGGATGCAGGCGGCGGAAAGCCCAAACATTGCCCCTGTTCCCTGACAGCATTCCTCGAACTCGGCGGCAGAAAAATCAGGAGCAACCCTGATGGAAACCATCCGCGCTCCGGCAAAGAATGAGCCAACTTACCTTTCTCCGCATGCTCCAGAAAATCCTGCTCAATGGGTCTGAATGCCTCCGTAACCAACGGCTTCGTGAATTGGCCGCAGTCCTGGCATTGTGCAGTCCCGTGACAGGCCAGGATCTGCCTCAGCCAGTCTCCCCTGATGTTTCCAAGCCTTTGCCGCAAATTCAGCGCATCGAATCCCCCAAAGACTTTATTGAAGCATTCAAAGAGGCATCAAAAAGGATGAGCAAGTCAGATTGGGAGGCTGTGCGCAAGGCGCAGGAAGATGCTATTGATCCAGCCGGGGCGAAGAAAAAGGCTCCCTTGCCGGATCCCGGGCGCGAGCAAGTTCCTGGCGCGCTCGCTGATGCCGAGGCAGCGGCGAATTCTCTGAGGATGATGCGCGAATGGTACTCGCTAAAGCCGGGCGGCGCATTGCCCAACATGGTTCCCGGCCCACCCCAAATCCCCGCATCCGCCTATCTTGCGGAGCTACGGGGTTTGGAAAGCAAGGTCGCAAGGCTTGAGGAGGAGGTCACATTGTTGAAAAAAGCCAACGAGCAGAAGCAGGAGATCATCACTCTGCAAGAGCAGTTCATCGTTGATCTGAAAAAGCAGATCGAAGTCCCGGCCAAGGAGAATCAACCCTGAACCATTGACTCATGCCTGAATCATCCAAAAATGCGGAAGGACCGGCGCTGGATTCCCTGGAGAAAATGATCGCCGCCAAAAAACAAGAGGCTGCGGCAACCGATCGGACCCTTGCGGCGCCTTTGTCCTCAACCAGCGCTGCTGCGGGAACGACTGGGGCAACGATAAAGACCGTTCAAAATGAGCAGCCCTGGACACCCGCGCTTGTGGGGGGGCTGAGTCTTGGCCTGATGGTCTTCGGTGTCTTTATTTTCTGCCTGATCACGCACTTGGTCAAAGAAGGCAAGGTCACCGAACCGGCGGGGGACGGGCAATGGCTGCTCAGGCTGATGGTCGTGCCGTTATGCGTGCTGGCCGCCGTTTTGCTGGTCATTGTGGGATTCTCCAATGAGCAGACGGCGCCCGCAGTCGGACTGCTGGGCACCATCATCGGCTATCTGCTGGGTTCAGGTGCGCGCGGTGTCGCGCCTGTCGGGGCAACGGCAGTCCAGCAAGGTGCCACACCCAGCCCGCCGGTGAAACCAAGCTCCGGGACATGATGCCCTCTGTTATTCCGTCAGAACAACACATCCACCACTCAAACCTCATCCACCACCATGACCCAGGCACAAATCCGCGCCATGCAGGCAAAAATCGGCACTGAAGTGGACGGCTTTTGGGGGCCGCGAAGCATCGCCGCCTGCCAAAGGCATCTTAGATCTTTAATGCCCACGCCCGCGCGCTTCCCGAGGCAGGCGGGCGTGCGGGCCTTTTACGGACCGAACGGGGTGCGCGGCGGTTATACTCCGCCGACTACCACCATTCGTCTGCCATTCACGATCTATTACGACGCGCAGGCGGTGAACACGCTTTCCCCCCATCGTCTGTGCGCGCAGTCCCTGCTCAACGTCTTCAACCGGCTCGCCGCCGCCTTTCCGACACGCGCGGAGCGCCAGGCTGCCGGCATTCTAACTTACAATGGTCTTTACAATCCGCGCAGAATGCGCGGCAACAGTGGAGCGTGGTCCATGCACGCATGGGCCATTGCCATTGACCTGAACGCGGGCAGCAACGGGAACATGACACACTGGCCTGCCCGCGCCACCATGCCGCTTGAGGTCATGGAATGCTTCGCCGCGGAGGGCTGGCTTCCCGCCGGTGCTTTTTGGAGCCGTGATGCCATGCATTTCCAGGCCACAGCACCGTGACACTCTTCACAGTTCGTTTGCCCGCACCTTCATGCGCACCCTATCCCTTCTTGGCCTCATCACCGCCGCCGCGCTGTCTTGCTCATGCAAATCGGGTGAGAGGAAGCCCAACCTCTGGCCCAGGTTCCTCGGCAGCGGTCTCACCGGCAGCGCGCCCGCGCAGCATCTGCTGGAAGCGCGGCGCGACAGCCTCATCGGGCAGCTCACCAAACAAGCGGAGCGACCCAGCCGGACAGATTCTGAAATGGACGGAAGCGGCGCATCTCCACAACTCAAGCAGCACGCCTCGATCTTCCAGATTCGCTACGAGCAAGCCCAGACCGATGCTGCGGCGCGCAATGAACTCGTGTGGGACCTGATCCAGATCGCCGACGTGAACTACCAGCTCTACGAGCAGGGTCTGGTGGCGAAACTCCAGGGCGGCAACGCCATCATCAACATCGGCACCGCGGGCATGAACGCGGCCAGCACCTTGAGCGGCAGCAGCGCGGTGAAAACGACAATCTCGACTCTGACCACCTTCATCACCGGCTCCCAGGCCGAGATTAACAAGACCATTTTCCGGGACATGGCCATCCAAACCATGATCTCCAACATGCGGGCACTCCGCGCCAAAAGGTATCAAGTCATACTCACGAAGCTGCGCAAACACCACAATGACGCCGGCAAATACCCCGTCGGCGAGGCCATGAAGGACGTGCTCGACTACTATCAGGCCGGCACCTTTGTCAGTGCCATGATTGAGACGCAGAATTCGGCGGCGCAGGTTGAGAACGAGGCCAAAGAGGCCACAGACAAGCCCGCCACCTAAAAGATGCCGAGAAAACTCAAGCCCGGCCAGGAAGGAACAAGGCACTCCAAGCCCGCATGAAACACCCTCCGCGAAAACAGCGATCTCCGTTCATTCCGGCTGCCGCCGCAGGCATGATGCTCTGCCAGTGCGCGTCTTATGAGCGCTTTTACGACCGGCTGCAGGAGGGGGAGTTCAAAGGCAAATACGAGCTTGTGAAAACGGGCGGGACGGACCCCATGAACAGGGCGGAAATCCACATTTTGCGGCAAAAAGCCAGCGCCCCTTTCCACTTCACCCGCTCCGGCGAAGACGGGGAAGTGATCGAGCCGATGAGGATGAAAACCAGCGGAGGCAGCATCCCCTACGCGGTGCAGGTTCTTGTCAAAAGGAACGAGAACTACCTGCCTTACACCTTTGAACGCTCCTATTTCATCCACGACTGGCTTTTTGAGGCGCACAAGCACAAGCTCTCCGCTCACAGGCGTCACACGCTTCAAAGCGCCGCTCTTGTCATGGCTGAATGCCAGAAAACCGAGGTCGAGGAATGGCGCGCGCGGCAGACTTTCGGCACGCCCGAGCAAGCCGCTGATCATGAGAAAAAGCTGCGGGACAAGCGTCAGGCCATCTGGCTTCAATACCAGGCGGTCAAAAGTTTCATCGCAAAAAAAATGTGGGATGGCGCTCCCGAACCCAGGCCGGGAGGTCCGGATTATGAGCCGGAGCAGGTGACCACGGTGAACACCTCCGTGGTTCAGAGGGTTGACGTGCAGATCGCCGACGAAAGGCAGCGCCCTTTGGCTGAAAACCTGCGCGCGCGCATGCTGGCGCTGGGATTGAAATCCCACGGAGTGGAAAACGTGGTGCGAACCGGCTCCTCCGAGCCGCCGCTGCGGACCGAGGTGCGCTACCACAACGAGGGTGACATGGAACTGGCGCTCTATCTCCAGGAGATTCTCTCCAATCCAAGGCACTTTGGCGAAGTCCGCGTCGTCAAAGCCCCGCCGGACGCTGGCGCGGAGAGACGGCGGCAGTTGGAGGTCTGGTTTCCCAGGATCCGTGCATGACCTGCCGTTCAAAATTTTCAAGACAGTCAACAAACTCAGGCAAGCAGCATCATGAAACTCAGCTCAACTCTCGGCAAAACCATCTCGGACTTTTGTGAGAACAAGTTTACCAACCCTGCGGACAACCATTGCGCTCACTATGTGTGCCATGTGCTGGAGGTAACGTCCGGCTACACTTGCAAGGCGCATACCGGCGGAAGGGCCCGGCGGCCTGCCTGAGGGTCCAGGAGCTATTCGCCGTCTGCCCGCAGGTTGGCGTCTGGAAGGACGCTCCGGGAGACTTGTGCCTCGTGTTTGTCACCGACAATGCAAATGTGGACTTGAAGCATCACACCATGCGCAATGTGCCAAAAAAACATGTCGGCATCTTGAGCGGAGGCCAGGTGTACAATTACGGCAACACTTCGGACACGGTGGTTTCGCAGACTCCCGGGGATTTTTTAAAGCGGTTTCAAAAGACCTATGGAGGTGATCAGGCGCTCTTCTTTGGCACCTTTCCCGCGGGGGCCAGAACGCCGGAACCCGAAAGTGGCGCCGCAGTTCCAGCGAGCGCTGGCGCGCCAGCGCCGGAGTCCGCGCATGCGGCAACAAGTTCCAGGCTTCAAATTCGCCCTCAGACATCGGGGGAAAAGACCGACTATTTTGCCAGGCTCGACGGCGGACCTGAATACTATGTGGCGAGATCGGTCAGTTATCTGACCTACCGAGGTCTGCATCAGCCGGGTAAAATGCAGTCGGGGCCGCGGTATCGGACCAGTGATTTCAAACCTCAATATGAGACAGTCGCAGGCGTGCTCGGAGTGATTTCGGCAGGCGAAAGCAGCGGTTTTTTCAACCGGCTCAACAGCTATGATCGCGCGGCATTCACTTTTGGCTTTTTCCAACTCGCAGCGCATACTCCGAATGACAATCTCATCTTGTTTTTTCGGCGGCTTGCGGCGGAGAACTCCGCTTTTCAGGATTTGTTCCCGGAACTCAAGGTCGTTGATGGTGTCCTTCACCGCCTGATTGGCGGGCATGGTGTGAGTCTGGAGAGGCCATCACCACGTCCCGGCCATCCAAGCGAGATGAACCTGCGTGACTTCATGTCCTACCTTAATCCGGAGGCTTCCAAAGTGGACGACCAGGAGCTGTCGGTCGCCGCGCGTCTTGTGCATCTGGCTGACAGCGATCCGGGCTTCAACTCGCTGCAGGTCAATGTGGCGGCCGGCATCACGATGAGAAAGATGCGTGACCGCTATGCCCAATGGTACAGTCTGGACGGCATGTCGGACCTCGTCTGCACCGCCATCGCGGACATCCACCATCAAGGGCGTGGCACGAAGACCGAGGTTCGCTCAGCATTGGCATCCAGCAGCACGGTGAGTGGAAAAGTCGCCGCGCTGTGCCTGATCGGAGAGTCAAAATATGCCTCGCGCTGCGCCACTTTGAAAAAGGCGCTCAAAGATGCGGAGAAAGACGGGCACCTTGGCATTTCAGTCTATGACAAGGCAAGCGGACTGTTCCGACCGGCGACGGGCTGGCCTGACTGAGGGGGCGGCCTTGTTGTCGGGCATTCCCGGAGTCAGCAGGTTCAATACATGCTCGGCGTGGCAAGTGAACCAGGGTCGCCCTCACCTTCCCGTGAGCCTGTTCCAGAGTTTGCGGGCGGCACCGGGTTTGGCGGGGGTGTCCCCCTGGCGGGCGCGGCCCTGGGGTTTGGAGCCCTGGCCGCGGCTTTCGGAGCGCGCGTTGTCATTTCTGGCGCTTGGACGCCATGTCTCCTGGCTTGAGCCGCTATGACTTTTCGGATCGTGCCGCTGCCCGCGCTGTCCGCCGCGTGGTGTGTTCTGCCTTTGGCCGCCCCTGCCTCCGCGTCCGCCGCCCTGCTGCCGGGGGCGGTCGCGGAAGTCCTCCTCGGGCGGCGGAGTGGTGGCGGCGGCACTGTAGTCGAAGCCCTCGGCGCGTTTGCGCACCAGGCCGCGGCCGATGAAGCGCTCCAGCCGGCGCAAATCGTCCATTTCATCGGTGCTGACAAAACTGATGGCGTCCCCGATGGCCTGAGCGCGGCCGGTGCGGCCGATGCGGTGGACATAGTCCTCGACGACGTGGGGGAAGTCGAAGTTCACGACGTGGGAAATGCCGTCCACATCTATGCCGCGCGCGGCGATGTCGGTGGCGACAAGCACGCGCACCTTCCATGATTTGAAATCCTCCAGCGCGCGCAGGCGCTGATTTTGCGAGCGGTTGGCGTGCAGGGTGGCGCATTTCACGCCGCCTTTCTCCAGCTTGCGCGCGATCTTGTCCGCGCCGTGTTTCGTGCGGCTGAAAACGAGCACCATCTGCAGCTTCTCATCCTCCAGGAGATGGGCGAGCAGGGCGAGCTTCAGGTGGCGCGGCACTTCATACACGAACTGGGTGACGGTTTCGGCGGGGTTCGAGCGTTTGCCGATCTGGACGATCTTTGGCGCGTGCTGGAACTCCCTGGTGATGGCTTCGATCTCCTTGGAGAGCGTGGCGGAGAAAAGCAGGGTCTGCCTTTTGGAGGGCAGCTGCTTGATGACGCGGCGGATGTCCGGCAGGAAGCCCATGTCGAGCATGCGGTCGGCTTCGTCGAGCACGAGGTGCTCGAGGCCGGAGAAGTCGGCGCAGCCCTGGCCTATGAGATCAAGCAGGCGGCCGGGGCAGGCGATGACGATGTCCGCTCCGGAGCGCAGGGCGGCTTTTTGAGGGTTTTCGCCCACGCCGCCATAGACTTTGGCGATTTTCAATGGCAGGTGCCTCGCATAAGCGAGGACGTTTTCCTCGATCTGCGCGACCAGCTCGCGCGTGGGCGCCAGCACGAGCACGCGGGTGCGCCGGCGCTGGCCTTGGGGCGGGTTTTGCGCCAGGCGCGTGAGGATGGGCAGGGTGAAAGCGGCGGTCTTGCCCGTGCCTGTCTGGGCGATGCCGATGACATCCCCCCCTGCGAGCACGGCGGGGATGGCGGCGGATTGAATGGGAGTGGGCTCGGTGTAGCCGGCCTCCTGGATGGCGGTGAGGATGCCGGGGTCAAGGCCGAGGGATTTGAAAGGCATGCGCGCCCATAAGCGCGGCGCGCGCGGGATGCGAGCCGGATTTGCACAGCGCTTCATGCCAGCCTTCGCGGTTGCCAGAAGCGGCGGGCCGGGCGTAAATCCCGCCGCATGAAAGCTCACCCACTTCTCATCACAACATTTCTCGGAGGTTCCACCCTCTTCGCGGCGGACTGGGCCATCTGGCGCGGACCCACCCATGACGGCATCTCCACCGAGTCAGGCTGGACGCTGCCAGCGGATCCGCAGCCGCTTTGGGAGGCCGAAGTGGGCCTTGGGTTCTCCTCTTTCTGCGTGTCCGAAGGCAGGGTCGTCACCACCGGCCACGCCGATGACAAGGACACGGTCTTCTGCCTCGACGCGAAGACTGGCAAGGAAATCTGGAAGCACAGCTACCCCGCCGATCTCGGAGACAAGTATTATGAAGGCGGCACCTCGGCCACACCTGTCTTCGACGGCGGCAAGGTTTATCATTTGAGCCGCTGGGGTGATCTTTTCTGCTTCGAGGCCGTCACGGGCAAGGTTGTCTGGGAGAAGAACGTGCAGAAGGAGACCGGCGCGGACTTGCCGGACTGGGGCTTCGCCGGCGCGCCGCTCGTCCAGGGCGGGCTGCTCATTCTGAATGTCGGCAAGGCCGGCCTCGCCGTCGAAAAGGACAGCGGCAGGATCGTGTGGAAAAGCGAGACCGACGCCGCCGGATACTCCACGCCTTATCCCATCACCCGGGGCGGCAAAAAGCTGGCCGTCATCGGCTCCGCGGAGGCTTACATCGCTGTCGAGGTTGAGACAGGAAAACAGGTCTGGTCCCACCGCTGGAACACCCGCTATGGTGTGAATGCCGCCGACCCCATCCTCAGTGGCGACCTGCTTTTCATCTCCAGCGGCTACAACAAAGGCTGCGCTCTTCTGAAACTCACCGACGGCGCGCCGGAGAAAGTCTGGGAAAACAAAAACCTCAAAAACCAGTTCAACTCCAGCGTCCTGCTCGATGGCCATCTCTACGGCATTGATGGCGATCAAAACAGCCGCTGCGCCCTCAAATGTGTGCGCCTCAGCGATGGCAAGGAGTTGTGGGACGCCAAGGAAGCCGGCTTCGGCTCCCTCATGGCCGCCGATGGCAAGCTGATCGTCCTGACCTCCAAAGGCGAGCTCATCATCGCCAAGGCCACGCCTGCCGAGTTCGATGTCATCAGCCGCGCGCAAATCCTCAACGGCAAATGCTGGAGCGCTCCCGTCCTGGCCAACGGACTCATCCTCGCCCGCAACTCGGAAGGCCGCGTTGTTTGTGTCGGGGTGGATCGCGGCAAGTGAGGTTTGATGATGGATGAATGCGGAGTGACGATAGCCGACAGCCCACAGTCCGAATGCCTCTCCCCACCGTCCGCTTCAAGCACGCCCGCTTCTCGGCCCGCTTTCCCGAGTCGTACCGCTACTCGCGCAGTCATTACTGGATGGCTCCCGTGGAAGGTCAGGATGGAGTGTGGCGGGTGGGCTTTACCAAATTCGCCACACGCATGCTGGGGGAGCTGGTGGACAGCGAGTGGAAGAAGCAGGAAGGCGATGACCTGGCTCCAGGCGACATCGTCGGCTGGGTGGAGGGCTTCAAGGCGGCGTCAGACGTGTATTCGGTGATGCTGGGAGCGTTTGTCGAAGGCAATCCCCACCTCAAGCAGGACGCCTGCATCGTCCGCAGTGATCCTTATGAGGTCGGCTGGCTTTATGCCGTTCGTGGAGAACCCGAGGAGGACCACCTCGACGTTCACGGCTACATAGCCCACCTGAGCACCATCATCCAACGCATGGCCGAGGAAGGCCACGGGGAGGAGGGCGCGGCTGAGGAATGATCACCTGCCATTCCAGTTCGCGCGCTGTTCAGGGCAGAAGCGCGTTGGGCGAGTCCACAAAGAAGTCGCCGAGTTGCTCATCGGGCAGGGCGCTGTTGCGGATGCTTTCCAGGCGCCTGCGGCTGCCGCGTTCGGAGGAGGGCCGGTTGGCCGTGCGCTGCACCAGGTCGGTGATGAGCGGCGCGGCCACCGCCGCGCTGCCAGCCAGCAGGCCCAGCGCCACGAGATTGGCCGCGCCGCGGCTCATGCCGCGCCCGAAGAGGATGCCCAGCGCGCAGCCAGCGGCCGCCGGGGCGATGATCCCAGCGTAGGTTTCGTAGCGTTTTTCGGCGGTGGACTCGGGTGACATGGAGGTTTCCATACAGCATCGCGGCACTTTGTCCAAAGTGGAATTTGCCCGGCACGGTGTTTGCTCCATGATGGGCGCTTCCATGGACCAGCCCCGCAAGACCTCCCGCTACGCGCTCATCCTCGCCGGAGGCAGCGGCCAGCGCTTCTGGCCGCTCAGCCGCGATCATCTGCCCAAGCAGTTGCTCAAGCTCTTCGGCTCGAAAACCCTGCTGGAGATGACTGTGGAGCGGCTCGATGGACTGGTCCCGCGCGGGAACATCCTCATCCTCACCAACACCCAGCAGGAGGCGGCCGTACGGGCGCTTTTCCCCGCGCTGCCGGCGGAGAACATCATCGCCGAGCCGGAGAAGCGGGACACCGCGCCGGCCATCGCCATTGGCATCGGCTGGGTGGTCGCGCGCGACCCGTCCGCCACCATGATCGTGCTGCCCGCCGATCATTTGATCAAGGACGACGCCGGCTTCCGCCGCGTGCTCGACCAGGCCGCCTGCGCCGCCGAGTTTGGCAGCAGCCTGGTCACCGTCGGCATCAAGCCCTCATGGCCCTGCCCCAGTTACGGGTACATTGAGCGCGGCCAGCGTGTCTCGCTGCCTGGCGCGGACGCCGCGCCCATGTACGAGGTGGCGCGCTTCCGTGAAAAGCCCAACCCCGAGCTGGCCGAGCACTTTCTAGCGCAGGGCGGCTTCGCCTGGAACGCGGGCATGTTCATCTGGAGCATCCCCGCCATTTTCAGCGAGCTGACGCGGCACTGCCCCGTGCTGGCCGACTTCGTCTCCGAGCTGCGCAATTCGAAGGACTTCATGGCCACTGTGCGCGGCCAGTTCCACCGGCTTCCCAAACTCTCGATTGATTACGCGCTTATGGAGCGCGCCACGCGCGTGCTGAACATCGAAGCCGGTTTCGACTGGGATGACGTGGGCAACTGGACCTCCGTGGGCCGTTATCTCGACAAGGACGCCGCCGGCAACCAGCACAACGCGCCCCTCACCACGCTAGATGCCGCTGACAACCTCGTCTTTTCGCAGACCGGCCAGCACATCGCCCTGCTGGGCGTGCATGACCTGATTGTCATCGCCGCCGGGGACGCCCTGCTTGTCACCACGCGCGCCCAGGCTGAGAACATCAAAAAACTGGCCGACAAGCTGCCCGCCAGCCTCAAGTGAAGCCGGGGTGGCCGCTGACTTGGGAGGACGGCACGGAGGCTCCCGGCCCGGAATCAATTCTCCAAGGGCAGACTGGCCGCGTCTTGCAGCACCTTCGCCGCCGCGTCATGAAAGGCCTGGCGCATGGGCGAGGCATCCCCGTTCGGCAGGCCGGCGCGCTGGATGAGCATGATCTGGATGGAGCCGGAGGCGGGGTCGAACCACATTTGCGTTCCGTGCGCGCCGCCATGCCCCGCAGTGCCCGCGCTGAGCTTGGCGGTGACGCCGGTGGGCCGGGCCACCACCTGGAGGCCGAGGCCCATGCCCATGCCTTCGACAAAGCCGGCCTTCATGTCTCCCGTGTGGTTTTGGAACATCAGCGCCAGGGTTTCTTTCGAAAGATGCTTGCGCCGGTTGGCCTCGCCTCCGCTGACCATCATCAGACAAAGCTTGTGCAGATCCTCCGCCGTGGAGAACAGCCCGCCCGCGCCGAAGGGCTGGCGTTTGGTGGAGGTGTAAGGCTCGCTCAGATATGGAATGCCGGAGGGCACAATGCGGCGCAGCTCGTCATCCATCTTGTAGGACACCGCCAGTTGCTCGATCTGCTTGGTGGTCGGCACAAAGGTGGTGCTCTTCATGTTCAGGGGGCGGAAAACGTAGTTCGACATGGCTTTGGAAAGGTCCTCCCCGGTGACGACCTCGATGATGCGGCCCAGGGTGTTGATGCCCGGATTCGAGTAAGCCCATTTGCTGCCGGGTTCGAACTGCAAGGGGGTCAGCGCGCAGATGACCGCGGATTCGCGCGGCGTGCGGGAGTCCGCGGGGCCTGGCTCGGCGTTCGCATTGCCCGCGATGCCGCTGGTGTGGGTGAGAAGGTCTTTGATCGTGACCGGACGCGCGGGTTTCACCAGCACCACGCGGTCATCGCTTTTTTCCTGGAGCAGCATCTGCCCTTTGAACTCGGGCAGATACCTCTCCACCGGGTCATGGATGTCCAGGCGCCCGTCGTCATGCAGCATCAGGATCGCAAGGGCGATGACGGGCTTGGTCATCGAGGCGATCCAGAACAGGCTGTCCTGCTCCATCGGTCTCCGCGTCTCCAGCACTTGCCAGCCCACCGCTTGCATGCTGAGAATCTGCTCGCGTTTCGCCACCAGCGTGACCGCTCCGGCGATGTGCCCCTCTTTGACAAAAACCTCCAGCGCCTCGCCGACAGAGTCAGCGCGGGCATGGAGCATGGACAGGAGCAGGGCGGCGAAAAGAAGGGCGGTTTTCATGAAGGTGGATCGGATCTTCATCGTGGATGCTTGCGCGCGGAATGCAAAATTTCAGCCTTCCATTCTCCCCCCTTGAATGGTGACGCCCGCTTGCCCCGCCGCGCCTGCGGCTCCACCTCGTCCGCCATGCCCGCCTCAGACGCCCTCATCCAGGCCGCGCGTGATCTCGACGCCGCGCTCAAGTCCCTCTCCTTCGGCCCGCCGACCGCCTATGTGTATCATCCACTGGACTACGCCCGCGCCCCGCACGAGGCCTACCTCGCGCGCTATGGCGGGGGGAAAAAGCGCGTGGTTTTTGTCGGCATGAATCCAGGGCCTTTCGGCATGACGCAGACGGGGGTGCCCTTCGGTGAGATTTCCGCCGTGCGTGACTGGCTCGACATCCGCGAGCCGGTGGGTCGCCCGGAGCGCGAGCATCCGAAGCGCCGCGTGTCCGGTTTTGACTGCAAGAACTCCGAAGTCAGCGGACGCCGCCTCTGGGGCCTGTTCAAGGAGCGCTTCGGCACGCCGGAGGCGTTTTTCAAAGATCACTTCGTGGCCAACTACTGCCCGCTCGTCTTCATGGAGGAGGGTGGCAAAAACCGCACGCCGGACAAGCTGCCCGCCCACGAGACCGGGGCCATGGAGGCCTTGTGCGACGCGCATCTGCGCCGTGTGATCGAGGCGCTTGAGCCGGAGTGGGTCATCGGCGTCGGCGCCTTCGCCGAGGAGCGCGCCGCGCGCGCCCAGGCCGCGCTGGCGCGTCCCTTCCGCGTGGGGCGCATCCTTCATCCCAGTCCCGCCAGCCCGCTGGCCAACCGCGACTGGCCCGGCGAGGCCGCCCGGCAACTGCAAAAGCTCGGCGTGTGGTAAAGCGGCCCCGCTCAAGCCACGAGCGGCAGGTTTGGGTCCACGTCCGCGTCCAGCGGCGAGGCGCGGCCTGACAAAAAATGCTGGAGCGCGGCGAAGGCGATCATGCCCGCGTTGTCCGTACACAGGTCCGGCCGGGCCAGCAGGAGCGTCAAGCCCTCCTCCGCGCAGCGGCTGGCAAGGCGCGCGCGCAGGCCGCGGTTGCAGCTCACTCCGCCGCTGACAGTCACAAGCTTTTCCCCGCATTGGCGCGCGGCCAGCGCCAGCTTCTCCACCAGCACCTCGATGATGGCCTCCTGCACGCTGGCGCAGACATCGGCCAGCACGGCGGGACTCGCCAGGTCCAGCTTCGGCAGCTCGTAGAGCACGGCGGTTTTCAGCCCGCTGAAGCTGAACTCCAGGCTGCGGCCGTCGAGAAAGCTGCGCGGAAAAGCGAAGGCGCGCGGGTTGCCAAGCGCGGCCTGTTTGTCCATCTCAGGACCGCCGGGATAGGGCAGGCCGAGCATCTTGGCGGTCTTGTCAAAGGCCTCTCCGGCGGCGTCGTCGCGGGTTTTGCCCAGCAACTGGTAATCCCCGGCGGCGCGAACGCGCACCAGCATGGTGTGGCCGCCGCTGACGATAAGGGAGACATTCGCCCGCACCGGTCCCGCGCCCTCCATGAAGGGGGAGAGCAGGTGCCCTTCCATGTGGTTGACGGCGAAAAATGGCTTCCCCTCGGCCACGGCCATCGCCTTCGCCATGCTGGCGCCGATGAGCAGGGAGCTGACCAGGCCAGGACCGGAGGTCGCTGCAAAGGCCGATATGTCCGCCAGTGTCACGCCGGCATCCGACAGCACCTGCTCCACCAGCGGGCGCGCGTGCAGGATGTGGTTGCGCGAAGCCACTTCCGGCACCACGCCGCCGTAGCGCCTGTGGATGTCCGCCTGCGAGGAGACCCGCGCCGCCAGCAGCCGCCCGTCCGCCGCGCAGATGGCGGCGGCGGTCTCGTCACAGGAGGACTCAAGCGCCAGAATCATGCGTTTAAAATCCGCACAGCAGGCGGGCAAAGCGCAGGCCCTCGACGGTGATCTGGCCGCTGTTGTTGATGAGGCCGCGCGTGTTGTAGTAATGCGGCACGGGGTCCTCCCTCGCCCAGGTGGCGACCGCCGTGGCCACGGAGCGCGAGCCGGGTTTGACGGAAACCGGGAAGCCCCACCGCGTGCAACGCACCTTCCAGGAGGGCGCTTCCGCGGAGCCGCCCTCGTTCAGCCAGGGATAACGCCGCAGGATCTCCATGCGCGCCGCGCCCGGCACTTCCAGCTCGAAGTAGGCCTCACTGCCGCGCAGAAACTCGCCCAGCGTTAGCGCGGGGTTTTTACGGCGCGCCAGATACAAGGACTGGATGTCGAGTCCGAGCAGGTTGAGGCCGTTGTAAAGACCGTGGTGGTTTGGCGTGCGGAAGTGCTCCGCATGCCAGGCGGGGAACTGCTCCGAGAGCAGGATGTTCAGCTCCAGATGCAAATGCGCGCGCCGCTGGTCAATCCCAGCCCCTGTGAAGCCCATGCGTGCGAGCCTCTGCCCGGCCTGCACGCGCTCTCCCGGCACCACGATGATTTCGCCAAGGTGCGCGTAGAGGCTGAAAAACGGTCCTTCGGAAAGGTCGTGCCGGATGACGATGTAGCGGCCGTAATTGCTGTGCGCGCTCGTCTCGCTGACATGCGCCACCGCGCCGGGCAGTATGGCGCGGACTTCATCGAGGGGATTCCCCGCCGCGTCGCGGCGCAGCGGTTTGATGTCCATTCCCTCATGAAAGCGGGCGAAGGCGACACGGCTGCCGACACGGCGCGCGTCACGGACAAAACCGAACTGTCCCCCTTCCCATGGAGTGGACTTTCGACCCTCGAAATCCCGGTCCACGAACTGGAAAAAAGCGGGGCCGTCTCCCGTGAGGAGAGCGTCGTTGTCCGTGGGCAGGCGCAGGTCCAGCGCGTGCAGTGTGGCGCAGGCGCAGAGCAGGATTGCGGCGGAGAGGCGGGGCATTGTGCGGCTTGATAGATGCGGAAGCGCGGCGGTGCAAATCCCGTGGCAGGCGCCAGGAGTGGACGATTCTGCCGGCTGCAAAAGGATCGGAGCGTGTCGCACCGCCGGGGGGACGGCTGGGTGCTTCACGCTCCGACGGGTTTTTATTCTGGCTGTTGGGGGGGAATATCAGGCCGCTTTGGCGCGGGAGCGTGTCTTTTTCACAGGGCGCGGCTGCGTCGTCGGGCGGAAGGCCTCGCCGAAAAGGTAGCGGCGCGCGCTGTCAATCTGGCCGGTCACACGGGCCAGCCATTTGTTGTAGTCCTTGCCGAAGGTCTCCGTCACGCCGGGGTCCATCAGTGCCTGGCTCAGTGAGAGGTGGCGCGCGCGCAGCTCGAGCTCGACCTGGAAGCCGACTTCGGGGATGTGCAGTTCCACCGCGTCGTACATGTCCATCACACGCGCGGCGTAGCTGCGGTCCCAGGCGCGTTCATCCTCCTCGTAGCAGCTTGTGACCAGATGGGCGATGGTGTACTCGGCGTGGTCCGAGAAGGTCTCCACCGCCTCGATCACCGAGTCAAAGCTGTCCACCTCGGTGGTCACCGGCAGCACGACCGAGAGGCTCACTCCCTCCTCGTCCAGCGCCTGCTCCAAATGATGGTTTTGGTAAAAGCCGCAGAAAAACTCGCCCATGCCACTCGCTGACTCCAGCAGAGTGATCGGCGCCTCCTCCATCAAATCGAACAACCGTCGCTTGGTGATCGTGCTGGCATCGAGCGCGTGCTCGTCATCTGAGTTTTCCGCGTCTTCGAGAAGCGTCACTCTTTGATGAGCCACGCCGAACTGCTTGAGGTAGTGGCTGAAACAATGAGCGAGGGTGCTCTTGCCAGTCGAAGGGTAGTCGTTTTGGAGGAGGATGAGCTTTTTCATATTTTTTATGAATACACCGATGATTTTAAAACATATGGAAATTATTGCAACAATAATAATTCACAACTCTCAAATAATTTTCGCGCCTCCTCTTCGCCCTATTGTTGCCGTTGCTTCGCCTCCCGCTCCCCGACGGGACGCCTTGCTTCCTGCGCGCGCACTTGTTTGTCCCGCCCCTGCGGCTGCCGCGCCGACGCTCCTCCTGGCATCGCCTACCGCCGCGCCCGGCAAAGTCAAGCATCGTCAACCCACCGCCAAAAATCGGCAGCGCCCCCGGTTTGCCCCGCGCAAAAGCGCCGCCATGCTCCCGTTTCCATCCCCGCCCAACCCATGAAAACCGCCGCACGCCTTGGCCTCCTCCTCGCCGCCCTCAGCGCCGCCTCCGCCGAAGACGCCACCCTGGAGCCCCTCCAGTACAACAACCCCGGCCTCACCGTGGACCTCGGCGTCGGCCTCTGGGCATGGCCCATGCCCATCGACTTCGATGGCGACGGCGACCTCGACCTCGTCGTCAACTGCCCCGACAAGCCCTACAACGGCATCTACTTCTTCGAAAACGCCACCGGCGACACCGCCAAAAACCCCATGCCCGTCTTCAAGCCCGGCGTGCGCATCAGCAAAGGCGCGCAAAACGTCCGCGTCAGCCATGTGGACGGCAAACCCGTCGTCCTCAGCCCCAACACCATCCATCCCGACTTCCTCAAAACCGGCATCGAAAAAGGCTCCAGCCTCGGCCTCGCCACCAACATCCACCCCAACAAAGTCCGCGCCAACATGTGGCACATCGTGGACTACGATGGCGACGGAATGCAGGACCTCATCGTCGGCGTCGGCGACTGGACCGAATACGGCTGGGACAACGCCTATGACGAGAACGGCATCTGGAAAAACGGCCCCCTGCGCGGCTACGTCTATGTGCTCCGCAACAAAGGCACCAACGCCAAGCCCGACTACGACAAGCCAAAAAAAGTCATGGCCGGCGACCGCCCCATCGAGACCTACGGCTGGCCCTGCCCCAACTTCGCCGACTTCGACGGCGACGGCGACCTTGACCTCCTCTGCGGCGAGTTCCTCGACGGCTTCACCTACTTCGAAAACACCGGCACCCGCACCAAGCCCAAGTATGCGCTCATGAAGCGCGTCAAAGCCGACACCGGCAAGTTCCTCACCATGGACCTGGAGATGATCACCCCCACGGCCATTGACTGGGACAAAGACGGCGACCTCGACCTCATCGTCGGCGACGAGGACGGCCGCGTCGCCTTCATCGAAAACACCGGCGCATTCGAAAACAAAGTCCCCCTCTTCAAAGAGCCCCGCTACTTCCAGCAAGAGGCCCATCTGGTGAAATTCGGCGCCCTCGCCACCCCCGTTGGTTTCGATTGGGATGGCGATGGCGATGTGGACATCCTCTGCGGCAACACCGCCGGCTATGTGGCCTTTTTCGAAAACCTCAGCGGCCCCGGCGTTGAGAAGCCCAGATGGGCCGCGCCCAAATACCTGGAGGCCGAAGGCAAAGTCATCCGCCCCATGGCCGGCACCAACGGCTCGATCCAGGGTCCGTGTGAGGCCAAATGGGGCTACACCACTCAGACCGTGGCCGACTGGGACGGTGACGGACTTCCTGACCTCATCCTGAACTCCATCCTCGGCAAAGTCGTCTGGTACAAAAACACCGGCACCCGCACCGCCCCCCGCCTCGCCGCCGCCCGGCCCGTCGAAGTCGAATGGCAGGGCGAGCAGCCCAGCCTCGCCTACGGCTGGATGCGCCCCGAAGGCAAGGCCCTGCTCACCCAGTGGCGCACCACCCCCGTCGCCGTGGACTGGAACCACGACGGCCTCACCGACCTCGTCATGCTCGACCAGGAAGGCTACCTCGCCTTTTTTGAGCGCGCCAAAAACCAGGACGGCCAGCTCATTTTAAAACACCCCCGCCGCGTCCTCTGCGCCGATGAAAAAGACCCCCGCCCCGGCCTGCTCAACAAAGCCCTCGGTGCCCTCGCCGTGCGCAACCCCGTCGCCATGGACCCCGGCCAGCCCCTGCGGCTGAACGCCGGCATCGCTGGCAAGAGCGGCCGCCGCAAGCTCTGCATCATGGACTGGGACAGCGACGGCAAGCTCGACATCCTGCTGAACTCCGCCAACGCCAACTTCCTCCGCCAGACCGGTGCCAAGGATGGCAAGTGGCACTTCGCCGACATGGGCCTGCTCGCCGCCGTCAACATCGAAGGCCACGACGTCAGCCCCACCACGGTGGACTTCAACGGCGACATCCTCCCCGACTTCCTCGGCGGCGCCGAAGACGGCCACCTCTATTACATGCGCAACCCGAAGGCCGCGAAGTGAGCGACTCTCCGCCAGTGCTGCGTTGGAATGTTGAGGATGTTTGCGAGAACTTGCCGCATGTGGTGGATGTGGACCGAGCAAGCAACGCGCCGGGGCGCGTTAACAATACCCAAAAAAAGCCGCCTCCGCCGGGCGGGCCGGCGGAGGCGGGGAAGTGGACTGTTTGCGGGCTTTACGCGATCTCGGCGGCCCAGAAAGTCTGCCAGTCGTCGAGGTTGTTGAGGTCCACGGCGCCGGGGTTCACGGAGCCGTCATCGGGCAGGCCGCAGGCGGCGAGGATGGCGGCGCGAGTGTCGTCGGCGTGGATGTAGCCTGTGATGGATTGGTTGTGCTTGTAAATGTCGGCCTTGGTGAGCTTGACGCCGGGGTAGGCTTTGACCCAGGCTTCGAACTGGGTGTAGGTGGGTTTGGTCTGGATGAAGGCGAGGAAATCGGCTTCTGCGATGCCGAGGGCGGCGAGGGTCATTCCGTCGTAGCCTTTGCCGCAGCCGGGGTAGTCGGGGTGCAGCTTGCCGGCGGCGGCGAGGGAGGCTTTTTGCCAGAGGCGCGGCAAATGCAGGACGCCGAGAGGACCGGCGACGCCGGAGGAGATGAGGGGGACGATTTGGCTCATGGTTCGTGTGGGGATGAGGTTAGGACTTGGCGGCGGAGGGAGTTCCGCTGCCGGGCATGGAACGTGGCGGAGCGCTGGGTTTGGTCAAGATTCATTCCGGCGCATCCAGGGGGCGAACTCCTCCGGCACGCGCGCCTCGAAACTCAGCGGCTGGTCGTGGATGGGATGCTGGAAGGCGAGCTTCCATGCATGCAGCATGAGCCGGGCGGCGGGCGCGCGCTGGCGGGAGGGGTGGCCGTAGATGGGATCGCCAAGGATGGGATGGCCGAGGCATTCCCTCATGTGCACGCGAATCTGGTGTGTGCGTCCAGTGAGCAGACGGCACTGGATGAGCGCGCAGCCCTGATGCTCGGAGCGCTGCTCCCATTCGGTGACGGCCTCCTTGCCCGCGCCGTCGTAAAGGACTGCCATGCGCTTCCGGTCCACAGGGTGGCGGCCAATGCGGTTTTCAATGCGGCCGTGCTTTTCAAGCGGGATGCCGTTGATGACGGCGAGGTAGATTTTGGCGAGGCGGCGCTCGCTGAAGGCCTCGGTGAGGCGGCGATGGGCGATGTCGTTTTTCGCCACGACCATGCAGCCGCTGGTGTCCTTGTCGAGCCGGTGAACTATGCCGGGACGGGCCTCGCCGCCAATGCCGCTGAGGTCATCGCAATGGTGCAGGAGGGCGTTCACCAGCGTGCCGTCGGGGTTGCCTGCGGCGGGGTGGACGACGAGGCCGGGGGGCTTGTTGAGGACGAGGATGTCTTTGTCCTCGAAGAGCACCTCCAGGGGGATGTCCTGCGCGACGATCTCGACGGGGGCGACCTCGGGGATGACGACGCGGACGGCGTCCCCGGCTTTGAGCGCGGCGCTGGCTTTGGCGGGCCGGTCATTGAGTTTGATGTGGCCTTCGCGGATGAGATCCTGAATGCGCGCGCGGGAGAGGTCACCGAGCCTGGCGGCGAGGTGTTTGTCGAGGCGCTGGCCGCTGTCCGGGGGTTCGATGCTCCACTCCACGGGCGCATGTTCGGCGCGGGTGGTGGCGTGGCAAAAGGATTTTCCCGCATCCACTGACAATTCACCCGGCAAGGGGCGTTTCGTTGGAAGCTCGAAAATCAGATTCCGCAATCCCATGCCCGCCCGCCTCATTCTCGCCGCCCTGCTTTTCACTTCCGGCATTTCGTGCTCGCAACTCGGCCTGTGCAAAGTGGCGCCGAAGCGCATGGTGGGCATCTTTGGCGGCATGGGGCCGGAGGCCACGGCCAATCTCTACGCCGAGATCGTGCGCCTGACTCCGGCGAAGGAGGACCAGGACCACCTGCCGACAGTCATTTACAGCCGCCCGCAGGTGCCCGACCGCACGAAGTGCATCGAGTCCGGCAGCCGCGAGATCGTGCCCTACATCCAGGAGGGCGTGCGCCGGCTGGAGCGCATGGGCGCCTCTCTCATCGCCATCCCGTGCAACACGGTTCATTATTACCACGCGGACATGCAGAAGGCCGTGCGCGTCCCCGTGCTGAACATGATCACCGAGACCGTGGACGCCGTGGAAAAGCGGCACCCGCGTTGCAAGGTGGTGGGCCTGCTGGCCTCGAACGGCACCGTGCGCAGCAAGCTCTATGAGAAGGCCTTCGAAGCGCGCGGCATCCGTGTCGTGTATCCTGACGCCGCTTGCCAGCAAACCTGCGTGATGAATGCCGTGTACAGCATCAAGGCCGGCGGTGACAAACGCCGCCAGGCGGACCTGCTCGCGCGCGCGGCGGACGATGTCACCCGCAAGGGTGCGCAGGTCATCGTGCTCGGTTGCACGGAGATCCCGCTCGCCTTCGACAGCTCCCGCACCCGGCTGCCCGTGGTCAATGCCACCGAGGTGCTCGCTCTGGCCGCCATCCGCGAATACCAGCGCGGCGCGCCTTGACACACGCTTTTCAGAATCCCGCACACCGCGACTTTGATGAAACACATTTTCCTGCTCGCCGCCCTCGTTCTGCTGCCCGGCTTCATCGAAGCCCGCCCGCGCAACATCGTCTTCATGCTGCTCGATAATGTGGGCCAGGAATGGTTCGGCTGTTACGGGGGCGAAGCCGGGGTGACTCCGGCGATTGATAAACTGGCCGCCACCGGCGTGCGCGTGGAGCACTGCTACACCGCCCCCGTCTGCGGCCCCAGCCGCATCGTCGCGCTCACCGGCCGCTACCCGCACAGCACCGGCTTCCGCCTGCATCATGACGCCGCGCTCTACAGCGGCGGCGGGCTCGACCCGGAGCGGGAGATCCTTTTTCCCCGCCTCTTCCAAAAAGCCGGCTTCGCCACCTGCCTCGCCGGCAAATGGCAGGTGAACAACCTCTACGACGAGCCCGGCGTGCTCGACCGCCACGGCTTCGACGAGCATCTCGCCTGGCCCGGCAGCCTCGACAAGGACAAGATGACCCCGGAGCAGACCGCCGCCTTTTGGGACGCGGTGAAGCGCGAGTCCGTGGAGGACACCGTGGCCTTCATTCAAAACATCGAAAGCCGCTACTGGGACCCCGTCTTCCTCCGCCAGGGAAAGCGCGAGCGGCATCCCGGCAAATTCGGCCCGGATGTGGCGCGGGAGTTTGCCTTCGACTTCCTGCGCCGGCACAGGGACCAGCCTTTTCTGCTCTACCTCCCCATGGTGCTCACCCACGGAAACGCCTACCCCCACCCTGTCACCACCACGCCGCTGAACCGCGATGAAAACCGCCCGCATGAGGAAATGTTCGCCGACATGCTGCGCTACGCGGACATGCAGGTGGACGCCATGGTGAAGGAACTCGAAAAGCTCGGCCTGCGGGATGACACCATCCTCATCGTCGCCAGTGACAACGGCACCGAGCAAAGCCTCTCCACCCGCCGCTCCGGGCGCGTGGTCAAAGGCGGCCTCTACAAAATGAACGAGGCTGGCGGGAACGTCGCGCTCATCGCCAACAACCCCAGACACATCCCCGGCGGCCGAGTGCTGCCTCTGGCCGACTTCACCGATCTCTATCCCACCTTTTGCGAACTCGCCGGCGTGCCCCTGGATGCCGCCCGCCTGCCCGACGGGCGCTCCTTTGCCCGCTTTTTGATTGATGAAAAAGCGCCTCCGCATCGCGACTGGATCCTCAACGAATACCACACCACCCGCGTCGTGCGCGACACCCGCTTCAAGCTCTACTCCGAGGGTTCGTTCTTCGACGCCAACGCCGATCCTGACGAGCAGCACGACTTGTCATCCGACTCCCGCCTGGAGATCGCGGCCGCGCGTTCAAAGCTCTCGGCGGTTCTCGCCTCCCTGCCGCCTGACAAGCCCGAACCCTTCCCCCTGCGCAGCCAGAGCGGCTTCAAAATCCGCACCGAGCTGCGGGCAAAGCGCAATTGACGCCCGCACATGTTTTGAAACTCTCCGCGCCGTGAGCACTCCCGATTCGAAGCCCGCCGGCATTTCCCTCTCCACCGCAGTCGCCGTCGTGGTGGCGAACATGGTGGGCACCGGTGTTTTCACCAGCCTCGGCTTCCAGGTCGGAGGACTGCCGTCCGGCTTCGCCCTGCTGGTGCTGTGGGCGGTGGGCGGGCTGTGCGCTTTTTGCGGAGCGCTGGCTTATGGCGAGCTGGCGGCCGCCATGCCGAGATCGGGAGGGGAGTATCATTTTCTGGCCAGGATATTCCATCCGGCGGCGGGTTTCATGGCGGGGTGGATTTCGTTCACGGTGGGTTTCGCCGCGCCCATCGCCCTGGCGGCCATGGCGTTTGGCAAATACTTCGGCGGTGTCGTGCCCGGAGCGTCCGCCACGGTGTTGTCAGTCTTCATGGTGCTGGTGGTGGCGGTGGTGCATTCGGCGGGCATTCACACGGCGGCGCGGTTTCAAAACGCGGCCACCTGGATGAAGGTGGCGCTCATTCTCGTCTTCATCGGGGCGGGCGCCGCTCTCGGAGAGGGGCACGGCGCGCGCTTCACTCCGGCGGCGGAGGACTGGGCGCTGGTGACCAGCACGCCTTTTGCCGTCAGCCTCGTGTATGTGATGTATGCCTACGCGGGCTGGAACGCCACCACCTACATCGTGGGCGACATCCGCGAGCCGCGCCGGAATGTGCCGCTCTCCATCGCGCTCGGCACCCTGCTTGTCACTGGGCTGTATCTGGCGCTGAACACCGTCTTTCTTCATGCCGCTCCCATGGACGAGCTGGAGGGCAGGGTGGAGGTGGGGCATGTGGCGGCCGGCCATCTTTTCGGCGAATCCGGCGGCAGACTGATGAGCGGGCTGATCTGCCTGGGCCTGGTCTCCAGTGTGAGCGCCATGACCTGGGTGGGTCCGCGCGTGGCCATGACGATGGGCCAGGACGCGCGCCTGCTGGCGCCGCTGGCGCGTGTGGACAGGCGCGGCACGCCGCAGGTGGCGCTCGCCCTGCAGACGCTCATCGTCGCCGCGCTGCTGATGACCTCGACTTTTGAGAAAGTGCTGACCTGCGTGCAGTTCAGCATCCAGCTATGCTCCTTTCTGACGGTGCTCGGTGTCATGGTTCTGCGCCGCACTCAGCCCGGCCTGCACAGGCCGGTGCGCTGCTGGGGCTATCCGCTGACTCCGTTGATCTTCATGGGCATCAGCCTGTGGATGCTTGTTTATGTGCTCAAAGAGCGTACATGGGAATCCCTGGCCGGTCTCGGCATCATGGTCTCGGGCCTGCTGGTTTACGCTGTGTCAGCGAAGAACGGAATGACGGCGAAGGCGCTTTAAACCGCGGGTTGTCACGATTTGTGAATCCATGCCTGGAATTGTGGAGTGATGGATTTTCAATGCTCCAGCACTCCATGACTCCAACCGCTGATCTCAGGATTTGTGGCGACGACTGGCATCAAAAGCCTCACGCCTTCACATGCCCATGATCTGGTAGCCGCCGTCCACATAGATCACCTGGCCGGTGATGGAGGCCGCGCCCTCGCTGGCGAGGAAGACACCGGTGGCGCCCAGCTCCTTCGGCTCGCAGGAGCGGCCAAGGGGGGCGTGCTCATCGTAGTGCTTGAGCATGGAGCCGAAGCCGGCGATGCCGCGCGCGGCCAGGGTGTTCACCGGGCCGGCGCTGATGCAGTTCACGCGAATTTTCTTTTTGCCCAGGTCATAGGCCAGGTAGCGGGTGCTGGCCTCGAGGCTGGCTTTGGCCACGCCCATCACGTTGTAGTGCGGCACCACTTTTTCCGCGCCGTAGTAACTCATGGCGATGATGCTGCCGCCGTCCGTCATGAGCGGCGCGGCCTTGCGGGCGAGGTGGACGAGGGAGTAGGCGCTGATGTTGTGCGCTGTAAGGTAGGCCTCGCGACTGGTGCTGAGGAAATCGCCCTCCAGCGCTTCCTTCGGGGCAAAGGCCACGCTGTGCAGGAGCAGGTCCACCTTCGGCGTGATGGCGGCGACTTTGTCGAAAAAGGCGTCCACTTCCTCGTCCTTGGAGACATCGCAGGGAAAGAGCGGTGTGTCCGTGCCGAAGGTGCCGGCCAGTTCCTCGACGTTGTCCTTCAGGCGCTCGCCCTGGTAATTGAAAATGAGCTTGGCGCCTGCCTCCGCCCATGCCTGGGCGATGGCCCAGGCGATGCTGCGCTTGTTGGCGACTCCGAAAACGAGACCGGTCTTTCCTTCGAGAGGTTTGGCGTTCATGGCCTGCTGCTCTAAAGCGTTTGCCCGCCACGGTCAAGCGCGTGGTAAAACGGCCACGCTTCCAGCTCCGGCGGACCGTGGGTCTCCTGCTCATAATCGCCTTTTGTTCCCGCAGCGTTCATGTCCTCGAACGCGGCGCGGCAATCAGCCATTGAAGGGTTGGAAAAGAGGCGTGTGAGAATCAGATAGTCGCGCCGGGTGAGGGGTGAGGCGTTGGCTTGGGGACGCCAGTGCATGTGGAAGGGATGCACGGTGCGGCCGGAGACCTCGCGGAGTTTGCGGAGGATGTCCCAGCCGGCGGGATCGGTGTCGCCAAAGTGATGATGGGGGAGGTTGGGCTGCAGTTTTTGCAGGAGGAGACGCACGGCCTGCGTGGGGAACGAGGTGGCGACGATCAGCGTGCTGCGGATCGCATCGGCACGCGTGAGCTGGAGAAAGGTGGTTTTGCGATTCTCGACGGTGAGGAGCCTTTGCGCGGTCGTAGTGAGGTGCGTGGCACGCTCCAGCTCGGCGACGGAGAGCGTGGACTCGAAACGCAAGTCGAGCGGCTTGCTGTGATCAGCGAAGTGCAGCACGAGCGGGCCGCTGTAATGCAGCACGCTATTGCTTGTCTGAATGCCAAGCGCCTCCAGCGGCGTCTCGCGGCCGACCAGCAACTCCAGCGCCCGCTCGATGAAGCTTTGCTGGGCTTCGAGGTATTTCGAGTCGCGGCCGATTTGCGTGCTCGCATCGCGGATCAGCGTGCCTTCGGGCCATTCGCGTGTGGTGAGGTCGAACAGCAGCTTCAAGAGTTCTTCGACGCGATTCGCCTCGCGCCATCGAAAAGGCTCCACGGCATGCGGAAGGGCAAACTCGGCCTTCAAACGGCTCAAAAGAGCGTTCCAAGCTTCGGGAAGCAGCGGATGGCTTTTGGCCGCAAAACGCTCCACCACGGCCAAAGCGGCTTGTTGAGCTTCCGCGCCGGTTTGGGAGCCAAATTGGGCATGGAGCCAGGCTTCGGATTCGAGGGGGACTTCGATTTTGTCGATGAATCGCGGCTTGTGGCGGAAGGGGATGAGTTTCAGCGGCAGCTTTTCGGCATCCCGCTGGGCTGCCTGACGTTCTTCCGCGGAGGTGAGGCCTGCATCATCGAGCAGCGTTTCCCAATCCCGGCGAAACGCCCGCACCGATGACGCCACCCGTCGTTTCCGGGCGGTCATCCATTGTTCGTGCAGGGTTTGGAGCCAGCGCATGAGGCATCGTTGGCGAGAAGTGATTCGTGAACAGGAGCGCGAAGCAAAGTAGCCATCTTGTTCCGCAAGATGAGCCGAGGGCTTTCACCAAGCGATGACGACTTCGAAACTCGTGGGCACTGCTTGCTGGCGAGCACGTCAGGCTCCTCTCACGGAGTGAGAGGGCTACTTTGCTTCGCCCGATTCGATCACTCCATCAATTCCGCGAGCCTGGAGCCTTCCACTCGAACGACCCAGTTTTCGATGTTTTGGATCTGCTCGGTGGCTTCGTCGTAGCTGCGTTCGACGCGGCATTGGACCACGGTGTCGGCGTGTTGGAACATCGTGGGGAGGCGGTCTTCGGGGAAGGCCATGATGAGCTGGAGGCCGAAGTTGCGGGCGAGCGCGAGGCAGTCGTCGATGCGGTCGCCGCTGAGCTTGCTGAAGGCTTCGTCCATGACGACGAGGCCGAGGTTCTGCTGCTCCTCGCGGCGGCCGAGATCATAGACGCGGCGGAAGGCGGCGAGGGTGGCAACGAAGAAGGGTGCCTGGTTTTCACCGCCGCTCTGTTTCTTGGCGCTCTTGTTGAGGCTGATGGCAGCGGCATCGCCACGGCCGGCGGGCTTGGCCTCAATGTCCCAGTGATGGTAGTAGCGGTAGTCGAGCATGCGCTGGTGGCGCTTGTCCTCGGGGTTGTCGGCGGCGTCGATGGCGGCCATCAGCTCGGCCTTGGCCCGCTCGATGTCCTCGCGGCCGGCGGCGTTGAAAAGTTCCATCTCGCTGCCGCTGGGCAGGCCTTTTTCGACGAGCGTCCAGATGGCGCTGTGCGCCTTGTCGGCACGGCTGGTGAGCTGGTAGCGCCAGCCGCCAATCTCGTGATCCATGGCGCGGTTCAGCTCGCGCTTGGTGCGGTCGGCCTCGCTGAGCTTTTCACGCAGCACGTCGAGCACCTGATGCTGCAAACGATCCTCCCATTCCTTCCGCGCTTCATCGGCGGCGGTTTTGAAGCGCTCCAGCTCATGCGTTTCGAGGTCTTCGCGGCGCTGGTCAAAGGCGGCGTTGTCCTCCGCGTCGGCATCGAGCGCATCGCCGAGGTCGGCGTGCACGTTGACGAGCTCGCGACGCTGCTCATCGTGCAGGCGGCGTGCCTCCTGGGCTCGGGTGTCGAGCTGAATGGCGAGCGCGGCGGCCATTTCGATGGATTTGCGCCAGCTCGTGGCCTTTTGACGTTCGGCGGTGATACGCGTGGTGATCTCGTCGTCGGAAAAACCATTCACGAGCATGCGCGAGGCCTGACGGGCGATGCGAGTCTGCTCTTCCTGAAACACATCCTCCTGGATGGCTTCTTCGAGTCGCGATTGCTCCAGCGTGAAGGCGGTGATGGCCGTCTTGAGGCTGCCGATGCGTTCGTGGATGCCTTTGAGCGTGGCTTTTTGCACGCGGAGGTTTTCCATGGCCTTCTCGTGGTCCGGCGTGGCAAGGAGGTTCCAGGTCTCTTGCAGCTCACGGAGCTCTTCGCGCAGTTTGGGCAGGCGCTGGACCTCGTCGGCACCTTCCGGCGCGGTGAAGCGGTCGAGATGGCCTTCAGCGCCGCGGTTTAAAAACGCGCGGAGGTCATCGCAGTCGCTGCGCACCTCCTCGATGACGGCGTCGGTCTCGCGAAGCTCGTTCTCACGCAGGTCGCGGAGGCGGCGCAGGCCTTCTTCGCCGAGCGTGAGCTCTTTTTCAGGCGTGAGCTTCACACGACGCGGCGGATCTTTGAGCCATCCGTCGAGCGAAATCGCCCGCTCGTGCTTGTCGAGCTGCGCGGCCTTGTTCACGGCGACGAGGCCGCCGAGCAGGTGATCGAGCACCTTGCCGGCGAGATCGTGTTTGGTCTCCACCATCTCACGCAGCGAGCCTTTGAGGACCTTCGTGGTGGTTTGCGCGGCTTCATCGGGATGAATGAGCGGCTCGTGCGGATTCTGCGTCTGCTGCGCCTGATCCCACGCGGCGCGGAAGTCCTCGGGAATGACGGCGCGGCGATGGATGCCGAGCACGGTCTCGATGAGCGGCCACCATTTTTCCGCGCTGGCTTTCACCTCGACCACGCGACCGAGCGCGACGGCTTTTTGTCCGCGGGAAAGCAGCGCATTGAGCAGCGGCGAGGGCGTGGCGTGGCCTTCGCGGAGCTGCGCGAGGTCTTTGTGCAGCGCGGCCTTGCGCTGCTCATGCTCGCTGAGGCGGGCGAGCACGGGCTGGAGCTGCTCGTTCGCCTCATCCTTCAGCCGCATGTAGGCACGCGCGGTGTCGCGTGCGGCGGCGAGCGCCTTGCTCTCGTCCTTGCTCTGCATCGCGGAGATGGCGGCGGAGGCCTCGTCGAGATTTTGCAGGCCGAGTCGCGACGCGTGGAGCTGCCAATCCTGCCAGCGGCGCAGATGGGCGCGAATGCGATCATGCAAGCTGCTGGAGGCCGCATTGAGCCGTTCGATCTCGCTGTCGAGCTCGCGACGGCGGCGGTCGATCTCTTCGAGCTTGAAGGCCTTGTCACCCAGCGCGGCGCGGGCGGATTCCTCGGCGTGTTCGAGGCGTTCGCGCTCGCGGATGGCCTGCTCGTGCGCTTGCAGATTCTCGGCGTGCTCGGCGCGTTTGTCTTCAAGTTCGGCGCGGCGGCGATTGAGGCCTTCGAGCGCTTCCTCGTGCTTCAAAGCATCGCTGAGGTGCGAGTAGAGCGCGGACTCGCGTTTCGACGTGAGCCAGTCCTGATGATGCGCTGAGATGCGCTTTAGGCGCTCGAGCTGGTCGTACATCTTTTCCAGCCGCTCCTGCGCCCTGCGATGCGCATCGACGCTGGCCTTCACCGCCTTCACATCCGGCATGCCAGGCTCGAGCAGGAACTCGCGCACGAATTTTTCGAAGTTGCTCTCCGGCTCGAAGGCCATGGCGCGGGGCAGCGTCTTCGCCATCTGCTCGGCATCGAAGCCGAGGTGGCTGCGCAGCGCCATTTCATCGCGATAGGTCTGCTGGCGGTCCCACACATCGCCGTCGAGCTCGCGCTTCACACGGGTGCGGAATTCGTCCTCGGGCAAAAATTGCATCGCCTGCGGTCCGGCGTCGCTGTTGAGGAAATCCTGCCACGCGAGGCGGCGTCCAGCACGGAACCAGATCGTCGAAGGCTTCGCCGTGGGGCTTTCATACTCGATGCGTGCGCCCCAGGTCTCGCGACGCGGCTCGCTTTCGCCGGATTGCAGCGGCCAGGTGAACTCCAGCGCGGCGAGCGTGACGCTGCTCGGCCGCAGGTAGCGCTCCGCGCCATCGCGGCCGGTCGTGTTCGTGTCGCACAGGCAGTAACCGCGCAGTGAGCGACCGCTGCCCGCACCGGCGGCGGCTTTGTTGAACTTGCTCTGCTGCTCGCCGAGCATGACGAACTGGATGAGATCCAGCAGCGCGCTCTTGCCGCTGCCATTCGCGCCGGTGATGAGCGAGAGGCCGGAGACGTCGATGAACTGGCGGTAGCCATACCAGTTCACCGCGAGGATGCGGCTCAAGGTGATGCGCGGGGCGCTCATGCGGCCACCTCCCCGTCTTCCGTGCTGTCTTTGACCGGCTGATACAGCTCCAAGCGCTGCTGCCACGCGGCGATGTCATCAAACGGGATCACGCGGGCCAAAGAGGGCAAAATCTCGATCTGCATCTCGCCCGCCTGCGTCATACCCTCGGGCCGCAGCGTGCGGATGAGGCGATGACGACGGATGCGGGCCAGGCAGGCCTCGATCTGCGATTTTTCCGGCGTGCTGATCTTGTCGAAGTACACCTTCAGCGCGCCCCAGAGCTGGTCCACGGTCACGATGACCGCCTCCTGGCTGCCGGTGCTGATTTCATCATCGTAAAGCCGCCACAGCGCCAGCAGCACGAGCGTCTCGTCCTTGTCAAAACGGCCCAAAAGCAGGCACGACTCCGTGCGCGGTCTCGCCTGCAGCAGCGAGCGCTCCTCATCGATGATCAACTCCAGCGCCAGCGGCGCGAGGTAGTCCTCCACATGCGTGCGGTAGTGATCACGGGCCAGCAGATACAGCTCCCGCCCGCCGCCCTCATCGCCGAGCAGCACCCCACGCCCCAGCAATTCCGCCAGCACCTCCCGCAGCGCCGCGCGATCCGAATCCGGCACGTCGCTCCAAAAAGAGCGCGGCCAAAGCGGATCGGAGGTGGCGGAGGTCATGGGGCGGCAGAGTTAGAACAGGGCGTGTGGGTGGCAAGATGAAAGGCGCACCGATGATGCTGCCTCCAAACTTAACCCCCGGCTCACTCGATCGGTGGAATCTCGGCCCGGATCTTTTCCAATCGCTCACGCGTGCCATGCAGATCGCACCAGTGTTCGATATAAGGCCAGTCGAGTTCATCGCCCTGCACCACGATCATGCTGTCAGCATCTACGAGGTCCTGCGGACGCGCCCAGCGAAGTTTTTGAATGACCATGTCCTCGGCCGTTGGCGTCCAGGCATCGCGCGTGCAGAAAACCTGCCGACGTAGCCGTTTCCGGCTCCACATGGAGAGGTGATGAGGATCACTGCTGAGAATAAAAAGCTCCACGTCGAACGCCGTCTTGCGATGCTCAAGGATGTAGCGCTTCGTTCCCGTCAGCGTTTCCACATAAACCTGTGGATCCAGTTCAAACTGCGCATCCACCTCCTTGAGAAAGGCAGTGAACTGCGGCTCTTGAACCTGGATGACGAGATCAAAGTCCTTGGTGGCACGAGGGATCATGTAGTTCATGCAAGCCACCGATCCGCCGACCATGCAGGAGACACCAGCGCGGTCCGCTGCTTCGAGAATGAAGGCCACCAGCTCGCTTTGCTTCATACTTATCTCCCCACAGGAACAAAAATCCCCTGGTCTTCCCGAGTGCGCAGGCGTTTCAGTCGCTTGCGCAGGATGCCGGTCGCCGTCTGGGCGTCAGCATCGGGATAAGAATCCTTCACCGATGACGCCATCACCTCGAAAGCGAAGTCGGTCATTTCCATCGCTTCGGCGAAGCGCTCTTCCGGCGTTTGTCTCCGCGCTTTGATGACGCGGTCACGCCGAATGACATCCATCAGTGGATGGAGTTCGATGGGGCTTTGGCTGAACTTCATGGCTTGATCGTAGTCTGCAGCAACCATTTGCCAAGCGTCGAAAGGCATCATCCCTCCCGCGTGATCGCAAACCGCTCCACGCGGTGCCCGGCGATCTCGTCGTGCTCCAAAATATGCGGTTCGAGGCCGTTGCGGCGGCGGAGGCCGTCCACGCTCCAGCGGACGCGTTTGCCGGCGAGAGCAGGCGCGTGCTCGTAGGCCACGGCGGCGAGCAGATCGAGCAGGTCGTCGGTGGTTTCGAGGGTGATGTCCTCGGTGCTGGTGGTGCGGCCTTTGGCTGGCAAAAGCTTCGCCACGAGTCGTGCGGCACGTTGCGGCGTGAGGGCGAGGCGCTGGCGTTCTTTCCACGCGGCGAGCACATCGTCCTCGCTTTGCTTCGAGGCACCGGTTTCGCCAAAACGCAGATCGACCGGCGATTTCGTGCGCCGTGGCTTGTAGAGCGACTCGGTGCCGAAGAAGAAACGCGTCTCCACACAGCGCGGCGCGAAGTCGGCGCCTTGACCGGCGAACTCTGAGAAGCGACCGCCCGCATGCGCGGCATTGATGGCATCGCAGTAAGCTTTCACGATTTCCGGCCGACGGCCGCGCAGCTCCGTCTGGTAGCGGTAACGCTGCTGGCTGAGGCGGTTGAAGGCGGCCATGCGCAGGTCGATGGCCTCCGCGCGGCGTTTCAGACCGCCGAGATCGCGCTCCAACCGCGTGAGCATCGCCACGGCGTGGTCGTAGGCATCGGCGTCGTCGTAGCCGTAATGCTCGCGCAGGCCGGATGCGAGGCGCTCTCGCATGAGCGGATCATCGTGGCACTCGGAAACGGCACTGCGGGCATTTTCGATGCGCGTGAGCAACCCGCCGCGACGCAGCGCATCGTAGCAAACCATGTGCTGCCCCTGGCCGAACTCCTCATAAAGAAGGTTCAGCGTGTCCGCGGCCGTGGCGGTCTGCCTTTGGCGCTGCTCAAAGCCGGTGACGATTTTTTCCACTGCATGCAGTTGCTCAATCGCACGCTCCAGACGCTGCGTGAGGTCGGTGATGGTCGAGCGGAGCTGATCGGGCGGCTGGATCTGCGGATCGAGCACGCCGCGCTCCTCCAGCGTCTGGCAAAGGCCGCGCAGCGTGTCCGCGAACGTCTTGAGCTCCGCCACGCGATCCTCCGCCAGGTCGCGCAGCATGCGCAGCAGCGGCCGCAGCCCCGGCGTGATCACCGCCCAGCGCTCATGCAGCCCGAGCGTCTGATCCTCCAGCCAGCCCGCCGCGATGAGGCGATTGAAAAACTGCCCCGCCCGCTGCCGCGCATCCCGGAGTGCAGCTCCTTCATCGACATCAAGCAAAGACAGCGGATGCCGCGCGATGACTTCCTTGATGATCTCAATCGTCTCCCGCTGCGAAAGCCTCCCCGCCTCGCCCGCCTCATCAATCAGACGGTCCGCACAATCCACATACACCGGCGCCGAAGGCCGCGCCAACGGGCGAAAAAAGTCCGCCGAGACGCTGCGGGCAAGACGCTGGCTGAGAAGCTGGGACATGGACGGCCGAGAGTACTCCGGCTCCATTCGTTGCCAACCAAATTCAAGTTTTAGCGGCCAACTGAAATGGCGTTTCCCAAGACCTCAAAAAACGCCTCCAGATCAAACTCCCGCGGCATGGGTGCGTCACCGGAATGATGTGCGTAGGACGACTGTGGCTTTAGCCCGGTCGTCTGGTGGGCGCACGATGCGAAACGACACCTCCCAAAAGCCGGGCGGGCTGCGCCACACCCGGCCTACATCATTTTGGCGACGCACCCGCCGGCTAGACAACCGCTGGCGCTTCACGTCAAAATCACGCGAACACTTCCGTGATGACCTGGCCTTTGTCGCCGACGGTGAAGGGGCGGTTGCTGGGGGACATGACGATTTCGTTCACGTCGAGGCCCATGGCATGGCCGACGGTGCTGTGGAAGTCCTGGATGGTGGCCTGCTTGTCGGCGGGGGCGCTGCCTTCTTTGTCACTGGCACCATAGATGGTGCCGCCTTTGACCGGGCCGCCGGCTAGCAGGGTGCTGAAGACTTTCGGGTGGTGGTCGCGGCCGTTGCGGCTGTTGATTTTCGGCGAGCGGCCGAATTCAGAGCACAGGACGACCATCGTGGACTCCAGCAGGCCTTTAGATTGAAGATCGGTGAGCAGTGCGGAGAGGGCGGTGTCGAGCGTGGCGCCGTGGTCCTCCATGCCGTCGTCAATGTCGTTGTGCATGTCCCAGCCGCCGTAGGCCACCTCAATGAAGCGCACGCCGCGCTCGACGAGCCTGCGCGCGAGCAGGCAGCCCTGGCCGAATTTGTTCATGCCATAGGCGGAGCGCGCGTCGCTGCTTTCCTCGGAGAGCCGGAAGACGGTCAGGTCCTCGCTGGAGAGCAGCTTCAGGGTGTCGTCATAAAAGTCGGTGTAGGCTTTCAGGTTCGTGTCCTGGAATTTGGCGCGAAAGTCCGAGTCCAGCCGGTTGAGCAGGGCCAGGCGCTTGTTCAAGGTGTCGCCGCCGCTGTTGGCATACTGGAGGCCGGCTTCGGGATCGTGGATGGGGAGGGGACTGAAGGCGGCGGAGAAGAAGCCGTTGCCGTTGTCCGGGCCGCGGTTGATGCAGACGGAGGAAGGGAGGCTCCGGCCGCTTTTGCCGAGGAGTTGCTGCGCCCATGCGCCAAGCACGGGATGCTTGATGGTGGCGCGCGGGTCGTAGCCGGTGCGGATGATGTACTGGCCGGAGGCATGGACACCGGTCTTGGAGGTCATGCTGCGGATGATGGCGAGCTTTTCGGAGTGCTCCTTCGCCAGGGTGGGCAGGAAGCCGCCGAGCTTGAAGCCAGCCTTGGTCTGCACCGGATCGGACGGGCCTTTGGTATCGCCCTCCTTGGGGTCGAGCGTGTCAATGTGGGACATGCCTCCGATCATTTGCAGCCAGATGACATGTTTGGCTTTGCCAAAACCGGGCAGGGTCTTGTTGTCCACGCCTGGAGCTGTGTCGGCGGCGCGGGAGAGGTGCGGGAGCAGCGTCACACCGAGGGTTGCCTTGGCGATGGTCTCGGCGAACTGACGGCGGGATTGTGGGTCGAGCTGCAGCAGGGAATTTTTCATGACCGTGAAATGCTGGTGGTTTGAATGGAGGATCACTGCACAAAGACGAACTCGCGCGAGTTGAAGAGCACCCAGGCGAGGTCGCCGGGAGTCAGGCCGCCGTTGATCTCCTCATAGACGGTCTTGAGCTCCGCCTCGGTGGGGCGGCGGGAGAAGAAGCTGAGATAGAGGGACTCGACCTGGGCTTGTGCAGTCTCGTGCTTTTCCGCCTCGGCAACGGCGAGGGCGCTTCGGCTGCTGAGCACTTGCTGGGCCTCGCCGTTCATGAGCATGAGCACCTGGGGCACGCTGCCTTCGGAGCTGTTGCTGTCCGCGATCTGGCGGTCGCTCTGGCCGAACATGCGCAGGAAGTGCCCCTCGCGCTCGGGCTGGCGCAGTTCGGAGGCGCGGGCGAGCGCGAGACCGAGCATCATGTCCGGCTGGGTGACCTCGCCCTCCTCGTTGATCTGGCTGGCGGTCTCCATCATGGAGCGGCGGTTGGGGCGGTTTTTTCCCGCTTTGCCCGGCTTGCCTCCACCCAGCGGGCCGTCGGCTTTGCGGCGCATGGACTGCATTTCTCCGAGTTTTTCCTTGATGATCTCGGGGCTGATTTCGGAGACGTTCAGGGCCATGACCTCCTTGTAGCTGTCCGCTCGGCGCAATTTGAAGGCGTCCACTCTTTCGCCGATGGCGAGCGTGACGCATGAGTCCCAGGCCTGCTCGGCGGTCAAGCGGCGCAGGACGGGGCCGGGGAAAAGGTAGGGCTCGCCCATCACCAGCTCCGCGGTATAGGCCTCGCGCTGATAGGTCTGGGTGTTGCAAAGCAGGCGCATGAAGGCGCGGAGGTCGAAGTTCAGGCGCACCATTTCCCTGCCGAGGTGGTGAAGCAGGGCGGGATTGCTTGAGGCGTTGGGATCGTCAAGTTCCGCGACGGGCTCGGCGACGCCGACACCAAAGACCATTTTCCAAAGCCGGTTGGCGATGGTCATGGCGAAGCGCGGGTTGTCCGGCGCGGTCATCCAGTCGGCGAAAATCTCGCGCAAGCGCGTGTCGTCGCCGGCTTTCTTGAGCGCGGCCTCGGCGGTCTGGTAGCATTTGAGGCGGCGGTCGTCCTTGCCCCATGCGATGAGGGCGGGTTTCACGGGGTCGCCGGGGCTGGCGTCCTTGTATTTGTAGTCGTCGGGCAGGACGAGGTCGTTTTGCTTCTGGTCGAAAATGGCCAGTGCGTTCGCGTCAAACAGCCGCTTGGCCTGCTGCAGTTCCTGCTGGGTCAGCTCATCGCGCAAGCCGCGCATGGAGGCGCGCGCCTGGCTGCGGGTGTAGGTCTCGGTGGCGCCAAAAAAGGCTGCCATTTCATAAAACTGCCTCTGCGTCCAGTCGGCGAAGGGGTGGTCATGGCACTGGGCGCAGGAGACATCCGCGCCGAGAAAGGTGGAGAGCGTGAGGCTGAGGTTGTCGAGCCTCATGCCGCGGTCGCGGAGGAGGTAACCGGCGGCGCCGTTGTCGAGTAGTTTGCCGTCGGCCACGAGCATGTCGCGCACGATCTGGTTCCAGGGGCGGTTGTCGGCGATCTGCTGTTTGAGCCACTCCTCGTAGTGGAAAAACTTGGCTTTCTGCGCGTCATCGGCGATGCGCAGCATGTCGGACAGATAGTTGTACATGCGCGAGGTAAAGCCCTCGCTGCTCACCAGCCGGTCAATGATCTTGGCGCGTTTCGAGGCGCTCCCATCGCCGAGGAAGGACAGCGTCTCCTCGCGCGTGGGGATGCGCCCGGCGAGGTCGAGATAGACGCGGCGTATGAACTGCTCGTCACTGGCCAGTTCGTTCGGCTTTTGCCCGGCCTTCTCCAGCCCCATGAGCACGCCTTTGTCTATCATGGCGGCTGCCTGGGCCACATTTGGGTCTTTGGGGATGCCGAGCCCCTCGGGTTTCAGGGTGGCGGCCAGCTTTTGATCATCTTCGGAGAGGTTGTTCAGCGGCAGCCGGTGGACATAGCCGTTGCGGGTTTGCAGAAAAATCTGCCCGTTTTCGATGCCGCGAAAAGTGGCCTCCACGGTGCGGCCCTGCTGGTCGCGCCAAGTGCGGAAGTTGGAGTTGCCATCCGGGGCTGTCGTCTCAGCGTCGGTGAGCGAGACGAGAAGGAGCAGGGGTAAACAGACGAAAGACAGCGTTTTCATGATTTGTTCAGAGGCCGACCTTGAAACGCGGACATGGCACAAGGGTTGCGCTAAAATTGCGACTCTGAGCAGGCGAAGCCTCGTGGTTGAAGCACCGAGGCTAAAAAATACCTTTGATTTTCTTTATATTTTCTGTAAAATTTGAATCATTTGATAGTTTGTCATATAATTTCAATAAAGCACTGCTGAAATCTTTCTTTTCCTCCCGGGCACTCCAGCCTCATGCTTGGCATTCATCATATGTCCGCCAGGCACCCTGCAATGAATCACGAAATCGAGAGCTTCGGTCACTTGATGATCGCTCGCACCACCGGCCAGCAGCCGGTGCGGCTCTCGCGCTCGCCGGATGAGGTGACATTTCTGGCTTTCGACGCCTCGATCAAGAGGCTGGTCGAATTGCATGTCCTGGGCAAAGGCCAGCCAGTGGACGCGGGCACCCGCCAGGCTGTGCTGCGCCGCGCGCGGGAGGTGGCATTGTTCCGCGGGCCTTCCTTCACCCGCATCCTTGATGTGGGGGAGGATCAGGGTCTGGCCTATTACACAAGCAATCTGAACGATGGCGAATTTGTCGGTGAATATGTGCGGCGCATCGGGCCGCCGCCGGCCGCGCTCGTGTTCGCGCTTGTGCATCAGTTGCTGGAGGATTTAATCCGGCTCAAGGACCAGCAGCAGGTGGTGCCATCGCTGCATCTGGATCGCGTGCTTGTGACCACGCAGGAGGACGCTTTTTTGCAGCTCCGGCTTTACGACTTGGGCCTCACCTCGCGCGAGACACCCCAGCAGGGCGCCGCCCGGCTCGTGGTCGAGGGCTGCCGTTTGATCTTCCAGCTACTCACCGGTCGCGAGCATCAGGGTGAAAATCCCGACCTTTTCCCCGCCATGACCGCCGTGCCCATGAACCTGCGCACCACCATGCGCAGCGCCCTCAACGACGGCGGCGCGCATGTCCCCGTGTCCCTGGAACGACTGAAGGACGACGTGCGCGAGGCTCACGCCGCCCTGGTCAGCAGCATCCAGGCGCGCACCTCGCGCAAGCAGCTCCTCGTCACTCCCGCGCTTCAGCCGAAGTCTCAAATTCAGAGCGTCCTGCTCGAAAACGTCCCTGTCGAGACCATCCTCGGCAGTCGTTTCCTCGTGGTGGAGGACGAAAATTTCCGCCGCCAGCCCTTCTCCATCCCCTGCGTCAACGCCAAGAACGAGCAGCCTGTCACTGTCCATCTGCTGCCGCCATCGCGCATCGTGGACAAGGCGCTGTACGAGGCCGTGCCGCTGCAAATGTGGCGCTTCGATCCCGGCAGGCACCCGAACATTTTGCGCAGCCTCAGCCTGTGGGAGAGCCCCGACTGGACCTTCCTCACCGAGGAGCGCGAACCCGGGTTCTCCCTCAGCCGACTGCTCGCCGAGCGAGTCTGCCTCAACCCCTCCGAGGTGCTGGTGCTCATGCGCCAAGTGAGGGAAGGCCAGGAGCAGGCCCTGGAATGTGGCGTCGAGAGGCTGGATCTCCACCCCTCCAGCATTTATCTGCGCGTCGGCAAAAACGGCCCCACCCAGGCTCGCGAGTGCGAGCGCCTGATGCAAAAGCGCGTGGACGTGTGGCCGCCCTTTCATGTCAAGCTGCGCGCACACCTCACCTTGCGCAATCTCTACGAGCCGCCGCTCGTGGACAAGCCGGAGCTGGGCGAGCACACTGAAACACACCTCGCCGACCGGGACTACCGCCACCGCGTCTTCATCGGACTGGCCAGTTACCTGCTCACCGGCGAGCGCCAGACTGGCGGCAGGCCCGTATTCCCCGAGACCATGCCCGAAGTCCTGGGCGGGTTCATTTGCGAGTGCCTGGAAAAATGCCGTCAGCATGGCGCGGCCCCTTCCCCCGCCGAGTTTCTCGCGCGTTTTGAAGAACTGATGAACGGCCCCGCTGCGCCCGACCTCCTCACCCGCATGAGAGGGGCCATGGTCAATGTCGAGGAAATGGAAAGCGCCGGCAGTGTCAGCGACTTCGATGACGACGACTACGCGGATTCCGATTCCGACACTCCTCACGGAACCGCGCCCGCACGGCTCAAACCCGTCGCCTTCACCCGCAAAAGCAGCCGCCGCCGCGGCAAGCCACCCTACCTGGCCTGGGCGGCCGGCATTGCCATCACCGCTGTGCTCGCCTGGCTGCTGCTGCCCTCCGCCCGGGAATCCTCGCCAACCTCGGCCAGCATGGAAGGCGCCGATCCTGACCAGGCTCTCCAGCACGCCGCCCACTCGCATCCAGAGGAGTCGCCGCCGCCTCCATCCAAGTCGGAGCCCGTCGCCGCCCGGCAGTCCGCCGAAGCCTCAGACCCGCCTGCCGAGCCGCCGGCACCTTCCGCTGAAACACCTCCGCCCGCGCCCAAGCCGGTGTTGACCGCCGCGCAGGAGGGACCGCAAAAAACCGAGGCCAAACTTGCCAGAATCGAGCCTGCGGAAGACTCCGCGCCTTCCGCGCCCGTCGTTGCCGCCCAGGCGGGCGCGCAGCCCAGCGTGGAAAAAGCAGAAGCATCCCCGCCGCAGGCCCCGGCCACCGCCGCCGCGCCACATCCAACCGCTGCTGATGGGAACAATCCGCCAGTTGGCGAAACTTCTGGCAAGGCCGGCCCGCGCGTCGCCAAGCCTGTGCCGAATCCCGTCATCATCCGCAAGGCCATCCTGCCCACGCCGGATGAGATCGCCAAATACAAGCAGAGCCTGAACCAGACTCCGCCTCCCGTGCCAGCCAAGTCTGACACCCCGCCTGAGGAAGACGTGGAGCGCATTGGCACCACGCCGACTCCGCCAAACCTCGCGCGGCCTTGATGTGGTCTGGATGCCGGACTGGCATGGGCTGCCGCCTCACTTATGCGGCACCAACAAAGCACACCATCCGCAAAGAGAAGTGTGATGGGCGATTCAGCGTGCTGTCTTGATGCCGGATGAATAGCGTTGTTCGACGGGCCAGGGTATTCATCTCATTCCAGCGCTCGCGCTACCGTCGCCAAGATGCGCACTGCACAAGCCGCGCAGCCTGACACACCCGGCCTGACCAAATACGCCCGCGATGCAGGGTCCGGCTCCGGCGGTGCGTATTGAGAGGCCCTGCCATGAAGCCCCCGCCTTTCCTGCCGCTCCTGTGCCTTTCCCTTGCCACCCTGCCTGTGTCAGGCGCCACTGAGGGTGAGACAGAGCACTTTTACTGGCGAATCCCCGGACCGGACGAGCCCTATGTGGACACACAACGGGGAGACCGTGCTTTCGCCTTCCAGGGAGCGCGCATCATGCTTTCCGAGGACAACGGGCGCACCTGGCCGCACGATGCGGAGTTTGCCGACGCGCAGAACATCACTTTCAGCGTGCTGTTAAAAAACGGGAACGTCCTCTTCGCCACGCGGGAGCGGCTGTTCCTAAGCACTGACAAGCTCAAGACGCACCGCGAGCTTATCGTCAAGCGGACCGACGGCAGCGACTACCTGCCGCACAAGCCGGTGAACCCCGCCGCGCCGGGCTGGTATTTCCATTCACTCGACGGCGAGCATTGCTTCGAAGTCGAAGGGCGTGAGATGCTCGTGTGGGGGAACTACTGCAACGTGCTCGGCGGTCCCGTGCCGGTGAACATTTATTACTCCACTGATGGCGGCGAGACGGTGAAGCTGGCCTATGGCTTCGGTCAAAACCCGCACTTCCAGCAAAAGGGCGCGCCGCCAGGCGCGCCTCTGCTGGGCGAGGCGGGGAACCCGCTCATCGCCCGCCATGTGCACGGCGTCACTTACAATCCCGCTGAGGGTGCTTTTTACGCCTGCACAGGGGACATTGACCGCGGCCACGGCAAGGAGTGCCACTGGCTGCGCGGCATTTATGACGCGGCGGCGGACAAGTGGGAATGGCGGGTCGTCATCAGCGTGGACTCGAATTCGCGCTTCAAATGCGGCGGCATCAATTTTGTCAACGGCCGCTGCTGGTGGATCGCCGATGCCAACGGCCCCGCCATCGCGAATCGTTGGGATCGCGGCATCTTTCACTGCGCTCCGGAAGACATCACGGACAAGGCCAGGCACACTCTCGCTTTTAATCCCGGCTTCGAGTCCGCGAACATGCTTTACCAGGATGGTGTCTTCCTCGCCACCCACTGCGCCCCGGCCTCCACTTATTTGAACGGAATCATCTGGTCCGGTGACGACGGCAAGACGTGGGCGCAGCATGATCTCAAAGAGCCCGGCCCGCGCTCCGGCTGCCGCATCAACAGGAAAAACGGCGAGGGCTGGTTCCGCATGGACCTCCGCAAAGGCTGGATCGAGCGCGCCGAGGTTCTCTTTCTCAAACCGAAAACCTGATATCCGCATGACAGCGGCCCTTCCAATCTGGATTGCCATCACTCTCGCCGCCGGCGCGAGCGGGGTGGCTGCCGACCACTGGGCCTTCCAGCCGCTAAAACCCGGCAAGGCCAGCAGCATCGACGCCTACCTTCCCGCCTCCGCACCACGCGCCGACGCCCGCACCCTCATCCGCCGCGCGCATTTTGATCTCACCGGCCTCCCACCGTCGGACATGTCAGACTCGTCCGACCTGTCCGACGAAGCTTACGCCACGCTCATCGACTTTCTCCTCTCAAGTCCCCACTACGGCGAACAACAAGCCCGCCACTGGCTGGACATCGCGCGCTACTCCGACACCAAAGGCTACGTCTATGCCCGCGAGGAAAAGAACTGGGTGCACGCCTCCGCTTATCGCGATTGGGTCGTGCAATCTCTGAACGCCGACATGCCCTACGACCGCTTTTTGCTCCTGCAAATCGCCGCGGATCAGGTCGTGCCGCCGAATTCGCCCGATCTCGCCGCGATGGGCTTTCTCACGCTCGGGCGGCGCTTCCTCGGCGTCACGCATGACATCATCGACGACCGCATCGATGTCGTCATGCGCGGCACGCAGGCGCTCACCGTCGCCTGTGCACGCTGCCACGATCACAAGTTCGATCCCATCCCCACGCGCGACTACTACGCGCTCTACGGCGTCTTCCAAAGCTGCGCCGAGGCGCTGGTGCCGTGCGCGATCGGCACCAATGCCGAGCTCGCCGCGCTGGAGAAAAAGAATCGCGAACTCATGACGAAACGCCGCGAGGAGCAGATGAAACGCACGCGGGATCGCGTCACCGACTACCTTCAGGCCACGCGCGAGCTCGACAAGTATCCCGAGGAAGTCTTCGGGCAGATCCTCGACGCGAACGACCTCAATCCTTTCATCGTTCATCGCTTCGTCGCCTGGCTCGAAAAGCATCCCGGCGTCGAATTGACCGAAGAACGCCTCAAACAGCCCGATTCGCCCGCCTTTGTACCCGACGAGCACATCGCGAACATCGAAATGTATTTTCCCACCGGCGTCACCACCGAGCTTTGGAAGGCGCAGGGCGATGTGGACCGCCATCTCATCAAAACCAGCACCGCACCGGCTTACGCCACCATTCTCAAAGATCGCGCCCTGCCCAGCACGCCGCGCGTTTTCACTCGCGGCAATCCGCTCACCAAAGGCGATGCTGTCCCACGCCAGTTCCTGAGCATCTTCGGCAACCAAACGCCTTTCACGAAAGGTAGCGGACGCCTCGAACTCGCGCAGGCCATCATCGACCCGCGCAATCCGCTCACTGCCCGCGTCATGGTGAACCGCATCTGGCAGCACCACTTCGGCCGCGGCCTCGTCAGCACTCCAAGCGACTTCGGCAAGCAAGGCAGCCCGCCAAGTCATCCCGAGCTCCTCGACTGGCTCGCCACCGAGTTCATCCGCAGCGGCTGGAGCATCAAGCACATGCACCGGCTCATCATGCTGTCGGAAGCCTACAAGCAGAGGAGTGATGGAGTGATGGAGAATTGGAGTGATGGCCAGCAATCCATTACTCCATTACTCCATCACTCCAACGTCCCGCACCGCTTGAGCTTCGAAGAAGCCCGCGATGCCTGGCTCGCCGCCGCAGGTCGGCTCAATCTGCGCGTCGGTGGCCGTCCCGAGCCTCTTTTTGCCGCCAGCAACACGCGCCGCACGCTCTACGCCTTCGTCGATCGCGAAAACTTGCCCGCCGTGATGCGCACCTTCGATTTCGCGAATCCCGATCTCTCGATTCCGCAACGCACCGAGACCACCGTGCCGCAGCAGGCCCTTTTCGGCCTCAATCACCCCTTTCTCGTTCAGCAGGCCAAAGCGCTCGTGAAACGCGTTTCGACCGAAAAGTCGCCCGAAGGCCGAATTGGCCTGCTGTATCGCTATTTGTTCCAACGCAGCCCCAAAGCCGACGAACTGGCCTCCGCGCTGTCGTTTGTCGCTGTCGATGAAAAGCCCGTCCTCGCCGAAAATGATCACGCGAAGGCCTGGCAGCATGGTTTTGGCGAGTGGGATGAAAAAACCGGCCGCGTGAAGACCTTCACGCCGCTTCCGCACTTCACCGGCCACGCCTGGCAAGGCGACGAAGACTGGCCGAATGCCAAACTCGGCTGGGCACAACTCACCCCCGAAGGCGGCCATCCCGGCAATAACCGTCAGCACGCCGTCGTGCGTCGCTGGATCGCGCCTGCCGATGGCCGCTACGATCTCCGCTCCACCTTGATCCACGAACCGAAGGTTGGCGACGGCATCCGCGCCTTTGTCAGCCACTCCCGCCTCGGCAAATTGCTCGGCACCAAGCTCCACGGCTCCAAAGCCGACCTCAGCCTCACCTCCATCGCCTTCCAGAAAGGCGACACCCTCGATTTCATCGTCGATATCGACATCGGCCTGAACAGCGACCAATTCCTCTGGTCCCCGCAACTCAGCGGCACTCAAACCATCGCCGGTTCCGGCGGTGACACGCCATCCGAAGTCTGGGACGCCAAAAAAGACTTCACCGCCTCACCGAAAACAACGCTCACCTCCTGGGAGCAGCTCGCGCAGGTGCTCATGCTCTCGAACGAGTTCATGTTTGTTGATTAACGGGCCCGATTGCCTCAAACTGACCGCATGAGCACACTCGCTGAAATTGAAAAAGCCGCTGCTGCACTGCCTCCGGAGCAAAAACAGGAACTGATCCTGTTTGTGGCCGCCCGGCTGCGTGCGGAGGGTGGTGAACTGCCGCCACCGCGGCAGTTCAGCAAAGAGCGGATGGCGGCTTGGTTCGCCGAAGACGAGGCTGACATGCAGCACTTCCGCCAAAGTGCATGACAGCTTTGTGCGCTACTGAGACTCGTGTTGGTTGAAGTGCTGGCAAAGACGAAGGTGTAAACTATCTCACCTTGTTCTGAAGCTGTCGATGATACCATGAGCTAGAGGTGAAATGAAGGAAGCTTCTTCCTCTGAAATCATGAAATGGATTTTATGCATTCCCAGAATTTGTCGAAGGATCGTATCTGAAACGCTGGGAGTTCGAGCCTGCTCAACATGGGTATATAACTCGTATCGGTAAGTTTTACCTTCGTGATATGCTGTTGCCGAAAAGCAGTCGAACTCAACACCGTGACGATTCTTCATCTTCTGCCAGGCCACGGTCGTAGTGCTGCACAGCTTCTTGGCATCCTCGATGATCGCCTCACGGATGTCGTTTGGTGACAAATTTTTCGGCGGAGGCGGGACAAGGTCCATCATTCCAATAAATCGCCCTTCAAATAGGAATTCGGCGTGGCTTGCTCCGCCGTGAGGGTTATGAACGACATTGATTCGTGGATCGTGTTCAAAGCTCTCACCCAGGGGGCCTCTGAATATCTCCTGAGGAGTTGCGGGTGGCTTTGTGAGAAGACAAACCCACCCGATAGCGGCAAGTCCAAAAGCCAACGACAGCCAAATCGATATGTTGGTGGCTCGGTGCAAGTTCATTCCTGTTTTTCTGGGATTGAGTTGCCATACTGTCGAGTGGACGCTTGGCGGGCAAGTCTTGAAGCGTTGCCGTCGTATTCCCACCATGCCCCACCCACTCACCCGCCGAGACTTCCTCGCCCGCTCGGGCATGGGCTTGGCGGCGCTGGGTTTGGGCGATACGCTGCTCGCCTCGAAGCCGCACCACGCGCCCAAGGCGAAGCGCGTGATTCATTTCTTCCTCAATGGCGGGCCATCGCATGTGGATACGTTTGATCCGAAGCCGGCGCTGGCACGTTACGCGGGCAAACCGGTGCCGAGTCATCGCATCACGGAGCGGAAGACGGGCGCGGCGTTTCCTTCGCCGTTCAAATTCAAGCGGCGCGGACAGAGCGGCATCGAGGTGAGCGAGTTGTTCGCGAAAACGGCGGCGCACATCGATGACATCGCGGTGATCCGCTCGATGCAGGCGCAGGTGCCGAACCATGAGCCGTCGCTGATGCTCATGAATTGCGGCGACTCGATCCAACCGCGGCCGAGCCTCGGCGCGTGGCTGACGTATGGCCTCGGCAGCGAGAACTCGAACCTGCCTGGCTTCATCGCGCTGTGTCCCGGCGGCATGCCGATCAAGGGTGCGGAGAACTGGCAGGCGGCGTTTTTGCCCGGCGCGTTTCAGGGCACCTATGTCGATTCAAAGCACGAGGCGGTGGACCGTTTGATCGAAAACATCCGCAGCCCGCACGCGGACACGAGCGTGCAGCTCCGCCAGCTCGAGCTGTTGCGCCGCATCAATGCCGCGCACAAGGCGGAGCGCAGCGATCCGCGGCTGGAGGCACGCATTCAGAGCTTCGAACTCGCCTTCCGCATGCAGATGGAGGCGGCGGACGCGTTCGATGTGTCGAAGGAGCCGGAACACATCCGCAAAATGTATGGCGAAGGCGTTCACGCGCGGCAGACGCTCATCGCGCGGCGCCTGCTGGAGCGCGGCGTGCGCATGGTGCAGCTCTGGCATGGCGCGGGGCAGCCCTGGGACAATCACGACAACATCGAAACAAATCACCGCAAGCTCGCCAACGACATCGACCAGCCCATCGCGGCACTGCTGAGCGATCTGAAGCAGCGCGGCATGCTGGAGGACACGCTCGTGCTATGGGGTGGTGAATTCGGCCGCACCCCGACCGTGGAACTCGCCGGAGGCAAATCGAAGCTCGGTCGCGATCACAATCACTACGGCTTCAGCGTGTGGATGGCCGGCGGCGGCATCAAAGGCGGCACGGTGCACGGTAGCACGGATGAGTTTGGCTTCGCCGCGCAGGAAAACCCGACCAGCATCCACGATCTTCACGCCACGATCCTCCACCTCCTCGGCATCAACCACGAGGAGCTGACCTACCGCTACGCCGGGCGTGACTTCCGCCTGACGGATGTCTATGGGGATGTGATCCGGCCGATCCTGGCCTGACGCGGGATATTTTCACTGCCCGATGAAGAACATGTAACGCCACAAATCGCCGTAGGCATGGCGGACTTCGCAATGAGCGGCGGTGAAGCGGTGGCGCAGCGACTCCAGGATATGCCCCTCCATGCGCACATGGTTCACGCCCATCCAGCGGCGGAACCACGCCTGGCGCGACTCGTGGAAATCCACCACGGCCACCATGCCACGCGCGCTCAGGTCTTCGCGGCAGATGTCCAGCACCTTCTCATAGCCGGGGTTGATCATCGAAAGCGAGTAGCTGAAGACGATGAGGTCGAACTTTCGCCCGATGGCCACCGGCGCGTCATAGGCCCGCTGCATCAAGGACACGCGCGGCGCGTGGCGGCGGATTTTGGGGCGTGCCTGGTCCAGCATGTCTTTTGAGAGATCCAGTCCGAGGATTTGCGCCTTCGGGAAGATCTCCGCCAGTTCGACGAGATTTTTTCCTGTGCCGCAGCCCACCTCGAGGATGCGCTCCGGCATCACCACATGGCGCGCCGCGTGCCGCAGGATGCGGCCCCGGCCGAACAAAAAGGCCCACCGGGTGAGGTCGTAGATGCGCGCGTGCCAGCGGTAGTAGCCGGCGAGTGAGGCGTCGTTGCTCATGGCGTCACATCCGCCAGCAGGGTGCGTCCATAGGTGCCCGCGCGGTCGAGCAGGTGCAGGCGGTCGGCGGTGGCCTCGTCCAGGCGCAGACGCTCGCGGGCGAAGGGCGGGATGAAGTCAATGACCGGGCTCGCCGAGCGCATGAGGATGCGCGTTCCAGGGCGGCTGTTTTCCAGGATGAGACGCCACTCCTCCTCCAGCGCCTGCGGCCTGTGCGCGGCCAGCCAGTCCTGATGGTCGAGCAGCACGAAATGTGTGTATGCCCCGGGATGCTCGCGCAGGAAGTTCGCCACCGTCGTGCTATGCGTGACGACGCGCTCCGCGCGCTCCCGCAGTGACGGCAGGTGTTCTTCACGCAGGTAGCGCGGGCAGCATTCACGCGTGTAACTTCCGGTGAGATAGACACGCCAGAAGTAGTTATCGAGAAAAAGCGTCTCCGTCAGCACATGCTCCAGCTTTTGCCGGATGTAGCCCAGGATGCCGCCGGGGAAGTTTGCTTCGATCAGCCGCACTTGAGCGCGCGGGACTCCGAGCATGGTCATGGACACGGGCTGGCGCAGAAGCCAGGAGACGAGTCCGCTCCAGAGATCCGGTTTCACCTCATCATAAAGCCGGCGCTGCTCCTCCAGCGTGCCTGTCTCAAGCAAAGCGTGGATGTAGCCGCGCACTTTCCTGCTGCCGCGTGTGAAGCTTTGCAGTGTGATCCACGCCATCTGGCCCGCCGTGCCCCGGTAGTAGAAGGAGGGGTTCAGCGGCGTGCTTTGAAAATAGTAGTGCTTTGCGCGCCAGTAGCGCGCCGCGTAGGGCGGCAGGTCCAGGTCCGCCAAAATTTCGCGGAAGCGCGGATGCGCCCCGCGGCCAAAGAGGGCGAAGAAATCTTCGAAGTCCCCGCGCTGGATCATCGCCAGTTTGAGCTGCAGCAGCGCGTTCTGGCGCGGGTTCATGTCCACGGCATGTATCCTCGCAGGCGCAGCCAGCAGATAGTCCAGCGCGTTGCAGCCGGCGCTCGTGATCATCACCAGCCGGCTGTCCGCGCGCAGGTCCAGCATTTCCAGATCGGGCCGCGGGTCCTCCCAGCAGGTGTTATAGACGAGGTTGCCGCCATGCACGCGGTTGAAGATCACATCCTGGGCAAGATGGCGGAGCGGCGTGCGGGACTTGAGCGTGACGGGCATGACCCGCCACAAAAGCCCGTCCGCGCAGTCAGGCAGGCGGCTTCGTGTGAAAAAATCGCCATCTCACGGCCCGGTTGACACATGGGGTTTCAGCAGCTCGCGCCACCGCCATGTCATGTCTTCCCGCATCGCCGGATGGCCGCTCTCCAGCGTGGCTGCGCGCTCACTCGCCGAGCAGTTCCTTGATCTTCGGCTCGATGGCCCCGGCCCACATCTCGTAGCCTTTTTCAGAGAGATGCAGCAGGTCGGGCATGATCTCCCGGGTCAGAGTGCCGTCGGGTTGGAGGAAGGTCTTGCCGATGTCCATGAAATGAATGGTTTTGCCGTTGGCGAGTTTGGAGATCAGCGCGTTGGTGGCCTCATTTTGTTTGCGCATCGGGTCCTCGGGACTCTCTCCGCGCGGGAAGATGCCGAGCAGGAGGATGTCGGCAAAGGGGGCCTTTTTCCGCAGCTTGCGCAGGATGAGTTCGACTCCGTCGGCGGTCTGTTCGGCGCTGCATGTGTAGATTTGATTGTTGATCTCCGGCATCGGACGATTCTGATGGCCGGTGTTGTTGGTGCCGATCATGAGCACGATGAGCTTGGGTTTGAGTCCGTCGAAGTTGCCGTTCTCAAGGCGCCAGAGCACATGCTCGGTGCGGTCGCCGCCGATGCCGAAGTTGGCGGCTTTGCGCGAGGCGTAATATTTCTCCCAGGCGGCCTTGCCCTTGCCCTCCCAGCCCTGGGTGATGCTGTCGCCGAGAAAAACGAGCGTCGCCTCGCCCTGTTTGGAGACCGCGTTGAAGCTCTCGTGGCGCTTCATCTTCGCCTCGTTCGGCTCGGCCGCCGGCGTGGTGGCCACATGGACTGGGATGACACGCTCGCGCGCGCAGGATGCCAGGAGGAATGAGAGAGCGAGGAGGGAAAGGGTCGGGAGCTTCATGGGAGGCACGGATAAAAATCGGGGCGGGAAGAAAAGGAAGCCTTTTTTTCGAAAAGCCCCGCCCAAGTCCGGCCCACCACTGCGCAAGATCGGCGGCGCGCGGTCGGCGGAAGGGCGCGTTGTTTGGCGCATGACCAATCTCACCCGCCTTTATTGCGATGTCGCCCAGCCCATGGACCACCTGCGTTATGGCCGCGGCCGCAGCGCGCCCGCCACTGCCGCCGGGCGCCGGCCCATCGTGGTCTGGAACATCACCCGCCGCTGCAACCTCAAGTGCCTGCACTGCTACCAGGACTCCGACTCCCGCCACTACCCCGGCGAACTGGACTGGCAGCAATGCCAGAGTGTGGTGGATGACCTGGCGCAGTTCAAAGTGCCCGCGCTGCTGCTCTCCGGCGGCGAGCCCATGATCCACCCGCGCTTTTTCGAGCTGGCCGAATACGCCGCCGGCAAAGGCCTGCGGCTGACGCTTTCCACCAATGGCACGCTCATTGACGCGGAGAATGCGCGCCGGCTCAAGGACATCGGCTTCTCCTATGCGGGCATCTCCCTGGATGGCATGGGCGCCACGCACGACCACTTCCGCGGGCGCAGTGGCGCGTTTGAAAAAGCCGTGGCCGCCTTCCGCCATTGCAAGGCCGTCGGGCAAAAAGTCGGGCTGCGCCTCACCCTCTCCAGCCACAACATTGACGACCTGGACAACATCCTCGACTTCATCGAGCGCGAAGACATTGAGCGCGTCTGCTTTTACCACCTCGTCTATAGCGGACGGGGAGCGGAACTCGTGGAGGTCCCGCATGAAAAGACCCGCGCGGCCATTGACAAAATCCTCGACCGCACCGCCCGCTGGGTGGCCGAGGGGAGTCCGCGCGAGGTGCTCACCGTGGATCAACCGGTGGACGGCCCCTACCTCTACATGCGCCTGCTGCGTGAGAACCCGGAGAGGGCGGAACGCGCCTGGGAGCTGCTGAACTGGAACGGCGGCGGCGCCAACAGCTCCGGCACCGGCATCAGCAACATTGACACCCAGGGCAATGTCCACCCCGACCAGTTCTGGCACAGCCTCACCCTCGGCAACGTCAAAGACCGCCCCTTCAGCGAGATCTGGACGAACCGCGACCACCCGGAGCTGACCGCCCTGCGCAACCGCAAGGAGCACCTCACCGGCCGCTGCGCCTCCTGCCGCTGGCTGAACCTCTGCGGCGGCGGCTTCCGCGTGCGCGCCCTCCAGATGACGGGCGACTTTTGGGCGCCTGATCCTTCCTGTTATTTGCGCGATGAGGAGACCGCCCTGGAGGCGGTGTGACAGCCTCCACGCGCAGCGCACCGATGGCGCATTCCGCCAGCCTGTCTTGCGGGCGGGGAGTTAGTGGGGCGCCTCGCCATATTGGGCGAGCAACCCCCAAAGATATTCCACATCCTCGGTGGAAATGCCGGGCGAGTAACGAACCACCTCCTCCTCAAAGACGCGCCGGGCTTTTTTCTTGAGCGTGTGGTTGAAGTAGGCCCTGAGCCGGATCGTCGTGGTGCCAAAGCTGGCCGCCATTTCCTCCTGGGTGGGGAAAGGCTGTTTCGGCCATTTTTCAAGGAGCACCAATGGCAGCAGGGCCTGGGTGAGCGCGGCCTTGCCCCCCGCATCCCCCTTTGATTGGATGAGCGTCCGCTTCAGACCGCGCCAGAGATTGCGCGCCAGTTGCAGGTCAAACTCCTGGTCGGGATTGAGGTGGGCGGTCTGCTCGGCCTGCCATTCCCGCTCGGCTTGTTCGGGATCATAGGTTTCAAATATGACGCCACCTCCGCGCTTCTCTCTGCTCAGGGCCTTGATGGCACTGCGCGCCTGGTTTTGCGCGCAAGTCGTCAGCCAGCTTCGGAATTTGCCCTCCGCCGGATCGAATGACTTCAACAAGCCCATCCGCACGAACCGGGCGAAGAAGATCTGTGTCTGATCCCAGGAGCCGCCGCGCCACGAAAGCATCTCCAGACTGGACCGTATTCCCAGGCCCGCTAGTCTAAGCTTTCCTGAAAATGAAAATACTGCATCTTCTTCCCGCCGCTCTTGCCCTTGTCCAGCCGCTTGCCGCACAGGTCGAGTTCAAGCCCGGCGACCGCATCGCCATCCTCGGCAACGCCATGCCGGATCGCGCCCAGCACTTCGGCTGGCTGGAGACGATGCTCACCCAGGCGAATGCGGACAAGGACCTCGTCTTCCGCAACCTCGCCTTCGCCGGCGACGAGGTCCACACCTGGCATCGCATTGACGGCTTTGGCACGCGTGACGAGTGGCTCACCAAAGTGGGCGCGGACGTCATCTTCGCCTTCTATGGCTTCAACGAGTCCTTCAAGGGCTACGAGGGCATCGAGAGCTTCAAGGCGAACCTCGGCAAGTTCCTCGACGAAACGAAGGCCAAAAACTACAGCGGCAAAGGCGCCCCGCGCATCGTGCTGTTCTCCCCTTTCGCTTTGCAAAAGACTGCGAATCCCAGCCTGCCGTCGTTGGAGGAAAGGAACACGAATCTGCAAAATTACACCGCCGCCATGAGCGAGGTGGCCGCCGCCAAAGGCGCGGTCTTTGTGGACCTCTACGCCCCCACCGCGCCGGGCCTGCCTGCAGAGGCCACCCTCGACGGCCTTTACACCACCAGCACGGGTGACAAAGCCATCGCCGATGCCGCCTTCCGCGCGCTCACCGGCCAGAGCGCGCCGGCAGTGAACGAAAAGCTGCGCGCCGCCATCCTCGACAAGAACTGGGAGTGGCACCAGCGCTACCGCACGGTGGATGGCTACAACGTCTATGGCGGCCGCTCCGGCCTGGCCTACACCGCCGGCGTCGGCGGCTTCAAGCAGAACGAGAAGACCCCCGAGCCGCCCTACATCTCGAACAACCAGACCATGATGCAGGAGATGGCGCAGCGCGATGTGAAGACCGCCAACCGCGACCTGCGCGTGCATGCCATCGCCAAAGGCGGCGACCTCGTTGTGAAGGACGACAACCTCCCGCCTGTCGGCAAAGTGCCCACCAACATGCCCGACCCGAAAGAGGGCAAGGAGTTCAACAAGGTGCCCATGACCGGCATGAAGTTCACGCCGGAAGGCCTCGTCGCCTTTCCCGATGCCAAGGAGGCAATGAAGGACATCCAGACTGAGCCGGGTCTGAAGCTCACGCTTTTCGCCGATGAGAAAAAATTCCCCGAGCTGGTGAACCCGGTGCAGATGGCCTGGGACACCCGGGGCCGCCTCTGGGTCGCCGCCTGGCGCAACTACCCCGAGCGCAGCCCCACCAGCACGAAGGGCGACAGCCTGCTCATCTTTGAGGACACCGATGGCGATGGCGGCGCGGACAAGATGACGGAGTTCGTGGATGACCTGAACTGCCCCACCGGCTTCAATTTTTACAAGGACGGCGTCATCGTCATGCAGTCTCCGAACCTCGTGTTCATCGAGGACACCGACGGTGACGGCAAGGGCGACAAGCGCACCATCATGCTGATGGGCCTGTGCGCCGCGGATTCGCATCACGAGACCAACGCGCTCAGCTACGACTGCGGTGGCGCGCTTTACCCGAGCGACGGCGTCTTCCACCGCACCCAGGTCGAGTCCCTCTACGGCGTCGTGCGCAACACCAACGGCTGCATCTACCGCTTCGACCTCAACCGCCGCGAACTGGAGCGCTTCACCACCGACGCCACGGTCAATCCCCACGGGAAAATTTGGGACCGCTGGGGCAACGCCTACTTCACCGATGCCACCGGCAACGTGAACACCTTCGCCGAGGCATCCTCCTGCTATCTGCCGCGCGAAGGCGGCGGCAGCGCCAAATTGAAGCCGTTTTGGAACCGCCCCGCGCGACCCAGCCCCGGCAATCATGTCATCTCCAGCCGCCACTTTCCCGAGGACTGGCAGAACAACTTCCTCAACACGAATGTCATCAGCTTCCAGGGCATCTGGCGCGTGCCCCTCACCCAGGACGGCGCGGGCATGAAGGGCGAGACCGAGTTCGAACTCGTCAAAGCCGACCCCGCTGTGTATCCCACCTTCCGCCCCAGCGCCATCAGCGTCGGCCCGGACGGCGCGCTGTATTTTTGCGACTGGTCCAACGCCATCATCGGCCACATGCAGCACCATCTGCGCGACCCCAACCGCGACAAGCTGCACGGCCGCATCTACAAGCTGACCTATGAGGGGCGGCCGCTGCTGGAGCCGAAAAAGATCCACGGCGAAAGCATCGAAAACCTCCTGGAACTGCTCAAGGAATGGGAGGACAACGTCCGCCAGCGCGCCAAGATCGAACTCGCCAAACACGACCGCGCGCAGGTGGCCGCCGCCGCCAAGGCCTGGGCCGCCCAACTCGACAAAAACGACCCCGAATACGAGCACCATCGTCTCGAAGCCCTGTGGACGCATCAGTGGGTGGACGTCGTGGATACCGACCTCCTCAAGCAAGTCCTCGCCTCCCCCGAACCCCGCGCACGCGCCGCCGCCACCCGCGTGCTTTGCTACTGGCGCGACCGCGTGCCCGGCGCGCTCGACCTGCTCAAGACTGCCGTCAACGATCCGGACATGCGCGTGCGCATGCATGGCGTGCGCGCATTGAGCTTCTACCGGCCCACCCCCGACGCTGAAAAGGCCCTCGAAATCGCTTATGATGTGCTCAAGCACCCCGCCGATGACTATATCAACCATGTCTTCGGCGAGTGCCAGAAGGGACTGCAATCCGTGCTCAAGACCAAGGTGCTGCCCGGTGATCCCGCCGCGTTTGCCGAATTCATCAGCAAGACCAGCGACAATGATTTGAAGGGCCTCCCCGACCTGGAGCCGGTGCTCATCGAAAAACTCACCCGCCCGAAACTGCCCGCCGACGTGCGCGCCAAGGCCCTGGAGGAACTGGCCAAAATCACCGGCAACGATTCGCCCGTCGTGCTCGTGGACATGCTCAAGCGCGTCGAGGCCGCTGCTGGCAAGCTCAACGCCACCGCCGACGATCTCGGCAAACTCCTGCTGGCGCAGTCTCCCGGCATGATCGCCCGCCACGGTCTCATCATCAAAACACTCGCCCAGGAGGCAAAACAAGCCCCGGTGAAGCGCGTCTGCTACGCCGCATACATCGTCGGCGATAAAACACCCGACAACCTTTGGACCGCCGTCAACGATGGCGAGCGCAATTATCTCGTCGAGTCAATCGCCCTCATTCCTGGCAGCGAGGCAGCCCTGCGCGCCAGGTTCCAGCCGCACCTGACGGCGCTGCTTGCCGGCGGAAAAACCAACGGCGGACGCTTGCGCGCCGTGCTCGCCGCCCTGCCGTTGACCGGGCCGGAGAATGCGGCTGCGAATTTCCAGCTTGTCGCGCGGCATCTCATCGAAGGCAAAGAGCGCAGCGCCGCAGCGCGTGCTCTATTAAAATTTCCCCGCGCCAACTGGGACGCCGCCCTGGCCCGGCCCGTGGTGGACGCTGTGCTCGCCCACGCCAAAACCGTGCCCGCTGGCGACCGCACCCGGCTCGATTATGTGGAAGTCATCGCCGCCGCCAAGGAAATGGCCGCCCTGCTTCCCGAAGCCGACGCCAAAACCGCTCTCGACGCCCTGCGCGGCGTCAGCGTGGATGTCTTCATCGTGCGCACCGTGCATGAGCAGCTCCGCTTCGACACCACGCGGCTTGAAGTCAAAGCGGGCAAGCCCTTCGAGATTGTCTTCGAAAACGACGACGTCATGCCGCACAATCTGGTTATTGTCCCGCCTGGCAAACACATGGAGATCGGCACCGCCGCCATGACCATGACCCCCGACAAGCTGGACAAGCAAGGCCGCGCCTACCTGCCCGCCGCCTTTGAAAAGGAAGTCATCGCCGCCACCAAGCTGCTGGAGCCAGGCCAGAAAGAGACCCTCAAAGTCCGCGCTCCCGCCCAGCCTGGCGAATACGAATACGTCTGCACCTTTCCCGGCCACGCCCTCATCATGTGGGGCGTGCTGAGTGTGCAATAAGCTCGATTTTTTTTCCAGCCCCACGCTTAGCCGTCCCCACGCAGTGTAGAGGGTCGTCGCGTGAGACGCGCAGCCTTTGACAGGCCGGGCATCCGCCGCCACACTCCGCGCCCTTTTGCCCGTCCATGTTTGAGCTTCTGGCCACTGACACCACCTCCGCCGCCAGGCGGGGGCGGCTGCGCACGCCTCATGGCGTGGTGGAAACCCCCATCTTCATGCCCGTGGGCACGCAGGGCACGGTGAAGGCCGTTCATCCCGATGAACTGCGCTCCCTGGACGCGCACATCATTCTCGGCAACACCTACCACCTCTGGGTGCGGCCCGGCATGGAAATCATCCGCGAGGCGGGCGGCCTGCACGCCTTCATGAACTGGGACCGGCCCATCCTCACCGACAGCGGCGGCTACCAGGTCTTCTCTTTGGCGAAGCTGCGCAAGATCAAGGAGGAGGGCTGCCATTTTAACAACCATGTGGACGGCACGCCCATGTTCCTCAGCCCCGAGATCGCCATGGAAATCCAGGCCACCCTCGGCAGCGACGTGGCCATGCTCTTCGACGAATGCACGCCCTGGCCCTGCGGCCATGAGGACGCGCGCAAGAGCCTGGAGCTGACCCTGCGCTGGGCGCGGCGCTGCCGGGAGTGGATAGATCAAAACCAGCCCCAGACCGGCGGCGGGGCGCAGCTTCACTTCGGCATCGTCCAGGGCAGCACCTATGAGGACCTGCGCCAGCGCGCCGCGCGCGAGCTGGTGGCCATGGACTTCAGCGGCTACGCCATCGGCGGCCTGAGCGTGGGCGAGCCGGAGGCGGACATGATGCGCATCGCCGACTGGACGTGCCCGCTGCTGCCGGAGGGCAAGGCGCGCTACGCCATGGGCCTGGGCACGCCGCCGCAGATGGTGGAGCTCATCGCGCGCGGCATAGACATGTTTGACTGCGTGCTGCCCACCCGGCTGGCGCGCAACGGCACCGCCTTCACGCACGAGGGCACCGTCAACCTGCGCAACAACAAGTTCGCCAGGGATTTCCGCCCCATCTCGGACGACACGCACCCGCTCTGCCAGGGCTTTTCCCGCGCCTACATCCGGCATCTGATCAACACTCAGGAGGTGCTGGGTTTGCGGTTGATTTCCCTGCACAATCTGCATTTCTACCTGTCCCTCGCGTCCCGGGCGCGTCAGGCCATCGAGCAAGGTGGCTTCGCCGAATTCCGCGCCGAGGTTCACGCCCGTTACCAGCTCCGTCCCGAATCCCCCGAATGATGACATCCTCCCTCTTTATCACCCTTCTCGCCCAGGCGCCCGCTGGCGGCGCGCCTCAAGGCGGCCTGCTTGGCAATCCGCTGGTCTTCATGGTGCTCATGTTTGTCATGATGTACTTCCTGCTCATCCGCCCCCAGCGCCAGCGCCAGAAGGAGCATGAGAAGCTCGTCTCGAATGTCAAAGTCGGCGACCATGTGGCCATGAACGGTGGCGAGCACGGCATCATCACCAGCGTCAAGGACAAGACCGTCATGCTCAAAGTGGCCGACAACGTGAAGATCGAATACGACCGCTCCGCCATTGCCACTGTGACCAAGAAGTCTGATGTCGTCGAGGCCTGAGCGCGTGAAATTCGAAGTTCGGAACTCGAAAACGTCCGTCGTCTGCCGCGTTGAACCGCCCCCTCATTCCACCTCTGCCCCCAACTAACCCCAACCCCCTTCGAGCTTCGATTTTCGGACTTCGGATTTCCTCCTCCTCATGTCACCCATTCTGACCTTCTTCATCGGCGCGGCCATCTTGATGCTGCTGCTCTTTTACAATGGCACCACCGTTCACAATCGCCGCCGGATGCTGGGCACTGTGCTCATCGTGGTAACCAGCCTCTTTGCCGTACTCTCCATCAGAAACATGGGCATCAAGCGCGGCATTGACCTCCTGGGCGGCAGCGAGTTCGTCGTACAGCTCAAGCCGGGTGTGGATGACGAGGGCCAGCCCAAGCCCGTCTCCAGCGAGTCCGTGCAGCAGGCCATCGGCATCCTGGAAAAGCGCCTCAACCCCGACGGCCAGAAGGACTTGCTGCTCGCCCCGCAGGGGGAGGACCGCATCCTGGTGCAGATGCCGGGTGTGAAGGCGGAGGAGTTTGACGAAGTGCGCCAGAAGATCCAGCAGGTGGCGAAGCTGGAGTTCCGCATCGTGCATCAGGACAGCCGGTCAAAAATCGCCGAGATCGCCGCGAACGGCGGAGTCAAAGAACCCGGCTGGGACGAGCTGAAATACAAGGCGGAAAAAGACGATCAGGGCAACGAGCTGCCCTCCCGCGGCAGTGAGCTGGTGCGCAACCGCCCGGACATGGAGGGCAAGTATGTCAGCAGCGCCTTTGCCACATTTGATGCCGAAGGCTGGAGGGTGTATCTGAACCTCGACAGCACCGGCGCGAAACTCTTCGACGAAGTCGCCGCCGCCAACAAGGGCCGCCAGATGGCCATCATTGTGGACGGCGAGATCATCTCCGCTCCCGTGCTGCAGACTGACCACTTCGGCGGCACTGCCGTCATCAGCGGCAACTTCAAGGAGCAGGAGGCGCGCGTGCTCGCCAGCCTGCTGGAAAACCCGCTGGAGAACCCCATGGACATCCTCTCCGAGAGCGCCGTCTCCGCCACCTACGGCGAGGCTTCCATCCGCCAGGGCATCAAGGCAGGTCTCGCAGGCTTGGCGCTCGTGCTCGTGTTCATGGTTTTTTATTACCGAACGGCAGGACTCATCGCCATTGCCGGTCTGGCGGTGAATCTTCTGTTGCTGTTCGGTGCCATGGCGCTTTTCCAGTTCACACTGACCATGCCCGGCATCGCCGGCATCGCACTGACCATCGGCATGGCGGTGGATGCGAACGTGCTCATTTACGAGCGGCTGCGGGAGGAAATGGCTGCCGGCAAATCCCTGGCCGGGGCGCTGGAGTCCGCGTTTGAGAAGGCCTTCTCCGCCATTTTTGACTCGAACATTACCACCCTCATTACGGCGGCCATCCTCTTTGCCCTGGCGAGCGGCTTGGTGAAGGGCTTCGCGGTCACGCTTACCATCGGTCTGCTGACCTCCATGTTCGGCGCGCTCATCGTCACCCGCGTGCTTTTCAACTGGTTCATTGACAAGGGCATCCTGACGAATCTGAAGACCGCCACGATCATCCCGCACAAGGTCTTCCCCATCCTCAACCACGCGCCGAAGTTCATCGTCGCGTCCCTGGTCATCACCGCGGTGTCCTTCGGGGCCTTGTTTGTGAAGGGCAAGCACAGCTTCGGCATTGACTTCCGCGGCGGCGCGCTGGTCCACCTCCAGCTCGCCGAGGGCAAGGACCTCTCCACCGAAGAGCTCGACGCCTTTGTGAAGACCCTCAAGATCAAGGACGAGAAGAGCGGCGCCGAGTCCCCTGTGGGCACCTTTTACACCCAGAAAAAAGGCTCCCTGGGAGAGGGTGCCATGATCACTCTGCGCTGCGAGTTCGAGGCCGGCACCGTCATCGAGGCCGGCATCAAGGGCAAGTATCCCGCCGAGGTCGTCGCCGGCACCCAGGTGGAGCGCGTGGGCGCCCTCATCGGCAGCGAGCTGGCGGAGAAGTCCTCCGTGGCGCTCGGCCTGGCCTTCATGTTCATCTTCATTTTCATGGCCATGCGCTTCGAGTTGGCCTTCGCCATCGGCACCGTCGTGGCCCTGGTGCATGACGTGATGCTCGTGCCCGGCCTGTGCGTGCTGCTCGGCCAGGAGATGTCCGTCATCCACGTCGGCGCGCTGCTTGCCATCGCCGGTTACTCGGTCAATGACACCATCATCGTCTTCGACCGCATCCGCGAGGTCATCAAGCGCGGCGGCAGCGGCGGCATCCGCGACATGATGAACGAGGCCATCTCCCTCACACTCTCCCGCACCCTGCTGACCAGCACCACGACCCTCTTCCCCATGATCGTGCTGTTGCTGTTCGGAAACCCGGCCATGCTCGAGTTTGCCCTGCCCATCATCATTGGCGTCTTCCTGGGCACTTATTCCTCGGTCTTCATCGCCGCGCCCTTCGTGCTCTGGTATGCGCGCAAGACCGGCCGCAGCCTCAAGCGCCAGGTGCTCGAGGCCGAGGAGGAGGCGCGCAAGGCCCAGGCCGCCATCGCCGCAGCGAAGCAGGCCCAGATCGCCGGGACCTGATTCCGCCAGTGTCGTTTTGGAAAAAGCCCGCCTCTCCCTCAGGGGAGGCGGGTTTTTTGCGGATGGCAACCCGCGAGGGTGCGCAAACATGAGTCTCCGTGAAGGGGAGTTGCCTCGGTCATTCGGTCAGTCGTTTCTGTCGCCTGAATCAAAAGCGCGCAGTTCCAAACCGCCGCAATCCATGCAGAGGGCGTCCTTTATTTGAAACTGCGCCATGCAGCGCGGGCACCAGGCAGCCGCGCCGGGGTGGCGGTCCGGCACAGGCTCCAATTCCTTCAGTGGCACATCCTGGGCACTGAAAAACTCCTCCAGCGCGCGCGCCTCCAGTGCCGAGCCGGGCGCGGCGCTGTGACGAGCCTCCTTCCAAAACTCACGGCACAGCCGCAGCCACTCGGACTCCGCGAGCAGGGACCGCGCCGCCAGCGGATGCGCCCTCAGCGGGCTGCCGATCTCATCCGGCGCGCGCATGGCATGCTGGGGCAGGAAGGCGATGGCGAGCGTCTTCCAGAACCGGTGGCGCACCTTGGAGTCCGCGCCGCGCGCCACGCGCCAGAAGGTCGCCGCCTGCGCCCAAAGCATGAGCACCATGCCGCCCGCCAGCCAGAGCACCTCCGGCCCTTCTCCCAGCCAGCGGTAAGCGCCCGAGATGACACCGAAGCACCAAGCGAGCAGCAGCACTCCCATGCGGCGCAGCGTCCGTGTCTGCCGGGCAAGGGATTGGGCGGCCCGCTCCACCGCGGCTGTGTCCAGACTGTTCCTGGCATGGAGCAGAAAATCCGCCGCGCGCGTTTCCTGGTCCATTTCCCGCCAGCGCTCCAGCCTTGACTGCCAGGAGCGCGCGGCCCCGGAGTCCTCGCAGACGATGTCTGCGCGCCCGCTCAGGCGCAGCAGCGCGTCCTCCGCCAGAGGGGCGAGCTCCGCCCAGGGGATCACCTCCGGCGGGGCGTCATCCAGGCGCGCCACCAGGCCTTCCGTGGAGGGGATCAACCGCCACCGCGAAAGCACGAGCCTGGCTTGCGGCAGCAGGGAGATGAGCGCGAGCCGCCGCCCGCGCAGTTCGAGGGAGCGGACCACGCGGCGCAGGCGCCAGCCTCCCGCCGGGCCGGTGAGCAGCCACATGCCGCCGGGCAGCCATGCCAGGCACTCCAGCAGATAGAGCGCCGCGAAGAGCAGCCACAATGCCTGGCCTTCGGTCATGGGGGATCACGCCTGGCCGCGGCCGCCGAAGAGCTTGCTGAACAGCCCCTTGAGCGCCACACCGATGCCGATGACGATGACGATGGCGCCCTTGCCCAGCTTGGCGAAAAACCCGGCGAGCTTGGCAAAAAGGCCCATTTTTCCCGCCGCCACCGCCGCGCCTCCGGCCACAAGGGCGGTGAGGCCGTACTTCGCCATTTTGTCGCCCTCGCGGAATTCGGCGTAGCTGTGCCCTCCCAGGTATTGATAGCCGGAGATGATGTTTTGGTAGGCCGGAATGAGCGAGTCCATCTCCTCGGGGCCGCAGACGAGGTCCACTTTCATCACGCCATGCCTGCCCAGCAGCCGCGTGCTGTAGTTGATGGACTCGCCGTTTTGCGAGCCGACACGCAGCGCCCACTCCAGGTTCTTGGTCTGGTCGTTGAAGCGCGGCGGCACGGCCCAGCCGAGCAGATGCAGCTCCGGCATGCCCATCTCGCGCCGGCGCTCGTTGCCGTGGCGCTGGCCTTCCTGGAGCGATGCCAGCATGGCGTCGGCGTCGAGCTTGTCCTTCTCGTCATCCTTCACATAACCGGAGTCGTCGAACTCGAAAATGACCCACGGACCCTCGCCCTCGGTGGTCAGCATGCCCAGCTCGCTGTCGCTGGTCAGGTTTTGATAAAGCTGCAGCATCTGGCGAGTGCCGTTGCCGTCGGTGAAGCGCCAGCCGGAGGGGATGCCCACCTGGGCCATGTCCTTGAGCCGGCCCACTCCCTCGCGCGTCCAGCCGAAGGACTCGATCCTGTCCAGAAAGGCTTTTTCCCGCGCCTCCATCTCCGCCTGGGAAGGCTGGGCGGAAGGAGCAGGCTCCTGGGCGAGGGTGAAAACGGAGGGGATGCCGCCAATGATGCCGGCCAGGGTGAGGATGCGGATGTTCATGGGAAAAACTCAGGAAGCTGGAGCCTCCCAGGCTGTCGGACCCGCGGCGCCGGGTCAACTGGCAAAGCGCGTCTTTTTTGACCTGGGCCGGGCTAGACTGCCAGCGCGTGTTGCAGGACAGGCAGCACGCGCTCAGCCGGAGCCGAGGCGCGGATGTGCGCGGGATTCCAGCACAGATGCAGACGCTGAGTATGACCGCCCAGTGCGGGGACGGCGACGGCGGCAAACTCCGCGTCCGGCAGCTCCCATGCGGCGATGTGCGGCAGGATGGCGGCCACCTCCCGCGCGGCGGCGGCGCGCGCGGCCATGACGAACGAAGCCGTCTGGATGACTTCGGTGACCCTTGCTTTGGCGCGCTCCAAGCCTCGTTCGAGAATGGTGCGCACATCACCCTCCGCAGGCAGGGCCAGCGGCAGCTTTGTCACGAGACGCGGATCGCCGGCTTCCAGGCGCAGCCGCTTGAGCAGCGAGCGCGAAACAAAAAGCAGATGCTCGACGACCAGGAGAGGGCAGCTCTTGAGCTGGCTGCCCACCGCCTCTCCGCGGACGATGGCGAAGTCAGCCTCCTGCTTGCGCAGGTCCGGCACGCGCTCGTGGACGCGGCGCGCCACTAAGTCGAGACGCGCACCGTTCAGCGAGCCGACGATGCCGGTGAGGCGCGGGGCGACCCACCAGTGAAGCATGCTGCTGCCCGCGCACAGGCGCACGGTGGCGGGACGTCCGCGGCATTTTCGATGAAAATCGCCCAGCCGCTGGAGATTGTGATTGATGATCTGGTATAGCTCCATGCCCTCCTCCGTGGGCGTCATGCCCTGGGCGCCCGGCTTGAGCAGGGTCACGCCGAAGCACTGCTCCAACTCTTTCATTTTGCGGGCGAAGTTTCCCGGAGCGCCTCCCGCAGCCTTGGCCGCCTGGGTGCAGCCGCCCGCGTCCACCACACGGCTGAAGTCCACGAGCCGGTCTAACGTGAGATTGCTCTGCTGCAAAAAGTCCGTCTGCATCCAGTTATTTCAGCATTCCTAATTAAATTTGCAACCCCCTTGCCAATTGCCTGTCTTCCCAAAAACGGGCGGCATGGAAATGTGACGGTCCCGACACCAACCACCCCGTCCCGATCATGAACGCCGACCTGTCCAACCCCTGGGTGCTTGCGCTCCTGTGCCTCGCCTCCTCCATTTTTGGCTATTATCTGGCGCGCGTCATTTTTCTGTATCCGGACGAAAGAAGACCCTCCCGCAGGGATCCCTGGCTCGAAACCGAAATCACCACATCCAGACACCGGACTTGGAGAAATGCCGGTCAGGGTGTGCTGATCCGGAGAGAGGCTGAACGCCACAGATACAAGAAACGCATCGTCCACGATGACAAGTCGTGCGGGAATTCGCACCATTGGCCGCCTGATGACTTCCATTTTTGCGGCGGAGTGATTAACAAAAGCGAACGCCGCCGCATCCTCAAAAGGAAACCTGCGCGTGCGGCGGCCCAAACTCCCCCCGCGCTTGTCCCGCCTGCTTCAGAACAGGAGGGAAGTCCCCCGCCGCCTTGCGCGGACGCTGCGGACACATCCTTCCGCCAGCCATCCGACACCACCCCGCCCGCCAGCCCCGCATCCGAACCCCCTTTCAACTCCAATGAACCCTCTCTTTGAAAAACGTCCCGTGCTCATCGCCTTCAGTGGCGGAGACTCCCCCGGAATGAACCCCTTCATGCGCGCCGCCGCGCGCCTCGGCGGCAATCTCCACGACGTGCCCGTCATCGGCGTCATGGAAGGCTATGCCGGCCTCGTGCGCACCCTGGCGCGGCTGGAGTCCGGGGAAGTGACTCTGGACTCGCTGCGGGAGGAGATCCTCCACCGGCCGGGCATCTTCGGTTTCCACGCCAAAAACCAGCACTTGGTGCATCTCGACCCGGAATCCGTCAGCGGACTCGTCGTGCGCGGCGGCATCAAGCTGCGCAGCGCGCGCTGTGACGAATTCCGCGACGACGGCATCCGCGCGCGTGTCATCCAGATGCTGCGCGGTCTCGGCTTCCGCGCCGTCATTGTCTGCGGCGGCGACGGCTCGCTCGCGGGCGCGCGCCGCCTGCATGAGGAGAGCGGCATCCAGGTCGTGGGCGTGCCCGGCACCATAGACAATGACCTGCCCGTCACCGACTGGGCGCTTGGAGTGCAGAGCGCCATCGAAAACATCCTGCAGGAGGTCACCAAGATCAAAGACACCGCGCGCAGTCATCGCCGCGTCATGGTGCTCGAAACCATGGGGCGCGGCTGCGGCGAGCTGGCCTTGCTCTCCGCCATCGCCTCCGGCGCGGAGTACGCCATCATCCCGGAGGACGGCTTCCTCAGCGGCGACCGCATTCGGAAACTGGCCGGGGAGATCGAGCAATCCCACGCGCGCGGCCGCACCCACAGCATCGTGCTCGTGGCCGAGGGCGTGCGAATGGACAGGCACAAATGGGAAAGCCCCGCCTGGATGGTGGCCATGCGCCTGGGGGAATGCTTCAAACACGGGCCTTTCAAGGAGATCGAGACCCGCGCCACCGTGCTCGGCTATGTGCAGCGCGGCGGCAGCCCCGCGGCCTTTGACGGCATCCTGGCGGCAGAGTTCGCCGGCACAGCGTGGCAGGCCATCATGGGGACGGGAGCCAGCGGCGTCACCGTTGTCCGGAATGGCGGGCACAAGCTCGCGCCCTTTGACTGGCAGCCGGACTCGCTGGAGCGCGCCGCGCGTCTGCAAAAGCTTCGTGAAACGCACCGCGCGCTCAGCGGCTATTGACCACGGCCATGAATGCCCCTGAAGCTCCCCTGGCCCGCCACCGCCGCCTCATCGCGGAAAATGACGCGCTCATTCTCGGACCCAGCCTGGACAACGGACGCGAGATCACCGCGCGGCGCACCGCCATCCATCTCGACGCCATTGCCGCATGGGCCGCGCGCGAGTGGGCGGAGCGCGGCTGCGGGCGCCCCTTCGCCGTTGCCGCCATCGGCGGCACCGGCCGCCATGAAATGACGCCCTGCTCGGACCTTGACGTGGCTTTTCTCTGCGATGAAGCGCCGGACCAGAGCGTCTTCCTGTGCGAGATGCACCGGCAGACGAACGGCTCGCGCGAGTTCCTCGACGAGCACGGCTTCACCTTCCATGCTGCCACCTATCAGCTCGACTATGTGGCCGATCTCGACGCCAAAGCCGTCACCGCGCTGCTTGATCTGAGTCCCGTCTTCGATCCCCACGACCTCACCGGCAGGTTCCGCGAGCGGTTGCGCGTGAACCATGACGCCTTCGCGCATTTCCTGCACATCAGCGAATTCTGGCGCGCCCGCGGCGGCATGCACGAGGATGCGCACCACGCCGGGAAACTGGATGGATTCGACATCAAAGCGGAGGCCCTGCGGGATTTCCAGGCCGGCGTCTGGACTCTGGGCGGGCGGCGCTTCCGCCACAGCCACGAGGTTCACGCCATCCTGCCACCGGAGGACATGGCCGCCTACCACCTGCTGCTGCGTGTGCGCGCCTTTGTGCAACTGCGGCGCGGCACCCGCATGGAGCCTCTGCCGAACGGCCTTCACATCGAGGACAGGATGCGTTTTGAAGACTTCCTGGCCTTCGGGGATCTTCTCGGACCGGACGCTGCGGAGCGCGACCGTTTCGAATTCGCCGCGCACGCGCGCGCCGCCCTGCTCAACGCGCGCCGGCGCGTCACACGCTTCGCCCGCGCGATCATCGGGCGGGAGTTGCTGGAGGGCCGCGAGGTCGGGCGCGGCATCGTTTACGGCATGGGCGGCATGAGGCACACCACCGCGCCCGGCTGCGTCTCCCCGGAGGAAAAAAGCCGCGCCGCCCTGGACCTCCTGCTTGAAGCCCAGCGCCACAGCCTGCCGATTGACCCCGCCGAGCTGGACAGCGCCTTCAAGGACATCGAGAACTGGCTGGTGCCCGTGCCCGAGCTCGGCGCGCTGTTTTACGAGCCGCGCGGCAGCCTCGCCAGTTCTCTCGCGCATCTGGCTCGCTTCCCCGGCGCGGAGGAGCGCCTTTTCCCCGGCCACGCCGCTTTCGAGGTCTCCGTGGACGAGCGCGTGATGACAGAGAAAAAGACACTTCGCGGCGCGCTTCTGGTCGAGAAGTTTATCAGCCTTGAAAAACGCCGCGCCGCCGGCCTCGACCTGTCCGAGACACGCGCGGAGGGCCTTCCGGTGGACATCAACCTGCTCGATGAAGTGGAGACGGCGCGCGCCGCGCCCGACACCATGGCGGCCGTCAAGCTGGCGCTCAAAATCAAACGCCTTCCCCTCATGGCCGATGACGCGCGCCGCCGCGCCGACACCCGCCTCAGCCTTGGCGAGCGATACTCCAGCGGCTTCTCAGGCCTGCCGGTCGAGGATTACCTGGAGCGCTGCTTCTCCAACGCGGGATTTCTCCCCGAGACACTGGAACTGACGCGCTTCCTCATCACCCACCGCCGTCTGCTGGAGGACCTGGTGGCCGACGGCGTCAATGACAAATTCAAGGTGGACCGGCTGGCCTCCGTCTGCGGCGGCACCAGCAGGCTGCGTGCGCTTTTCGTCTTCACCCGGGCCGACCGCGCAGGCTGGAAGGACAATGTCACCGATCCCGGCAACTGGTTCGCCATCCGCGAGCTCTACAAGATGACTTGGGAGCGCTTCCACCCGCCGGGCAATCCGCTCGGCATCCTTGATCAAATGCTCGCGGGGGGCATGCCGGAGGAGGACGCCGAGGTGATGAGGGACCTGGGCGTGTCCTTCTTTGGCGGAGCCTACGCGCGCCACACATCCCGCTTCAGCGGCCACCTCGCCGCACTGCACCAGAAGCGCGAGACCGAACCGCTTCTGCGCATGCTGCATGACGGAGCCTCCATCATTCTCGGCATCGCCGCGAACAACATCCAAGGCCTCGCCGCCGCCATCTGCCACACTCTATGGACAAACGGGGTGCCTGTGTTCCGCTCCCATCTTTTCTCCGCCACCAATCTGGGCCTGGCGCTGGACTTCTTCCACCTCCGGCCGGGAACCGCCCAGCCCGGCCGGGAGGTGCTGGAAAAAATGCGCCGGGAGATCGCCGCCGGACCGCCTTCCCGCGCCGCGCTGCCCGCGCTGCCCGTTTCAAACATGGTCATGGAGCGGCGCGACTCCAAAGTGATGCGTCTGCGCGTCTGGTCCCCCGAGACATCCGGCGGCCTTCTCTGCATGATGACCGGACTGCTCTACCATGCGTTGGACGCCGGCATTTACGCCCTCGACTCGCGCGCCGAGACAGACGGCACACGCCTCACCATCCTGCACAGCCTGCCTTCGCGGATGACCCCTGAGAACGCCCTCGCCAGGCTGCGCGCGGAGACCAGTCTCGTGGCATGAAGCACACCGGCATCGCCGGGCATCGCCCGAAATCAGCCGCCATATCCTTGAAATCCAGGCTGCCTTGCCGCGTTGTCCCCTCTCACCATGAAGTTTTCGCTCCTGCTTTGCACCCTCGCCCTCTGCCAGACACTGAACGCCGCCGGCAAGCCAGGCATCCTTTGGCTCACCAGCGAGGACCACAGCCCGCACATGGGCTGCTACGGTGACAAAATCGCCCGCACTCCGAACGTGGACGCGCTCGCGGCGAAGGGCATGCTTTTCCAAAAAGCCTGGTCCGTGGCTCCTGTCTGCGCGCCCGCGCGCACCGCCATCATCTCCGGCATCTATCCCTCAAGCAGCGGCGGCCTGCACATGCGCTCCATGGTGTCCCTGCCCGAGGGCGTGAGGATGTATCCCGCCATTCTCCGCGAGGCCGGCTATTACTGCACGAACAACAGCAAGACCGACTACAACCTGCGCGAGACCGGCAAGGTCTGGGATGAGTCCTCCAACAAGGCGCACTGGAAAAACCGCGCCGAAGGCCAGCCCTTCTTCGCCATCTTCAACTCCACCAAAAGCCACGAAAGCCAGATCCGCACCCGCCCGCACACGCAGATCACCCAGCCCGCCGATGTGCGCGTGCCCGCCTACCATCCAGACACCCCCGAAGTGCGCCAGGACTGGGCGCAGTATTATGACAAAGTCAGCGAGGCCGACGCCGACGCGGGACGCCATTTGAAGGAACTCGAAGAGGCCGGCCTCGCGGAGGACACCATCGTCTTCTACTACGCCGACCACGGCAGCGGCATGCCCCGCGGCAAGCGCTGGCCTTCAAACACGGGGCTGCATGTGCCTTTTGTCGTGTATTTCCCCGAGAAGTGGAAACATCTGGCACCGAAGGAATACATGCCCGGCGGCAAGTCAGACCGTCTCATCAGCTTCGTTGACCTGGCGCCCACGCTCCTCAGCCTTGCCGGCATTGAACCGCCGAAGTGGATGCAGGGCCGCGCTTTTGCCGGTCCTTACCAAAGCGAACCGCAGCCCTTCATCTTCGGCGAGCGCGGGCGCATGGACGAGCGCATGGACCTGGTGCGCAGCGTCACCGACGGGCGTTATGTGTATTTGCGAAACTACCATCCCCACGTCTCCCAGGCCCAGCGCGTGGCTTATCAATTCGAGACGCCCACCACCCGCGTCTGGCACGATCTTTACACCCAGGGCAGGACCAATGAAGCCCAGTCCCGTTTCTGGAAGACGCCCAAAGACACCGAGGAACTCTACGACCTGGAAAGCGACCCCGACGAAGTTCTCAACCTCGCCCAATCCCCGGAGCACCGCGCCATCCTCGAAAAACTCCGCGCCGCACAGCGCGAGCATCTGGCCAGGGTGCGGGACATTTGCTTCCTGCCAGAGCGCGAGATTCACACCCGCTCCGAGGGCGGCACGCCTTACGAGACCGCGCGTGACGAAAGAAAGTATCCTTTTGAAAAAATCCTCGCCGCCGCCGAACTCGCCGCCGGCATGGACTCCACCGCCAGCGGCGAGCTGGCCCGCCTCATGCGCGAGGACGGGGACAGCGCCGTCCGCCACTGGGGCGCGCTCGGCCTGCTCATGCGCGGCGAGTCCGCCGTCCGCGAGCACGCCGCCGCCTTGCAGGCCGCGCTGTCAGATGACTCCGTGCTTGTGCGCGTCACCGCCGCGCAAAGTCTGGGGCAGCACGGCGATCCCTCCCGCCTCTCCGCCGCCCTGGCTGCCCTCGGCGCCCTCGCCGCTCCGCAGGACCACGATGTGCTGACCGCCATGTCGGCCCTCGCAGCTATTGAGGCCCTCGGAGAGAAAGCGCGACCTCTGCACGATGAGATCGCTCAAATGAGCCCCGACGGCCCCTCCCCCGACGGGCGCTACAACAGCTACGTCCCGCGGCTTATCGCCAACATCGTTCCAGGCGCGGCCGCCAAAGCTCCCAAGGGCGGGAAGGGAAAAAAGAAAAAGTGAGCCGGGCCGCGTCGCCCCCGCCTCACTCGACGGCGGGTTTCCAGGCGCGCACAAAGTCAAGGCATCGCGTCACATCGGGCACGTTGTCCTCCCAGTTGGACTCGTATTCGACATGGATGGGGCCGGGGTAACCCTGCTTATGGTATTCAGCCAGAATGGCGCTGATGTTGGAGACGCCGCCGCCATAGGGCACGTCTTTGGCCTTGGGATTGCCTTTTTCATCCAGGTCCTTGAGGTGGCTGTCAAAGATGCGGCCTTTGAGGATGCGCACGCACTCGACGGGGTCGAGACCGGAGCGCACCCAATGGCCGGTGTCGGCGCAGGCGCCCATGCGCGGGTCGCGGTCTTTGACGAGGCTGAGCACATACTCTGGATCCCAGAAAAGATAGGCGCGGTCGAGCGGGCGGCGGGGATGGTTGTGGATGGCCATCTTGATGTCGAACTCCTTCACCAGGGCCTCGATCTGGTCCAGCGCCGCGACCTCCGGCTCGGTGACGACGATGCCAATGCCCATGGTTTTGCAGAACTCGAAGACCTTGCGGTTTTCCACCTCGTTCGAGCCGAGGCGGACGACTCCGTAGGCGACGGCGGTGACGTCTTTTTCCGCCAGCTTCGCTTTCACGGCAGCGATGACTTCGGGCGCGGACTCGTGGTTGAAGACCGCGTCCGGCTGTTCGGGGGAAAGTTTCTGGCGCGGGTAAAACTCGATGGTTTTGCCGCCTGCCCGGGCGGTTTTTTCAATGGCCTCCATCACGGAAAAGAGGCGGAAAGTGTAGGCCTGGCAGCCGGCGTAAAAGTGCCCGACTTTGGCCGTGTCCGGGATTTCGGCGGCGTGGGAAAACAGGGCGGTCAGCGCGAGGAGCGGGAGGAGCTTTTTCATGGCAGGCGGCAGGGAACGGGCCGCGCGCTGCGATCTTGCAGAGGCTACTTCGGCACGCCGGTGATGTCCTCCTTGAGTCCTGGCGGGCGCATGAGCAGGGATGGGCTGGACGGGGCGGGATCGGGCGCGTTTGACAGGGCGGGAATGTCCACGGGCGGGGCGGCCGGAGGCTCCGGCGCGGTGGTGATGACCTGACGCGCGGCAGGCACGGAGACAGGCGTGGCGGCAGCCGCGGCGGCGGGCGGAGAGGATGCGGGTGCCTTGGCTTTCTGCCATTGCGCGTGGCCGGAAAAATGCGCGAAAACGGCCCCCAGGATCATGGAGCCGCCGACAAAGACGGCGGCGCGCAGCCAGAAGGGCACATAGTCGCTGTCAGGCAGCAGGACTTCATCGGGGTGGATGGTCGGCGGCGCGTCGGCGGCTGTCTTGGCCCAGTCGGGACCGGAGGATGTCTCCATGACGGGCGTGTCGCGAAAAAGCAGCTCGGCGAACCCGATCGAGGGTTTCTGCGTTTCGGGCGCGAAACCGCTCGTGAGCGCGGTGGCGGGCGCTCCAGGCAGGGGCATGGATGCGGCGGCGGCGGTGCCGATGGGCACGGTGCGCTGCTGGCGCGGCTTGGGTTTGATCTCCAGCGGCTCGGTGACAGGGGCCGGGCCGGACCGGGCCAGGTCGTGATGCTGGAGGATGCGGGCGAAACGGGCGAGAAAATCCGCGCGCTGGCCGGGACGGCCCTGCGCTTTCTGGATTTCCTCCCGCAGGAGGCGGGCGGCGCTTTCCCGCTCGCGCGCGCCGCCCTCCGGTGCCGCGGCGCGTCCGGGCAGGGCCTCGATGCCGAGAAGGAAACTGCCGAGCGCGGCCAGCCAGGAGCCATTCCAGACGCCGGTGCTGTCAGCGGCGGGCGGCAGGAGCACGGCCGGGTCCAGCCCGCGCCCGGACATGGAAGCCAGGGTCGGGTGGGCGCGCAGCATGATCGAGAAAGCCGGCCAGTCGGTGAGTTTGCTGAGCAGGAGTTTGGCGCTGCGCGGATCCTCGCGTGAGAAGCCGGTGAGCAAATAAATGTCCTCCAGGCGCAGCCGGCGGGTTTCCATGCCGGATTTTTCCAGGGTGGAAAGGGCGGCGTCCAGACCGGCAAGCACGAGGTAGCACTCCTGGGAGTCGAGCGCGCGGCGCTCGCGCAGGAACTCGGCCAAATGGATGCCTTCGACGACTTCCTCCGCAAGACAGGCCAGGTCGTCCGCCTCATGCACGAGCGCCACTGGCACCAGGCAGCCGTGCTTGGCCTTGTCCAGCTTCAAAGCCCTGCGGCACTGGGCCAGCGGCCCGTCACCCGCCATGCGCGCGGGCGGCGACTGCTCGACGAGGACGGGGCGGCCGGTTTTCGTCAGGATGCCGCGCATGGCGTAAGGGCTGGCCATGTCGAGCCGCTGGCTCTGGATGCGCACTTGGTTCACCACGCCGCGCGCCACCTCCTGGTAAGTGGCCAGATGCCCGGCAAGCAGGGCGCGCGGCTTGTGCGCGGTGGGGATTTCCCCGGCGGCGGCCTCGAGTTTGGCGATCTCCGCGCGCAGATCCTCCAGCGCCTCGCGCGTGTCCGGCCCCGCAGCGCCGAGGCAACCGGCGAGCAGCTCCGCAAAATCCGTCCCCGGCATCATGCGCTCCGCGGAGCCGGGTCCTTCGCCCGCCTGCTCCTGAAACATGGCGCGGAGAAACCGCGCCGGTTTGTCAAAAGCCGGCTTCAAGGGACGAGCGGGGGTGGTTTTGACCAGCGTCGAAAAATCACACACCTGCGCCATCACCGAGGCCGGCCCGGTCTGGATCAGGCGCAGGCATTCCAGCGGGGCGGCGGGCAGCAGGCCGCCGCGCTCGAAAAGGGCTCCGGCGGCCTCCAGCGCGCGCGCGGCGATGGCCGCCGCCAGCCATGCGGGCAGCTCGTCCTGCCTTGCCAGGTATTGGCCCAGCGTCTCGCCGTCCACATGGCTCGTGATGAAGTATGGGTTCCCCTCGTCCTCGCCGTAGTCGAGCATGCGCGCCAGCAGGGGGTGCCCCTCCGTCTGCAGGCGGCGGCAGGCTTTGTCGAAGGCCGGCCGGTCCGCCAGCGCCTCCAAAAGCACATGGCAATGGACGAACTCCAGCCGCTTCGTGTCAAAGGCCAGCACCGCCACCTGGCGCGCGTCGCGCACAAGCTCCACATTCCGCCCGTCCGTGTCCTGGACGATCTGGTAGTGCCTGAAAAGACTGGGTTCCGGCATTGTGGCGTGGGGTGTGGGTGAGTGAGAGCCGCAGTGTCCTACCGCCTCACCGCTTTTCAAGAGCGGAGTCGGAGACCGCAGCATCGGTGGGCAGGGCTGGCGCGCGGGTTGCTGGGAAATTGGCGGCGGAAGCAAAAGCTGTCTTGTCCGGCTCTGAGGAATCCGCTAAAAAACCATCAAATATGACCCAGCCACAACGCGAAGCTCTTTTCGACATCCTCGCCCTCGCCATCTACGCCGACGCCCACGTCTCCCTGGACGAGGACGAGCTGGTCCGGCAGGCTTTCGTCAAACGGGGCTGGAAATCCACCCGGCCCAAAAGCCTGTTCATTGACGAATCCTTCGCCCGCGCCCGCGAGGCGGCGGAAAGTGACGATGCCATGATGGACTACCTCGAGGAGCGCGCCGCCTCCTTCACCACGAAAGCCGCGCAAAAAGAGGTCTGCGCGCTGGTGAAGGACATCCTGGAAAGCGACGGCATGACCGCGGAGGAAAACGAGTTTTTCCACCTTCTCGTCCAGTCCCTGCCCCGGCTGAAATGAATCCAGCACGGCAAAAAGGGCCGTCCTGAGCAAAGGACGGCCCTGGTTTTGAGGAAAGGGTGGAAACGGCTGAAGGATGGCTCAGCGCGCGACGATGGCGGCGGTGCGGGCGGCGAGCGCGGCCTGGTGGGCGGCGCGCAGGCCTTCGAGGCCGCGGTAAGTTTTGCCGACTTTGGCGCACAAGCCCCGGCTGACCAGGCCCTGCAGCTTCTCGTAGGAGCGGAGGCGGAGCATTTCCTCGCCGCCGCTGACCGCGTTCTTCAGCTTGAGGTTGTCATAGACCAGCTTGAAGAGCGCATTGAACTCAAGCGTCTGGCCTCCGGAGAGGACATTGACAAGCTCGTCGGTCACATGATCAGGGACGCGGCGGGAGAAACGTGTTTTACGGGTCGGTGTCGTTGCCATAGAGGCTGCCAGTCTAACACAGACAATGACGAATGCGACGGTTTTGTGCATTTGCGGGGATTTAATTTTCCCATGAGGCCGGATTTGAAAGAATCTTGCCGATCCTGCGTTTTTTTTTCGCCTCCGACGCGGATTGTATGCACAAAGCATGGTCAAATTGCAGTCATTTGACCGCGATTTTATACAACGCCTTTTTCGAGCGGATGTAGAGCGCCCCGTCCGCCACGGCCATTCCCGCCGAAATCGCCTCCGGCAACTGGTTCTTCGCCAAGATTTCGAATTTGTCACCCGCCCTCACCACATGGCTCTGGCCGCGGTCGTTGCAGAAGTAAAGGCGGTCCCCTGCCGCGATCGGCCCCGGCAGGTGCTGCCCGTCGAGGCGGTCCTCCCAGATGTCCTCGCCCTTGAGCGGATTCATGCAGGAGAGGATGCCGCCGCGTGTGATCTGGAAAAGCAGCCCGCCCACCAGCACGGGGCCGGCCTCGCTGGCGTTGCGCTTTTCCCGGTCCCAGAGGACATGGCTTTCGGTGATGTCCCCCTTCATGCCCTCATCCACCCGCACGCCCAGGGTGTGCGCGCGCTCGGAGCCGGTGTTGAGAATGAGCACGTTTTTGATGAGCAGGGGGCGGATAGCCGCGTTGAAGCCGCCGTGGCGGATGGTCCACAGCTCCCGGCCTGTGGCGGGATCGTAGCCGAAGGCCGCCCGCGAGCCGACGCTGACCAGCGTGGGCACTCCCGCCAGGTCAAAGACCGTCGGCGTGTGGTAGGCCTTGCGCATGTCGCCATCGCGCGTCGGTTTGCCCTCGGCGTCCAGGTCGCCGTAGTCGGTGGTACGGTTCGTTTTCCACACCGTGGCGCCGGTTTTCTTGTCCAGCGCGGTGACGAACTGCTCATTGATGCCATCCAGCGTGAGAATCAGGAGACCCTCGTGGATGACGGGCGAGCTGCCCGGGCCGCGGTAGTGGTTCACATTGATGTCCCGCCGCTGCCAGACCACTTCGGCGGTGGCCGGGTCCAGGCGCGCGGTTCCGTAAGTGCCGAAATGGACATACAGCGCGTCCGCCTCCAGCACGGGGGAGGGCGCGGCGTAGTTGTTGAGCGGGTTGCCCAGCGGCTCGGGGTCCGCGTTTTCAAAGAGCAGCTTGTGATGGACCACGCGCCCGCTGTGGCGGTCAATGCCATAGACGAACTGCTTCTTCCCGTCCTCCGTGGCGCTGGTGAACCAGATCATGTCCCCGCCGATCACCGGCGTGCTGTGGCCCGCGTCATCGAGCTCCGTCCGCCAAGCGATGTTTCTGCCGCTCTCCCCATCCCACTCCAGCGGTAGCCGCGCCGCCTCCGCCGCCGGCACGACACCGTCATTCGTCGGCCCTGTGCGGTCCGGCCAGAAAAGCGGCGTCGTCGCCGGCTGGGCGGACGCGAGGCAGGCGGGCAGGACGCAAAAGAGAAGTGGCTTGGGCAGGGCGGGCATGGCTGGAAAGGACGGCGGGGCGCGCAGGGTTCTATCGCTCCCCGGCCAAGTCAACCCGCCGCCTCCGTCCGCTTGCGCTCATAGCGGCGGAATTCCAGTTCGTCCGTCCTGCCCAGCACCTCCTTGAGGTCAAAGAGATGCTCGAAGGGCGGCAGGAAGGCGTCCCCCTCATGCTCGCCGGCCACCAGTGTCAGGTACACCTCCCCGCAGCGCGGCAGCAGCTCCGCATAGACCTGCGCGCCGCCGATGACGAACACCTTCTCCTCCCCGCCGCACGCCCGCTCCAGCTCCGCCAGGTCCCGGATCACCGTCACCCCCTCCCGCTCCGGCATGGCCCGGCTTAGCACCACATTGCGCCGGCCCGGCAGCGGCCTGCCGATGGACTCAAACGTCGTCCTGCCCATCAGCACCGGATGCCCCAGGGTCGTGCGTTTGAAAAAGCGCAGATCCTCCGGGTGATGCCAAGGCAGCGCCCCGCCGCGCCCGATGACACGGCGCGCATCCATGGCGACGATGGCTGCCAGGCGCGGCATCATGGCTCCCTCACCCAGGGCAGGCGCACCCTGGCGTGATAAATGGCCGACTTCCCCTCGTGGCTGGAATAATAGCTCACATGCAGATGCCCCTCGTGCCAGACCAGGCCCGGGTAGCTGCAGTCCCCCGCGCTCGGCAGCTCCAGCAGCGGCTCCACGCCCGTCTTCGTCATCTTATAGAGCACCATGTGCGGCCCCGGCGTCCTGCCAAAGCCGCGCGACCCCGCCACCAGCGACCCGTCCGGCAGCTCGATGAAGTTCGGCCCGCCCAAAGGCACCGGCAGCGGCGTCCATGACCATTGGCGGAAAGGCGCCGCCGCCACGCCGATCATGCCCTTTCTGTCACCCGCCTCCCGCCGCACCAGCGCCACCGCCGAGCCGTCCTTGAGAAAGCGGATCGTCGTCTCATTCGGCTGGCCCGGCACCTGCATGATCGAGGAGAGCTGCCACACCCGGCCATCCGCGCTGGCATACGACTTCAAAGACCACTCCTCCTCGAACTTCGGCCCGCCCGTCGTCGGGTGGCAGTTGTAGGCCGCCCCGTAAAACTTCCCGTCCGCCGGGTTCACCGTCACCCGCCACAGCCAGTCCCCCTCCGCCAGCAGCTTCTGCGGCGGCGTCCACACCTTCCCGTCCGTGGACATCACATAGCGCGGGCGGCGGCCTTTGAGCTGCGTGCCCTCATACACCGAGCCGCCGCACAGCAGGTAGAGCTGCTTGCCGTCCGGCGTCACCTCGAACTTCGGATCCCGCAGGTCCACGCCCGCCTCCGCGATGCTCGCGTAGTCCACCCAGTTCTCACCCGTCGAGGAGATCAGCACCCGGATCACCCCGTCCCCGCCCACATGCGCCTTCGCCTCGCGGAAGCAGCAGAAAAACAGGTTTTTAAAACGCGCCAGGTCCGTGAAAGCATTGTGCTCACCCTTGTCCCAGATCTTTTGCACCGAGGTGATCTCCGCCGCCTCCTGCGCGGGCAGCATGGCGGTCAGCAGGGACAGGCTCAAAAACAAGGCACGGGTTTTCATCAGGGCAGTCATACGCGGGCGCGGGCGGGCTTTCGCCGCCGATCATGCCGAACGGCGGCCTCCTGTCGAATGGGAACTCGCGCGCGTCCGCGCCATCCCCATAAAAACGACCGCCCCCGGCGGACACCCCGCGCGGTGATCCGCGCCCTGGCATCCACCGGAGGCAGCTTTTCCGGCCCGCGGCCCGCGCGCCGCCCCCCGGCTCAGGGGATGACCTGAAACAGGACATTCTTCGTGGCGCCCGCCACCTGGCCGCGCAGCAGGGTCTGGCCGTTGAAGCGGTAGAGCACGCCGTTGACCGCGCGCTTTTTGCCGTTGTCATCCAGGAAGCTGCCGGTGACCAGGCCCGTGCTTTTCAGCGACAGTGCGGGTTTCCGCGCGTTCTTGGGCGGGAAGATGAACTTGTTCTTCGTGTCAAAGGCGAGGTTCTCGCTGATCATGCTCGCGATCTCGTCCATCGAGGCCGGGATGCTCAGCTTGCCAGCGCCCATGGAGCCTTCCAGGAAGTCCAGCGCGCGCTTGTTTTTCTCCGGCGCGTAGCTGCCGCCCAGCACGACAAGACTGCTGTCGATGCCGGCGGGATAAAACACAGAGGCAGGATTCGCCGGACGAAAATGCCCCGTTTGCGACGCCTCCAACCGGTCTCCCATGACGTTGTCGGTGAAATGAAAATGGGCGCGCACAAAGCCGCCGCCGCCGTACAGGCTCACGCACACGGGCAGCGTGCCGGTGGCACTGGCGTCATGATCATGGACCAGGGGGCCGGAGAAGGTCAGCTTGGAGCCGTCGGCGGCGAGGCCCGCCAGCGTGACCATCCCGTTGCCCTTGACGGTGGCGCAGACGACTCCCGGAGCCTCCGAGCCGTTCGTGTTCAGCACGCCTGTGAATTTCCCCGCCACCGTGGTGGTGACACCCGCCGGGAAAGTGTGCGCCTCCATCAAGTTGCTCCGGGCGCCGTAAAGCCTGCCCTCCCCCACATACAAATCACCCTCGGCCTTGGCGTCTATGATCAGGCCGATCGGCGGCAGCGGCGCGGCTCCGGCAGGAGTCTTGCGCTCGATCGCCGTCATGAAGAATCCTTCCGGCGTCAGCACACCCTTCAGCGGATAGGCCTTTTTGCCCACCGTGAACTTGGCGCTGAAGCTGAATGCCGAGGTCTTGGTGAAGGACAGCGTGCCGTGAAGCTGGGAGTCCGCCAAGACGATGCGATACACGCCGTATTTGCGCATGCCGCGCTTCGGCAGCAGGCCGAGCTTCAGGGTCACGTTGTGCGCCGTCGCTGTCACCGAGCTGGCGCTGTAGCCGTCCACCGCGATGTGGTAGGTCACGCCCTTCGTCGCGTAAAAGGTGCAGCTCGCTCCATTCGCAGATGCCCCGTTGGCGCGCGTCCAGTGGTCGTCACCGTCGGCGATGAGGGTCAGCGCGTTCACGGAGGCGCCTGTGAAAACCGAGACCAATGTGTCCCGCACCGGCATGTCGTTCGGAGGCGACAGAGTGTCCACCGTGCAGAAGCCGTCCTCCGGCGCCGTCCACTTCCACCAGGCGGTTTTCTTCGCGCCATACTCACCCCAGCTGGTCATCGGCGGCTCGCCGGCCTGGCTCGTGTAATTGAGGATGGAAACACTGGTGAAATTCAGCGACGAGCCGGTGATGACCGTCGCGTTCTCAAAGTTGTCGGTCGCGGCGTGCGCGCGGTTGTGCATGCCCAGCCCGATCAGGGCGGCGGCGAGGAGTGTGGCTTGTTTCATGGCGGAGGGGATGAGGTGTGTTGTCTTCATGACACCCCCACCCTGAGCCCGCCCCGCGAAACAGGGTATGGGACTTTGGTCGGATGCGCGGCACATTTTATATCCGACTAAAGTCGGATGCGCGCCGCCCGCCCGCGGCGCCCTTTTCCGGCCGCTTCGGGAGCAAAAAAAAGCCGGGCGTCACCGCCCGGCCAGTCACATGCCCCGCCCTCCGGCGGAGGCGCGTCACACACCCCTCACTTCACCTCCTTGAGCACGCGCAGGATGTCCTCCGCCTGCTTGTCCGTCGAGGCCTGCGCGTCGCGCCACACGATCTTTCCCTCCTTCACCAGAAACGCCTGCCGTGCCGCCAGCGTCACCTCCCCCCGCTCCATGCGCTTCACCCCGAAGCCGTCCACGATCCTCCCCTCCGGGTCCGCGATCAGGTCATACGGCAGCGTGAAATCATCCCGGAACTTCTTCTGCGCCTCAGGCTTGTCGAACGACACCCCCAGCACCTGCACCCCCTGCTTCGTCAGGTCCGCGAACGCGTCCCGCAGCGAGCACGCCTGCTTCGTGCAGCCCGGCGTGTTCGCCTTCGGGTAGAAAAACACCACCGTCGGCCCCTTCGCATACACCTCCGTGAACTTCACATTCACACCGTCCTGGTTCAGCCCGCTCACATCCGGCGCCGGCAGGCTGACTTTCTCACCCTCCCCCGCCCAGGTCGGAGCGGCGGCCAGCAGGGCGGTGGCGAGCAGGAGCGGGAGGAAACGGCGGGATTTCATAAAAAGCAGGGTGTGGGGGATGCGGCAGTGTTACCAGGGCGCGCGCCAGCGAGTTTGTCACACGCCGCCGGCACCCAAGCATCAACGCGCCCGCGCGCATTGATAATTCCGCCGCCGCGCGAAATTTTTTTTCTCCCCCAGCCCGCCCCGCCGCCATGCCCGCCAC
>ERZ761607.218-NODE-218-length-118553-cov-11.473915_pt1 | contig 118553 bp, 93 predicted proteins | sample MGYA00511164_ERZ761607 | MGnify/ENA primary metagenome ERZ761607 (study PRJEB28899, sample SAMN02445080) | bioreactor sludge metagenome | biome: EBPR sludge | place: Australia: Brisbane, Thorneside Wastewater Treatment Plant | collected 2011-06-22 ...
TTTTTGCAAATATACAAACATTCAACTTCCCGACTTTTGTTTAGACAAGTTCATAGTAAAAATATTTTCACGGGAACTTTACCCGAAGCACCGGACTTTGCATCATATAGTTATATTGCATATTCTATGAACGAAGTGAAGGCAACACAGACTTCACCACGCAATCATTATGTCAAAGCAAGAAAAGTTTTACGGAATGATAGTCAGAAAAAAATTCGCTATGAATTAGAGATTGTTGTTAATCCGGAAATTCCTTGGAGTGGTAATCGCTTCGTATTACATCAATATTGGATTCGTATTCCAAAGATTCCTCTTGACTATACATTGGAAATTGAAACAACACCATTGTCGGAATGAAGATATGCAAACACTTTTGCTCAAAAAAGTAGAAGAATTAACACGATATATCATCGAAATTAACACTAAAAACCAACAACTTCAACAACAAATCCATAATCTTCAACAACAAATTACGGAGAAAAAATAATGAAAAAGAGTATAATCAGTATTATTACATTGCTTTTCTTCTATAGCTGTGCAGAGGAAAAAGTAACGCAGCCAAAACAAAATATTGCTTCCAATAAATGGGATACAATTTCGGTAGAAATATCTAAATATGTTGACTGTCTGGATTTTTGGGTTAAGGAACCACTTATAATTCATGATGATAGCACATATCATTATCATGAACAGTACAACAAGCAAAAGAAATCTCCTTATTGTGATAACTTCTCATATCCGAAAGTTGATTTTTCCACTCATGATGTGATTTGGTGGAATTATATTTATAGTTCTTTTCAAGAAAGACCAATAGGCATACTTCGAAAAAATGATTCGCTAAAGAAATATGAATATATTTCGGTACATTCAACAAAATACATAGACCTTCCCATGCATGCAGCTCGTCATTTCCAGATAGTCCCTAAACTATCGAAAGATTATAGCATCACTTTCGTGAAAGACACCATAGGTGAGCCATGGTAAAAATAATAAAAACATATTACTCATTCCTTTGGTTATTATCAAAATTTTTATACAATAATCTAAGGAATATTCGAAGATTCATCGTTATATTATCGTGTTTGACAGTATGTTTAAGCCCTTATTTAGTTGAAGCTCAGCCTAAAAGTTTTACAACAGAAAGTAATCTTACTCCTTCAGAAAATATTCCTACCTTTTTCTTAAAGACGGTAAATCATGATTCACTTTCGCGCGCTGATGATATTGGGGTATGAGAATAGGTTCGGTATAGGTCAAACATTCAATTCCTCACTCTATGATATCATCGAAATTAACACGAAAAACCAACAACTTCAATAATAATCCAAAGGAATAAAACTATGAAAAATAGATATTTATGGAGTTTAGTAATATTGTGTCTTTCATGTATGGCACTAAGCAGTTGTAAAGAACACAGTACTGATAGTGTCACATTACCGAATGAAATAAAGAGTATTGATTATTTCATAAGTAATGGACATACATCTCAACCTATGCCAAATCAACTTCTCATAACAAATGACTCCATAGTCTTTCATTGGAGTAAATCAGTTCTCACAACAACGGAACCACGTACATTAACATTAAAGGAAAAACGTATCGTATTTCAAGATACAGCCCTTTTTCAATCAATGGTCGCTCATATCTCTGTAAATGAATTATGGAATTATAAAGATATTTATGGTGATAATAATATTTTGCCAGATAAAGGGGCTAAAAGATTAACATTTACCGGCAATGATAATGAGACAAAGAGTATTTTTATCTGGGACGAATCTGTACCACCACAAAAATTATATTCTTACACAAAGATACTAGATTCCCTTGTTAATGCGTATAAAATTCAATATCCCATTCCATAGGAGATAACAAATGAAGATTCTGAATATTGTTTTTATGGTACATATTCTCTGTTCATTAATTATATGCACATAATTCATACAAAATAAACGTTTCACTATACTCTCTCCATTTGCATGAAATTACTCTTTAGTATATTCTTTTTTTGTTTTATGACATTGCCATGTTTTGCACAGGATTCGCTGAAAGCAGCATCAACTCTTTCATTCAAACCATTAGTCGGTCTGGGTCTGCTTAATGGTGCAAGAGGAGGATTGCAAATTCAATACAATGATATTATTGCTATTGAAGGTGGGGTGGGGATATCTGTCTTTTCATTTAAGCACATTCTTGCTCAGGAGTTTACAAAGTTGAATTGGCTAATTTCTCATGGAATAATTGTGACACCACTTGAAGACAAACGACTTTCATTTCATCAATACATTACATACTATAGATTTATTCTTACAGAAAAATTTAGACCATTTATTCAAGTTGGATTGGGATGGTTAATATCCATAGGGAAAATCTCAAATCTTCGTATTTCTAGCGGAATCGGTGGTAATGATTTACTGCCAATTTCACCAATTCTAACTTTAGATTTTACTGTAATCTTCGACGGTGTTAATATTCGTCTATAAAAAACAATTAGGCAAATGCATTGCAACATTTGCCTATAATTTGACTTAGACCGAGAAATTATGATTTTGTTGTGCATCGAATATACGCCGCTATTTCCCTTGAAAAATAGCAGGTCTTTTTTCTAAAAATGCTTTTGTACCTTCATAAAAATCATCGGTGCCACAAATTTCTCCGAATTTTTTTGCTTCATATTCCATTCCTTCTTGTTCGGTCATATCAACAACGGCGATAATACACTCAAGAGCAGCATTGACGGCAAGAGGTGCTTTAGCAACAATGGTTTTGACGAATTTTTCGGTTTCTTCCAATAAATGTTCTTGAGAATACACGGCATTCACCAATCCGATGGTGCGAGCTTCATCGGCACCGATAAGATTACCGGAGAGTATAAGCTCCGCTGATTTTGCCGTACCGACTAAGCGAGTGAGCCGCTGTGTGCCGCCATATCCCGGAATAATGCCCAAATTAACTTCCGGCTGACCAAACTTGGCATTTTCAGAACAATAACGAATATGGCAAGCCAAAGCAAGTTCGCACCCGCCACCAAGAGCAAAACCATTCACCGCAGCAATAACGGGTTTCCCCAATTTCTCGATTGCAGTGAAGACTTGCTGTCCTTTTCCGGCAAAAATTGCACCCGTTGCGGTGTCGCATGTATGTAATTGTGCTATGTCCGCTCCGGCTGCAAATGCCTTTGGTCCTGCACCCGTAATGATAACGGCACGGATGTCTGCATCTTCTTTGATGGCGATGACAGCAGAATATAATTCTTCGAGAAGAGTGGCATTAAGAGCATTCAACTTATCGGGACGATTAAGAGTAATTATGCTGTAATTCTCTTTTTTTTCAACACTTATAGTCTGATAGTTCATGAGTTTTTTTGACAATATGAATGAAAAAAGAATGAAATTATGGCGCAATTTACGATGTTTGGTATTGATTATTGCTCTGGACGATGCCTGCTATTGGGCAAGCATTGTATTGCTAAGGCGTATTTTTGCATAAAAACTAGGAATCTATGAAACAATTATATGTGATACGTCATGCCAAATCGGATTGGAGCAACCCCGAATGGACTGATTTCAGTCGCCCCCTCAATCAACGCGGTTTGCATGCAGCGCCAAAGATGGGTACTTATTTGAAATCTTTGAATATTATGCCGGACATTGTCTATTCAAGTGATGCTAATCGTGCTTTGACCTCAGCGCGCTTCCTTGCAGAAAAAGTCGGTTATGATAGTAATGCAATCATACAAAATCATTCTTTATATGAAAGTACACTTGCTCAATATTTATCGGTTATTACTGCTATTGATGATGTTCATTCTACGGCATGGATCGTAGGGCATAATCCCATACAAACATTATTGGTGCAATATTGTACCGATGCGCCAATCTCGCATTTACCCACATGTGCGGTGGCGCATATTGAGTTCGATATACCATCTTGGAATATGGTATCGCGTTCATTGGGAATGTTACGCAACATTTATACACCTAAAACATTATGGGGCGATGATGAATAATAAAGGAACAACACTATGAGCGCACCGGATATTAAAAATTTGAATTATCATATACTAGTCTGCGAAGGCAAATCATGTTCAAAACATGGCAGTGAGGCACTCTGGTATATTTTAAAAGAAAAATTAAACAGTAAAAAATATAAACAGAGTATAGTTCAATCGAAAGTACATTGTACCGGTAATTGCAAATTTGCTCCTGTCATTATGGTGTATCCCGATGGAGTATGGTATAAAAAAATCACCCCGTCGCTTCTCAAAAAAATAATAAAAAAGCATCTGAAAAAAGGTACATTTTTAGCAAAAAAACATATTCTCGGCACTATTCAATCTGATACATGAGCACAACACCAATTACTCGCTGCGGCGCCATTGCTATTATTGGTAAACCCAATACAGGTAAATCTACATTAATGAATGCAATTCTGGGGGCAAAATTGTCTATTGTGTCGCCCAAACCGCAAACAACAAGAAAAAATGTTCTTGGGATTTATACCGAAGAAGATGTACAGATACTGTTCTTAGATACACCGGGCGTACTTACACCGAGATACGAATTGCATAAATCCATGATGGAATATGTGAAAAATTCTATTGCAGAATCGGATGCCGTCATGGTATTGATAGATGCCGTCAATGCTCGAAAAAGTTCAGAATTTCTGACGCCTGAATTTACAGCTATGTTGCAATCATCGGGTTTGCCTGTTTTTTGTGTTTTTAATAAGGTAGATGCTCTGAAAAATCGTCGTGATGTATTGCCTTTGATTATTAAGTATCAAGAATTACAATTATTCAAAGAGTTTTTTACTATTTCTGCTTTGGAAAATAAATATGTGGACGATATGCTCAAAACCATTGCAGGGTATATGCCGGAAGGTGTGTTCCTTCATGATGCAGAAGATTTAAGTACATTACCGCAGCGCTTTTTTATCTCTGAAATTATACGTGAAGTTATTTTCCATGAATTTGAACAAGAAATTCCATATTCCGCAGAAGTTCTGATACAAGAATTTAAAGAAAGAGATATGGGAAAATGGTATATAGCGGCTGATATTATTGTAGAAAGAGATACACAAAAAGCAATTCTTATTGGTAAAAAAGGTGAAAAAATCAAAGCTGTGGGGCAAAAAGCACGTCTGGCAGCCGAACAACATTTGGGTACGGCTGTGTTCTTGGAAATATTTGTGAAGGTACGTAATGATTGGCGTAATTCAAAAACACAATTATCCGGCTTTGGATATTAAAAAACATAGAATTACTTTCTTCAATAAATGTCAAAAAACAATGATTACATACGAGTATCATATTCAATAACTTTTTTGTCTTCAAAATCATAGAGTGTTAAGCGACGTAGCCGATAATATCCGGTCCAAAAATCACGAAGTGTTTGTGCAAAAGTACGAAAAGCAGCATCTTTTTCACTTTGTGCCAATAATACATCCTTAATATCAATTTTACCGATTAGATAACGATTTTTTGTCATTTCGTATCGTTTTTGTGCTATTTCTTCTGTCTTTTTTGCTATGACTATTTGTTTATCCAAGAGCATCATTCTTTGAATATGATTGGTTAATTCTTGCCGCAACAGATGAATTTGCAAATTACTGTTGAGCAAAGTACGTTGCTCTTCTGCTTGTGCTGCCTCTTTGTCATGAGTTGCTTTGCCCCATTGAAATAAAGGCATACCAATACTTAAAGAAAATGTTTGTCTGTCTAAAAGATTATTTAATGCATTGGGTACTGTTTGTGCTGTTTGATTTAATCCGACAGTTGCTGATAATGTTGCATTAAAACTATTTTGGAGCGTGGTTTGTGTTGTGAACCGTTCTGCACTTAATTTTTGTAATTCAAAATTCCGAATCTCGCTTCTATTACGTAAAGCAATTTCCATGGCTATTGCTGAATCTATACGTACTGTGTTGCTGTTCTGAGGCGATTCAATGGAATATTTGTTAGTAGAGATTCCCAAAGTAATTCCAAGATTTTGTTTTGCATTAAGTACCTCTAATTGTGCTGTGGAAAAAGACATTTGAGCATTTAATAATGATAATTCATTTTGGAGCACATCATTTTCCGCTATTTTTCCGACGGTAAATCTGCCTTGCGATAAACGATATGTTGAGTCATTGATAATAACATTTAATCGAGCATTCTCAACATTCATTTGCGCTAAATAGACATCGAAAAAGCGAGCAACAGCCTCCATTGCAATATCTTCCATGGCTTCATGGAATTGTTTGCGAGCAATATCTATCATTATTTCTTGTTCACGTATATTCCATGACACCGTATTCAATTGAAATAAAGGTTGGCTGATGCCCAGTACTAATGGTGATACCGACCATAATTTGGAAGCATTTTCACCGAATAAATCAATACGACTAAGAGATGAACCAATAAAAAGTTGTCCTCCGGTTAATGGTATTTGTTGCGATATATTAATTCCTGCGGATGATTGTGCTTGACTTTGTGAACGAAATAATAAAGAGCCGTCGGGTTGAGGAATACTATTAATTGCACGTGTAATATTGGGTAAAGTTCCTTCCAATGAAAATTGAGGTAAAAGCCCTGCGGTGAATGACTCATAACGATGGAAGCGATTACGATATGCACTGCGTGCAATTTCCGCTGCGGGTCCCTGCGTTTGGGCAAGACGCACACATTCTTTTAAAGTCAATACCGTATTTTGGGCATATACTTCCAAACCGGAGCACAGAAGCAGTGCGAGTCCATAGTAAAGGGCAAAAAACATCGGTAATTGTAGTGTTTTTGTGAGTATGTGAAGAGAGTGCATAAATAACCCTGTTTTCAGATAACGATGTCTAAAATTCTGCATATTTTTTTACTCATATCGTAAAGCTTCGATAGGATCATGTTGGGCTGCTCTTTGCGCCGGAACATAGCCAAAACTTATACCAACAAAGAAGGAGACCCCAAATGAAATAAGAATAGATGACATGGTGACTATGGTTTTAATATCTGCAAATTTTTCTATGCCATAACTTATACTCAATCCCAGAATAATACCCACAATGCCGCCTGTGAGACTGATAGCCACGGCTTCGCTGAGAAATTGCGTCACTACATCGGCTCGTCGCGCTCCTATTGCTCGTCGAATACCAATTTCCTTTGTTCTTTCTAAAACTGAAGCAAGCATGATATTCATAATCCCAATCCCGCCGACAAGAAGAGAAATAGAGGCAATTGCTCCCAGTACGAAATTAAATATTGTTTTCGTTCTTTGTTCTTGTTGTAATAATAATTCAGGGACAATAATTTCAAAATCAACGACATCATTGTGACGCCTTTGCAACATACGCCGTGTAATATCTGCAATCGTAGATATATAATCTGAATTATCAACCCGAATAATCATTCTGTCTAATTGATGAAAATTATTTTCTCCATTACTATTTTTATCATCATCATCATTGCCAAAAGATGCATTGGCACTGCGTATAGATTTTTCTGTAATAAATGAGCGATTAGTAAATTTTAACAACATTGTTGTGACGGGTGTATAAATATCAAGATTATAGTCGCGAATACCGAGATTTTTGAGTTGTTTTTCGAGTATAATACGCTCTTTCAGTACGCCGATAACAGTAAGCCATTCATAGCCACATTTAATTTTTTTTCCTATTGGATCATCACCCGAGAAAAATTTTGTTCGTACACCGTGACCAATAATACAGACCGGTTCATGAAGTCGAATATGTATATCTGAAAAATGATGTCCTTCTTTTACCTCAAATTCTTTATCATGAAAAAATGATGTATCCACGCCAATCAATTTTCCTGTTTTTTTTAACCCATTTCGTAAAAATGTTGTTTCAGTTATTATCTCGGGGCTTACTCCCTCTACATGAGGTATAATACGTCGAATGGCATAAGCATCAGAGAGAGTTAATCCGGGACTAAAACGTTTGTTCTCTTTTTTTTCTGCTTCCTCTGTTTCGATGGTTGATTCTTCTTGCTCAATTATTGGCTTAACGATAATATTATTTGTACCAAGTAATTTCATTTGCTCAAGTATTTCGGCTTGCGCACCTTCACCGATTGCCAACATTGCTATCACGGATGCTACACCGAAGACAATACCCAATGAAGTGAGTAATGCACGTGTTTTATTCATGATAATGGATTCTGCCGCAATGATAAGATTATGGTATGAGAAAAATGTATGCACGGTACCGCATCAATGTGTGAATAAATATTATTGTTCAGCTATATCATCGGGCGGTACGAGAAAAATAACATCTTTTTCCGTAAGTCCTGATTTAACAATTACTTCATTTTCATTCATAATGCCAAGCGTTATATTTCTTTTTTCTGCTTTTTTGCCTGATTTTACATAGACAAATGATTGCTTACCTTCGGAACGAACGGCTTCAATAGGTATATACATCACATTAGGAATAGTGGTAATGAGTATTGTATTGCTGGTGGTCATTGCAGGGCGCAATGTTGAGTCTTTTTGATGAATTTGAATTTTTACTTCAAAGACTTTGGATTCGGAATTTGGTCTTTGTTCACCAATATTGGCAACACTAGTCACCGTGCCTGTTAATTTTTTATCGGGTATTGCATCTAAGCCGATTTGGACGGATTGATTTATTGCTATTTTTTGTATATCCACTTCATTAATATAGGTTATGGATTCCATAACAGATAAATCGGGGAGTGTGGCAACGGTCGGATCCCATGGACTTATTGTTGAGCCGACTACCCTTTTTCTGCCATTCCATTCGCGGTCATAAATTACCATACCGGCTTGAGGTGCAGTGATATAAAATTGGGACATTAATGTAGATAAATTCTCAAATTTTTGCCGTTCTTTTGCTAAATCTGTTTCGGCTTCAAGCATTTTTGCTACTGCTTGTTTTACTTTTGTCGAATAATTTATTTTTGCTTGATCGTATGTTCTTCGTGATTTTTCATAAGCAATTTCGGCTTGACGAATGATGGCGGGTGCTTCATACACGGATTGTTCACGAAGTAATTTTTGTTCTTCAAGCGCATATTTCAAATTAGTCAATTCATCACGTGCAGCCGATAAAGTGAGGGTGGTATCTAATTTCACTTGTGTATAATGCGATTCGGCTTTTTGAATAGCCAATTGAGCTTCTCGAATTTTGCCTGATATATCCGTTTTATCAATTTCAGCAACAAAGTCACCAATCTTTACGGTGGTGCCTTCGGGAACAAGATTCGCAATTTTCATATTATAAATACCAACACTTTGCATACCCTGCGGTCCCATAATCTCGGTAGATGTTTTTGCACGCAGTTCACCGGTTACTGTGACAGTGACACGAAAATTACCTTTTTTGGGAGTGACTGTCAGAGTTGATTGAGAATCATTCGCGCTAAAGAACATCCACCACAAACCTACTCCGATGAGAAGGACAGGGGGAATGATATACATTATTCTTTTTTTCATTGAAAAAGTATGCTGTTTTATGATGAACAGATTGTTGTAAGAGTGCAAAAATAGAACAATTCCTTAGTATTGTGTGTTAAAAAATGTGAATCATTTGGCTTTAATCACATCAATGATTGCCATTCGACACGGCTTTATGCAATGACTATATACACTCTTTCTTGTAATTTTGCATTCATTGAAAGCAAGAAACAAACACAATAAGTATTATTCACATATCAAAAAAATGTATGTCAAAAGAAATTACACCAAGAAATCAAGATTATTCCGCATGGTATAATGATATAGTCAAAAAAGCACATTTGGCAGAAAATTCTCCTGTGCGGGGTTGTATGGTGATTAAGCCGCATGGCTTTGCTGTGTGGGAACTTATGCGCGATGCTCTTGACGCTATGTTCAAGAAAACGGGACATGTAAATGCGTATTTTCCTTTGTTGATCCCAAAAAGCTTTTTAAGCAAAGAAGCCCAACATGTGGATGGATTTGCCAAAGAATGTGCGGTGGTGACGCATCATCGTTTAATGAATGACCCCAATGGAGGAGGAGTTGTTGTTGACCCTGCGGCACGTTTGGAAGAGGAGTTAATTATTCGTCCCACATCGGAGACGATTATTTGGGATACGTACAGAGATTGGATACAGAGTTATCGTGATTTGCCTTTGCTGATTAATCAATGGGCAAATGTGATGCGTTGGGAAATGCGTACACGTCCTTTTTTGCGAACGGCAGAATTTCTATGGCAGGAAGGTCACACCGCCCATGCCACGCAACAGGAAGCTGTGGAAGAAACATTGCGTATGCTTGATGTTTATGCCGATTTTGCTGAAAATTTTATGGCTATGCCGGTGATTAAAGGCGTAAAAACTGCCAATGAACGCTTTGCAGGTGCTGAAGATACCTATTGCATTGAGGCATTGATGCAAGACGGTAAAGCATTACAAGCAGGAACTTCCCATTTTCTGGGACAAAATTTTGCAAAAGCTTTTGATGTGACTTTTCTGAGTAAAGAAAATCAACGTGAACATGTATGGGCTACTTCGTGGGGTGTTTCCACACGTCTTGTCGGTGGTTTAATTATGACTCATTCCGATGATGAAGGATTGGTTTTGCCTCCCAAATTAGCTCCAATCCAGGTGGTGATTGTGCCTATACCGACACCACAACCGGAAATTAATGATGTTGCCGAAAAAATAATGCGTGAATTGCGTGATTTGAATATTACCGTAAAATATGATACCGATGATACGAAACGTGCGGGATTTAAATTTGCCGAATATGAATTGCGCGGTATGCCCGTAAGAATTGCTATCGGCAAACGTGATATTGAAAATAATGTTGCCGAAGTTGCGCGCCGTGATACTCGCGAAAAAACAACTATATCTCTTGATGGCATTGGAAATTCGATCAAACAATTATTGGACGATATTCAACAAAATTTATATAATCGTGCAAAACAATATCGTGATGAGCATATTACTCGAGTTGATTCATTTGATGAATTTATTGATGTATTAGAAAATAAAACAGGATTTATCAGCGCACATTGGGACGGAACAGCAGAAACGGAAGAAACAATAAAAGAGAAAACAAAGGCGACAATACGTTGTATTCCTTTGAATAATCCTCAAGAAGACGGAGTATGTGTTCTTACGGGTAAACCTTCAAAGCAAAGAGTGCTCTTTGCAAAAGCATATTAAGATTTTTACGATATAGTTATAAAAAAAGTCCATGAATAATTCATGGACTTTTTTTATGTAATACAAGGATGTGTTATATTTATCAGTGCATAATCATACATTTTGTGTGCAAAATTTTTTCTTCATTGATTCTGATATGAATCAAATACATACCATTGTCAAGTGCTGATACCGGAATTACAACAGTATTATTGCCGACACTTACCGGAAATATCATTATTGTGCGTCCTGTTATATCTGTAAATGAAATATCGGCTTGGCTTATTTCTTGTTCAGGGTTGAAAGTTATCATAAGATTATCAGAAGCCGGTTGTGGCACAATCATTATTGGTGTGTTTTCATATTCATTCATGACACTCGTTGCTGTCTGTGACGTATCACGGGTGTACCATACTGTTTTATATTGACGCAAAGGTTGTTGCTGTTGTGCGATGGTGCCTGATGAATATTCGAGTAAAGCCATAGTAGATGAATTTGCATACCAGCGATATGTTGTGTCGCGAGTTAATCGTATAATGGTTCGTGGCTGTACAAAAATTGAGTCAGTGTATGTATCAATAATTTTTAATCGTAATGCTGTTTTTGCAATAGTAAACGTTGGCGTGATGAGTGTTCCAAAACCGTCATAATGAAGTTCCACAGTTCCTGTTCTTCTGCCAAAACGTCCATCGGTAAATCGTAGATCCGCTTTGTATGAGTCTTTTAATTTGCCGCCGGATGAAATCGGTATAGGTCCCAAATCATAGGTTTCTGTCAATTGTATGATGCCGGACGGAATGACAGTACCGGTTTTATTGACTGTGTTTTTTGTGGTATTGATAAACTCAATGGTTGTGTCATTTGTTCTGAAAGCAATATTGGCATCAGGGAACTGCGCCGATTGCGGAAAATTTTTGGCATTCTCTACTCTGACAAGATAAAATGGATTTGCGTTTGTTCTTTGCGTGAGTGTTGTAAAATCCCATGTAATATCCAGACCTGCAGGTCCGGGAACAACTTTGTCAGTTTCACAGAAGATCTTCGTGTATTCAGTATTGATAGCAGGTAGATTTTTACGCTCAAAACGCGGCTGTGCAAAAGCCGTTTGCACAGTGAGTAAGCAGAGTACAAAAAGGGTGTACATTGATGTCGGGCGTAGTGTCATGGCAGCCATTATAGTAAGAAATAATATTTTTGCTGACCGAAAACTACAAAAAAACTTTGATTCATAAAATAATCGAGGGAGAAAAACGGTTTTCATGATGTGAGGGCAATGGGTGTCCCTTGGGCATGAACATGGTATATGATCACTATCATGGAAGGAAGGCATGCTCTTCGTCAGACCCTTATGTTGTTATCATTATTTGGCTTCAAAACAATTATCGGACATGCGAGTATAGTGAATAGTAAAGAAGACATAGTGCGTCGTTATCGGAATCCGCAATCACGAGTCGAAAAGCTTAATGAACTTGCAGAACACTTACAAACGGAGAATCCCTTGGAGGGTGCAGCGGTAGCGATGCAGGCAGCCGCCATAGCCCGATACCATTCTATCAAACCAATATCCATAGCGGCATCATGGCGCATTGCCGGATTATGTTATTATACAGCCGGAGCATATCGTGAGGCATTGTCCCATTATCAAGAAGCGCAGAGGATATATGAACAACTTGGAAATCATGTTGAAATAGCAGGTGTGCTCCAGAATATAGGATTAGTTTTCCGTCGGCTTGAGCAACATGATAATGCTTTGGAAGCATACCAGAAAGCTGCCGATGGCTTTGCTGCCTGCGGTAATGTAAGAGCACGCCAAATTGTTCTGATTAATATTGCCACTTTAGCTGCGCATTTATCCGATCCCGTGCGAGTTTTTGCCTCATACAGTGAATGTTTGCATACCTTGGAAAAACACGATGATGATTTAATTCGAGCAGTGGTCACGGGTAATCTTGGACGATTATTTATTGATTTGGGTGATTATGATAAAGGTGAACAATTCACATTGCAAAGTGCGGCACTCCATGAAAAGAGAAATGACAATATTGGCATTGGGCACGCTTATGGTTCGATGGCATTTATTGCAAAACATAAAGGTGATATTCAAAAATCATTGGATCTGTTTCAACAAAGTGCCGAGGCATATTCTCGCGGGGCATATCCTTCAGGCAGAGCAGCCGCATTAAGTAATGCAGCTGATATTGCTTTGTCCGAAAAATTAATTATTCCGGCAAAAAAATATGCGGAACAATCACTCACAGAATTTACTGCTATCGGCGATAAAGAAAATGAGGCAAGAGTACACAGCGTATGTGCTGAGATTGCTGCACATGAGCAAGACTATGAAAAAGTTGTCCACTATATGAATGCAGCTTTACATGGGGTAGAAAAAAGTACTAATTATGGTTTGCTCGCACAATTATATTATACGTATGGAAAAATTTGTGAAATGTTTTTTATGGCAGAACAGGCAATACAGCATTTTACCACAGGATTAGCTCTTGCTTTAGAGCATAATGTGGAAATGTATATCTATCAATTTAATGAACGTTTAAGTACTGTCTATGAAAAACAAGGTGATTTTCACAATGCACTGTTCCACAGCCGAGCATTTTATGAAAATAAATCTAAATTCGACAAATCAATCAACAGTAGAGAAATTCAAGAGTTACGCTATCGTCTGGAAATAGAAAAAGCTGAGCGTGAGAGTGAAATACTCCGATTAAAACATGATAATTTGCAGTCACAATTGCAAAGTCAAGCCAATGAAATTAACACTACGGCAATGGCTTTGGCACATAAAAATGATGTTCTTAACCATATAAGAACTGCATTAACAAGTATTGCCGAAAAAAAATCCTCCGAACAAAAAAAATATATTCATTCATTAGTAGATGAAATTGGCGGACATATCCGTTCCGATAAAAATCGTCGGCATTTGTCAGAAAAACTCCATGATCAGCAAAGAGAATTTATCGAGCGATTAACCCATGCCATACCCGATTTGCGACCGCGAGAAATAGAAATCTGCTCACTTATTCGATTACAATTAAGTTCCAAAGAAATTAGCGATTTATTGTGTGTCAGTGAAAAAAGTGTAGAGATTTATCGCCACAGAATTCGTGCGAAACTTCAGTTGCCGGCTGCGATGAACTTAACAACATACCTTGCAGGATTTTAACAGAACTATCATACGAGCAATCTAAAGAACTTGGTATAACTTGATAGTAAAACTTTCTTAAACCTATAATTTCAGAAACCTTATAGGTTTGGAATATGTACTTCTCGTCGGAGTGCGCCGCCAGACCTCAATGATGAGAATTGGGGAAATATACGGTATAATCATATATAATGTGCGCTTTGTATAGGTCGGTTTTTCAAGCAGTTGTAATACTTCCACTCTATGTGAAAATTTTTCTTGACATTGTTTGGGGATATGCAGCAAAAAGTGTATTTTAGCATCCACAAAAATGACCACGGATCTTAGAGTGCTATTATACATGTCCGGAACTGTATTATCCCGCGCTTTACCACCGTTGGTACATTCATTTTTTTTATGTATTTTCTTAAAAATTATGATACAAAAACTGATTATCATGATAGTGATATTCTTTTCACTACAATATCTCAGCTTTGCAAAAGAGGGTCCATTAGATAATCTGCAACATCTTTTGGGTGAATTATGGGAGGTTGATGTGTATGGTGATGAACTCATAGCCGCTTGCGGTGATAATGGAATTATTATGCTTTCGCGCGATGCCGGAAAAACATGGGTACAACCATATACGCACACCGATATTCCACTTTATGATATTGTATGCCCCAATGCTTCTACCATTATTGCCGTAGGGCAAAAAGGAATAATCATTACAAGTCAAGATAAAGGAAAAAATTGGAAATCCGATACTGTTGGCACTGAGCAAGAGAATTTTCTTTCCCTTGCCATTGAAGGCGAAACAATACTTGCCGTCACGAGTGCAGGCACAATTTATCGTTCTCTTGACCGCGGTATATCATGGACTTCCGTTTTTACATTACCGACAGCATTAAGTAAAGTATTTTCGCTTTCGCAAGGTCAGTGGTTAATAGGCGACCGTCGCGGTGGTTTATGGTATTCGGACAATAATGGAATTTCATGGACAAAGCCACAAAGCGATACAATATTCGATTGTGCGCATTGCAGAGTAAAAGCATTTACCCGTTTGAATAATAATACTGTGCTTGCATTGGCAAATTCCACATTATTCAGAAGTACTGATAATGGCAAATCATGGAAAAAATTACAAGCTACACTCCCTTTTGCTAATGATATAATGCGCCATCCATTGGAAGAAAATAGTATTATATATGTTGATTCGACCTATGGCACAAAAGTCTATAATCTTGACCAACGAAGATTTCAATTCGATTCAGTCTATAATTTCGAATATCTTGCGGTTTATGGTCATGGAAAAATAGCAATGATGGCTTCGGGTAAATTTGTGTCCATCGGCAGACAAAAAAGAATTCTTATGAGAGAATCACTTACCGATAGGTGGAAATTGCGCTGCCTAATACCATCATACAGCTTTATTCCGTTTACTATGTATAATGATTCGATTGGATGGATTGGGAGTGTTTATGGTAATATATTCCGTACTACGAATGGTGGTACGACATGGTTACCGCAAGATAAATTTCTTACAATTAATAACAATAAGAGACCAAATAATACATTAGAGTTTTTTGCATTTAAGGATAGTCTGAATATCGTAGGTTATGGTTATCAAGGAGCTATGGTATCTTCTGACAATGGCGGTACTATTGTCAAAGAAGATCGTACCCAATTAAATCGCCCGAATGTAAGTCAAGTTGTTGCATTACCGGATAAAGGATATTGTATGGCATGGAACGTAAAATATCAAAATTTAGACAGTAGTTATTATTATTCATGTTTATCATATTCCAAAAATGGTAAAGAATGGGATACTCTTGTATATAGAGCGGATAGTAGTAAGTTATCAAATGGATTTGCTTCATATATAAGTAATTGTTTTTTCCATAAATCACGGATTTGGTATCAAGTATCTTCTGTAAAACAACCCGATAGTCTTTATTATTCCGATGATAATGGTGCAAGCTGGCAAAAAGCGCAGTATGAATATCTGTATGGAAATTTTTACAATATAGTATTTATAGATGATACACTTGGCTTTATGACAGATATTTCTTCATCTTTTAATCAAGATATGATTTTTCGCACAACAGATGGTGGCATTACATGGCATATGTTAGGGCATTCTATAAACTTTATGCAGATATGGTCCAATCAAATTAATAAACATATACTTTATGCTCTCTCCCCGTCAAAAAGGAAGACATTATTTATTTCAACAGATAAAGGAATAAGCTGGCAACAACAAAATATGCAAGGTCTCGATTTTGTGCGTTATGGTATTACTTCTATTATCACCACGCCGAAGCAGACCTATGTACGAGGTGGAGGTGTTTCTGACTTCCTTGCGCGAGTTGTGCAGCCGAGCACTGCTGTGGGTATCGCTCAAGAAGAAGAGCGATTACCGAGGGCATTTGTACCATTGCGATGGATGTCAGTGTATCCGAATCCATTTACACAAAAAACGACCTTGACGATGATTTGCCATTCTTTGGTATTTCCGAATGGAGTTACGATAAAAGCTTATAATGGTGAAGGAAAAGAGATTGATGATTTGACGGAAGAATTTCGTCAGGGCAAACGTGTTGATAATCAGATAGTTTTTGAGTGGAGTCCGTTGAATCTTCTTTCGGGTGTTTATTATATCCAAGCATTATCGAACGGATGCACAGAAACGATAAAAACGATATATGTTCCCGAGAAAAAATAATACTATTTCTATATTTATATTCACGATTATGAGTGTAGATAATTTTCAGTATTTCAATTCTTTGCACGACAAGGAAAATAATGGTGAAAATTTTACAGTTCTGCCATAAAAATTGAAAAGCCGCTTACCTATCCTTAGTAAGCGGCTTTTCGCCCAAGCAGCTGCATTATCTTCCTTGATGTACTGCCTATTATTGGTCAAATTACCGTAATAATTGCAAGAACTGTTGCGGGTTCTGATTTGCCTGCGCAAGTGATGTAATAGATGTTTGTTGTAAGAACTGTGACTTGATAAGTTCAAGTTGTTCAAGAGCCACATCTGTGTCTTCAATACGCGAGATAGCCGCATTGTAGTTTGTTATTTGCGATTTAAGAGCTTCTTCTTGTGAGGTTAAGCGATTGGTTAAACCACCTAGATAAGAGGCAACTTTATTGACATTGTTCAAAGCAGAAGAAAGAGAGCTTAATGTTGTCGCAATATTGGCATTGGCAAATACTCCCAAATCAGTTGTACTTACTGCATCCAAGCTATTGAGATTTAGTCCTGTTACCCCTGCAAAATTGCTATTATTTGACACAGACACATTAAATTGTCCATCCACATTAAAGTTGGGGGCAGAAGAAACGGTTGTCAAATCCACAGAAATAGTCAATAAACTGTTAGCAGCATTAAATCCGATAACGAAATCACCGGAGAAGGAACCGTCAATAAGTTGACGACCGCCAAAGACTGTTGAGTCCACGACAGTTTGGATTTGTTGAGCAAGACGGAAGCCGGCTTTAGCAAGCGCGATTTTTTCATCTGTACCCAAGGCACCGGATGATGCTGTTGCAGCCGCATCTTTGATGCGTGTGATGAGTGTATTAATATTGTCATAAGAGTCCTGAGCAATATTGGTCACATTTAATGAATCGCCGACGGCGTTCAAAGCTGACCGTAAAGCACCGTTTCGTGCTCCCAAAGCACGTGAGGTAATGTAACCCGCCACATCATCCGCAGCGGAGTTTATACGCTTACCCGTAGAAAGACGCAATTGACGCAATGAGATATTTCGGCTCGATGCTTCAAGTGCATTGTACGAATTTTCGGCTGGCGTGTTCGTCCGTATTCGCGCTCCGCCGCTAATTGCTGATGGCATAATATATACTCCAAAATGTTATGAAAAAAAATCTACCACCGATTTGATTTCGATAACATTATGACAATGACTATGCCACCACGTTCATGCTATACTTTTTTGTGAGAATAATCACCAAATTCGTATGTGTGATGTACGATGTTGTAGGAAAATATGGATCTTCATTTTTTTTAATTATTTGTTGAGTAAAGAATTACAAAATATTCTTCGTTCTTTGTTCGCAGAATTGAAAGTGCTCTTTTCGATTATGAATATATGTGTAATAATAGACCATTGGTTATAGGGGTGAAGAATAATCGCCAAAACGTTCCGGCAATACTGCCATAGTGGTCGAGATAAGAGATCGTAATTCCTCTGTGCCCAGCATATCTTGAATCGTGGGTAAAGCCATAATCGTATCCACAAGCACATCTTGTTCTTGTGCAATGGTAATGGTTTCCGCATAAGGAATATGGCTGAACGAAACCATAGAGTAGCGTGAACGGAAGCGTGTCGGTTGCATTTCTTGAGCAATACCTTCGATTTTTTTCCTCAATAAAAATTCGGCATCGCCAACCTTGTCACGCATCTCGATAAAGTTTTCAAGTGCCAATTGAAGAATGGCATCACCATTCGGTTTGCGGATTTTTCCGAATTCTGCAAACATTTCTCCCCAGTTCTCTTCAGAGTATTGACCCAATAATGAATTGAGTACATAACAATCCTCGAAGCCACAATTCATCCCTTGACCGAAAAAAGGAACGATTGCATGGGCTGAATCGCCAATTAGCAGCACTTTGTTTTTGTATGACCATGGGAAACAACGCACAGTCATGAGCGAAGAAGTGGGGTTATGCCGAAAATCATGCAGCAAAGTTGGCATCAATGGAACGGCATCTGGAAATTGTTCTTGGAAAAAAGCCATGATATCATCATCTGTTTGCAGAGAAGCAAATGAGAGATTACCTTCAAAAGGAAAAAAGAGTGTGCAAGTAAAACTGCCGTCCATATTTGGTAGTGCAATGAGCATATACGATGAACGAGGCCAGATATGGAGCGAATGTTTATCTAAAGCAAAACCACCATCGGGCAAAGCGGGTATGGTCAGTTCTTTATAGCCATGTTCAATATAGTGCTGTTCATAGTTAAATCGGTCGGTCATTTGCATGGCTCCACGCACGGCAGAATATGCGCCGTCTGCACCGATGATACAATCCGAAGAAATGGTAAGTCTTTCATGAGTGTCATTATCTTCAAATATCGCCGTGGCATTTTCTAAGTCCACATGAACACAACGCATATTAAAACGTATGGAGATTGATTCGTGGCGCTCTGCACAATCCATTAACTCCATATTGATACCGCCTCTTGACACAGAATAAATGGCTTGAGCATCAGTACCATATTGTTGATAAGTCTGTTTACTTTCAATGGAATGCATCATTCTTCCACGCATGGGGATAGCAATGTTGGCAATGTCTTGCACAATACCTGCACCGGCAATGCCACGCCATCCCCGATCGGACAGAGCCAAATTGATGGAACGTCCGGCACTGATTCTGGTTTTGCGCATATCGGGGCGACGCTCGATTATCTGTACTGTATGACCATGCTGAGCAAAGTAAATAGCCGCAAGACTGCCAACAGGACCTGCTCCAATAATTGTAATGTTTTTCATAAAATCTATCTTTTTAAATTATTACTATTGACACATACAAAATTACGCAGTCGTCGTGGTAAGCATATACACCGGAAGACAAAGTTCGGAATTTTCTTCGGTGGCTGCATTGCAATGAAGAGAAAAACAGTCTGTAAGATTTACCCTACATCAATTATAAAGCGTCAATTATCGTATATTTGCAAAGAATAATCAATTATTATGTTTCAATAAGGTGATATGCCGATGAGTTATCGGTTTACAGAAGCGGATTATAGTGCTATTAGTGCCATCTTGGGCGTCGAGGGCACGGTGGAAGCCACGGGGTGTATATGGCAAATGGTACATAACGATACACGCCAAGCGCAAATCGTCACACTCATGAACGATATAGATTACCCTAATGGTTCTCAAGGTTCGGCAGTGATTGTTCAAACCAAGCATGGTTATTTCGAGTTGCATGAATGCAGCGGTTATATCACATTCGAGCCGGATGAAGTCATTTTTATAACAGAGCGAGCTGATTATATCTCGGGTATGGTCTTGGGCAAGCATTGTACATGTTCAATGTTCTCTCCGATTCAAAAAGCTGCATTACATGCTAATTTTGCTGAACTTCATCCCAGTTTGATTATGTCGGCAATGCAATTATCATTGGCTGAAGAGATTTTAGACACGGAATAATCCACATAATGAGTGAGAAGAACAAGGAAAACTATGGTATCATGATTATGAATGACAGTAATCATACCCGGATACCCAAAGCAAAGATTACACAAGCAATCACGAGGACATTACAAGGTGAGTCCATAACGGTTGCAGATATTTGCGTTATTCTTCTTAATGATAAAAAAATCCATGAGATGAATCGCAAGTTTTTGCAGCATGATTATCCAACTGATGTCATAACATTTCCTTTGGAGGACAATCCTCTTGAAGGCGAGATTTACATTAGTATAGATACGGCTATTGAGCAAGCGAGGGACTATAATGTGAGCGTCGCCCAAGAGTTGATGCGTTTAGCTGCACATGGCACTTTGCATTTAATCGGTTATGATGACAGTACTGATGAAGAACGAGCACGTATGAGTGAATTAGAAACACTATATATTGAAAGTTAATACTATGAAGAGCGGCGATTTTTCTTATGATAGAATTATTGAAATCATTACGGTACTTGTCAAGATGTTAGCTTCTGAACCTTCTGTGGAATCCATTGACATAGAGCAATTGGAAAAACGTGGTTACTCACACGGAGAAATCATCACGGCACTAAGCTGGATTCTTGATAAAATTGATAATGCAGATAAGTCTTTAGCGCATCGTCTCATAAAAGTTGCCGTGCCCTCCACCGAGTTTTCATTGAGAGTGCTGAATGAGTATGAAAAAAAATTGTTTACCAAAGAGGGATGGGGCGAGCTGATTACCTTGGCTCAATTTGGTGTTATCAACCCTACAAACATTGAAGAGATAATAGAAAGTGCGGCATTTTCCGACGCACCTTCACTTGATAGAGATGATATTCGTAATTTTGTAGCAATACGTTACTATGGTGCTGCGCGTCAAAAACAGAATGGAAAAAATTTGTTTTTGGGCACTATGGACACAATACACTAAATGTAATCGGTCTCGTAGTTCAGGTGGATAGAACACAAGTTTCCTAAACTTGGTGCCGGAGGTTCGAATCCTCTCGAGACCACCAAGTAATTTAGTTTCCATTATTGAGTTCTCATGTTTATATAGTACAGAGTGGCTATTGCTACATTAAAATCAATCACTACTTGTCGTCACATCTACTACAAAAAGTTTTTTTTGATATAGATACTGTTGCACAGTTTATGTCAGAACTGTTGTATATCTAATTAATCCATTGATTAAATCACACTTCAAAAAGTAATAGCTTTTTTATATGAATATACTGTTTTTAATTGGGAATGGTTTTGATCTAAATATTGGCATGAAAACACAGTATCGTGATTTCTATAAGTTTTATTGTCAAAAAGAAAGCACATCGAAGCTCGTAAAGGAACTAAAAGATGTAATTCAATCTGAAATTGAAGATTGGGCAGATTTAGAGATTGAACTTGGAAAGTACACAGAAAAACTAAAAACAGAAGAAGATTTTGAGGTAGTAATTGATGATATAAGAGAACATCTTTCTCAATATTTAGAATTACAAGAAAAAGAGTATGATTATTCAGTATTGTCTCAAGAAAAACTCTTTCATAATTTGTGCTTTCCTGAAGAAATGCTTTTAAAAATTGATAAAGATAATATTACAAGATATAAGTCAAGATGGGGGCATACTGCATGGAATATAGATATTATTACGTTTAATTATACACGTGTACTTGAGAAGATTCTTGGTTCGGAGAAGATTATTGGAAAACATCATAGTGGTGAAAATGTTGTACTGAATAATCTACATCATATACATGGTTATACAGATTTAAGGATGGTTTTGGGAGTAAATGATATAAGTCAAATTAAAAATGAATCTTTTCGAAAAAATCAAAACATTATTGAAGCATTAGTAAAAGTTGAATGTAATAAAGCTGCTAAGCATGGTGTTGATGAATTATGTGAGAATTCAATTAAAGATAAAAATTTGATATGTATTTTTGGCTTATCCTTGGGCGAAACCGATAAAGTCTGGTGGGAACGTATAGGAAAACAGTTGCGAGAAGAATGTCAACTCATACTCTTTGTTAGAGAGAAAAAGGATATACCTAATCGCGATGATCACAAAAAAATAAGAATTGAAAGAGAGTTTAAGGACAAATTTTTCAGCAAAACTGCTTTGAGTGATGAAGAAAAAGAGAGATTGAAAGATAAGATGTTTGTAGCGATAAACACAGATATGTTTAATATTCGCACTACGTAGTTTGTTTCTTTGTTCAAAGAGAGTCACATCGAAAACTTCCTAAGCCGAACAGCTTGAGTCGTCCTTTCTCGATACGATCAAGTGTTTGTCTTTGGTACTCACGATTTTCACCGCTCATTCGTTTACACTCAGATACTATCTATGATTGGTATCAAATCCCATGAATGAAATACAGCAACTCTATCAACAAGTTATACTTGACCATAATAAGAGTCCACGTAATTATGGACACTTACCCGAATGCAGTCACAAAGCCGATGGGCTTAATCCTTTGTGCGGCGACCATATCACCGTTGAGCTGTATGTCCATGACGGCATTATCCAAGATATCCGCTTTACCGGTGCGGGCTGTGCTATCTCAACATCTTCTGCGTCAATAATGACGACAGTATTGAAAGGAAAAACAGCCGAAGAAGCAGAGCGAATATTCCAAGAATTTCATGGTGTTGTCACCAATGATGATGCTGTAATTAATGAAGAATCTTTAGGAAAATTGGCTGTCTTTGCAGGAGTACGTGAATTTCCGGCACGTGTGAAATGCGCAAGTCTGGCATGGCATACTGTCCACGCTGCATTACAAGGCGAACAAGAAATTTCTACTGAATAAAAGAGGGAAATAATGATGGATAATTTTATTACAAATTTAATCAAAAGAGTAAAAGAAAAGAATAATGAAGAAACCGATACTTATTTCCCTTTAGAAGTCAAAGGACCACCCAAAAAAGTGATTACATCAACAGAAAATAACGGTGAAAAATCAATAAAAGACCTTGCAATCGAAGCAATAAAAACGGTATATGACCCTGAAATACCTGTTGATATTTATGAACTTGGTCTTATTTATGAAGTCAAAGTCAATGAAAATAATGATGTAGCAGTTCTTATGACATTAACCTCTCCCGGATGCTTTGCCGCAGGGCAAATACCCGGTGAAGTAGAGAAAGCTGTTGCGTCAGTTGAAGGAGTACAGAAAGTATATGTTGAATTAACATTCGATCCACCGTGGGATAAATCTATGATGAGCGAAGCCGCTCAATTAGAGCTCGGCTTTTGGTGAAATAATAAGTGATTATTTAAAGTATTTTTTATATATAATCACTGAATGTTTTAAAAGGGGAAAAAACCGAATACAATATTTGTATATTATTAATTACTAATTTTTATGGCAGCACAATTTCATACATTGACAATTTCGCAAATACGCAGAGAAACACCCAATGCCGTTTCATTGGTGCTTGATGTCCCTCCTGCATTGCGTGAAGAATTTACGTATAAACATGGACAGTATTTAACGATACGTGTTCATATAGGCGACAAACATTTTAATCGTGCATATTCTTTATGCAGCAGTCCTGCGCTTAATGAACCCTTGACCATTACAATTAAAAATAAAGAAAGTGGTTTTATTTCTGCGTTTATCAATAATAATACACAAGAAGGACAAACCATTGAAGTAATGAAGCCAATGGGTAATTTTACACGAGAATTATCACCTAATGCAGAAAGTGTATATTGCTTATTTGCAGGAGGAAGTGGAATAACCCCGATTATTTCTATTCTAAAAACTATTCTTGCAGTTGAACTAAAAAGTAAAGTCGTACTTTTTTATGGTAATACGGATGAAGAAAATGTGATTTTCCGTAAAGAACTTGATCAATTACAAGAAAAATACAATAATCGTCTGACAATCATTCATACTCTTGATACACTGGCATCAACGCTTAAAGCAATCACCGGACGCTTGGATAAGCAGCAATGTCTTGATTTATTGGATACATACATTGGTAAAGATACTCCGAATGCTCAATATTTTATCTGTGGACCACCCCAGATGATGAAACAAGTCGAGGATACACTACATGCCGCACATATTCCACAGAATCATATTCACAGGGAATTTTTCTCTGCACCTATTGATGCTGTGGTTGAGCCGGCACCGACATCTGTAGAAGATAATGAACCTAAAGAACGTTCCGTGACCATAAGATTATATGGACGTGAAGAGACTATCACTGTTCGACCTAAAGAAACAATTTTAGATTCCGCCATTCGCAATGATCTTGATCCTCCGTATGCGTGTCAAATAGCTGCATGCTGCACATGCCGGGCAAAAGTTGTCAGAGGTAATGTTCACATGGATAGCCGCGAAGCACTCACCGATGAAGAAATGGACGATGGCTATGTGCTGACATGTCAATCACATCCGCTGACAGATGATGTGATTGTTGATTATGATCAATAAAAATATAACATTTCCACAAAAGCTCTTATATCATTCGATATGAGAGTTTTTTTTGTTTTATACCGTTACGAAACCATAAAGAAAGGATTTTTTTTGGTTTTGTGTGCATAATGCCGTAAATTACTTGTCAATGATGTCTATTTCCTAAGTATTGAGGTCATTATGAGACTACTGTGTGCTGTAATGATATTTGTTGTTGCCACGATTTCTATGCAAGGGCAGCGTATTGCATCGGGTCCGATGGTTGGTCATGCAACAATGCGTGAAGTAAAAGTATGGGTGCAAACAGATAAATCTGCCGATATTGTAATGGAGTATTTTTCCGATTCTTTGCCTCAAAAAAAATATAGAACAGAGCCAAGTCGTACAACAAAAGAGAAAGCCTATTCTACGATTCTGATTGCAGATTCGGTGCAACCCGGAAATAGATATTTATATTCGATTTTTCTTAATGGAAAATTATATAATCTTCCCTATAAAACGACATTTCAAACGCCGCCATTATGGCAATGGCGAGGTAATCCCCCCGATTTTACGGTTGCTCTGGGCAGCTGTGTGTATGTGAATGAAACTCGGTATGATCGTCCCGGAAAATCGTATGGTTCTGAATATGAAATATTTACCAGTATCCATAATCAGCAGCCAACACTGATGCTATGGCTTGGTGATAATACATATTTGCGTGAAGCGGATTGGGATAGCCGTACAGGGATTTTTCATCGTTACTCCCATACGCGAGCATTACCGGAAATACAACCATTATTGGCTTCAACACATAATTATGCTATATGGGATGATCATGATTATGGTCCGAATGATAGTGATAAAGGATTTTATAATAAAAACATAACATTTGATGCATTTACAACATTTTGGGCAAATCCCGGCTATGGGTTTGATGACAAAAAATGTATTACTTCTACTTTTGAATGGGGTGATGTTCAATTTTTTCTATTAGACAATAGATCCTTTCGCTCGGCAAATAAACGAATAACAGGAAATTCTGAAATTCTGGGCGATGAGCAAATTGATTGGTTATTGCAAAATCTTGCTTCTTCAAAAGCAACATTTAAAATAATAGCTGTCGGTGGTCAAACATTGAGCAGTGCAGCCGTGTTTGAAAATTATGCAACAAGACCTGTAGAAAGAAAAAAATTACTTGATGGAATAGAAAAAGAAAATATTAAAGGAGTATTTTTTCTTTCGGGTGACAGGCATTTCACAGAATTGTCAAAAATGAGTAGAGCATTACATTATCCTTTGTATGATTTAACATGTTCACCTTTAACATCAGGCATTCACACAAAAGCATTTGAAGAGGAAAATATGTACAGAGAGCAAAAAACTCTTGTCATGGAGCATAATTTTGCAGTACTCGCATTTAGTGGTGACATAAAAAACCGGTTAATGGAAATTACAGTATATAATGCACAAGGTAAGAAAAAATGGACTACAACTATATCTGCAAATGATTTGAAATAGGAATTTCTACAGTTATCTCAATACATATATTCTATTCCACATTATACTATGAAAAAAATACTATTAGTTTTTGTCTTGTTAATAGTGGCTAATTCTGATGCGTACCCACAATTAGAAGCAAATACTTGGATGTTTAATACGGGGATACGTCTGCAATTCTTGCCGAACTTCACACTTATGACCAATGTAGGTATTTATCCATCGCTTACATGGGGTAATAGTTGTGTTTCTCTGTCTGAGGGTGTGCATGGAAGATTATTACTTTATGGTGGTGCCGATCCGGGAATTAATCCCAATGTTTCTCCAACTATGATAATTAATGATGCACGTGATAATCAAATGCATTCCGAACCTTTACACGGTACAGCAGCAGCGTCGCAAGGCTGTATTGTGTTACCATCTTCAGAAAATTGCCGCCAATTTATTGTTGTCGGAGTTGTGGCTGAATCATCAATCCCCTCAGAAAATGGTACAATTGCCTATAATATTCTTGACAGAACACTCAACAACGGTTTGGGTGATATTGTTAAGCCATATAATCGTATGGTCTTACGTGATAAATTGAATGAAGGATTTGCTGCGACTATACAAGCCAATAAAAAAGATTATTTTATTGTAGGAACTTTACAATCAGCCGATAATCGTTTTTTCGCTCTTCCTGTTAATGCTACGGGACCTGATGTAAAGAAAATTATTTATAGTAGCGATATTTATGAAAAACCCCATTTAGGAAATATAGTCTCAATTTCTCCGAATAGTAAATATCTTTATTCGATTGCACGATATCCTCATGAAACATCTCTTTACTCATTTGATAATTTTACGGGAAGAATACGACATCTTTTTATGCTGGGAGAGACGAAAGACAGTCAGGGGAAATTACTTTCACAACAAAAAATAGAACCGGGAGCAGGAGAATTTACCCATGATAGTAAGCATTTATATGTTGTATTAAAGAAACCAGAAAAAACATTGTTGCATATAGATATTGAACAAAAAAAATATGAACTAATATCTTTTATGACTCCTATAAACCATGTTGTATCACCTCGTGCTTTACGTCTTGCACCGGATACATCCATATACTTTTTTTCGTACATTCCCGAATCAAATAATTGGTCAAAAGAAATCGGTTTATTCCGTTTGCGCTATAGGAAAATACAGCCTCAAATTGTTGAACAAATCGCCGTTCTTAATGATACAGATATTAATGGGACAATAAAAAGTTTTACAACAGACAGTGACTTCCCGCATTTTAGCCGTCATATTTATGACCCTAATTTTAAGAGGGCATCTACTGTATGTGATATACCCAAAATTATGAGTACTGATACAGTGATGTGCACTGATGTTTGGTCTGAATTATTTGTAAAATATAATTCAATTTCTACTGAAAATACCATACTGTGGCAGGCAGAAGGTGCTGAAATTAAACAAAGTAAAGAACAAAAATTTCGCACAAAATTTACAAAAAGCGGACATTATCCTGTTACTGTAAAAGTCTGCAATATAAATGGTTGTGATAGTGTGGTCATGTGGGTGAAAGTTCAAGACACTCCTAAAGCTCAAGCGGGTGAAAATAAAACTATATGCCGCGGAGAAGGTGTCATTCTTGGAATTAATGACTCATCGAATTTGATATATGAATGGAACCCTAAGAAGTATATTGATAATCCGCAAAGCCCACGTCCTATATGCACACCCGATACTTCTACAACATATACCCTAACCGTCACAAATTCATTGGGTTGTACAAATTCAGATACCGTGACAATCTTTGTTGGCAATACTCTCTCTCTTGATGCGGGAAACGATACAACCGTTTGTGTCGGGTCCAAACTTATTCTTAAGGCAACCGGTGATGCTGATGAATATGAGTGGTCACCTAAAGAATATTTTGATAATCCCAAGAGTGCATCGCCCAGAGTAACTTTGGATAAAAGCGCGACACTTTATTTACAAGGAAAAAAAGGTCATTGTACAAGATATGACAGCATCAATGTGACAATTACAAATGGACCAACAATTTCGATTAGGGCAGACAAACAAATACTATGTGCATCGGATACCATAATGTTGATGGCTGATGGTGCTGAGAGTTATGAATGGTCGCCCGCAGAGTTATGCGACAATCCGTTGAGTACGAATCCCCGTATCTCTACCGCGATAAGTCGTTTTTTTTATGTTACCGGAAAAACAGCACAATGTGTGAATAAAGACAGTATTTTTATTACTGTTGATACAAAACCGGAATTAACAATCACAGGTAACCGCGATTTGTGCTATGGCGAAAGTACTCAGCTTCTATGCCAAGGTGCCGACTCGTATGAGTGGATTCCGAATATATATGTAGATAATAATCTTTCTTCCTCTCCTGTAATTACACCTAAAAATTCAATAGAATATACTATTCGGGCAACAAAGGGAGTATGTACGATAGAGAAAATAGTATCTATTAATGTCAATACTCCTAAAGAATTACGTTTTCAAATACTTAGTGACGACACTACATTGCTTCAACCAAGTATGCTTTATCCTGTTGTTATTCATATTCCTCAAGGTAGTCGTAAGGGTACTTTATCATTCCATTATGACAATTGTTGTGTGTCTATTAATAAAATAACTATACCGGAAGGAATAATACTAATGTACAAAAATATTGATACAATAGTCTTTTCCTTTGATATATTGGATGAAAAAAGTAGAGAAATTAGTTTGGAATGTATGGCATTATTACCACCTGATGGCAGAATGAAAGAAGAGTTTTCTCTTGAAGTTTCAAATATATCGGCACAGTGCATGAATGTAAAAGTACAGAACAATAATATACGTTACGATCCAACATGTGCATGGCAATTTAGGGGTGTTGCACAGACAAGCGCACTCGATATAGTGTATTCTGATGATATTGCTTATATTAAAACTGGTTATGGTGGGGATGTGACACTCTCGGTAATCAATGTATTGGGAGAAAAAGTATGGTCATTTACAGACACATTTCCTGCATCTGACATAAAAAATATATTATTGCCCAAATTTTCATCGGGTATATATATTCTTCGTGTTGATAATGGTGTGTGGCATAAAGACAAATTAATAATTCGATAATCGAAAATATTTGTAATGATAATATAGGACTTAATAAAGATTGATTGAGACTATAACAATATAAATTCAGTCGAAGCCATAGACACTCCATTCAAAATAAGAGTAATTCTATGGATACCGGCATAATGTGTACGTGTTGTCATATTGTGAAATGGAAGTTTACGATAAATGGTATATTCCGACCCAGGTTGAAAAAGTCTTTCTGTGAGAACAAAAATTTTCCTTGATGTTGTACCATTTTTTTTAACATAATCAATAGCATATTCAATACGTATTTTTTGTGTTTTGGGATGTGAAGATTGAATCATACAGGAAAAGTATGTTGAGTCTCCGATTGTAATCGAAGTATCATGAATTCTAAAATCTTCAACGGTAATATTTTGAATATGTTGTGTAAAATTGAACAATGATAGTGCACGAATATTCCCATGCTTTAATAAGGAACGTGATGCGTGCTTACATATTCTGTCAATTTGTTCGGAAGCCCCAATCCATTGCGCAATAATATCCAACATAAAATCGGGATGGTCTTTAGAAATGTCATTGAGATTATTGGCTACGCTTCTTCTCACATATTCGCTCTCATCATTGTATAAAGCTGAAAGTATCGGTAAAATTGGTGAGGGATCTTTTTTTAATGCAGGCAGAGCCATTGCCCATGGTAAACGAGGTCTGCAACTTTCGCTGGCGCATCGCCTTACAGCATGATGGCTATGAGTTGCCCATTGTTGTAAACGCGCCAATGTTTTTTCTTGATTGCGTACAATAAATGGTCTGATTGCAAATTCGGTACTTGATGTTTTGGTAAATTCTTCTAAAGCATATAATGATATTTCTTCCTCTTCAAGACCAAATTGTTCAACAAAATCAGGAAAGAACATATACTCGAAGCCGGAAAATTGCGGTGCGACCTTTATTAAAATTTCTATTTGTTTGCTGTAATTACCATGAATAGTTTTGTGAAGAGTAAACGCTATATGGTGCATCCGCTCTTTTAATTCACGTTGCTCCCAAGAATTGTCAAAAATATTATTGAGAAAGAGTTCCACATCAAAATGTGAGTCATAATGATGTATTATCGAAGCAACCGACAAGAGCTTTTCTCGTGTGTAAATATTTTTTAATTGTTCAGCCATTAATTATTGATTGCTTGAATTTGTTCGGGTGATAAAGCGTGTTTTTCTACAATGGCACGTAATTGTTCCCACGTATAAATACCACTGTCATGCCCATCATTCCAGCGTGCTTGCAGTGCATAATTACCGGATGGTTGTAATGCGATGAGTTCATTCATACCGGGCTTCATGATTTGGATGCCGAAAGAATAACGAACGCCCATTATTTCTTCACCTTTGCAAACAGCACAAGGACATTCTTCGCGTAAGGATGAAAGCATAATTATTCCGGTAAAATCAGCATACTCAACTTGTAAAAGATATGGTTTGGGACGTGAAATTGATTTTGGCATTAATGAGGTATTCATTATTGTAATTGTCCTAAAATAGTTTCACCACCAACAACTCTATCTCCTACTTTTGCATTAATCATAGTTGAATTAGGAACAATAATATCCATACGTGAACCAAATTTCATCATACCTATTTTTTCACCTATGGTAAGAGAATCTCCTTCTTTTACTTCGCATACTATACGTCGCGCCAATACACCTGTAATTTGTTTAAATAATACTTTTGCTTTAGATGTACGCACTCCGATGCGCGATTGTTCATTAAGTTCAGAACTTTTAGGATGCCATGCCACGAGATAATCACCCGGCATATATTTATAAAATTCCACAATACCTGTGACAGGAGTGCGGTTAACATGTACATCAAGAGGAGAGAGAAATATACTTATTTGCGTCGCTGAGGATTTCAAATAATCTTTTTCTTCAACGGGAATAATCTGCACAATTTTGCCATCGGCAGGTGCTAAAATAATTGTATCGTCATTGAGTGCTTTTTGAGGTATAGTGCGGGAAGGATCGCGAAAAAACCATAGAGTGAACAAAATGGTGATTCCTCCAAGTATTGAGAACAAGACAGACCAAAACCCCTTAAATAAAAAAATGCCAAGACCAATCAAAATTAGCCCAAAGCCAATCATGAGAAAAGCATTGTCATAACCATATCGTGTAATCATGATGTTAATTGTGAATTAAGTGGAACATTATGCTAAAGAATTATTTTTATTACGCGATTCTTCAGCCATTTGTTGTTTATATATAATAATTTTTTCTTGTAATTCGGGTATGGATACAGAGAGGATCTGTGCCGCTAAAATACCGGCATTTTTCCCACCACCGATAGCTACAGTTGCGACGGGTACTCCCGATGGCATTTGTACTATGGAGAGAAGAGAGTCTTGACCGTTTAATGCTTTCGATTGCACAGGCACACCGATGACGGGTAGTGGACTAAAAGCAGCAATCATTCCGGGAAGATGTGCAGCTCCGCCTGCGCCGGCAATAATGACTTTTATGCCTCTTGTATGAGCCGTTGCACCATACTCTGCCATATCAGCAGGCGTACGATGTGCTGATACAACCCGCATTTCATACGGTAAAGAAAAATATTCACATATTGTTGCCGCTTCTTTCATTGTCGGTAAATCCGAATCGCTCCCCATAATTATTCCGATGAGCGGATTATTTGATTGTATCATAGTAATTACTTTCTTTCAAAACTATATATTTATGATTGAGTGTCTTGTTGTTTAGTTTCTCTTTTAATTATTCCCCACAATTGCTCACGCCCCATGCGAGTACGAGCAGAATAGGGAAGTACATCAATACAATAGTCACACATCTTGACGGCATTTTTAATTTGTGCTTGTCGTGCAGTGATTTGTATTGAACTTAGCTTATCGCATTTCGTGAGAATAATGACATAGCGTCGCCCTGCATTTTCCAGATTTTCAATTAATTCCATGTCAATCGGCATGGGGTCATGTCTGCCATCAATAAGAACACATGTTAATTGCAATAATTCACGGTGTAATAAATAGCCATAATTAAGATCATGCCATGCTTGACGGTCGGTTTTTGCTACTTTCGCATAACCGAATCCGGGCATATCAACAAGCATCCATGTATCTTCAATAGAATAAAAATTGAGTTGTTGAGTTTTTCCGGGCGTTGTACTGACATGCGCAAGAGAATTCCTATTCACTAATGTATTAATTAATGAAGATTTTCCAACATTTGAACGCCCGATAAATGCAACTTCGGGTAAAATCGTTTTAGTTGGTAAATTTGTTGCTGATGAAGCAGCGGTAAAAAAAGCAGCACGAATAGATGACATACAATAAAGATAATCCTGATGAAAATGTATTCACCATGAACATGTGTAAAAAAAAGATTATTGATTTTGTAAAGATTGACTACGGCGTTGAATAGAATTAAAAATACTGTCAACGGGAAGATATTCCATGCAGCGATAATTTGGATTGACGCATACTGATTTATAGTAACATGTGCATTCTACTGATGGTTCAATGATTTCTCCTCGACCATAGAGTTCAAATTCATGTTTATTGAAAATATTGTTCATGACAACTATTTGTTTTTTCAGACCAATCGCAATATGTAGTGCCATTGTAACTCCCGTGACAATAATATCGCATTGATCCACTACTTCAATAAATTTATGCATAGGAACATAGCCATTATATTCTGCGCCGGTTCTTTGTGCTATTTCTTTATTTCTTTCATCTTCCTGTGGTCCACCCAGAAGTATGATTTCGTAATTAGTGTCAATAAGTTTTTTTGTAAGGGTAATCCATTGCTCAATATCCCAAAGCCTCGATGTCCAACGCGCTCCACACCCTGTATTAAGCCCTACGAGCGTATTTGCCTTTTTCTTTATGGTTATTGTATGTCGTATTGGAAGTTCATATTCTTCACCTTTAAATTCCCAGCCGCAGATTTCAAATATTTCAGTCAAATATGATTTTGTGTTTTGTTGACTTATATCATCGAAAATTCCTGTAGAAAATTTATGTATTGCTGTTGTATTAACAGGAGCCGGTTTACCATTCTGTAAAATAAAGCCCCATTTATTGTCTGCTTGTACCGATGATGCTATTGCACATGCCTCGGGAGCTTTATCAAGATTGATAACTAATGAAAAGGTTGTCGAACGAATTATTTCCAAAGAAAGGGCATCACAAGCCAGAATTTTATGCAGAGAAGTCGGTAAAACATCGGGTGATTGTGTAATCCACCATAGCTCATAACCGGGGAATTCTTTTCGCAAACGAGATAACAATGGTGTTGTGCGGATAACATCACCTATAGCTCCCAATTTGACAATAAGAATACGTCCTTGTGACTGTGTATAATGCCGACAATCAGCACAGTGAACCCCATGTTGCTTATGTGGAATACATGGTATTTCTCCGTTGAAATGGAGGCAGTCTGCTTTATACAGTGGGTAATTCATGATTTAATGTGATTGATAGCCGAGTAATTATAAACGATATTGCACAAAAAGATTTGCAAAAATATTATAGACCCTTGTTTCTTTATTTTCATATTTAGGGTCGAAATATGGTGTAAGCAATTCACCTCGTGCATCGTCGCGTCCAATCATATTCATAAAGTTCCATCCCACACTTAGGTTGACATACCACGGATCAAAAACTTCGCCTTCTATCCCAAGTCGTCCGCCGCCGCCAAGTCGAAATGTGCCTTCTTTGGACAATGTGACAGTTGAGTTTTGACGCGGGTCACTCACATATTCATATTCTTCTTTATACGTATTGGCTACAACAAAAGTACCTCGTATATCTAATCCGGCATAGACTTTTGCCTGAGCAAGACGTAAATTCAAAAAGGCAAACTCAAAACCACTCGTGAAAGCAGGTATATAATGTGTGTTGGATTTATAGACAATAAGCCCGCCGCTTAATTCGCGTGTGCGACTCGAATAAAAATGATAATCAAGTCCAAAGTTCGCACGTAAGTTTCTGTCCTCATCAAAAACCCACATCGCTCTTAGACCAAGTCCCGGAAACTGTCCTTTATAATATGCTCCCGGTACGAATCCGACTAAACCATCTTCATCATTAACCGGAAGAGTAGGTGCGAACGGTAGGGAAAGACGTTCATTACCAACAAACCACGAAGTGGTTAAACCACCGAGTAGATAGAGACCTCTTTTATCAATAGGTCCCAACGGGGTAGAAGTTTCGTCTTCTGCAAGAAGATTAGTGTGCAATGATGAACATAACAATAGGGTTGCAAGCACAATATTTTTCATAAGTTTCCTTTAGAGTTTTTCACGAATGCTGTATTCAGCTTCGCGTAGTGAATTTTTAACAATGAGTTCGCCAATTAAGCCGACAGATATAAGCTGAACGCCGACGATAATAAGGGCAACACCAAATAATGCTAAAGGTCTATTGCTTAATACCGTTCTGTCGAAATACCATTCCACGGTCAAATATGCATCTGTCGCTAAACCAATGAAAGCCATCAGAGTGCCTATTGTACCTAAGAGATGCAGAGGTCTTTTGAGGTATCGTGTTGTAAAAAGAACAGTAAGAAGATCTAAAAAACCTTTAAAAAACCGACTAAATCCAAATTTGGAATACCCATGTTTTCTCGCATGATGTGTAACCGGTAATTCGGTGACACGAAATCCTTCCCAAAAAGCGAGAGCCGGAATATAGCGGTGCATTTCTCCATAGACTTGAACGGTTTTGACCACTTCTTTTCTATAAGCTTTCAATCCACAATTAAAATCATGGAGCGTTATGCCGCTGGCTTTTGAGGTAACATAATTAAAGAACTTCGATGGAACGGTTTTATGCCATGGATCGTGACGTTTCTTTTTCCACCCTGATACCAAGTCATATCCTTCCTTAATTTTATCAATAAGTCGGGGAAGTTCAGAGGGGTCATCTTGTAAGTCCGCATCCATTGTAATCACTATATCGCCTTTTGCTTGTCTGAAACCTATTGCTAAAGCGGCAGATTTTCCATGATTACGCCGAAAACGAATCGCACGGAATTTCCGATTGTTTTGGTGAATAGCACGTATTACTTCAAAAGAACCATCCGTAGAACCATCGTCAATAAAAAGAACCTCATAATTATTACCTGCGATAGTTTGCAGCACTGCTTCCAATCGTTCAGCAAGTTCACGCAGTGATTCTTCTTCATTCAATAATGGAATAATCACTGAAACCTGTATTTTGTCACCAAAATTCTGATGTCGTCGCAAATCATGCTGCTTTTCTTTCGGTTTGTGTGCAGCTTTCTCATCGCTCTTTGTTTCGGTTAGAGACAGAGAAGCCGGGTCTGATGTTTCATCGTAGTGCTTCTCCGCATTGGTGTTGCGATGATTCTTGCGTTTACGTCTTTGAGGATTTGTATTACGCTCTTGTTCCACAGTAAGGTCTTACTCCTAAATATAGACAGCCGTCGAAAACGGTGTTATAGACATTGGTAATGTTGTATTTAGACAACAAAGATAATCAAAAAAAAAAATGCCCGATGTATTCCATCAGGCATTCATAAAGAAAGATGTAAAATTATCCAAGATATGAACGCAGCGATTTAGAGCGTGAAGCATGGCGCAGACGACGAATTGCTTTTTCTTTAATTTGTCGAACACGCTCACGTGTGAGGTTAAATTTCTCACCAATTTCTTCTAAAGTAAGGACAACTCCATCCAAGCCGAAATAGTATTTGATAACTTCTGCTTCGCGTTGGGTAAGTGTGTTCAAAACTTGCTGCACCTCCACACGTAAAGACTCACGCATAAGCTCGGAATCAGGAGGTGGTTGCTGATCATTAGGAAGAATATCAAGCAAACGATTATCCTCACCTTGTACGAATGGAGCATCAACTGATAAATGTCTTCCGGAGATTTTGATGGTTTCAGCAATCTCAGCAACACTCATCTCAAGCTGTTCTGCTAACTCGGCAGCTGTCGGTTCACGTTCAAATGCCTGCTCAAGCTCACTGAACTTTTTACCGATCTTATTAAGTGCTCCTACGCGATTCAAGGGTAAGCGAACAATACGGCTTTGTTCTGCAAGTGCCTGTAAGATAGACTGACGAATCCACCATACCGCATAAGAGATAAATTTGAAGCCCCGAGTTTCATCAAAGCGTTTGGCTGCCTTAATTAAACCAAGATTCCCCTCATTAATAAGGTCTCCTAATGATAACCCTTGATTCTGATATTGTTTGGCAACACTCACCACAAAGCGCAAATTGGCTTTCACTAAACGTTCAAGTGCAAGATCTCCTTCTCGAGTGCCACGTTTGATAGCTTGTGCAAGTGCAATTTCGTCATTTGCTTTTAAGAGTTCTACTCGACCGATTTCCTGCAAGTATTTATCTAATGACTGGCTTTCACGATTTGTGTACTGTTTCGTAATCCGCATTCAATATTCATCAATAAGTGAAAAAACAATGTCAATTGTTACCGGAAAGTGTTCCGCAATGTCCCAAATGGGCTGCAAAAATACGTGAAATTTGATGGATGCACTCAAACGAAGAAAAAAAACTTCGAGATGCAATCTACTTTTAACACATCACAATAACATATAGTTGCAGATAATGGTGGACGGAAATTTTATCTTGGTATTGTCAAAAAAATTTGCAGATTCAAAAAAAGTTTGTAATTTCGCACTCCCATTTACGAAGCATCGGGCTCGTAGCTCAGTTGGGAGAGCGCTTGAATGGCATTCACGAGGTCAGGGGTTCGATTCCCCTCGAGTCCACCAAGCACCAATATTGAAAATTTAGTGGGATCGTAGCTCAGCTGGTTAGAGCGCCTGCCTGTCACGCAGGAGGTCGCGAGTTCGAGTCTCGTCGGTCCCGCAATCAAGCCTACATTTGTATGTGGGCTTTTTTTTTACCCTGTTTGTTTCGGAAATCTCTTTTCACCCACTTCGTCATTATTTACTAAATTTGTAAGACATAGTTTATTAACAAAGACAAACTTTGATAATGACTATGTTTCGGTCAAACACGATTATTATACTTATGAGTACGCAGTGCGTTAATGTGAGCAGGGGATGATATGATGAATACGCTGAATTTAGACATGAGTCAGATTCAAAGATTAATCCCCGGATTTCTTTTGCTTGATGTGAATTTGACAATCATCAATGCCGGTTATGAAATGGTAAATCTTTGCTCTGTCACTGTGCCGGAACCATTTACAGACAAGTTTACTATCGTCTCTCCTGTCAATTGTTCTTTACATGACATTAATACAAGCAACAAAATACTTCTCGAATGTCGAAATCATCAAGGAAATTTTGAAGCTACGGTCGAGCGATTACCTCATTCCGATTACATACTTATAGCTTGTACAGCACAAAAAATACAGGCAACAATCTCAGAAACTCATCCTCAAGAAGCGAATCAATCTACCAATACTATTCTATCTGATACTACAAAAAAACATACTCAAGATCAATTATTTATGTTGAGCGCAGCACTCGAGAATAGTGATATTGCAATGCTTACTACCGATACACAAGGAATAATTAGATGGGTAAATCAAGCCTGTCAGCAATTGATTGGATATTCATACGATGAATTGATTGATACAGAATTTGTTAATTTATGGCATAATGTTGAAAATAAAGATCCCAATTTATTGCGTACATATATTGAAAATTATTCTTTTTTTGAATTCGAATTATATCATGTAGGAATAAAAACTGAGTCAAAATGGATATATGTTAAAGGGCAGCAGATTGTTGAAGGTTCTATAAAAGGGTGTGTGGTAACGCTGCAAGATATTACACAAAAAAAACAAATCGAATTGCACGGATACAAAAATGCTAAGCGATTACAGGACTTAGTTGTTAATCTTAATGATGCAGTGCTGTTGGAAAATGAAAAAAGACAAATTGAAATAATTAATAAACGGTTCTGTCAACTATTTTCGATTCCATATTCTCCTGAAATGCTTCTAGGTGCAGATTGTACGCAAGCAGCGGAGAATTTTAAACATTTATTTATGGACGAAGACGAGTTTGTGCGAAGAATAGAATCAATATTAGTTGAAAAAAAGCATGTCGTTGGTGAAAAATTACAATTAAAAGATGGGCGATGGTTCGAACGTGAGTTTATACCAACAATGACAGATCGACAATATTTAGGACATCTTTGGATATATTCGGACATTACAGAAAGAACCAGTTATCAACAGAAAATTTCAGAACAAAGAGAATTTTATGAGACTGTCCTTAATCAAATACCTTCGGATATTGCTGTGTTTGATAAATCGCATCATTATCTTTTTGTGAATCCTATTGGTATAAAAAATCCTGAAATTCGACAATGGATTATAGGAAAAACTGATTATGATTATTGTGAATTCAGAAATAAACCACGCAGTATTGCTGATGATAGGCATGAACTTTTTAATTCTGTAATCCAAACTAAGGAACTTCGTGTCTGGGAAGAGGAACTAACTGGAGCCGACGGTAATCTCGAATATTACTTGCGATATATGTACCCGGTACTTGACCAAGAAAATGAAGTGACTATGGTAATTGGCTATGGTGTTAATATCACTGAAAGAAAAAAAGCAGAAAAAGCAATTGCCGAAGCATTAGCACAACAGAAAGAGCTTTATGTGTTGAAGTCTAATTTTGTTTCTATGATCTCTCATGAATTTAGGACACCGTTAAGTACAGTTCTTTCATCAACACAGCTCCTTAGCAAATATCATAATACACTTACAGATGAAAAAAAATCGAAACACTTGATTACTATTGAAAAGGCTGTACATCGAATGACATCACTGCTTGAAAATGTACTGTTCATTGGAAGAAACGATTCAAATAAACTTACATTTTCTCCTGTAACAATAGATATTGCCATATTTGTTAATGAACTTATCGAAGATTTTATCCTTGCAAATTCGGGAGTAAACCGTATTGTCTCAACATATGAAATAAACTCTCCCACTCTCTTTGCTGATCGTGGACTACTGAGGCAAATTCTTAGTAATTTATTAACGAATGCTTACAAATATTCATCCACAGAATCTGACGTTGAGTTGTTTGTATATGTAGATGAAAAAAAAGGTGTGTTTGTTGTAAAAGATAAAGGTATAGGTATTCCGGATGAAGATCAGAACCATCTCTTTGATGAGTTTCATCGAGCAGCAAATGTCGGAAATATTCAAGGAACAGGATTAGGACTATCAATTGTGAAACGTTGTGTTGATGCTCATTCAGGAAATATTGACGTACAAAGTAAGGTCGGTAAAGGTACTGTATTTACCGTTGCTATCCCCCAAAATAAAGAAGAAATAATTTGAAAATAATGTATAGGGTTTTACAATGAAGGTATTTCAAACTGCATATGTGGATGGTAAATGGAATGATAACTATGATAAGCAAAAACCGGATATCATCTTCTGTTTTGGAAATAAAGAAGTTATTATTGGAAATGATATTGTACATGATGTTGTTTCTATGTATCCAAACAGCATTGTTATTACTGCATCAACAGCAGGAGAAATACATAACTTTACCATACAAGATAATACCGTCGTTGTAACAGGAGTAGAATTTACTAAAGGAAGTAAGGTTGTTGCAAAAAATGTAAATATAGAACAATATAAAGATAGTTATACTGCCGGAGTTGCACTTGGAGAGCAAGCTAATATTGAGGGACTTAAACTACTATTTATTATTTCTGACGGACAATTAGTTAATGGCGGAGATTTAGTCAACGGACTCCACTCTGTTATTAAACAACGAGTACCGGTTTCAGGTGGGTTGGCAGGAGATGGCACAAATTTCCGAAGTACAATCGTTGGTTTAAATAATGATTTAAGAAACGGAAATGTGATTGCAATCGGATTTTATGGTGATAATTTACATGTTGGCGTAGGATCAAAAGGGGGGTGGGATAAATTTGGACCTATGCGAACAATAACAAAATCGGAAAAAAATGTGCTTTATGAGGTAGATGGCGAAAATGCTTTGGACTTATATGTAAAATACCTTGGAGAGTATTCTGAACAATTACCTGCCTCAGCATTATTGTTTCCCATTGCTATTCTGGAAGATGATGACAAGGAAGTGGTACGTACAATATTAAGCGTAGATATGGAAAATAAATCCATGACCTTTGCTGGTAATTTACCCGTTGGTTCTAAAGTGCGACTAATGAAAGCAAATTTAGATAATTTAGCAGCTGCATCCGCCGATGCTGCGATCTCAACAGGTTTTACCCAAGATTATGAAGACGATGCTTTAGCGTTGCTTGTTAGTTGTGTAGGTAGAAAACTTATTTTTGGTAATCGTATAGAAGAAGAATTAGATGCCGCCCGTGATGTTGTTGGAAATAAAGCTATTATTACAGGTTTTTATTCATATGGTGAAATTGCACCTTTTAGTACCTTTATGAAATGTGAACTACATAATCAAACTATGACAATTACCACTTTGAGCGAAAGCTGACTATGGCACTTCACAAGCTGTTACAAAGACAGATAAATAAGTATTTATCGGGAGTAAATGTTGAAGAATCACAACAACTGTTGAATTTTATCAATGCTGTAAGCGAATCGTATAGTAATTATGATAATGATAAGATTCTGCAACAGCGAGCGTTTGATATTGCTGATAAAGAGTACTTAGAGCTGACACAAAAATTATTACAAGAAAAAAAGGTACATGATCAAAGTATTAAAACGCTGTATAATGTGATTAGATCACTTGATGAAGAACAAACGCAATTTTTTGACTTTGATGAAAATAATCTTCTACAACTTATCACATATCTTGAACGTCAGATTCGTTTGCGTCAATCTGCCGAGGAACGCAATAAAGAGCTTGCATTAGTTGTTTCTAAAACTACTGATGCGGTTATTATTAGTGATACTCAAGGAAATATAGTGTGGGTGAACAATGCCTTTGAGAGGTTAACCGAATATTCATTCGAAGAAGTTGTTGGAAAGAAACCCGGACAAATTTTACAAGGTCCTGATACTGATAGTGATACCATAAAAAAAATTGCTCAAGCAGTACGGGAAAAACGTAATATTAATGCTACTATTCTCAATTATTCAAAGTCAAACAAAAAGTATTGGCTTAATCTTACAATTAACCCTGTCTTTAATGATGAAGGTGTTTGTGTAAATTATATTGCCATTGAGCGTGACGTTACTCGTATGATTGAAACTGAATTAGAAATTAAAAAACTAAGTGTTCAATTACAATCAATATTAGATAATGTTGCAGGGTATATTTTTTGTAAAGATTATGATGGTCATTTCCTTTTTGTCAATAAATCACTTGCTGAATTGTTTGGTACAACTCCCGAAAACGTGGTTGGTAAAACCGATATTGACTATGGTGCCAATGAAAACGAAATACATCAATATTTAGAAAAAGATCGTTATGTCATAGATAAAAAAGAGCTTCTTTTTATTCCTGAAGAAACCATTTTACGTAAAGACGGTACACGTGGTGTTTTTCAAACTACTAAAGTTCCTATTGACTTTCCCGGTGTTACAAAGGGCGCTGTTCTTGGCGTTTCGATTGATATCACTGATCGTAAAAATTCTGAGTTGATTATTCAACAAAAAAATGAAGAGCTTGCTCACAGTGAAGCAGAGTTGCTCAATAATTTGTATGAGTTACTTGCAACACAAGAAGAGTTGCAAAGACAAAAAGATGAAATTAACGAAATTAAAGAACGTTTTGAACTTGCTCTGCGCGCATCTAACAATGGTGTGTGGGATTGGGATTTGCGTACAAATACGATTTTTTATTCCCCACGTTGGAAAGAAATGTTGGGATATAATAATGACGAAATTTCTAATCAACTTGAGACATTTAATATTTTAATTCACCCTGACGAAAAAGAATTCGTATGGTCTCAGATCAATGGGTATTTAACAGGTACCCTGCCTGAATATCAAAGCGAATTTCGTATGAAGCATAAATCAGGTCATTATGTATGGATATTATCAAAGGGTGGTGCTGTTTTTGATGAAAATGGTAAGCCATATAGAATGACAGGTTCACATGCAGATATTACAACTCAAAAAGAAGAAGATATTCGCCAACGAGAGCATCAAGTTACCATTGAACGTCATAATAGAATACTTACAAAACTCACAACTACACCATTTTCCGCTTACGAATCATTTGAAAAAGCTTTAGATACAGTTGCAAAAGAAACAGCAAAAGGACTTAATGTTCAATCTGTACGTATAGGGCAATTTTCAGAAACAAAGGACGTAGATTGTTTAAGTTGTTTTCTTGCAACAAAAAATGAGTTTACTTCGGGATCACGTTTACCGTTTACTCTTGCTGAAACGTTTATTTCTACTTTACTTAATGGTAATATTATTTATACAAATGATGCTGCCAATGATATAAGGACAAAGGAGCTACATGACTTTCTGCTTGCACCGCTTCATATAGCTCGTGTTCTTGCTATTCCCATTAGAAGTGACAGTGTTGTTACCGGAGTTTTGTGCTGTGAATCTACGCAATAACATATTATATGGACTGACGATGATTTGCGCTTTGCGCGTTCTATCTCGGATATTGTTTCAATAATGTATGAATCGGAAAAAACACGTAAGGCGGAACAAGAAACTTTTTATAAAAGTACATTGTTGAGAATGTTATCTGAGACAACTGAACGCTTACTCAAGAGTAATGATTGGGAGCATGCCCTTAGAAATAGTATTCATGATATTGGTGATTTGTTCGGTAATGATAGAATTTACTATTATCAAATAATCAGTCACCATGGAACGCGTGAAAGATCTGTAAAAAAACTTATTGAATGGATAAAATCGGATGAAGTTATCAGAGAAGATATTGATGGTGTTCATAAAATGCCTTACTCTACTTCTAAGGCTTTTTATGTAGATATATTTAGAAAAGGTTGTTTTATTGCAGATATTGAGACACTACTTGATGCTGATTTAGCAAATTTTATGCGATCACAGAAAATTAAAACTGTTTTAATTTTTCCCGTTTTTAAAAAAGATGTTCTCATAGGCGCAATCGCATTTGAAAATTGTATAAAATCAAAGAAATGGGCTGAGTCGGAAATTACAATTCTGAAAACCCTTTCCAATAATATATCTGTTTCCATAGAAAGACAGGCAAATGAAAATGAAATACGCGAAAAACAGCAACATTTTGAATCTGTAATTACAAATGTTCCCGGAGTAACATTCCGTTCTGTTCATAAAAATAACCAATGGATTTTCTCTTTTATCAGTTATGAAGTTGAGCGATTATCCGGCTATCCGCAAACACATTTTTATAATCAACCAACATTACATTGGTCAAACATAATCAATGAGGAAGATAAAGCAAGAATTAATGATTATGTGAAATCTAAAACATTGTTTGATGATTTACTGCAAGTAGAATATAGAATTCTTACTGTTGACGGTAAAGAAAAATGGGTAGAAGAACGTAGTCACAGTGTCTATGACCACGAAGGGAAATTTATTGGCATTGATGGCTTTATCATGGACATTACTACACGAAAACTTACAGAAAAGGAAATTATCCAGGCGCGGGAAATAGCTGAAGCAGCAAGTAAGGCTAAATCAGACTTTTTGGCAAATATGAGTCATGAGATACGAACGCCGCTAAATGGTGTTATCGGATTTGCCGATATTCTGATGCGATCTTCTTTAGATGATGTGCAGCAAAAATACATGGGAACAATTTATCAGTCAGCAAATACTTTGCTCGGTATCATTAATGATATTCTTGATTTCTCTAAAATTGAAGCTAATAAATTAGAATTAAGTTACGAGAAATCCGATATTTTTGAACTGAGTTCGCAAGTCGTCGAAATTGTTAGTTTTCAAGCTCGGAAAAAACATATTGAGCTATTGCTTAATATGTCAAATACAATACCGCGTTTTGTATGGTGTGATGAAATTCGATTACGTCAGATACTTGTAAATCTTCTTGGTAATGCTGTGAAATTTACCAATAAAGGAGAGATTGAGTTAAAAATTGAACCGGTTGCTTTTATTGACTCCACTCATATTACTTTGCGCTTTTCAGTGCGAGATACAGGCATAGGCATTGATGAAAAAAATCAAAAGATTATTTTCGAAGCATTTGCTCAGGAGGATTTATCCACGACAAAGAAATATGGTGGTACCGGATTGGGGTTAGCAATTTCCAGCAGATTACTTCAACTTATGGGGTCAGAGTTGCTCTTAGATAGTGTTCAGGGTAAAGGAAGTATCTTCTATTTTGATATTACTTTACAAGCTGAGTCGGGTGATCCAATTGTTTGGAACGGTTTGGAAATGTTTCATAGTATTCTTGTGGTCGATGATAATCAGAATAATTTAGAGATAGTTCGTACCATACTAGCTTCAAAAAATATTGCCGCTGTCACTGTACAATCGGGTAATGAGGCAATTCAACTCCTCCAAAAACCACACAATTTTGATGCTGTCTTTGTTGATTATCAAATGCCGGAGATGGATGGCATTGAGACCATAAAAAAAATACGTCTTGATCTTGGATTAACTCAAGACCGCCTGCCTATTATCTTACTTTACAGTTCCGTTGATGATGAAAAAATTAATAGTGCTTGTAAAGAATATGGTGTCCAAGTGCGTTTGGTAAAGCCAATAGACATGAAACAAGTATTTTATGGATTATCCCATCTCACAACAGCAACGACAACACAAAATAATACTGTATCACATCGTGACACAGCAATAGTTAATGATGAATATTCATTGAATAATGAGTACACTATACTCATCGCAGAAGATCAGCCTGTCAATATGATGTTATTAACGACGATTATTCACAACATTTTGCCGAATGTCCGAATTATCGAAGCATATAATGGGGAACAAGCAGTGCGCAGCATCGAGCAGCACTCACCTTCTTTGATATTTATGGACATCCAAATGCCCGAAATGAACGGTTACGATGCTACACGAGCAATTCGACAAACTGCAAAAGGTGCAAATATTCCTATTATTGCTTTAACTGCAGGTGTGGTCAAAGGCGAACGTGAAAAATGTTTAGATGCCGGTATGAACGATTATATAACCAAACCCGTTGTGCAGCAAACTATTGCCGACACATTAGCTCGATGGTTACAACTACAACAACACATTAGTACACAGGAGGTACACATGGATATTAACAGCGTGACAGTATCAATTCATTTCGACAAGCAAGATTTTATGACTCGCATGGGTAAGCACGCCAATCACATGCTGAAAAAATTAATTCCCGTCACTTTGGCAAGTCTCGAAACTGCAATGGCAGAGGTGCGTGATGAATTACCCGCTAAACGTCCTGAGATACTGTCCGCTTTGGGGCATAAAATGAAAGGAACCGCATTGTCTTTGAGCTTAATCACTTTGGGTGAGTATGCTAAACAATTGGAGTCAGTTAAAATTGATGGAACGGAAAATGCCGAATCACTGTATTCCCTCATGTTGGAGGAATTTGAGCAAGTAAAAGTAATTTTGAACCAAGAACTTGCATCGCTATAAGACTTAGGAACATTTATTGATAGTCAGCTAACACACACTCTTGTGTGTTCAATCAACAACATCGCAGTATATACTAAGCCATTGTTATTTATGAAAAAAATACTTGTTATTGAAGATGAAGAGCCGGTACGTATGAACATTGCCGAGCTTTTGGATTTAGAAGGATTTGCTGTGCTTGAAGCAGAAAATGGTCGTATTGGGCTAAAGATTGCCCAAACAGAAATTCCTGACCTCATTATTTCCGATGCCAATATGCCGGAGCTTGACGGATACGGTGTACTCTCTGCATTACGTCAAAACCCAAAAACAGCAGCAATACCTTTTGTTTTTCTCACCGCACGTGCCGATACAACCGACATGCGCCAAGGCATGAGGCTCAGTGCTGATGATTATCTCACAAAGCCATTCACCTTGGACGAATTACTCCATACCATCACCACACGACTCGATCGACAAGACAGCATCCAGCAAACTCTCAACACCAAACTACATGATTTGCGTGCCAATATCAGCATGGCATTGCCCCATGAACTACGCACACCGCTCATCGGCATTCTTGGATTCTCCAAAGTCATCAAAACCGAATATGATTCTCTCGAACCCGCGGAAATGGGGCAAATGGCTGACTATATCTATACCTCTGCCGAGCAACTCCATCGCATCATCGAAAACTATTTGCTCTATGTACAATTAGAAACACTCTCTACCGATGCTGACAAAGTCAATCTTTTGCGCCAAAGCATCACACCCGACACATACGACATCATCATGACCGCCGTTCTCACTAAAGCTGCTGCCGTCCATAGGAAAAATGATATTCAATCTCAATGCGAAGACTGCCCATTGGCAATAGCACCCGAACACTTCACCAAAATTCTCCATGAATTAGCAGACAATGCCATTAAATTTTCCAATACCGATACACCTGTCACTGTGGCTTCTTCGTCAGACGACACATTTTACTATCTGCGCATAAGCAATAAGGGCAGGGGAATGACATCCGAAGAAATTCAAAACCTTGGCGCATTCATGCAATTTGACCGAGCTTCCCAAGAACAGCAAGGTGCCGGTATGGGATTAGTCATCGTCAAAAGAATTGTCGCGCTCTATGGCGGTAAATTCTCCATCGAAAGCACAGTAAATGAGCTAACAACTGTCACCATTGCTTTGCCGATAGCACATCTGTAATCATCACCAACGAATGAACGATACATCGGCTTTGCCGCTTTGGAAAAAAAATCTACGCATACTATGGGCTGCGCAATTCATCGCCATGATTGCAATGAGCGCATGCTTACCATTTCTGCCGCTCTTTGTTAGAGATCTCGGCGTTAATGACCTCCAACAAGCACAACAATGGAGTGGACTCATCGCCGCCGGACCTTTCTTCCTCTCCATCATCTCCGTACCTTTTTGGGGAAGTCTTGGCGACAAATATGGGCGCAAACTCATGATAGTACGAGCAATCGTAGGGCTCGCACTCGCAATGGGACTCATGGGACTCGCACAAAATGTCTGGCAACTCCTCTTCCTCCGAATGCTCCAAGGAGCAATCAGCGGATTCATCGCATCAACACTCGCATTCGTCTCATCAACAACACCAAAACAACATTCCGGCTATGCCATAGCCATACTCCAAAGCTCCGTCTCAGCAGGTCCTGTCGTTGGTTCCTTCATCGGTGGCATACTCTCCGATGCCGTAGGCGTGCGTGCCGTCTTCATCTATGTCGCCATTGCCTGCATTATCAGCTCCATCATCGTCATGATATATGTCCACGAAGAAAAAAGCCAACACACTGCCAACAAAAACGCATCACTTCTCAACAACTTGCGCTATGTCGGCTCCATGCCCGCACTCCGCACACTCGTACTGCTCATCTTTCTCGTGCAAAGTGCCATCGTCTTCTTCTCGCCCGTACTCCCATTTTACATCGAACAATTAGGCGCGCCCCACAACCGACTCTCCACCATCACAGGAATCTTCGTTGGCATAGGCGGACTCTTCAGCGTCACCTTCGCATCATATTGGGGCAAACGCAGCGACAGAAAAGGATACGGCAAAACCATACGATTAGCCGCCATAGTCACCGGAACTGCCACCATACTCCAAGCATTCGTCCCGCACTATATCTGGTTATTTCCACTCCGCGCCATAGCAGGCATCTTCACCGCCGCGCTCATACCCACGCTCTACGCAGCATTCAGCAAAAACTCACCCGCCGAAAACAGAGCAGGACTCATGGGCATTGCCTCCGGGGCAACGCTCTTCGGCAACCTCATCGCGCCCATACTCTGCGGATGGATTGCATCATACTGGGGCATACACATCGCTCTCATACTCCCCGGCATACTCATGTTCATCGTATGGATCGGCTCAAAAAAAGAAGAACAATATGAATTGAATGGATAATCATATCATCCACATCCCCAATTCCCCTCGTTGAGGGGTGGCGCGAAGCGACGTGGTGGATATATCTTGTTCTATGATGATACCATCCCTTCGGGATTGATTGATGATGTACTTGGTCAAACGATTTTTTTCGTTTCTTCATATAGGCTCGGAAGACAATTTTGACGCATACGAAACTTTGTTCCGTGGTTATGGTCTGTTCGTGCATCAAAATCTACCAAAATGTTTCCATTGTCTAACTCATTTAAAAGTATGAAAGAGTGTGGTGAGTGATGTGGTATTTAAATGTTGTGATTTTAGATCAAGTAGTATTCTTAGAACTATCATTTTTTACTTTCAATCAGTTTTATTGAGCGGTTTAATTGTAAAAGTAAAATTGCTTGAATGCCTTTAGGTGTGAGATAGAATTCATTATTCACTTTAACCAAGAATTGTAGTTCACAAGCATAGTTTGAGAATATATAGGTGGCAGTATCTCTTGCTTTTTCTGTTCTCCAAGTTTCAGTTTTTCCGACTAATTTGACAAAGTAGTCCACAAGTGCATCTTTTGAAACAGGGTACGCATTCTTTGAAAGCACGAATACAGTTTCTATCAATGAGAAGATAGAATATGTCACTGATGAAAAGAATGGATTCTCCTTAATTGAATTTGATAGTAGCTCTACTTGTTCATCGTTTAGTCTATCATCAATAATGTTCTCCCCCATACGAACAAATTCATTACCTAAGTCTGTTAAATAAAAGTTGTTTTTAAATTTGTTTACTAAACCTAAAAGTTGAGCAATAGAGATTTTATTACGTATTGTCTTCTCTGATTTGTTTTCAATTCTACAAATTTCTTTTAACTCTATTCCTTCTCCTAAGTAAATCAGAGTACTCTTTATGAGTCCTAATCGAACAACTCCATAATCACCAGATTGGATTTTAAGGAAGGCAGAAAGTTCTTTGAAATTTTCGTAATATTTAGATAGGATATCTTCTGGCTTGTATATAAGTATGACTATATTGTGTTCTGTGCAAATTCTATAATCATTAGGTTTCGCTCCTGTAACTAAAATAATTTTTCTAATTTTGGACTTAATTAGTTTGTTTTGTTTCTGTAGTTCGGTCAAATCAACTTCATAATTATTTATCTGATTTATAATTTCAGCGTAGAATGGAACAACTTTCAACTCAATGAGAAGCATTTCATCTTTATAAAGATAAAGCATATCAAGTTTACCGGATGAAACAATCTTTTGCCTTGCAATTAAACTTAGGTCAGAATGATGAACTGATATAACATCTGATATGATTGATTTATCTGATGTCAAAATATCTTCAATGACCTTTTCAGAAATTGGATTAGTCATTTTGATTACCTGTTATAGAATTGAGATCGCATTGTTCACAAACAAAATCACCTGTCGGGAAGTCAAGATTATTATCCTTTCTTGTCTCAATATCATTGAAATCTGGGATTCTATTTACATATCTTCCTGAACCGAACGAAACGTTGACTCCGCAATGGTTGCAGATCTCTACTAATGCTTTTTCTTTTATTTGAGTTTCCATAATAGGTTTAGAGAGGGTTTAGTAATAAATCTTGTCGTAACCCATTTTGCAAAGCCGCTCCTGACCATTTTCCGCTTTTTGTTCCTGCTTTCATACCGTTTCCGGTAGAGTTTTTTAGGTTATAAGGTGGTGAAGTAACAACTAAATCCAAACATTCGCTTGGCATTTCTCGCATTACAGTTAAACTGTCACCACAGATAATTTTATCGATGTAATCTTGTATTGATTTCATATTAGGATATTATTCTTCACCAAAGATACAAAAATCGGTTGTTCCTATGATACTATCCAATCCATTTTAGACATTAGCCCATCAACAGAAAAGACAGGATAAAGGTAATGGTTCTCGCACGCATACCTCCTCATATTACCCTGCCTTTTCCTTGATGTGTTATTGTGTGTAACGGCTTATCCGCCGGTGATGACTTGTATGGTGAATACCGTCCATGAGCTGGTGATGGTGTCGGCTATGGCTCTGCATCGCACATTCCAATGCCCATTGGGTAGCGCGTATTCATAAGACCATGCCGGGGTGATGGCTATTTCCGTCCATGAATTGCCGCCATTGATGTCTTGGAATTGCCATTCTATCTGGTTTGCTCCCGGGACTTGGTCGGCGATTAAGTAGCCGTTTTCGTAGCGTGCATTGTCGGGGGCTGCTAAGTCAGCAACTAACATCAGCGCATCGGAAAATGGTGACAGCATATTGTCACTGTTGCGTGAACGGATACGATAATAGAGTGCGCCCTGGGTGGGGAATGCCACTTCCACAGCTTCACCCGTGAATGTTTTCACAAAATCATAGTTGATATTGTTCGTACTGTTGTGCAGTTCATGGCTGGTGGCATCTTCGTCTGCTTCAAAGTAGATATTGGGTGTATTATAGACAAGGTCTGTTGGTGCTGTGGGGGCAGTGCTTCCTTTGGGTGGATTGATAACGCCGTAATAGTCATTCGCTTTGGCAGCATCGCGACGCTTATAGTATAGATTGGCAAGCCGCGCATACTCATCTACTATGTCCCACAATTCATTTCCTTTGCTGATGCGCTCCAATGTTTTGCTATTGCGTAAGGAATCCGCCATGTCTGCTTCATCTCTTTTATTGTCAAATGCTTCGAGTGTGGCGGTTAATGCACTTATCATGGCTGCATTCACACCTTTTGGAGTCAGTTCCGCACTATATTCGGTGGCGCGGTCTATGATAGTGCGCACGCGGACTATAAACTCTTTATTGTTTGCTCTGCTGATTGCTTCAAATTGAAATGAGTTATATGCCGGCGACTGCTTAAAGACTATGGCGCTGATTACCCGTATCTCTTCGATGGTGTATTGAATCTCCGTGCGGAGTGCATCGCGCTCGGCAACTATTGATTTTAAGTTACTCCGCCACCATGAATCGGGCTTCAATTCCTTGAATTCTTGCGTTAGCGTTTCCAATTCTGCTATCTGCGGCGCACCCATACCTCGCGGCGTAAGGTCTGCTATGTCCCGCTCCAAAAATAGTTTGAGCATCTCCGCCGATTGTATAAGCGTTGAGTTCTTCATATTGTACTGACGGACAGGTAATTCGCTGATGTTCATATTCTACCCTTTATGATTGATAAAGAATGTTATGTGATTGTTGTTCTGTGTTTATATGCAAATATACATCATTTTTCTGAAATTAATAATATTGATACATTATAGACAATGCTTTATTCAAAAAAATTATATGTTGTTTTATTGTTTTTATAGATGTTTTATGCAATTATACTACAATATTGCATAAAAAAGTATGTTTTGGCTAATATTGTACATATTTATCTTACAAACTATTATCTTCAATTTTATATAATGATTTGTAACTATATTATGATAATTTGTAGAACTAATAACTATATTTGCAGAGTAATTTTGTATATTTTCAAAGTAAATATGTATAATTGTTAAACAAAGAAGTGTATTTGTTTGTTTATGATAATACTTTGTTTTATTATGATGATATAATGTTGAAACATTATGATAGTTTGTTGGAGTATGTAGTATATGCGCTGCGTGATACAATAGAGCTATTGAGTACAATCAGTATAGATTGTATATGATACGGTACAGTATCCGGCTGACATTGCTATTGTGTTGCACGGCTTTGTAATGCCAATGGATATACTTTGTTGATAGAACAGTGAACGATATAGACCATCATCATGGCTTTATTGATAAGCTCTATAACTTTGGAATGGAGTTATTGTATGTATAGTATCATCCGTTATGAAAGGGAAACGAAGCGAGCGATGAAGCACTCGGCGCAGTGTATGGAGTTATCGGACTATGTGCATTGTTTTGATTATTTGATTGCCTTGTGGGTTTTTGATAGTCCAATAATAGTGTCCGGCGGCAAGCACGGATGTATTGACAGGTATAAATGCTCGGTCGGTGTCGGCTATCCATTGAAAGGCGGGGATAATTGTTTGCCCGAGAGTGTTTTTTAGTTCTATGGTGAGTGTTGTGCCATTGCTATCGGTGTGGATGATAAGTTGGGCAAGGTCTTGTGCGGGATTGGGTACTATGGTTGCATTAAGGGATTGATTGGTATATGTTGAGTCATTGATGGTTGAATTTGTTGCTCTGGGCATGACAATAACAGTAAGCGAGTGGGCGGGCAAGGTGATTGAGTTGTTTATGGATGTTTTTTGTGCTTTTGCGGAGACAAGGTTGGGGTTTTCGGGTGAGTTGTAGCTTTCCACAGATGGGGGGCTGATGCGATAGAGTGTGCCGACGGCATCTTGTGGGAAGGGGAAGGATGTTGTGATGGTCATGTCATTGCGCGGATGGGTGTTGAGCAGTGCAATAGCTATGGAGTCTTCGTCAAAAGTTGCTACGCCGTCAATCCATTTGTAGTCTTTGAATACATTGAATTCATAGGTAGGTGATTGAATTTCGAGGGGCAGATAGTATTTTTTCATTGTATTGCGATAAAGAGCATTGACATGGTATGAAGCTCCGCCATAGATGATTCTTTGTCCTGTGATTGGGTGTTCTCCTGCTCTTATTATTCCAGCAAAGACAGTTGCATTGTTGAGTTTCATGAATGTGCAGTTTTTGATGAGTGTGTTCATGTGCATAGCCGACCATAGTCCGTGTTGCATGCTTGCTGTTCGGGTGTTTTTATATGTGCCGAAGCTGCCATAAGTAAAGACATTTTCTGTTTTTGCTAAGGGTATATAGATGGGTAGTCCGTATTGTTGTAATCCTTTGATGAAGGAATCGTACCAGTAGTCGCAGAAGTATCCGTCTCGGACGGCGATTTTGTGTAAGCTGTCGCCGAATATTGTGGGGTTTATATTGAGTCCTATGCCCCAGTGTACGCTATAGATGTCAATGTTTTGTGCATTGATTGGCAGCATTCTTTTGTTCCAATCGTCAGTCCATGTGTCGCCTGTTGGCATAAGTTTGATTGTTGGGTCTTTTTGCTTCATGAGAGTATGGAATTGATTGTATCGGGCGGCATAGTTTTCTGCGGTGGTATGTCCTGTTTCCCAAATTCCATATTGTTCATTGCCGACTTCCCAGTATTTGACATTGAAGGGTTTGGTGAATCCATTGTTGCTTCTGATGGAGCCATAGTGTGTTGATTGGTCGCCATTGGTGTATTCGACCCATGCAGCAGCTTCTTCGGGGGTTCCGCTTCCGTAATTTGCTGTGAGTTGTGGCTTTGCTTTGAGGGTGTCGCAGAATTGTATGAACTCATCATATCCGACTTCGAATCGGAAGTATTCGTCGGAGTATTGTGGGTTGTCGGTGTCTGTTGTTCTTTGGTCTCTGTCGCCGACATTTCCTTGCCATTTAGCTTGTCTTTCATCGGCGATGCCTCCTCCGGGGAATCGTATGATGGTTGTGCCCCATTGTTTGTAGAGTTCGTATTGTTCTTTTCTTGCGCCGAATATATTGTTTTTGGGCATGAGTGATGCTTCGTCAATTTCTACTGTTCCGGCACTGTCAATGTATATAAGCACATTTGCTTTGTGTATGGTGGGGGGTAGTGTGAAAGTTGTTGCTAATTTTTTCCATTCATTATTTGTTGTTCCTAAGATGGTATCTATGAGTATGGTGGTGGAGCCGTGGGGTCGTATTGCGAGTCTTAGAGTGCCTTTGTAGTTTTCGGAACGGGCATAGAGATAGAAGTCCATTGCTGTGTTCGGTGTGGTATAGAACATTTGAGATATGCCGACTTTTTCGGGTGAGTTATTGTATTTTTCAATAGTAAGGTTGTATTTGCCACGTTTATTGTATCCGTCTTGTTTGAGTGAGCATTGCCCATTGGAATACGTTTCGGATGTCCATTGTCTGGGTTCTGCTTGATTTTCCTTTTTGACGAAATCAAATCCTCGATTGAGTAATTCTTCCGCACAGAATCCGAAGGGACCGGTGTAGGCATCGTAGATTACTTCGAGAAATGCGCCATATATTTCTGGCGCAATATCGGGTGCGGTTTGGGTTTGCAATGGTGTGGTGATAATGGCGGAGCCGTCTTGTGCCTTGAGTTGCAGGGTTAGAAGCAATAATAGTGCTGTGGCGGCGATTGCATAAAGATATTTCATGGTCAGTATGGGAATAGGTGATAAATGAGTGGGATGGTTTACCAGTGTTCGGGTCGTGTTTGTCGTATCATGAGTTCATTGATTGCTTGGCTTGGTGATTTATTGTCGAAGAGTATGGAGTACATTTGCTCTGCTATTGGCATTTCAATGTCGCGATGTTGTAGGAGTTGATGGACGGATTTGGTTGTGCTTACTCCTTCTGCAACCATTTTCATTTCAGCGAGAATGTCTTGGAGTTGTCGCCCTTTGCCTATTTGTTCACCTACGTAGCGGTTGCGGCTGTGTCGTGAGTTGCATGTGACGAAGAGATCGCCGAGCCCTGATAAGCCGGAGAAGGTCATTTTGTCAGCTCCATATGAAGCTCCTATGCGCATCATTTCTGCCAGCCCGCGAGTGATGAGTGCGGCTTTGGTGTTATCTCCCATATTGAGTCCGTCAATGATACCTGCTGCAATGGCAATAACATTTTTGAGTGCGCCTCCGAGTTCGCAGCCGATGATGTCATCGGAGCTATAGACTCTGAACCATGGTGTGGAAAAGCATTGCTGTACAAGGGTGCTTGCAGAGTTGCTGACCGATGCTGCAACGACGGTTGTTGGTATTGCTTTGCCAACTTCTTCGGCATGGCTTGGTCCTGTGAGGACGACAAAATTTTCGGGTTGTATGTTGCAGACATCGTGCATTATTTGTGAAACTCGCATGAGAGTACCATTTTCTATTCCTTTTGCTCCGCTGACGACGATGCGGTCTTGGCATCGGAAGCCATAGTGTGTCATGACAGAGCGTATGTATTGTGTTGGTACGGTAATAAGGAAGATGTCGGCATTGTTTTCGAGTTGTTGGGGATTGTGAGTTGCTGTTATATTGTCGGGTAAGGTTACACCGGGCAAGAATGTATGATTCGTCCGATTGAGATTGATGTCATCGGAGACGGATTTTTCATGTGTCCAGAGTGTGATAGTATGGTTATTTGCTGCAAGTACGGTAGCAAGTGCCGTTCCCCAGCCGCCTGCGCCTATAATACCTATATTCATTGTTGTGTGATAATGTCTTAGTATGAAAAAAAGTAAGGACAGTTATGTGCATAATAGTAAGGGAAGATGAGCGATTGGTATTGTGCGTATTGATATTGCTTATTGGTATTGTTATAGCACTGCCAATGTTCATTTCCGATAGTATTTGAATGCAAATAAACGAAAAAAGGCGAACATGAAGTTCGCCTTGTCTATAAAATTTTATGAATTGATGGCGAGGTGTTAGTGTTTGTGCTTAAATATTTGGAGTTTAGCAAAACGATTTTCTGTTCCTGAAGCTAATCTTCGGATATTCCCTCTGTGGGTATAGATGACGATAAGTGCTATTGCCGCAGCAAAATAAACCATAGTATGGTAGCCGGGTATATTGACATGGAGAATATTGTAGCGGAATATCATAGCTAATGGAATTGTGATGGCGGCGATGATGGAGCCAAGCGAGATATAGCCGGAGAGAGTGACAGCGATAAGAAATCCGGCAGCGGCGATACCGACATCAACGGGTGCGAGAGCAACTAACATACCGGCGGCTGTGTTGATGCCTTTGCCTCCGCGAAAATTGACAAATAAGGAAAAGATATGCCCAAGGACAGCAGCAGCCCCAGCGATGAGTTTGACGACGGTTTCGTCTTCGAAGGGGGTATTGTTATTAAAGGGCATTTGACCGCCGAAGAGATGGCTTACGAAAAGCACTGCGCTTAACCCTTTCATGATGTCAATGAGTTGAACGATAATTCCCCATTTCCATCCCAAGACACGGAATATATTTGTACTTCCCATATTGCCACTGCCTTTGGAGCGAATATCAAACCCGAAGAGGGCACGGCTTATCCATACACCTGTGGGGATGGAGCCGAGCAGATAACTCAGAATGACGATAATACCAAGACGTAAAACGGGATCCATAGCAATCACCTTTTGATAAAGGATAGAAAGTTTTTTTGTGATAATTCTAACTTTTCACTCGCGGTTTCTATAAGTACATCATTGACTCTTGGCGGTGAAAGAGAAATTATTGCCATGCGAAATTAGAGAAAATAGTCATGACAGCATAACAAATGCTGTTATGGGTGGGGTAAAGGGATTGGACTGAGGGGTATAGAGTTGTTTATATGTTTATAGAAAATCTATAAGTTATAGAATCGTCTTTGGCTATGGTTAAAAGATGGTTACATGATACTTTTACCGTGCCGCGCTGCTCCATTACTGTGTAGTGATGACCTGTGTTGCGGCAATATTATTATTACTTTTTACAGAAATAATTATGATAGACTCACAAACCGAAAGAACGAAGCGCCGTTTACTTGATATCGAACAAGAGCTGGCAAATTTGCGAGAAAAGCGCAATGAATTGCAGGCGCATTGGCGCAATGAGAAAAGTTCGATTGCTGCTTTGCGTTCCTTGAAATCGGAGATAGAAAAAGCAAAACAGCAGGCAGCGGAATATGAGCGTAATGGCGACTATGGTAAAGTTGCCGAGATACGCTATGGCACTATTATCGAATTGCAAAAAAAATTGAGTGCAGCCAATGAAGAGTTAATCGCTTTGCAATCGAACAGTAAAATGCTCAAAGAAGTGGTTGATGCAGAAGATATAGCAGAAATTGTTGCTAAATGGACAGGTATTCCTGTGCAGCGTATGTTGGAAGCAGAGCGTACCAAGCTTATCACTATGGAGGAGCGTTTGAAGCAGCGGGTGATAGCACAAACCGAAGCCATACGCGCTGTGAGCAATGCGATACGACGTTCAAGAGCGGGCTTGCAAGATGCCAATCGTCCTATTGGATCATTTATCTTTTTGGGTACAACAGGCGTAGGGAAAACCGAGCTTGCACGTGCTTTGGCAGAATTCCTTTTCGATGATGAAAATGCGATGATTCGTATTGATATGAGCGAGTATATGGAGAAATTTTCTGTCTCTCGGCTTATTGGCGCACCCCCGGGATATGTCGGCTATGAAGAAGGCGGGCAGTTAACCGAAGCCGTGCGTAATCATCCTTACAGTGTGGTCTTGCTTGATGAAATCGAAAAAGCCCATACGGATGTTTTTAATGTGCTGCTCCAAGTGCTTGATGATGGGCGGCTTACCGATAGCAAAGGCAGAATGGTCAATTTTAAAAACACAATTATTATCATGACCTCTAACTTGGGGACAGAGGTGATACAAGATAAAATCAATGATATTAACGATGAGAATCGCGACGGTATATTGAGTGGCATACGTACGCAAATCATTGAATTGTTGAAAAAGAAAATGCGCCCCGAGTTCTTGAACAGAATTGATGAGATAGTATTGTTTAAGCCATTAACACAAAATGAGATATTTTCTATCTCGCGCCTTCAATGTCATTTGCTTGCCAAACGTTTGGCTGATAACAATATTACCCTTGAATTTGATGATGAGGCAATCGAGTGGGTAGGCAAAATCGGTTATGATCCGCAATATGGGGCTCGCCCGCTGAAAAGGGCAATTCAACGTTCCATAGCCGATCCTTTAGCCCTTAAAATACTTGCCGGAGAGTTCGGTGCGGGAGATACAATAAGGGTGATGGTCAAAGAAAATGGTCAAATAATGTTTACATCCGCCGATATTTTGCGGGAATCGAAGTAATTTCGCTGAATGTGATGTGTACATTTTCTTCGATTCTCTGAAAAAGTACAGTAATCTGTGCCGGAAGTTTTACTGCTGATGGTAGAAGACGCTCCGTCACTTCAAACTCATTCTGCAATATTTTGATAGTAAACTGCATGAAACAATTGTTACCGATTTTGCTGTGTACAGTGGCGATGTATTCCGCCGGATGTGCTTCCAATGGAATTTCTTTAGAAAATTTCGGAGGCAGATCGGATATTCCGAAAGGCGAGAAAGCCGAAATCTATTGGTCGTTCAAACATGCCGATAGCGTAATCATCAGTGGCTTTTCTTCAAAATTCGCTCCTACAGACAAGGTGTCTTTATCGCCCGAGAAAACGACGACATATAGAATTGTCGGTTATAATAGTTCCGGTGATTCCTTGGCTCAAGAATGGACGGTGAATGTCTATGCCGGCTCTTTACCGCAAGGACAAGATCATAAAGTGGCTGTTACAGCGCCCGAATCATTTCTCACACATAACCATGATAGTGCTGCAAAGACCTATTTGCGTCAAATGCGTGCAGCAACCGACAAAAAGGGCAATCCCCATGCAATGCGTATTGTCAAATCGCGCGTTTCCGGCAATAAACATATCTTGCGTGCCGTAGTCATGGATGACAATGGCACATTCGTTGGCGGCTTGGGAAAAAATGGCGATAACTTACTTGAATGGAAAATCAAAGTAGGCTGCGATGGCACAGCGAAAGAGATAATGACCGAATCCGTGACCCAATTTGACCCCGAAACGAATAATCGTGCTGTGGCTATGTCACTTTGCCTGGACAGATCGGAAAATATGGAGGGCATAATGGATCAAGCATTTCAAGGGACACGCGCTTTTGTGACTTCGCTTCCTTCTACAGACTATGTCAATCTTATTGCTTTTAATCAGACATTAACCCAAACCATTGCATATACGGATGCGGGCTATGCACGTGACTTTTTTACGTATGTGCAAACACCCAAACCGAGCGGCTTATCGGCTGTCTATAGGGCTTGTTCGCGAGGCATTGCCAATCTTGATGCGGCTGTCAGCAATGCGGATATATCGAAAGTAGTGGTACTTATTACTGCCGGTGCAGATAATAGTTCTTTGTTTCTCTCGGGCAGCGATATTGCATCACAGGCACTGCAATCAGGTACGGCAATCTATGTGATTTCTTTGGATGAAACTTCCCCCGAGCAATTCAAATTGCGCTATATTGCTGCTGCTACCGGCGGAAAATATTATTCCTTAGATAAACAATCCATCCAACATTTGCCCGAAATATTAACAGAAATAGCCATTGCCCAAAAAGCATATTATGAAATTACCGTTCCCAAAATTGATAATTATGCCGAAAAATGCGCTTCCTCCGTGCTGACAGGGGCTTTGATTGTGCCGACAAAAACAATCGAAGATGAATTTATGATTTATCCGGACAGTGAATGGGAGCAACCCGCAACGCAAATGCTTGTGCAATTTAAAGCACCCAATGCCGAAATTGATGATGAATATTCGTCTTCTTTACAATTATTGGCAGAAACACTACAAAAAAATCCAACAAAAATTATTGAATTAGTTGGTCATACAGAATTACAAGAAAAGGGTGATGATGCCACTGCTATTGCTTTATTGAGAGCGCAATCTGTACGAAGAAAACTCATAAAATCAGGAGCAAATCCCGATCAAATTCGCACACGCTCTTTATCAAATAAAAAACCTATATATATGATTGAGCGCGAAGAACGCCATAAAACAATCAATAGACGTGTGGAAGTGCGATGGCTTGACCCCACATTATTGCCTTATGAAATTGAAGTGGGGACATCACTTTCCGAAGAAGATGCCCTCAAACAAACCGAACAATGGGAGCAGCGCGGCGTCAAAGCATATTATGAACGTATTGTGATTGATAAAAATCCCGGATATATTGTTAAGCTTTGGGGATATGCGACTCAAGACGAAGCAAATACTGCTGCGAAAATGCTGCGAAAAAAATATAAAACAGAAGCTGTAGTTCATTAATTTTAGTACTTACCATATTGTATGATGCCGGATATTTTTGTTTACACACCCGATAATTTATTAGCGCAACTGCATACTGCTCCGCTCCATTTAGGATATCATACCCTCAATTTCTATGTGGATGCACAAGGACGACTTGCTAAAGAACCGACAGACCATAAAGCCATATTTTATTTGTCGCCTTCAGGTGGCACTTTGCGCGACGAATCCTTAAATATTGTTTTGTACAGTGCAAAATTCGACCGATTTAAGGGATATGGAAAAGCAGAATAATGTTCAATCAAACTATGATAATATTGGCGAAAATCGGTGTAGCTTTCTGTACATTTTTTCTTGCTTTTATATTATGCTATTTAGTGATTGCATTTGTTTTTTCGCGCATTACCATCAATGACGAAAAAGAGTATTCGTGCGGTGACATTCTTATATTTCTTTCCACCAATGGTGTGCATACGGATATTGTTGTTCCGGTGCATCATCCTCTGTGCAATTGGTCTTCTTTTCTTGATGCTTCCCATTGTGTTATACCTCAACATAATGCATCATATATTTCCTTCGGATGGGGCGACAAGGGATTTTATCTTGATACGCCCACTTGGTCAGATTTGACATTTTCCACCGCCTATAAAGCTGCCTTCGGTTTAAGCACTTCTGCAATGCATGTCACATGGTTTGAGAATAGACCCGACACCAATGAATCAATGAAAAAAATATATGTGACCGAGCAAGAATATCGGCAATTATGTGCATATATTCGTGAAAGTTTTCAGACCCACAATAATAAACCGCTCCATATTCACACCACAGCTAATTATGGAAATAATGATGCTTTTTATGATGCCCATCGCACATATTCTTTATTGTTCACTTGCAATACATGGACAAATTCTGCCTTGAAAAAATCGGGACAAAAAGCTGCTTTGTGGACACCCTTCGATAAAGGTATTTTTTACCATTATCGTTAAAGTGACTCGGATGAAAATCGAGACATAAGACATAGCTCACAATATACTTTCTTTTATATAAAAAAATTTTGCTCAATCATTCAATGGGCTACTATCGAATTGCTGTGGATTTAATCAATACTTTCATGAAGACTGTCTGCACATGAAGAGCACGATTAATTCATTCATGTCATTGATGGTGCAATTATTTTCGAGAAAGTAGATAAAAATGTATCCTGATAATCCTATAATCCCGTTGGGATTGAATTATAAAAATGAGCCCCTCTTTTTTTCTCCCCGTTGGGGAGAAGTCTTTTATGCCTTGCCCGCGGGGAAGGACGGGATGGGGCTTCAAACCTTATAGGTTTAAGGAATGGAAAGGACGGGGTGGATGAATTTATACGTACTATAAACGTGTCATCCCGACGGGATGTAATTTCATTTAAGCTCCGAAGGAGCGATATATTCATAGAATAGTACGAATGATACATAATCGCGGCAATTTTTCCACCCCGTCAGACTCCGTCTGCCACCCCTCAATGAGGGGAATGTTCGGATTGTTTTTTAATTTTATTATGCCATTTTTAATGGTGAATCATTACTTTACCATAGACTGTCTTCTGTGATGTTGTTATTTTCACAATATACATTCCTATCGGTAATTCTTTTACTGAGAGAGTATGTGAGTTAGTGAATGGTTCATTGATTATAATATTGCCTGTTAATTCTGCTATTGTCAGCACACCATTTTGTGCTGGATAGGAAATAGTAAGCTCCTCATTTGCAGGATTGGGTGCGATAGTGATGTCTGTTGATTCTTCCGGTTCGGGATTCTGCGACGTTGTCAGAAACGTTAATCGTAGTATTTTTCCTTCACCGGGCAATAAGGTTACTGCTATTTTATCTTGATGTTGAATTGTTGCATTTTCACTGTTACCAAGTTCTTGTAATACAATTTTTGTCGGTTTTATCGGTAAAGAAGAAAAATCAAAGGGAATGATTATATGGCGGCTGCCTTTTTGGCAATAAGGATGAAATGTTGTAAGATTTGTGTTTTGCATATTGAGTAAAGAATCAAATTCGGGCGTTGGCAGTGAACAAAATTTCTCTTTTGTACTTATTTCGGGGTCGAATAATGTAGTGCCGAAGCTGAGAGATTCTTGGGGTAATATAGTAAATACGGGATCAAGGCGACGATTGAGTATGCCTATATAAAGTGATGTTGAGTCTTGACTGTCTCTGAGTATGGTCATATCAAAAAAGCTGCTGTCGGCTGCTTCCGGTTTTTCATAAACCACGGACTTTGTCGTAGCATCGTATGATAATTTTTGTGTGGTACTTGATGGAATATCAAAATAGTTCTCAAAAAACATTTGCGTGGTTGTATCGCGATGGAGAGAATATGTTTTGTATCCTTTTGCATACCAAGAATCTAAGCGCAAACGAGCGAGAACGGTTTGTATCGAAGTCATTTTATCTTGGAATTTTTTTAATTCATGGCGCATACTTTTTCTGCCAAGATATATTTTATTTTTCTGTACTCCCTGATATGCGGCAATGGTATCTAAGGGTTGAGCATAAATATCAATCCTCATCGGATCATTGATTTGCACATAATCGCTGCCAAGAATATCATTATGGTGCCATGCGTGATTATCGGGATTTTTGGGAAGAAATGCATGGCTGATTGTAAATTGATGAGGGGAAATAAATCCCATTTTTCTTTCATTAAATTCAAATCCTGAAGTATCCGGTAAATTAGAAGTTTCATCCCACATATCGGAAAGGATTTTTGAACGTGATGTCCAGACTGCAAATCCTTTCATACCTAAAACACATTGAAGCCAAAGACTAAACCGTAATTCTTCGCCGGAGTTCATTCTTACGCCATCAATGCGTGCAGTACGCGGACACGTAATGCCGGGTGTACATGTTTTGTAATCGTTGTAACTATAATTGAACATTTGAATACGCGGAGACCACCACATACTTGCCAGCCACGAGTGCTTTGTGTCGAAGAGCATAAATGGATCGGTGGCATATTTTGCAATATATCCTTCGATTGTAATTAATGATGATGGATGATATTGCGGTAAAAAGCGATAAAAAATTTCATTGTGCATTTGCGACACAGGTACATTCCCAAAAGTATATTGTTCTTTTTTATCGGGAGAAAAATAGCCATTAAATATTCCGAGATTTTTTTCTTGGATGCCGCCGCGGGAATACCATGAAAAAGGTACTGCATTATGTGCGATGAGACTATAGGTATCGCCTCGCCAATTTTCTTTTGTATTTGCTTCTCGTGCAAAATGTTCTGAATAATGTCGCACTTGAGTGGCGCGATAGAGATTCTGCGGGTCAACACCGTCAATGCCATTGCCATTTTCATCAAATTCGCGGAAAAGCCATTGTGTAGTATAATTCGTTTCTGTCATGCCACGTCCTTGTAAAATATGATTGACATATCCCAGAGCATGGAATGAACGTGGCGGTTCTTCTTCCGGTAACCATATTCTATGCCAGCGAATTTTTCCTGTGTATGCTCCTTGCCATGCATCATTGCGGACAAATCTGCCATGGTGCATACTGTCGAGTGTGTGGAGTAAAGAGGATTGAATGACATGATCAAATTCTCCTCGCAGAAGTCTTTGTGCCATTGGTGTTTCCAAGCGAACCCAATCAATTGCGACGGGACTTTTTCCCATATATAGTATTTCGGGTTCCATCCTTTTTATGGTACCATCCGCAGCGGTGGATGTGTCATGTGCCGGTAAATTCGGTGCCCAAAGACGATGATTTTCGGAGCCGTCAAGTATAATATTACGAGGTAAACTTTCATCACCTTTTAAGCGAAAATGTGCTGTCAACGTTATATCTTTCTGTGGAGGCAACATAGAACGTGTGATGACAAAATCTTTACGTATTGTTTTGTGAAGCGGCAACGTAAGACCACGTTCAAATGGCGGAAGAGTTGCGCGCATGGGAAGAGGGGAGACATCACGGCGTGGCACACTGTCGAAGGTTATATAATGCGTTGGAGTATTGAGTATTCCCATTCCCGGCTTCGTTGTGTAAGGGATACGGACTATTGCCACGGTATCGTCGGGTTGCGTTGTTATGGTATCCAAACGGCGTAGATGAACAGAGATATAGACTTCACGTCCATAAATTTTATCAAATATTTTTTGATGAATCACATTATGGGTTACTTTATGTTCACCGACAAATTCATCATTCGGATAAGGATGGGAAAGAATGGTAGTTGGAGCAGTAATGTTTTCCGGAAAATACACACGTCGTTTATTTCCATCGGCAAAAACGGAGTCAACACCACCTGTGCGTGATATAAAGCCGAATGCGCCACCGGATTTATCGGACCAATCAGGAAATGTTTCGTGATAAGAGCGCGTTGTACCGGCTATATGTTTTACTCGTGATGGTGCACATACATCATAATGCAGCGAAAGCCCGAATAATGGGTTTTTATAATCATGTCTGCCCGATAATGATGACAGCGGAATAGAATCAATCAAAGAATTAACCACACTGCTCACAACAATAAGAAAATTTGTGTCGGTGGAACATACTGCCGGATATCGTATTTCGGATTGTGGCTCAACCAATAAACCGCCTTGCATATTATAGTAATTATGGATTGCAGTCGGTGTACCGTCACTATAATTCCACATGGAAAATAATTTTCCGTTACTATAATTCGTATCGCTGAAGAGTACACGCTTTTGATCGAGAAGTGTATGACGTAATTGAGAAAATTGTATAGTGTCGGGAAGTAAGGTCTGCCCTTGACAAAGCAATGGTATTATGATGCTTACAAGCAAAGTTATGGTATATCTCATGGTATTCATCATCGAAAAATCACTAAAATGAAAAAATAGTTATAAGAAAAAAGTGGACGGTCAGCGAATAATGATGTACACAAGATTATGGTAAATCCTCATGTTTACACAGAATAATTTTTCCTGTATCGCCGGAACTCAATGCAAAAAGTGATTGATGCCGTGAATGGGTGATTTTTTGCGCATTGAGTTGTGCGGGTCCCGCTTTGTATAATTGTTTTTTTTCTATGTCCCATATGCGATACCCATGATTTTCTTTCGGTTCATAGACCGAGGAGGTAAAGATGTATTTTCCTTGCTGTGCAAAACAAATTCCTGTTATTTTTCCTTTATGACCCGAAAGGGTATAGTGTTTATTTTCTGTTCTGTCATAAATAGAAACGGAATTATTGCTGGCAATGCCAATAATATATTTTCCATCGGCAGAGTATTGCGGCGTATGTGTGGTTGGAGGTAATGTATGAATTATTTTGAAATCATCAGTATTGACAATGCTTGTTCTATGGGTCATGGGTGCATAAAAGCAGACAATTTCACTCTCATCCGGTTTGAGCGATATTTCATACCCTACGTCAAGCGTTGAGGCAAGGACTTCACCGTTGATTAATGACATTTTTTCTAATCCGCGATTATAATATCCAATAAAAGCAATAGTGTTGTCCGATGAAACAGCGAAGGAGGTAACACCTTGATTTTTCAGGGGAATTTTTTTTGTAAATCCTGCTTTTATATCCCAAATTTCAATATATTGTCTTGTCAAAAGAAAAATGGTCTGTGTGTCGCGGCTTATCTGATAATCAATAATGGCACTGCCGCTTTGGGTCATACGTGTCTTGAGCAATAAACCATTTTCGGTACGATATTCATACAAATAATGATCGGATGTGGCAAAGAGGGTATTCCCATCGGGATGAAACATCAACTTCGCTGAAATAGTTCCATTATGCGGAACTGTTGCTGACCACAGTGTGTCTTTCGCAAAATCTTGGCTCAGTAAGGAAATATCCGTTATGAGACATAATGCAAAAACTGCAATAAGTATTCGAATCATTGTGACTAACTTTCTGCTGATGAGAATAAAATTTCAAAAATCAGTATTATTCTATTTCATAGGCATTGTTAATTCTTTTTTTTGATGTACATATTATTGTGCAATGAAAGGAAGTGTGACAATACCGTTTTGCGTATGTGCTTTTACAATATATAAACCTGATGAGAGGGGCGGAAGTTTGATGGACTGAGTATTGTCCATACTATCGTTGGGGATATGTTTATATATCATTTCACCCTGAACATTATATACTTCAAGAGCAAGAAGTAATGATTGATCACCGGAAAAGACAATTTTTCCTTCTGAAATAACAGGATGTGGTGTTATGGATAATGATAAACCCTCTAAGGATGCGTTTGTTGATATCCCAACAGTATTATCAGTAATTGCTTGAAGAGATGCAAAAGATATATTTTGTCCATTGGTGATATAGAGCAATGAATCATTGAGAACGGTGAAATCTTGAATAGTTATATACGGTGTACTCACAGTTTTCCATTTCATACCTTGATTATCCCGATAGAATAAACCCTCCGATGCGGCAACGAACAATCCCTGAGGAAGCGATGATAAAGCATTTACCGTAGAACCCGGAAAACCATTTGTTATTTTAGCCCATTGTGTACCATCATCCGAGAAAAAAAGCCCATTGCCCGATGTACCCGCATAAAAACGATTCTCTATTTTTTTCATAGAACGTACTTCGGTTTGGATAGCAGCCCGCAATTGCCAACTTCCGCCATTATCGGTTGAGCTGTACACACCATTGTTTGCACCTGCATAGAGTATATCATTATCGTAGATGATAGTGCGACAAGATTTAAGATTTGCCGGAGTATTACTTTGTTCCCATATTTGTCCATTCGTACTTGATCTGAAAATACCGGCATTTGTACCGACGATTACCCAATTATCACGGACAGCAAAAGTATAAATATATCCGGCAAGAGGTAAAAGTCGTAATGCTGACCACGTATTACCATTATCATCGGAACGAAATGAACGACCTTTATCAGTACCGAAAAGTAATGTATTTCCAAAGACTTCTAAGGTAGTAATATTGCTCCCGTCATATTGAACAGTATTCCAATTTATCCCTCCATTATCAGAAATATATAATCCTCTTTGCGTACCTGCAAAAATACGTCCATTGAGCGTTGTCATACTTGAGACACTATTACCAAAGGAATGTGCCCCGGTAATAAGCCATTTGCCATTATTATTTTTGAAAATACCATTGTTTGTTGATGTAAAGAGTACAGAATTTGATATGGCAAATGATGTTATCGAATATCCTTCTAATTCTGTATTTCCCCATGTTTTTCCTCCATCATCCGAATAATATATTCCGGTGCTTGTGCCTGCAAGATACTTCGAATTATGATAATGAATTGCCGCAATGGAAAGCCCTGTTAAGCCGGATGAAATCCAATTACCGCCATTTTCTGACATGAATATTCCATCATTCGTCCCGGCGATAATCCGTGCATCGTGCATATAAAGAGAAAAGATTGTCATTCCATCCATACCTGCAAAGTTCCATGTATTGCCATTATCTGTTGACAAATACAATCCTTGTCCTCCCGTTCCTGCATAGATTTTTCCATTATCTGAAAGAAAACTCCATACTTCTTTATCGCCTATCGTCGTAAGTTGTGACCATGTTGCTCCTCCGTCCTGTGAACGATAAGCACCTTCAATAGCTCCGAGAAATAGTTGATTATCAACGGCTTTTACAGTTGTTATCGTAAGGTTTTTTGGTAATCCTTCTTGCTGCGTTTTTGTCCATGTTGCACCGCTGTCCATTGAATGATATACGCCTTCCTCATTTGCCACATAGAGCGAGGTGCCGCTTTGTGTTATTGCTAAACCATCTTTACTATTAATGACGCGGTTCCAAGTACTACCATTATCCGTTGAACGGAATGTACCATAACCGCCGCTTCCTGCGATAATGATATTATCAGAGACTTGAAGCAAGGAAAAATAATATCCTCCGTATAAAGGCGTACAACTTTGCCATTGTGCAGAGGCGGAAAAAGTCGTGAATACAATGAGGATAGCGATATACAAGAATTTTGTGATTTGATTTATTTTCATGCTGATTATTTATGAATAATACAAGGTACAGAAAAGACTTGGGATTGATGTTTGATTATGAGGCGATAATATCCATTGGGTAGAGTATGAATATCATGGTCGAAATTCCATTGCTGTCCTTTGTCGAGCGTGGCAGAGCCAAGAGATGCAATACTTGCTCCCATCATATCATGCAATTCACAAGTATAGATGCCGCTCACGGGTGTATCAAAAGAAATATGTATTTGTTCTTTGGCGGGATTGGGCTGCAAAGTTAAGGTTCTAGTTGCATCAAAAACTTGCTCTTCGACAGATACTGAAGACTTTTGAAAACGGTATAATTCATTATTGTTATTTCTAATAATTACAGCATTATCGGTCACGGCAGAAAGGAACATATAATTATAAGATTTTATTGGATCTTTCGGTAGAACAAAGTCATCTGCAAGTATTTCAAAATTCCCATTATATGGAGAAGATTGTTTCACATAACGATGGACTACAGCACTGTCACTTTTTCTCCGTACAATAATGCCATAAAAAATATTTCCGGGTGTATCATAATATGAACCAAGTATATCATAATAGTTAGGAAATCTCTCTTCAGCAAAATATACGTACTGATATGGCACATTGTAAAAATCAATATCTTTTACTACAGTCATAGGGTTTGGTGTGATGGTTGCTCTGTATTGCCATTTCCCATCAAGATAAGTCAAGTCGCCATTACAGGTGAAATTGTTGCCTACAATTCCCAAACGACTACAATCATCATATTCTTCATCTTTATCAGCAAAATCAATGAATACGGGGAATTCAGTTGTTGCCTGCGAAAGAGGATTATGAATATCAGGAATGAGATAAAAACGCATTCTAGTAGTATTAACTTGTCCTGGTCTTCGAACTAATGTTTTGCCATCATAAAATTGACCCTCATACATTATTGAATTTTGATATAGCTTGAATAGTTGTCCATCGAAAGTATTTTTGGGCAAAGCCATTTCTTTCCATGTATTTCCCTCATCAGTGGATATATAAGCATTAACATTATCCTGTACACCCGTTTTCACTATTACTGTTCTATCGTATGCCGTTAATGCTAAAATATTTGTGTCTATGGTATTATTGACAAAGGAAAAAAAATCAATTTTTTGCCATGTTTGTCCATTATCAAATGAGCGAGCAAGACCACCGGGAATCGTTATTACCATTGATGAATTTGTAAATGCAATTCTGCTAACACTTTTGACATTTCGAGCTATGGATTTCAAGTTGTTTGTATCAGTTACATACCAAGTGGTTCCATTATCTTTAGAAAAATAAGGGGGATATGGAAAACGTGGTATAGCATACAAAATATTGTTGTTAACGATCAACTTTGGTTGAGATAGATTAATATTTTTCATTAACAACTCAGGATATTGTATTTTTTCCCATTGCTGCGCAAAGAGTTGGGAGGATAGAAAGAGTGCAAGCGCACTTATAAAGAGTGTTTTCATATTTATTCTCCTTATTTATGAATAATACAAGGTACAGAAAAGACTTGGGATTGATGTTTGATTATGAGGCGATAATATCCATTGGGTAGAGTATGAATATCATGGTCGAAATTCCATTGCTGTCCTTTGTCGAGCGTGGCAGAGCCAAGAGATGCAATACTTGCTCCCATCATATCATGCAATTCACAAGTATAGATGCCGCTCACGGGTGTATCAAAAGAAATATGTATTTGTTCTTTGGCGGGATTGGGCTGCAAAGTTAAGGTTCTAGTTGCATCAAAAACTTGCTCTTCGACAGATACTGAAGACTTTTGAAAACGGTATAATTCACCACCATTATTTACAATCAATACTGCATTATCGGTAACAGCAATTAATGGCGTATAATAATTGTTGTTCGAGTTGGATACAATAAAATCATCTGCAAGTATTTCAACATTCCCGTCATGAGTAGGTGACACTTTCACATAACGATGGACTGTAGCACTATCTTTCATTGTTCTTACAACTAAAGTAAAATACATAGCTCCCGGAGTATCATAATGTACATTGAATGGATTAATACTAATGCCGGATGTTTTATTATAGTCAATATCTTTCATTAAGTCAGGGGTAAATTCTATTTTAGATTCTGCGTAGCCCCAAGAATTTTCAATATACGATACATATGCGTTACATGTAAAATATTGCCCTGCAATCGCTAAGCGATCACATTGCAGATAATATTCTTTTTTTTGGGATAAATCAGCCCATTTGGGGAAATCAGAAAGTTTTTGCGACACGAGATTATTGATGTCTTGAAAAAGTAAAAACCGCCCGTTATATGCTCCTCCTGTACTAATAAATTCTTTGCCATCATAAAACCGCCCTTCATACATGAAGGAATTTTGAAATAATGCAATTTTACCATTAGTATTGACGGTATTTCTCGGCAAAGCCATTTCTTTCCATGTATCGCCCTCATCGGTGGAAATAAAGAGATTTGTATTGTAAGAATCTCCTGTACTTACAATAACCGTCCTATCATCAGCAGTTACACTATACACATTAGAATCAATAGCATTCTGAGAAATTGTGGATAAATCAATGAATTGCCATGTTTGTCCATTATCGCGTGAACGACCGAGAAAATTTCGTGAAACTTTACCATTATGGGTACTTATCCTAGCAAATGCAGCCGATTTTGTAAAATCTATTGATTGCATACTCCAATTAAGTGAATCCCCACGCACAAGACCTAAATTTTTCAGAGCATTCGTATCGCACATTTGCCATGTACTGCCATTATCTTTGGAAGTATAAAGTGGTAATGAGTTAATTGGCAAAGCAATAATAATATTATTATGTACCACTAATGTAGGATTACGAATATTTTGTTTTTTCGATGTATAATAGATTTCAGGATATTGTATTTTTTCCCATTGCTGCGCAAAGAGTTGGGAGGATAGAAAGAGAGCAAGCGCACTTATAAAGAGTGTTTTCATGATGTTATCCTATATAGTGATTGTTCTATTCTGATAAATACCATAGACCAATATGGTGTGCATATCGGCTAAGGTTATAAATTATGATAATCAGTAGTAAACGTCTATAAGACAATCAGAATAGTTTCTTAAACATTATCATGAATTGGTGTTTGTATCTCTTTGGTTCGTTTATGTGCTTCATCTGTACATTTCAATTTGCCGTGGCAAACATCAACTCACGCGCAAACATACGTACTTTATACATCATAGCCAAATGAATATACAGCTTTCATGTTCTTGATTGCTTCATTTTCCCCATTTTGACTCTCAGTAGAAGCAAAAGGCAAGGGATGGAATAGTCTTTAGTAGCACAATCTGAAAAATTCTCATCTTGAGGTGTGGCACACTGGTGGAAATGGAAGGGGTGGATTGTTTTTTCTATAAACGTATAATCCCGTTGGGATTGAATCATAAAAATGAGCCCCTCTTTTTGCTCCCCGTCGGGGAGAATTTTATTATGCCTTCCCCGCGGGGAAGGATAGGATGGGGCAAAAAATTAACATCATAATCCTATAAACCTATCATCCCTTTGGGATTGAATTTCATCCCCACCATCGGAGGGGTGTCCGCAGGACGGGGTGGGTTCTCATTGAGGGTTGGCAGACGTAGTCTGACGGGGTGGACGTATTTTTTCCGTTATCATGTCATTCATTCGGGACTATTGACGGGATGGGGCAAAAAAAGAATAGAATTTAACTCACTCTCCAATCATGATAGCACGTTCTCGAGAAACAGAACCGGTGCTCATTTTGACGATATACATTCCGGCGGATAAGTCCATAAGATCAAGAGGAATATTATGCTCACCTTCGGATAATTCACCATTGAAAAGGTCTTTTATTTTGCTGCCTTGCAAAGAATACAGCACTATCGAATAATTACCTTGTTGTTTGAGCGACACAGGCAAAAGAGTTTTTCTGTCTTTTTGAACAGGGTTAGGAATATTTTGATGAATTTTGAAAGAATCGTATTCAGCGACTTCATTCACACTCACTTTCCGCCAATCAAGACCAAGATAGATAGAAAAACGGCTATTGTTTCCATATTCTTGTGTAAAAGCAATATCGTTGATATTATCATTATTGACATCAAACAAAGAAACAACAGATTTTAACCCGGATCCTTGAAAATTAAACTCTGCAAAGGGGATTGTATCATTGCCTAATGGTCCATGATACATTTTCAAAAAACTTCCATTAAAATTTCCTTTGTACTCACACCAATCAGGTATAGTATCACCATCAATACTATGTTTTAATACATATTTATAAACCGAAGTATGTTCCCAAGTTCTAAACTCCTCAAATGTATTCGTTAAATAAAAAAAACGTGTTGATGTCAAGTCTTGCAATGCGAATCGTGTTTCTCCATTGATATGTTGCACAACACTTGACTGTGGGTAAAATCCATTTTCATGATTGGCATCATAGACATATTCTAGACTATCAAGTAATGTTCCTTTGGCAATAATGCTATCGGGCTGTAGCTCTTCAAACTGAATACGTGCATAATACAGTACATATCTTCCTGTACCGGTGAGCATATCATGGTAAATAGCAAAATGAAGTTCACGGCTTTCATTCTGACCATAAGGATATAATATCATCCTTATGTTTTTGTTATAGGGTGAGAAAGCGGTGTCATTATATGGTATGTGAACAGATTGGAACTTGCTACGTTCTTTATTGCCAAGAATCAAAGTTTGCTCATCACTGAAAAAGTCATCATATCCATCACCATTATAATCGCCTACATACGGTAACATACTACCTTGAACGATAAGCGGTTTTTCTGTTGGTGGCTCTTTCCCATTTTCGACACCAAAGTAGATTCTATTCCCTTGTGCAATAACATCTTGTATCCCGTCACCATTAAAATCGCCGACATCAAGCCAAATACCATTAAAATTTGGTAGAGGATATTGATTAGTTGTATCGAAGGGAAATCGGTTATAAATAATATGTTTCCCGTCCAAAGAAAGAGTATTTTTGCCTTCAGGTAATGAAAAATTAGGTAAATGATTAAGAGAATATATTCCATATCCTGTGTTTTTCAACGAATACCATTCTTGTAATTCGGGCAGAGAGGCGGCATTTTCTTGCGCCATTGCATTGATGCCGCAAACCAGCATGATGAGAATAAGGAATTTTTTCATGGAAAGCTCCGATGAATATTGACAGAGTATTTTCTCTAAGGATTGTATCAAGGATTATGCAATAATGACAGAAGTCATTGTTAATGAACCCGCCACATAGTGATTGTTGAATAATTGAGGATGTTCATTCTTTTTTTTGAGAGCTAAGATGTATAATAATGGCAAATAATGTTCGGGCGTTGGGATGGCAAGCTCAAATGCTTTACCGTGTTTTGCATAGTGAATTAATTGGTCATGATTATCGGAAAGAATATAGGAAGTCATTTTTTCTTGTGCTTCTTTAGCCCAGTCAAAAGCGTAATTAGTGACGGATAATTTTCTCCAATCCAATAATCGTAAATTATGCACCATATTTCCGCTGCCAATAAGTAATATTCCTTTATTGCGTAATTGCTGCAATTGTTGTGCAAGTTCATAATGATATTGGGGCGGTTGGGAATAATCAAGACTTAATTGAATAATGGGTATATCGGCATTGGGGTAGAGATGTTTGACCACACTCCAAGTGCCATGATCTAAGCCCCATTCATGATCGGAAAGGATTGTTGTTTTGGTAATTAATGCTTTTGTTTCTTCGGCTAAGGCTGGGCTGCCCGGCGCGGGATATTGCACATCGAATAATGCTTGGGGAAAACCGCCAAAATCATGAATTGTGCGCGGCTGTTCCATTGCAGTCACATATGTTCCTTTTGTTTCCCAATGGGCAGACACACAAAGAATAGCTTTGGGACGCGGTATGGTTTTGGCAATAGTGCGGAACCCTGCAACAAATTCATTTTCTTCAATAGCATTCATGGGGCTGCCATGTCCTAAAAACAATGCAGGCATTGTGTCGGTTGCGGGAAAATGTTCTGCTAATGTTGAAAGTGCTTTGATATTCATACCTGCTCCAACAAATGGTAAAAGTGCTGCTAATCGTAAAAATTCTTTTCGTTCCATACTGAATGCACTCAAATGATGGTATCAAAATTAGTTGTTTTCTTTTGATGCATTATGCAAGTGATTATAGTTTTCTCACGTTCAACTGTGAAAAGTACATAGTTTTTTGGATTTATTGACTCCAACAATTCGCAATGTCATACGTGATATGAGTTTTTTTGATATGCTGTGGAACATAGAGACAGGGGAGTATTGCAAGGTTGAAAGCATATCGTTACCAATTTGGGACATAGTATGACTCATGCTCAACCCGTGATAGAGATACGGGGTTTGACGAAAGATTTTGGCAATTTTCGTGCAGTAGATAATCTTGATTTGACGGTCTATCGGGGTGATATCTTCGGCTTTTTGGGTCCGAATGGTGCCGGAAAAAGTACCACCATCCGTATGTTGATGACCTTAATCCGCCCGACTTCCGGCAGCATCAGCGTATTTGGTCATTCGCTGTTTACGCATCGTAATGAGATATTGCGCAATATCGGTGCGATAGTTGAAAAGCCGGATTTTTACTTATATCTGAGTGCTTTTAAAAACATGGAATTATTGGGCAGATTGTCCGGTGCCGATACTTCACGAAGCAATATTATGAAGGTATTGGAATTGGTGAATTTGCATGAGCGTGCCGAGAGTAAAGTAAAAACCTTTTCCTATGGAATGAAACAACGTTTGGGCATAGCGCAGGCATTGCTCCATAATCCTCAATTAATTATTCTTGATGAACCAACGAATGGTCTGGATCCTGTGGGCGTGAAGGAAATGCGCGATCTGATCTTGATGCTTGCCAATGAACAAGAGAAAACCATCTTTTTATCTTCCCATATACTTCCCGAAGTGGAGATGATAGCCAATCGAATGGCGATTATCAATAAAGGCAAAACTGTGGTGGAGGGCGAAGTGCGTCAGCTTTTGTTGCAGGGTCATTCTGTGGTACGTTTTACCACTTCAGAACCGGATAAAGCTCTTGAACTTTTACGCCAATCGCCATGGAGCAAATTTATCACCATGACAGATAATGCGGACATCATGCTCGATATGGAGCACAATGATACCGCAGCCATTAATGAGTACTTAGTGAATAATGGCATTGCCGTACTTGGTATTGAAGCCAAGCGATCATTGGAAGAATACTTTTTATCCATCACAAAACATTCCGGTCACGGATAAGCCAAAAGGGGAGAATATGCTGACAATTTTACATATCGAGTTGATAAAGATTTTTTCTAAGTGGCGAAGTTATATAGGTTTTATTGCAGTGGGGATTTTGGTGCCCATTATTCAGGTGGCAATGTACTCGGAGGGTGAGCAATACTTTGCATTGTTCACACAGTCATTGCGCCAAATGTTTGAGTTTTCGGGCGATTTAACGAATGGATACTTAATTGCATTTATTGTGTTGAACAGCTTATTTGTTCATATTCCATTGCTTATATCGCTTGTTGCGGGCGATATGTTGGCGGGTGAAGCAACTGCAGGCACATATAGGATGATATTGACTCGTCCTGTGTCGCGCTTTAGTGTGGTCACAGCCAAGTTCTTTGCAGCTCTTATCTATGTGAATGCATTAATTCTATGGATGAGTGTATTGAGTTTGGGCTTGAGCGTCCTATTTTTCGGCAAAGGGGAATTGCTTATCATAGGCAGTAAGATTACGATATTGCAGGAAAGTGATATTCTATGGCGTTTTGGTCTGAGCTATATGTATGCTTCCTTGAGCATGACCACAGTCGCATCATTGGCTTTTCTATTCTCGGCATTGGTCGAAAATGCCATCGGACCTATCGTGGGGACAATGGCAATCATTATTGTCTTTACCATCATCTCATCACTTGATGCGGAATCATTAGATGTCGTGCGTCCGCTGTTTTTCACCAATCATTTGGTGGGATGGCGTATGATATTTGATAATCCGCCGGAAACATCGAGGATTCTCATGTCGGCAACAATTCTGGTGGGGCATTGTATCGTCTTCTATGCTGCCTCTTTGGGCATCATGTTGAAAAAAGATATATTAACCTAACACATATTTTTTTCTCACACCTTCAGTTTTTCGGAGGATTTTATGGATATACTTTTGATTGCCCATTCTCATTGGCGCAATATTGTTTTTTTAGCCACAGCCCTTGTGCTGGTAAAATATACCTTGAGTTGGTTGATGAAATCGAAATTCGGCAAACTTGACAGAATCTTGGGTATTGTGCTAACCTCTTCGGCTGATATACAGACCTTGATGGGACTTGTTTTGTTTACCATGATGACCATTGAGGTAGGTTTCGATCGTTTGCGTATGGAGCATGCAATCACCAATCTGATTGGTGTTGGTTTATTGCATTTGGCTGCCAAATGGCGTACTGCGGAGGACAGCATACGCTTCCGCAATACCTTGTTCATGACTTTGGGGTTCATCGTTTTCATTATGATAGGAATCAGTCGTCTTCCTGCCGGGCTGTCTGTACTGTTGGGAAAATAAAGTTTCTTGCAAAAAAGTTATGAGATGGTCGCTTGGTGACACTCAATCGCAAGTTCAAAAAAATCATAGTATTATGCGTGAAACGGGGGCGACCCCGTTTTTTTTATCGTTGTGTAAGTTGTTTTTTATCAATATCTTCCATGTAGTTTTCCACTTACTCTTTACGTGAAACGTGCATAAAACGGACATCTCAAACAGAGTTCCAGATATGCAAGTGGTTTTTGAAAAAAAATATCTGCGTCCAGATTTGGAAATATGGCTGATTTATCCGCATTTTCGCACTCGAAATAAGAGCAAGTGTTCCACACTCGTTCGCATTTCACAACTTCATACTACACCACGGCGTATGCTATAAAGCAGCATTTAAGGAGGGCATACGCTACCTACTACAAAACACAAAGAAGTCACATAAGTCATGGCTGAAGCAATCATTCGGCATGGCTGATTGTCTGTGATTATGAATGTGAGGAACATTAGGTAACGTTCTGTGAGTAATTTTCAAATAGGGGGGAAACATCAACGGAGGTAAGCTTGGGAAAAGCTTTAGAGACATTTAATTTGTTCCCGTCTTTGGCGGAAATAAAAAAACCAATAAAAAAACATACAATAGATACAGTTGAATTAACTGATGACCCCAAAGCTATAGAGCTTTGGGATGTCTGTCTTCAGTTGATTAAAGATAATATTGGCGACCAGATGTTCAAAACATGGTTTGCTCCCACAAAAGCACTTCGCTGGCAGGAAGATGTGCTTGTTATATCTGTTCCAAGTCAGTTCTTTTGTGAGTGGATTGAAGAGCATTACTTTACTTTGTTACGCAAAGTAGTGAGTCAAGTTTTAGGGTCAAAAGCACGTTTACAATATCAAGTCGTCGTTGATAAGGGCAAAAGTTCCTTGGAAGATCGTGCCATTACTTTACCGGCATTGCGCAATCCGCCGGCACCGACATCCGGTCAGGCAGCTTTGCCATTCATTAATACTCCTCAAGCGGTTCAGCATTATCCGACATATCTTAATCCGCGCTATATTTTTGATAATTTTATACGTGGCGACAGCAATCAACTTGCTGTATCGGCGGCGCTTGCTGTGTCCGACTCGCCGGGGAAAACAAAATTCAATCCATTATGTATTTATGGCGGCACAGGTTTGGGAAAAACGCACCTTATACAGGCGATAGGTAACCATATTGTGCAAAATAACCGCAATTTGCGTGTATTCTATACCAATTCCGAGCGTTTTACCATCGAATATGTGAATGCAATCCAAAATAACAAGGTGAATGAATTTACTAATTTTTACCGCAGCATTGATGTACTCATCGTGGATGATATTCAATTTTTCAGTGGTAAAGAAAAAACACAAGATAATTTCTTCCATACATTTAATGCGCTCTATCAATCCGGTAAGCAAATTATACTTTCAAGCGATAAACCGCCCAAAGAGTTGCGTGGTGTGGATGAACGTTTGCTCTCACGCTTTCAGTGGGGGTTAACGGTGGATATTCAACCACCTGATTATGAAACACGATTAGCAATTATTCAGCGTAAAAGTGCAGATGAAGGGTTTGAAGTTTCTGCACCTGTTGCCGAATACCTTGCTCGTAATATCGGCTCAAGTGTGAGAGAATTGGAAGGTGCTCTTATTAGCGTATTGGCTAAGGTATCTTTGGACAATAGGGAAATGTCATTGCAGCTTGCTCAAGAAGTGGTGAAAGGATATTCCCAAACCATTCCTCAGCAATCATTAACCATTGATGATATTAAAAAAGCTGTGGCTTCATATTTTAAGTTTACTTTGGAAGCACTTGAGGGCAAAACCAGAAAGCATGAAATTGTGCTGGCACGCCAAGTTGCCATGTATTTAACGAAACAGATGACACAATTATCGCTGAAAAGTATAGGGGCGAATTTTGGAGGACGTGACCATACAACCGTGTTACATTCTTGCGAAATGATTGAAAATTACTTAAAAACCGATAAGACAGTGCAAACAGCAATAGAACATTTATCAAAACGATTTGGTTATTAACCAAGGCATGCAGCATAGACCTCAAAGGGATGTTCATCACAATGAATGTCCCTTTTTTATATCATTGCCATGCATCAACGAAAGCCATAAAAAGGTCGAACTCTACTCTCATGCGTATATTCACGTAGCATTAACTCCTCATTATTGCGTTGTTTTGCTTGAATAAAAAACAATACCTTACAATAAAGCATGGCTAATAATAGCCAAAAAATTCTAACGGCACGGTACTTGTTCAAATTTTTTTTATTTACATCAGGGAAATGCGACTTTATTTTTCCATCATAGCAGTTCTTTTCTGTACTTCTTCGCTTAGTGCAGTGGTTCCGAAGAAAAGTGATGCCGATTATCATAAAATTAATCGGTCATTGGAAATTTTCGGTACATTGTTTCGTGAGGTGAGCCAAAACTATGTGGATGAAATTGACCCTGAGAAATTTGTTAAACTTGGCATAGAGAATATGCTGACGGAATTGGATCCATACACAAAGCTTTATGAAGAAGGCGAAAGTGATGATATAGATATTCTCACCACAGGAACATATATTGGTTTTGGTTTTAATGCTGCTGTTCGTGACAGTATTTTAACCATAACGGATATTTATGAAGGTACATCCGCAGAAAGAAATGGGCTGCGTATAGGCGACAGACTCATAAAAATTGACACAGCATTTATACAAAATGAAACTACTGTCGGCTTGCGCAAATATACTCGCGGTAAAGAAGGTACAACGGCTGTGTTCACAATCTCACGCGAGGGCATGAGTGATATGGTGCGCGTTGTTTTGACACGACAAAATATCACAGTACAAAACGTTTCCTACAGTGGTTTTGTTCATGACAGTATTGGATATGTGCGCTTGGAGAGATTTTCCAGAAAAAGTGCAGATGAAGTGCGTGAGGCATTGATTCGTTTGCAAGAACAAAGACCTTTGGCAGGAGTGATTTTGGATTTGCGCGATAATCCCGGCGGATTGCTCGAATCAGCCATAGAAATTGCAAAAATATTTGTACCCACAGGCAGCACTATTGTTACAACAAAAGGACGTGAGTTCCGCGAAAACAAAATATATCGTTCCCTAATAAATCCTATGGAGCCGAATGTTCGTTTGGCAGTACTGATTAATGGCAACAGTGCAAGTGCGAGCGAAGTATTAGCCGGTGCTATACAAGATTTAGACAGAGGCATTATTGTCGGTGAAAATTCTTTCGGTAAGGGCTTGGTACAAACAATAGTACCTTTGCCATATAATTCCACATTAAAAATGACAACCTCAAAATATTATACACCTTCGGGACGATTAATTCAAAAATTTGATTTTGCTCGTAAGTATCGTGGATTAAGTCAAATAGCAGATTCGGGTGCCATATTTTACACAAATAATGGAAGACCTATGCGTGATAAAAAAGGTATTACGCCCGATATTGAGATTCAACAAGAACAATTACCGTCAGATATAGCTCGTATAGTAAAATCATCGCTTTTTACTAAATTTGCAAATGAATATGCGGCAAAAATCAATGATTTACCGCAAGATTTTACAGTGAATAAAAAGGTTCTGAAAGAATTTGAGGAATATATTGCTGCCAATGATAAATATAGCTATGGTGCAATGAATACCGTAAAAAAATTACGTTCATCCGCAGAAAAAGATGGTTATTCATCCAAAGTGATTGCACAAATAGAGCAAATTGAAAAATTGCTTGAAAAAGAACAAAAAAGTAAAGGTTTTGATAAATATCCATTATTCGTCAAATTACTTGAAAAGGAAATCTGGGCGCGTTTTGAACCAAAAAGACAAAGAATCCAACGCTCAGTATATGACGATATTACCATTGATACAGCGGCAAAAAAATTAGAAACATCCGATTACTACCGTACATTGCATCCGGCGATTTCAAATCAACGATAAATAAACGACAAGCCTGTCTGTAATTTCAGAGTAAGTACTGTATCAATGAAAACTCTTGATGCTCCGTCTAAAGGGCATCAGTTTACATTTTTAGAGAAAATTTATGAATACATCTGTATTGCAAACAGCGTATTCAAGTGGTTTATCACCCGATGAATACAATCAATATTTTTCACAAAGAGCGCATTTAGCTTCTGACCCATCGTCACAAAGTCAAGACGACCATTTACAGTATGTCCTTTTGAATAAACAGCGGTCAGCACGAATTGAAAAAACCTACACACCTTCTCCCGAAATCATAAAAATCGTTGAAAAAATAGAAGCACCTCAGACATGGCTGATAATTACAGAAGATTGGTGCGGCGATTCTTCACAAATAGTACCGTATATTCTCTCTATTGCAAAATTATCTCCTCATATTACTGTTCGTTTTTTACTGCGCGATTCTTTTCCTGAGATAATGGATAAATATTTGACAAATGGAACAAGAAGTATTCCTAAAATCATTGCTTTTGATACACAATCGGAAGAAGAAATCTGGACATGGGGACCGCGACCGGCGCATGCAGCACAAGAATTTATCCAAAGAAAAGCTGAAGGTATGGCTAAATCTGATAATCAATTGCAATTACATAAATGGTATGCGCAAGACAAAGGCAAAAGCATAGAAAAAGAAATAGGCGACCATATTCTCAGTGCATGTGAAATAACTATATAATCAGTTCAGAAAAATCATAATTCAAGAGGGTATATCATGAAAAGAATCCTTATCTATCTTTCAGTTGGTATTATGCAGATAATGACCGCGTTTGCTGCTGAAAAAACCGAATCATTTACCGTCTATGGTAATTGCAAAATGTGCAAAAAAACTATCGAAAAAGCCGTCAATACATTAGAGGGAGTCAAGACAGTTTCATGGAGTAAAAAAACAAAAAAACTATCAGTAACATTCGATGATACACATATATCACTTGCAGCCATTAAGAAATCAATCGCCGACAGTGGTTATGATATGGAAGATATCAGAGCAAGTGATGAAGCATATTCTTCATTACATACATGCTGCCAATACGACAGACCGGCAAAGAAATAACTATATTGATTTATTTCTTTTCCTTTATTGAAGAAATATAGTCTTTTACGGATTCTGCTATTGCTTCAGCCATAGCGCGCTGTCCTCTTTCTGAGGTTATATATTCTTCATCTTTATTATTGGTGATAAATGCCGTTTCAAGTAAAACGTTAGGCATAGAAGCACCCACAAGGACATAAAAACCCGCCTGAGCGATACCTCTATCGGCAAGGGTGGATTTTTTTTGGATTTTCTTTTGTAATGTTGCAGCATATTTATCGCTTAATTTCATAAATGTTGATTGTGCCATGGTTGCGAGAATAAGCTGCTCCTCAGTGAGTTTCTTTTGTGCATCTTTGTTTTTTTCAAGCGCTAAAGAGGCATTTTCTCGCTCTGCAACACGAATGGCATCTTTAGTTTTTCCGGGACGTAATACATAGACTTCAAAACCATTGGCAGTGTGTGGTTTGGATGGAGCTGCATTGCAATGAATACTAATAAACAATGTGCCCTGTTGTTTATTAGCAAAATCTGTGCGTTGCTTTAATCCGACAAAGACATCTTTATCTCGTGTAAGGTGGACTATTGCTTCAGGTACGGATTCCTCAATAATTCGCTTTGCTTTTTTTGCAATCGCAAGGGTAATATCTTTTTCATAGACACCACTGACACCGATTGCACCCACATCCTCGCCCCCATGTCCGGGATCTAAAATAATGTGTATATCTTTCAACTCTGAGGATAAAGAACCGGAAGGTGTATGATTGAATGGTATGGTGATATTAAGTGTCGAATTACCGGCACGTGTGGCTTGCGCATTCTCGATGTCTTTTTTCAGCACTATAGTAATCACTGCAATATCACGAATTATTTCTGTTTGCACCGCCTCAATTTCTTTTGGATAGACAATGTCTTTGGGCTTTAGAGAAAAAGCTGCTGATGGAATACGAAATTTAATGGATTTGCCCTGTATAATTTCCGGCTTTTGGAAAGATGGAATTGTTTTATCCGCTTGTATAATACATACTATGTTGTTTTCTCCACGACTGAATGTTATCGAGTGTATTAATGGTGACACAACAGTGGAACGTTGTTGTATAATATTATCGGCATATAGTAATTTGTCTTTTGAAGGAATGGCTAAATCGCTCGGTAATTTATATACTCCAGGCTTATTGCTGTTGTTGTCTTGCAATGAACTGTGTAGCGATTCTTCCTGTGGTTTGCCTGTTTGAGCAAAACGTATATTTTCTTCTACCACTTTTATTTCATCCACATTTTCCTTTTGCATATATGCAGTATGATGTAATGTAATATTTTCCGGGAATACATCAACGGCAAAAAGTTTTAATGTTTCTAATATTGTAAAAACATGGGGCGTAGGTACATATACCGTATTACGTATTGTAATGGACGGTAATGGCATTTGTGCAACATTCTCCTCATAATTATTAAATCGAGAAACAAAAAATGATGTTGGTGCGAATCGTATTATTTCATTTTTAAATAAAATCTCATGACGATATGTATCATAACTGCTACCGGGAAAAATTTTTGTGGCAAAATCTGCTAATTGTATATAAGAATTTTTACCAATTTCATACACAGGTAACATTACATTATTACCTGCGGGAAGTCGTATAGATAATTGCGATTGCGCACCATTGCATATATGTGGGAAAATCCACATACAATGAAGAACGATAAAAAAGTATAAGATGCAGCGTTTCATTTTCATGCGCAATGGCTCTTGTCTATAGTAAAAACATTACTGTACTATAAGCACCGGAATAGTGACTTCATGCCGCACAGGCGATATTGTTGCTCCAAAAATAAGGTCTTTTATGCCTTTGTGGCCATGTCCGCCCATAATGAGTAAATCACAATGAAGTTCATTAACCATACGTACAATTTCTTTGGGAACATTACCATAGCCCAAGTGAACGCTTACCGAGATGGAAAATTGTTGTAATTCATTGGACACCGCCATAAGATATTCTTCATCTGAACGTGTTTCTGCATCATAAGTGGATTGTCCGTACACCGTTCCGACAGCACCTTCTACCACATGTAATAAAACCAAAGAGGCATTATGTTTACGTGCAAGTGCCACAGCATTATGTAATACTGCAACGTCAGTGTCATCATGTGCTATGGCAGCCGCAATGGTAGAGTATTGCGGTGCGGACTCATCCGTAATGGAAGAACGCACTTTATCCATGACTGATTGCCATGAAGGATGTTCGATTACCTTACGTGATTTTAAGAAAGGTTGGAACGTGACATACAGTAATAATATTCCCATTCCGGTGGCGAATGGAATGGTGACCATACTCATAATCATTGGATTTGAGGCATTGGCAATCCATTCACTTACGGTTTCAATAACCAAATTAATATTTAATCCGACAATAATTGCCGCTGAAATCCATGCTAATATTTTTACCCATGTTTTATTGGCGAATGTGCCCATACTTTTTTTATTGGAGGTAAAATGTATAAGTGGGATAATGGCGAAAGGTAATTGTAAACTAAGAATGACTTGGCTGATAATAAGTAAATCCATCGTACCTTTTTCGCCTGTTTGAAGTAGTGTGATAACAGCCGGCACAATAGCAATCATACGAGTAAGAATCCTACGCAATACCGGACGCATTTTGAAATTTAAAAATCCTTCCATCACAATTTGTCCGGCTAATGTTCCCGTTAATGTTGATGATTGTCCTGCTGCAAGTAAAGCCAAAGCAAATGCTGTTCCTGCTATTGTTGTGCCCAATAATGGTGTCAGTAAAGCATGTGCTTCTTCTATTTCCGCAACCATTTTTCCGTTTTCATAAAATACGGCAGCAGCCATAATGAGAATTGCAGCATTAACGAAAAACGCACCATTCAAAGCAATAACAGAATCAATAAAATTATATTTACACGCTTTCTTTTTACCTTCTGTGCTTGTATCAAAAGCTCGTGTTTGGACTAATGCAGAATGCAAGTATAAATTATGCGGCATGACTGTTGCACCAATAATTCCAATAGCAACTAATAAAGCACCATCGGGTAATGAGGGTGAGAATCCGCCGATTATTCCCGGTATGGATGGTCCTGCAAGAAATAATTCAATGACAAAACATAAACCAATGGTAAATACTAAGGTTATGATAAATGCCTCGAATTTTCTCATACCAAGATTTTGTATGGTTAATAAAATAATGGTATCAAAAGCCGTAATAAGTACGCCCCATATAAGCGGAATGCCAAAAAGTAAATTCAAACCTATTGCAGTACCCAATAATTCGGCTAAATCACAAGCAGCAATAGCAATTTCGCACAATAGCCATAATATAATTGCTAAAGGACGCGGATAATTATCGCGGCATGATTGTGCAAGGTCTCTGCCTGTGACAATACCCAATCGAGCAGATAATGTTTGCAATAATACAGCCATAAGATTTGACATCAATAATACCCACAGTAATGAGTATCCGAATTGAGCGCCCCCTTGTATATCTGTTGCCCAATTTCCCGGATCCATGTATCCGACACTGACTAAATATGCCGGTCCTAAAAAAGCCAATAACCGTTTAAGTGCATTAGGTGATTGATTAATAGGTACGGTGCGATGTACCTCCGATAATGATACTGACGACTCCATTTACTATCCTATAAAATTAAGGTCGTAGAATAAATAGTTTTTCAGCCGATTCATAGCCGATAATTTTTGTCGTATTGCCAATCATGAGTGTGAGAGGACCTTTGAAGGGTTCTTTTGCAATCAAATGAAATCGTACATTGGGAAATAATCCTAATTCGCCGATGTATCGTAAAAATTCTGCTCTTTCATCGTCCACTCTTTGTATGATATATTCAAATGCAGGTTCGGCATGAGCCAAGCTGTCATGACTTATTGCGGGGATAAAACCATCTCGCGAAGGTATGGGTGCTCCATGCGGGTCATATTGTGGATTGCCCAAAAGTGAGTTAATCCGATCTTCAAACTCTTCGGAGATATGATGTTCCAAATGCTCGGCTTCATCATGCACTTTGTCCCAACTGTAACCCAATGCTTGATGCAAATAGAGCTCTAACAAACGATGATGTCGCAAGATCTCCAATGCTACTTTGATACCCGAATCCGTGAGCCGAACTCCTTTATATGAAACATGTTGCGCAAGATTCATCTCCGCTAATTTCTTCACCATATTTGTTGCGGAAGCCGCAGAAACCCCCATGCGACCCGCCACATCATTGGTTGTCACCGATTCTTTGTTCTGTTGCAATAAATATATTGCTTTTATATAGTCTTCAATGGATTGAGATAACATAAAATAAATTTTTAGTTTAAGCTAAATTCAAAATTAGTAAAACTTTTTCATCTGACAATAGATATTTGTAAAGGGGATGGAGTATAGTGTTTCTGTACAATAATCTCTACTATCAATCGTGCATTGCTCCCTACTTTTTTTGTTCAACAAATGGTGTATTTGATATGCCGACTTATGATTATCAATGCTCTACATGTGGGGCGGTATTTGAGTATTTTCAACCAATGTCAGCACAGCCTTTAGAGAAATGTCCGGAAATGCAATGTGCAGGGAAGGTAAAAGGGCAAGGCAATGTCACAAGAAAAATAGGAGGTGGTGCGGGGCTTATTTTTAATGGTTCAGGCTTCTATTTAACTGATTATGTGAAAAAAGGTTCCGGTTCACCGACATCGGCTCCTGCACCTGCTCCGGCAGCGAGTGCCGAAAGCGTATAAGTACCTCTACATAAGAAGAAATGTAAGCGACAGAAATGTCGCTTTTTTTTTCTATCAATAACACGTATCTAACATAGATGTTCACGCTTCGGAAAATTAGGCGTAAATATATATATGAAGTTGATTTTACTGTGTAAAATTAATATACAGAAATGTGGACAGCATATATTGTAACAAGCTTACAACTTTTTCTGAATGAGTATTATGTTCCGCAAAACGTTTGATATGATTGTTCAAAAGCAAGATTTGATGATTTCATATATTCCAATCTCTTATGTTCATATTGATAGGTTTGGGATAATGCGTCTAAAAGACTTTCGAATAATGTCAAATCTCCGATTATTGCATCGTCAAGTGCTTGCTCAACGAGATGGTTCCTTGGTATAATTACAGGATTGTTTTGTTGCATTACTTTTTTTGCATGAGTTGTACTGCTTGAGTGCTCAATATGATTTTTCCACTTTTCTAACCAGAGTTTCATCGTGGGGTTGGTATGCTGTACTTCCTCATCATTAATGCTATTGGATAAATCACAGAAGGTATTTGTATAATCCATTTTTTGTGTTTTCATTAATGATAGAAGTTCATCAACTAAAAAATATAACTCAGGATTATTACAATCAATACCAATTTTCTTGAGCATGACGGTATAATATTTTTCTCTCCAAATTTCTTCAAATCTATCAAGAGCCGTTTGAGCAAGTTCTACTGATTTTTTTAGATTGGGGTCTAAAACAGGTAATAAGGATTCAGCAAATCGTACTAAATTCCATGCAATAATCTTGTATTGATTACCAAAGGCATATCTGCCATTATAGTCAATAGAACTAAAAACTGTGTTAGGATTATAGATATTCATGAAAGCACAAGGTCCATAATCAAATGTTTCACCACTTATTGCTGTATTGTCAGTATTCATAACCCCATGAATAAAACCTACACGCATCCAATGAGTTACTAATTCGATTTGATTTTCTATAACGGTATTGAGTAAACATAAAGCAGGGTTTTCATCATGTACGATTGCCGGATACAATCTATTAATTGTATAGTGTAGCAATGCTCTTACATCATCATTTTTCCCAAAGCGTGCGGCATATTCAAAAGTTCCAACTCTGATATGGCTTTTCATTACTCTTAAAAGAGCTGCTCCTGTATGTGCGGTTTCGCGATGAACAGTCTGCCCTGTTTTAATGACACATAAACTTCTTGATGTGGGAATACGTAAATAAAACATAGATTCACTAATAATATATTCTCTCAGCATAGCTTTAAGAGTGGCTTTGCCATCGCCTCCTCGTGAATATGGCGTTCGTCCACTGCCTTTGATTTGAATATCAAAACGATTATTGTTTGTGATATGTTCGCCTAATACAACTGCTCTACCATCTCCTAAAAGCGTAAAATGACCGAATTGGTGACCTGCATACGCTTGGGAAAATGATTGTAATGCCATGTTTTCGTTGCCGATAAATGGTAGCCAATTTTTAAACTCTTGAGGGGGAATATTTACATCGTCACATAACTGACTATTGAGTATATAAAGATTAGGTGCTGTGAGTGAACTTGCTTTCGTTAAACTATAAAACTTATCGGGTAAAGATAAATACGAATAGTCAAAATTAAATGGATTTTTTGTAAGCATATACGATTAAGTTTTTAATATTCAATATTCGGTTAGAAAAATTGAGGAATACATATTAACAATTATAGTATGGCTTCTCACATTCTGATACATCTTTATCTACTATCTGATTCTGTAATATCTTGTCAAGAGATTCTTACAATAACATCGAAGGAGTTTCCGAAATGAGTAGGTTTGAAATTTATACTAATTCTATTCCATGTAAATCAAGAAGATCAAGCATAAATCATACTCAATAATCACCTTAATCACCATGTGTTTTCACAACTTATTGTTTTTTTGACACATAATATGCCCAATATATAAGAATGGGATGAATAATAATTAAGCGAACCCATGCAATCCACATCGGTACACATAAGCCATCAGGTATGCAAGCGCCGATTTGAATAAAATAAATATGTGATGGAATAAAAAGAAATAGTAATGTAATTATTCCATAAGAAGATATTTTTCTTGTTTTCTTAAATAAAATCCCCATACCAAAGACAGATTCTAAAAGCCCGGAAATAACATTGAGTATATCATTCCGTGGAAGATAATCGGGAATCAAAGGTTTATAAAATTCGGGATTGATAAAATGATTTACTCCTGCAAAAACATAGAATAAACCCATAAACATAATAATAGACTTTTTTATCATTTCAATGCCCATTTATAGTCGGTATGTACTTTCTTTAGAATGAGAAAAAAAGGAATCCACCACATTAAATCATTGGTAATAATTGTATAGCCAAATGTCATTGGAGCATCGCCTCTAAGGTAATTGAACAAGAAACCAATTGGTCCGAAAATCTTTCCTAAAAAACCGACAGCAACTATGGGCCAATGTTTATATGGATTGTAACTTGCCCACCAATAGCCCAAGCCATAAACACCTATGACCATACCCATACCTTGCCAGACCATAGGATGATTTATAGCATCCATTCCGGCTAATGAAAAAAAGTGCTGTGGAAAGGCAATAACCCATATCCCCCAAATGATATTGTATATTGCTGCTAATCTCAATGTGATCATAATATTGTTTAATAGTAGTAAGTTAGTTTTTTAAAAATAAACACATTAATATTTGTGTAGTATATGGACTTCCGGTTCTTTCTATTTTATATCAATGAAAGCAAATCTAGAGTGAACATATTAAAATAACTCAATTGGTATCTTATGTTTTGAGTCGCTTATATATAAATTCCGGAATAATTTTGACAATTGTCATTATATATAACCAAAAGAAAGGCGTATATAAAACATTTTTTTTCTTTTCGATAGCATTAACGATAGCGGCTCCCACATCATCAGCTTTGGCAAAAAGGAAATTTTTAGGGATTTCCGCTGTCATCGGCGTATCCACGAAGCCGGGTAAAATAGTAAGTACGTGGACATTAAAGGGCATCAGCCGATTCCGTAAACCTGAACAAAAGGCTGTGACCCCCGCCTTAGCTGCACCATACAAATAATTGCTTTGTCTGCCTCTTTCACCGGCTACAGAACCGATAATTGCAATGGTCCCGCTTCTTTGTTTTTTACATTGTTCGGCTGCTACAACACCAAGTCCGACAACACTAGTAAAATTCGTATGAAGCTCATCAAAAGTATAAAGAGCGTCTTGTTCGGCTCTTTCTTGATGAGTGAGTGAACCATGTGCAATGAGTACTATATCAAGTGTTTTCATTGATGCAAGAATACGAGAAAACAGCGTTTGATATTGCTTCACATCAGTAAAAAGACAAGCGTCGGTATAAACCTGTTGTGCACCGCGAACACGAAGGTCGTCGGCAATAGCACTTAGTTTATCTTGTGATCGCCCCACAAGGTAAAATACTGAATTTTTTTGCGAGCAATACTTTTTTGCAACTCCATGCGCAATAGCGCTCGTTGCACCAATAATTACTATATTCATAAAGATTCCTTTGTAACTCGTCGCCAAAAAGTGGATGAAAATTTGGGGTCAATATATTGTGAAAATTCCTGCCATTGCGGATAGCCGTTCCGGAATATTTCCGCAGACATTCTTGCATCTTTTGCGGGATATAATCTGCCGCCTGTTTTTTTTACAACGTCGTCAAGTGTCTGTAATAATTGCAATGTTGAATCGCCCCGCATTGCAAAGTCTAATGTGAGTGTATATCCTTCAATGGGAAATGACATAAGTCCGGGAGAGGAAATATTGCCGAATTTTTTTAATACGGCAAGGAATGAACCGGTGCCGCTCGCTGCCACACGTGCTAACATTTCTTTAATCGCATCAGAACCGTCAGCTAATGGAACAACACATTGATATTGTAAAAAACCGCGTCTGCCATACAATTTATTCCACTGATGCACAATATCCAAGGGATAAAAGAATGGTTCATAATGCACAGTGTTTTTTATAGTTGTGCCGAATTGTTTATTGTAATAGGCAGTATTAAAAGCTCTTATTGATAATGGATTAAGCACAAATTCCGGAGCAAAAAATGGTATAATGCCAATAGGTTTTTTTGCAATATTTTTTCTTTTCTTTTTGGAATGATTACCGCGATAATAATGTCCTCTGCCCAAATTTTTTCCTGTAGCAAGACAATCAATCCACGCTACTGTGTATTCAAATTCATCTTCCGCATCTTCGCACAATTCAAAAAAATCATCCACGCATGAAAATTTTGTGGAATGATTATCAATATATGTACTTTCAATCGGCAGCAATTGAAATGCAATATCCGTGATAAGTCCTGTCAGTCCCATGCCACCTATTGTTGCAGAAAATAATTCTTTATTTTCAGTGGGTGTACAATAATATTGTTTGCCATCGGAACGAAGAAGTGTCAAAGCTTTCACATGAGCACCGAATGTACCTCGGCGATGATGATTTTTTCCATGCACATCATTGGCAACAGCACCTCCGACGGTTATATATTTGGTTCCCGGTGTAACGGGTAAAAACCAACCCCGTGGCGCAAATTCTTGTAATATATGTTCTAAAGATACTCCCGATTCACAATGTAATATACCTGTTGTTGCATCAAAGGAAATAAATTTATTCAGTTGAACAGTGTGGATAAGTATATTATTGTCATTGAGGCAGCTATCGCCATAACTTCTGCCCAAACCATAGGGAAGATATGTACCGGAATCGGCGAATGATGGAATGTCATGTCTCCATATATAGGATTGTATGGATGAATGTTCCACAATAGGATAATTACCCCAAGAAGAAAAATTTACCATGGACGTGGAATATTTAGATGAGACATTGCCAAAAGAATAATTATAGAAATAATACCAAAAACCAAATAACTTGTTTTATCTTTTGCTGCAAAAATAATAGGGTCATCATGCATTTGATTACGATTTGCAATAAACCATACATGTGCAATCCAATACAGAAACAATGGCGGAACAAGCCACAGTAAATGAGAATTATGGTAAAGATGCACTACTTCATTGCTTCGAAGATATTGTACAAATACCAGCACAGAAACGATGCCCGACGCAACGCCGGTCATGCCCAATATAGGTTTATCTTCTACGCGGTAGCCACGACCTTTTGCTTGATGCTGCTCTTTTTTTTCCATACTTATGATTTCAGCATAACGTTTTACAAAAGCTAAGCTTAAAAATAAAAATATTGATAACATGAGTAACCAAGGGCTAATGCGGATATTTAAGGCAATACCGCCGGAAAGTACTCTAAATGTATAAAGCCCCGCTAAAATTATGACATCCAATACCGGTATTTTTTTTAAGCCGAATGAATATGTAATTGTTATCAAGAGATAACATAGCAATGCAAAGACAAAACCAATCGGAAGAAAGTATATGGCAAAAAACAATGCAGAACTAAGTAAGAGGGGAATTAAAAAAAGCCCCAAGGGGATAGAAAGTGTGCCCGCTGCAAATGGTCTATTCTTTTTTCGAATATGATGTCGGTCATTTTCGATGTCAAGAAGGTCATTAAGAATATAAATTGATGAGGCGCAAAATGAAAAGCAGAAAAAAGCAATAACACCCTGAATAAAAAGTGGTATATCCCCAAAACGATGTGCCAAGATTAATGGTAAAAATAATAAGAGATTTTTTACCCATTGATAGACTCTTAATGCTTTTATGATTGCATGAAACGATGATACGGAATTATCTGCATGAAAAATTATAGGAATATGTGAATGTGAAGAAGGAATGAGAGATTTTTTACCCACCAAAGCAATTCTTCCTGATTTTTCCCATACAGGAATATCATCGCTACTATTGCCGATATAATCAAACTCTCCGTGAGCATGGCTCAATAATTCATCCGCTTTATTATGACGTGAAAGATTGTGATGGGGAGATGAAGCCAAGACCCCGTCAAATATTTCCAGATACTCGGCGATTGTTTGTGCCACTTTGTGATTGGCTGCTGTTGCCAAATAGACTAAGCCACCATTACTTTTATGATTATTGATTACACTTATTACCTCATTATTGTAAGGCAATACAGATGCGTCAGGTGTGGCATTTTCTGCTATTTTATATTTGAGATATGATTTGCCTTTTCTGAGCCAATATATCCACAGTAAAGGTGCAAAAATAGTCAGCTTCCAATGTAATAATGCCGACTCCCATAAAGTGTCGGTATGAATTAAAGTCCCGTCTAAATCTATATATAATATTTTACGAAATGTCATGTTTTGTTTACTTTTATCCTCACAAAATGTTATTCAAGAAATATTTTAGACCCAATCAAGAGATATTTCCTGAAACACATTGTTTTTCTTTTCTATATCTTCAATAAATTCTTTATCGGCTTTGGATAAGCGTTTTTTTGTACCAATATATTTCTCAGCCATTTCACATAAGAGAGTAAAATCGGAATGATGAAAAGAAAAACGCATTTCTGCATAATCTTTTGCAGACACTGTTGAAATTAGGAATTGCCAATCGGATGAGTGCAATAGCATTAATTCCCGTATGGCTTGTTTTACTATTCTTTCGAGTGCTGCATTTTTAGGAGAAGATTTCACTTTATCCATGAGAGCTGACAAAGCAATTTCATCACGATATATTATCTCCCATGTCCATTTTGTATCATTGCCCATCCACACTTCATGGTTGCCATTTCTGCCCCAACTTCCTTCGATTGTGGCTGAAACCGATCGTGGTCGAACAAGGTCTAATTGTTGTGATGCAGTTGTCGTGTTCACATAAGGTGAATAATGTAAGCCCCGTAAAACAGCTTTAAGAAATTGTGGTCCTTCGAACCACCAGTGTCCGAATAATTCTGTGTCGAATGGTGTACAAAGTGTAGCAAATTTTCCTGTTGTTGCCGCCCATGATGTTACTGTTTGTTCTACTGATTTGACAAAGTGGAAGGCATGCATTTCGGCTTTTTTTTCAATCCACTCGGGCACATAGAGCAATTTATACATCATATCGGCTTTATTATCTGTTACGCGCCAATATCGTAAGCCGGATGACCAATGTTTTTTGTGAAAGTCTAAATACGCAGGATCTCCGGGATAGCCGGAATCGCCACTCCAAACTTGCATAGCCACTTTTTGATGACGTGCATACATTACCGCTGTTTTTCCTGATAATGTTGATACTGATTGAATATGAATCGGCTGCATTGGGCTTCTGCTAAAATAGGGACGATGATGATGTATTTCGGGTGATGAAAGTGATATGAATTGATCATTATTATCGAGCACCCCAAGCGGTGCTTGATGTTGAGCCAGATGCTGATCTGCAAAGAAATATTCTAATCCAAATTCTGCAACAATCTCTTCAATACCCGGTCTGTGGCGAGGTTGATTATATTCATTAGAAGAGGGTATAAATGTTTGCCAATGGTAAGCAGGTCTGTATGCACATTCGGGCAACCAGATACCGCGAGGTTTTTTACCGAAGTGTTTTTCATAATTTTCGATAGCAGCTTTTATTTGTAAGCGAATATAGCGGTCGTCACCGATTAAAGCAAAATAGCCATGAGTTGCACCGCAAGTAATAATTTCAATCAAACCATTGTCCTGCAATGTTTTCATTGAGGTAATCATATTGGAGTAATGGCGTTCGTTAAAATCTTTGAGTCTTTGCCCATACCATTGTTCCCAATATTGTGCCAGATATATTTGATGAGCTTCATGTCTGTGTTTAAGAAAGTAAGCGGCATCTTCACGCGCAAGTTTTTGTTTATTGCGACAATAGTCTTCAAATAAAGTACGGAAAGCAGGGTCAGCCAACTGTTCGCAATTTACCGGCGAAATATCGAAGGTGATATTGGCAGCGATGCCCTCATGCGCCAAATCTTGGACGGCATTGAGTAAAGGAATGTAACATTCTGCGACTGCCTCGCATAACCAATCACTGCCATGGGGCCATACACCGTGATTCAACACATACGGCAGATGAGTGTGTAAAGTCAAAACAAAATTACCTGCATGCATACTGTTCACCCTTCAAAATATACCAAGATTAAGTGATTATCCGGATTTACCGGATTGATTATCTCGATTTTCAACGATATAGCTGATTGTACTACTTAACAAAACTTTTGTTTGAGCATAAAAAAAGCCATACCGTTTCGACGATATGGCTACAAAACTACAAGGTTGAATCAAATATTAGTGAATACTATTTGACGCTGCCGCATAAAGTGGGTCATTACCGTCAGCAATTGCACCGTTTTGAGCTTCAAAACGACGGATATTTTCCGATAAAGCATTCATGAGCATTTTAGCATGTTGCGGAGTCATGATGATACGAGAATATACTTTTGCTTTCGGTACATTGGGTAAAATACGAGTAAAATCAATGACGAATTCAGCCGGTGAATGAGAAATGATAGCAAGATTAGAATAGATACCCTCTGCTTCACGGTCTCCGAGTTCAATACTGATTTGTTGTGTTTGTTCTTGCTGGTCCATGTTGTCAGCCATGAGTGTTGTGCTCCAAAAAAATAAATAAGGAAAATTATTTGCCGCGTATCTTATCGGCAGTATCATAAGCGTTTTTCGATTTGTCTTTTTGACCTTGACGCAAATAGATACCGCCCATAACTTCATAATATGTAGGATTGGTTTTGTGCTCGGGTTCAATTGATTCAAGATCAGCTATTGTAAGTTTAAGCTTCGTTATGTCACGTGTAACTTCATAAATATTAGATAATTGAACTAATAGCGAGAAATCACGACGATGTTCCGGCAGATTTTTATAGCGTGAGAAGTATTCTGCAGATTTGGCTAAGATAGGGAAGTATAAACTTTCATTTTCTTTGTATTTAGCATCTTTTTCACGCTTTTCTTTTTCTGTTTTTTGTATTTCACTCGCTTTATTCTTGTATTCGGCTGCAATATTATATAAAGCGATATCATAATTAGGGTCTATGCTTAATGCTTTCTCATAGTATTTGATTGCTTCATCTTGTTTTTTTGCTTTCGACAAACCGGAAGCGTATTGGGTAAGAACTACTTTATTGTTTGGCTCGGCTTTGACCAACTCTTCTAAAGTTTTGAGTACTTCATTACTACGTCCCAAATTATCATAAATCTGTAATTTGAAATTACTTATTTGTGGGTCATCAGGGGTGAGAATCGTAGCTTTTTCGATAAATTCCAAAGCTTTATTATAATCTTTTTTTCTATAATAGATATTGGTTGTCGCCGTATAAGGAGCTAAATCCATCGTATAAGCTCTTTCTGCTTCGCCTTCGGCGCGATTTGTCGGAAGATTGATTCTCCAGCCCTGCACGGCGAAGGTTTTGTTCTTTTGTTCTTCACTGAGTATATGAACTTTGTCATTGCCGACAGTGAATAAATCATAGATAATTGAGTCTTTTCCCGACTTAAAACCTTTTGTTTTAATTGGTTTACCTAATTTTGACAAAACATCTTCGCGTGATTGTTTCATATATATTGATTTTGACTTTGCAAATTGCAAAGCAGCAGCATCGGCATCCATAAATTTAGCGTATGTCGTTAAAGCAGTTGTTGTGTCGGCAATCATTTCATAAGCCCCTCCGAGCCACGAATATACGCTATAATCTTCAGGACGAAGAGTGACGCACATATTCACAAGGTTACTGAGTTGTTTGGCATCTTTGGATTTACCGAGTTGTATGGAAGTTGTTAAACTTGCCGCTTCATTATATATTGCTACCCATAAATTGTACTGCTCAATAAGAATATCTTTTTTAATAGGTAAATCCTGTGCATTATCAAGAGCTTTGGTCATGGAGGTGACAGCGCTCTGATAGTCATTAATGTTTCTTTGGGCAGCACCGAGATAGTACCATGCCTCAGCATTTTGAGGATTTTTTTCTACCTCAAGTTGCATGAGTTTGATAGTATTGGAGTAATCTTTTTTACGATATGACTCACGACCATTGGTCATATTGGGTGAGGCACATTGAAAACTTTGCAATAAAGTCAAGGTGCAAAGTACCGCGCCAAGCAGAATTGTACGTATGGATGAAATTTTCATGAAACTTTAAATGTGGGTTGAATGAAAATGCAAATTACGAAAAAATTAGAAACGTATGAAGAAAGAGTATCGTTCAGACATACGACTAAAAGAAAAGGGTACTCACTATAAGTGGTACCCCTTTTTGTTTGAAAATACGTGTGTTAGAACAAATCCGGTAATGTCGGTTGCGAGGTTTCAATTGTCGTAATGACATATCGAATAACATCACGTGAGCCATTTTCTTGCCACATTGGCTTTAGTGAATACTTCTTGTGCTCATTTGCTTTGGATAATTGTGTAAGTCTTGACATTGCCGTACCGAAATTCGCATGTGTTTCGACATCGCGTGTTGATGAGTTTTTCACGATAAGTGCTTCTGACTTATCGGAGAAAACAAGTACTTTGCCATCTTCGTCTGCAGTGGCGAATGAGCCCGGAGTGTAAGCTTCAATTTGTATTTTATAAAGGGATCCACCAAGAATTGCCGCTGCTTTTTGTGAAAGATCTATGATTCGTTTGCGTACAAAAGGACCTCTGTCATTAATCTTTACTAAGACTGAATTACCTGTAACACTATTGGTAACAACGACTAAGCTTCCGAAGGGTAATGTTTTATGAGCAGCGGTCAAGCCATTCATGTCGAATATCTCACCGCTTGCAGTAGTGCGATTGTGAAATTCCGCCCCATACCATGATGCTTCGCCTTGTTGAATAAAGTCGTGTTCAGCATCAGTAAATAATGGTTCGGTTCTCGTCGGAACAATATCATTATGTGTCGAAATATCATGAGCAGATATACTCACTTTATTAGAGAACACAAAACTCATCAGTAACAATACGGATGCTATCGAAACAGACAAACGCATTGATTTTGATTTGAAAAGTGACATTGTGTTTCCTTTAAATATATGGAACTTACTTGAAAGTAGTCTTTCTCAGATTCGCAATATCGCGTTTTTTTTCTGAATCCACAATTATCGGTACGTGAAAAGTTGTTCATTGTTTATAATTTTGTGAGAACCTCTGCGGCTTGAGGTGTGGTAGTTTTGTCAAAATTAGAAGAATAGGTTATTTTTGCACTTCAAGTTTCGGGGTGTGGCTCAGCCCGGTAGAGCGCCTCGTTCGGGACGAGGAGGTCGGAGGTTCGAATCCTCTCACCCCGACGAAACTTTAGTAATGAAAGCCGTTTCATGATTGTAAGCGGCTTTTTTTGTTTTTCCCATTCTCTATCTTTGTGGATATAAAAACAAAAGCTGGAACTGTACTCGGAGTGGGTATTATATCATACAACACTGCAGATTTATTGCGTCAGTGTCTTCAATCCTTGATTGAAACAAACCATGTTCCCCATGAACATATAGTTGTTGTTGATTCCTGTTCAACCGATACCACCCATGAGATGATGCACAAAGAGTATCCGTCAATCACATTGCATATTCTCCAAGAAAACAAAGGATATGCTTATGCTGTTAATGTTGCAGCATCATTGTTGGATTCTGAGTATATGTTGCTTATCAATGCAGATACTCGTTTTTTGCCGGACAGTATTCGATTGCTTGTTCATAGTGCACAAACGTTACCGGACGGAGGTGTATGGGGGATGCAGCAACTCTATCACGATTATTCATGGCAGCGCAGTTATGGTTCTTTCCCTTCGCTCAAACACACTTTTGCCGATGGTTTGTTTCTTGTTACACTATATCATAAGTGGCTTGCATTACGTCATACGTTTTTACGTCCAACAAAACCTTTTCCCGTTCAATATGTGGATGGTGCTGTTATGCTGATACGTAAAAGTGTCTTTGATGAACTTCATGGATTCGATGAACGGTATTTTTTTTATGGAGAAGAAACTGATTTCTGTCGCCGTGTTCAAGCGCAAGCACATCGCAAGTGTTATATTGTCCCTACAACGACTGTGATTCATTACCGCGGCAAAAGTTCACAAAATGCAGGCGGCGCAAATGTGTTTTTTCTCAAGAATCTTTATTCCGGAATGTTGCGCTGCGCATCACAATATTCCTCGTATAAAACATTAGTCAAAATACAAAATTGGGAAATAACATTTGCACATCTAAAATCAGTATTGTTTAAGTTACTATTTCTCATTACCAAAAAAGATATTTTTCACAAGAAGTTTCTTTATTACAAAACTTCTAAGGAAATTTGGCTTTCACTCCGTCCATTTATTGATGAATTATGTCTCACACAATAGCAATCGCTTATAGAATATATCCGGGAATCTCCAAAACGCCGGCATTTTTCTCGGATAATAAAATGAAAATGGCTGAAGTATGTTTCGCATCGTTCATACAAGCACTGGAAGGATTGGAATATCATATTTGGGTTCTGTTTGATAATTGTCCTAATGAATATGAAGCGATGTGTTTACGTCATTGTAAAGCGGAGTCCATGACATTCCTCCATTATAAAGGAATTGGCAATGCACTGACATTCGAGCAGCAGATACTCATATTGGAACAACAAAATTTTTCAGACAATATTATGTTTGCCGAAGATGATTATTTCTATTTACGGGATTCTATCCGATTATCCCTTGAATGTCTCTGTGGTATGAAGGATGCTCATTTTGTTACACCCTATGATCATCCTAATTATTATACATTACCACTCCATCAACATAAAAGTGAATATCGTCAGATGTGTAATCAAATATGGAAAACTGTTAATGCAACATGTTTAACATTTTTAACTACCAAAAACCAATTAGAGTATGTAAAAAGTATTTTTTTAACATATAAGAAAAAAAACTATGATGCAAGTATGTGGTTAGCAATTACTCAAAAGGGTCTTTGGTCATCATCGTTCTTGTTCGCTGCATTCAAGGATTCCATGCATAAGCGAATTCTTGTAAAATTATATCTTTTTTCGTTACTTCACATCGTGTTTAAACCATCAAGAAAATTATGGGCGGCACAACCATCTCTGAATACGCACTTTGAAAAAAATGACCTTGCCAAAGATATAGACTGGAAATACCATGTAGAATATATAGCGCATAGTATCGGTATTGATGAATAATGTGATATTGTTGCATTGAAACGATTTGAAGTGTTACTGTGAGTTTTGAGAGTGAACAATCAATTCCAATATTAAGTTTTCATAACACAAGGTTGACTGATGAAAATTTTCTTATATTAACTGAGTTTATTAGGAAATTATGTTATCTGACATTACTTTAAGTCATTTAAAAAAAACATATTAAGACAGGAGTGCAACATTGAAATTATATCTTATTTTGGTCTTATGTATCTTTTGTGATACCACTGTCCTGTTTTCTCAGTCGGATTGTGATGAATATAAAGTTATTCGTACAGATCCGAGTAATCCTGAAAATACAGAAAAACCCTCGAAAAAGAATGGTGTAGATAAAAATAGTACACAGCCCCATAATGGAGCGATTTTTAATTGGACTGCTGATACCGAAAATGGTCCGGCATTCCCGCTTAATTCATCTCTACTTATCAACAATCAAGTACTATCTTCTCCATTTTGGGAATATAATAATCCAAGGATGGAAATTTTTAGAAATCAATGGGTAAAAAACAGTAGAATTGACAATTTACCCGAAGATGGTTGGGAATTGATACATCAGGACTTTGGATATACGGATAATGGAATGCCCCGAGGTGCGTCACCCACACCGGGTGAGAAAGTCGGATATCCTCATATTGTTTTGTATAATCGTTTTCGCGGTCAGTTGAGAGTTTTTGTAAACTTTGCCGGTATAAGTGGTAATACGGCAAAAATGCGTTTAGAATTTAACACGGGACAGATGTTTATTCAAACATCATTATTGGATATGGCGTATGCAACGGAAATACAACCACTGAATGCTTTGGATGATTTTCGCGGGGAAAATAGTGTAGCGAAGCAAGCACGAATAAGTGGTTGGTCTGAATTTGGTGGAATTGCACCTAATTGGTGTTATGCTGACTTTCCTGTTATGTATGATCCATGTACTTGTTTTAAAGAATCAAAACTGTATCTTGAAGTTGAGATAGTGAAATCGGCAAAAATTAGCTTAAAGGGAAGCATCAATGGTGAATTGATTGATAAAACAGATAATAATGATGGTAAAACCGTTAAAATGCTGCCACAAGATGCAAACTCTACATATTCAATTGGCGAAAATTGGAGTGCCGGAGTAAAAGTAGCTGAAAAAGCAACACAAACCTATTCTTCTGTCAATAGTTTTACGAATGCAACAAGTAATCGTTTTGAATCTCACTTTTATGTTGGATCGAATGTGTCGGTTGCAATGAAAGAAGAAGTAAATAAAAATAAAGAAATTGCCCAGGAAAACTTACGAAGGTTGAACTATGCGATGAGTTATAGTGGAGGCACTCTGCATAATACAGGAAGTATTTTGCATACTTACCCTTATATCGGAACAGCTTTTTCAACACTTGATTTTTTTTCTTGTGGCGGATCATCTTCTGTACCATCTCTCACACCTCAAAGGGTTTCTGTCAGTCCGATAGCAATGAACGACAATATTAGTTTGGAGGGAGAAATTACATCATCGGAGATACAAAAAATTCTTACACTATGGAATCCCGGATCAAATATTCCAAATTTAAATAATGTGAATTATGAATATCCATACTATAATCATACTATGGGAGTAATGAATCTTTGGAAAACGCCAAGGATTGAAACTCATAAATATTATCACCATACAATGGGTCCGAATTATGGCGTTTTATATTACACTAAAATACTTGATGATCTTGAATATGTGATTAATCCTGCGGCAGGACTTTCTATGAGTCCGTCTGATCTTGATATCTCGGCATCCTTAGTCATTGATTTTGGTAAAGATGAATTAGATTGTAATGAAGGTACGCCTATTGACGGTGTTACATTTGCGTATCCGTATAGTGAATTTTTTCACTGGGAAAATGAAAGAGTTGCATCAACACCATTTTTTCCAATCGGATGTATTAAAGAAATAAATCCGAAATTTTATACGCCATGTGAGTCAAACAATCCTCAGATGCAAATTTCTCCAAGATATTATCTAAAAATAGTAGCATTACTAAAAAGAAAAGATCATGATTCTTCAAAGCAAAAGGTAGTTTGGGAAGGAGTCTATAAATTTAAAGAACAAGAATATGATTATACCAATCATACTTCAATGATTAATTATTTTAATATACCGACAACAATTCCGGGAATTAAGAAAGATGTTGTATTAAGCTCATTTACCGAAAAAGATTCTATTACAAATGATAGATTGGCTTGGCGAACAGTTAAAATTAAAAAAGGAACTAAATTTGATAAAAAATCTCATATTGTAGTTATGGCGGGTTACTCTATTGAGGTAGATCCTGATGTAGAAATACCGGAAAATGTTGAATTAAAAATTGGACTTCCTTTTACGTGTACTACGTCTGTCAGCCCGAAAACAATTACAGTCAATGATTGCAATTCGAATACATATATGAAAAATCGTCGATTTGCGTATCTTCCTGTACAAAAAAAGACATCAGAATATGCGTCGTCTGCTATGTTTGAAGCAATTCCCAATCCTTCTCATAATACGACCAATATTTATTATTATGTTGAAAAGGAAGGGAATGTACATATATCTCTTTCAGATGCTTTAGGTCGTAAAATTGATACTATAGTGGATATGGATAATCATGAAGTAGGGAATTATCATCATACAATTGATATATCACTACTTCCTAATGGTGTATATTATTGCACATTTTTTGATGGTACTAATTATAGAACTATATCTTTGATTGTATTCCGATAGATTCCATTCTTTGTCCGAGTCTTATTCCCATCGAAATAAAAAAAGCCGTTCTATCAAGAACGGCTTTTTTTATTTGTTATGTAATGTCAAGCTTAGTGGCGATTTCCGCGATCATCTCTTCTATCATCATGGCGGCGGTCACCACCACCTCTTCTATCATCATGGCGACGGTCATCTCTTCTATCATCATGACGGCGGTCACCACCACCTCTTCTATCATCATGGCGACGATCATCATAACGACGGTCATTACCGCGATCACCGCGATCTTCACGTGGTGGACGACGACGCTCTTCATAGCCCTCGGGCTTTTCTTGCAGAGCTTTACGGCTGAGTCGGAATTTACCGTCTTGCTGAATTTCAAGTAATTTGACTTCTATTTGCTGACCATTTTTGAAGCCATCGGCAAGATTTTCATAGTCTTCATAGCCGATTTGTGAAATATGGACAAGCCCTTTTGTTTTCGGTAAAAATTCTACGATAAGTCCTAAGCCCTCACGAACTTCTTTAATCGAAGCGGCATAGACACGTCCAACTTCAGGAGGTCTGACAATATCCTCGATACGGCTCATCGCTTTTTGGGCTGCTTCATTGGAGCGCGCCGCAATAACCACTTTACCGTCTTGTTCAATATTAATTTCCGTACCTGTATCAGCACAAATTGAGCGAATGGTTTCACCACCGGAACCAATAACAGCCCCAATAGCTTCCACGGGAATATACATTGTTGTTAAGCGAGGCGCATAATCAGATAATTCATTGCGATGTTCTGCAAGTCCTTCATTCATTTTACCAAGAATATGGAGTCTGCCTTCACGCGCTTGAAGCAAGGCATTACGCATAATATCAATGGTTAAGCCCTCGATTTTAATATCCATTTGGCAAGCTGTGATTCCATCGGAAGTACCGGCAACCTTGAAGTCCATGTCACCAAGAAAATCTTCATCACCGAGAATATCAGATAAAATTGCCACGCCATCATCTTCTTTAATCAATCCCATTGCTATACCCGCAACAGCTTTTTTGAATGGTACACCGGCATCGAACATTGCCAAGCTGCCTGCGCATACCGTTGCCATAGATGATGAACCGTTCGATTCGAGAACATCCGACACTATACGAAGAACATAAGGGAAATCCTCTTCTTTAGGAGCCACCATGCGTAAAGCACGTTCAGCTAAATTACCATGCCCGATTTCGCGACGACTTGTGCCGGTCATTCTTCCAACTTCACCTGTGCTGAATGGAGGAAAATTATAATGAAGCATAAAGCGGCGATAAGCGGTAGGTAAAAGTCCATCCACCATTTGTTCATCCAGCTTTGTGCCGAGAGTGACAGTGGTAAGACTTTGTGTTTCTCCGCGAGTAAACAGTGCCGAACCATGAGCACGTGGCAAAACACTTGTTTCAACAGAAATGGGGCGAATTTGTGTGGTATTGCGACCATCAAGACGACGATTTTCGTCAATAATCATGCGGCGCATTTCCGATTTTTCAATTTTAGAAACAATCTTGGCAATTTTACTTTTACGAAGAGCGAGTTCCTTTTCATCTTCAAGAGGCATTTTTTCATTGACAGCATTGTTTGCTTCTTCTTCTATGGCAACACGGAAAGCCGATCGCTCTTCTTTACCGGATTCGGTACGTATCTGAGTGCGAACTTTGTCTGAGATTGTTTGTTTAATGATTTCAACAAGTTCTTCATTGACTTCTTCTGCATTGATAGCAATTTTCTCTTTACTTGTCAAAGCCATCAATTCTCTTTGCAAGTTATTGAGAGCACGAATATTATCATGAGCAAATTCCAGAGCCGCAAGGAAATCATCTTCGGAAATTTCTTTGGAACTTCCTTCAACCATATTAAGTGCTGTATCCGTGCCGGCGACTGTCATTTCAAGATCGGAGAGTTCTAATTGTGCGAATGTAGGATTGCAAATAAATTCACCATCCACACGCGCTACGGTTACTTCGGAGTATGGACCTTTGAAAGGTATATCCGAAATCATCAATGCTGCAGAAGCTGCTGTTGCCGCAAGTGTATCTGCATCATGTTCACTGTCAAAAGAATAGACGGTAGCCACAATTTGTGTTTCATGCCGCCATTCTTTCGGGAAGAGTGGTCGAGCAGGTCTGTCAATCAATCTTGCGCTAAGTATTTCCTTTTCGGAGGGTCTGCCTTCGCGTTTGAAAAATCCTCCGGGGATTTTACCTGCCGAGCCGAGTTTCTCGCGATACTCAACGGTCAGCGGTAAAAAATCAAGATCTTTGGGGGTATGACCACATGTTGCTGTGACCAAAACCATTGTGTCGCCATAGCGCACCATGACGGAGGCATTGGCTTGTTTGGCAAAACGTCCTGTTTCAAAGGAATAGTCTTTGCCATTGAGTTGCATTGTTACTGTATGCATCATAAATAGAAAAATATATATGCGCAGCGGTAAGCATACAACAAGGAAAATGTCGAAGTTCTGAGCGGAGAGTAAATCCGGTTTGTCTTACGGTTCTGCTCTTCACTCAGAGTAACGTTATCTTCATTGTATTTGTGCTTGTTAAACAGTTAAGTCTTATGTACTGCGCGGTTTACAAATAGCAACGGCACAGTAAACTGTGCCGTTGGGGGATAATTATTTACGTATGTTGAGTGCGGCAATTACTGCACGATAACGCTTAATGTCTGTGTGTGTGAGATAATCAAGCAATTTGCGTCGTTTACTTACCATCTTGATAAGACCACGACGATTGTGATGATCTTTGGGATTCTGTTCGATATGTTTGGACAAATCGCCGATATGCTCGGTTAAAAGGGCTATCTGCACCTCGGGTAAACCCGTATTCGCAGCAGAACCACCAAATTTAGCAACGATTTCCGCTTTACGCTCTTGTGTAAGCATTCTTTGTCTCCGGCTTTTCTTTTGATTGTAAAAATTTAGCTTGCAAAATTAGAGAAAAAAAAGTTATTGACAATACAGAAACAATGTGTGGACAATGATTTACCCCTGTTTTTTTCATTGTTTGATGGTAGTGGCACGCTCCAAAGTGACAATATAGTACTCTATTCCCCCTGCCCAAATCGGCGAAAAAGTGGCAATCATTTCTTTTTCTTGCACCTGTAATGATATGCGTAATGTGCCTTGACTGATAATCTGTTCCAGTAATGTGTCGCTATGGTCGTTTATGCCGTGTATTGGTGTACTAAGGTTGAAAAACGAATGACCTATAATATCGAAATCAGCAGAAAGTTCCGCTATGCTTCTTATGTTTGCTTCAAGGACAATTCCTTTTTTATCAACGACTAAAAGACAATTTACCGCATTGTCCGCCATCGAACGAAGAATATCACAACGATTATCTGAACGTTCCTTGGCTTTTTGTGACTCATGTGCTCGCAGTTTTTGCTGTTGATAATCTATAGTCATATCTGCAATGCGCAATGTCGCTTTATCAAGATTATGTTTGAATACGCGGTATCTGTTGTGACGGCTCGTGACTTCCATTCCAATACAGTCTATTGTTGATTCATGGGTGTTCGGATAAAGCATAACATCGAAGAATTGCTTATGATTATCTATGGTAACCGAGAAAAATGCAGATGTAGCAATACCGGACTGCAAGACATATTCTATTGGATGTGAGAAATCATTCCACTCAGTTTCCCAGACAATATCAGATAATGAGAATTTTGCAAGAGATGCTGTTGTTCTTTGATGAAAGAGTATATCGGAGTCTGTGAAGGTGCATTCAAGAAAGCAGGTATTGGTGCCAAATTGCGGTTCAGGGACAAATGATGGTGTCTTTTGATGTAAGGCAGCCGGTATAAAGGTACGCAATAAAGATGTAAAGAGCACATCGGCTTCTTGTACAGGAGGTCGTGGTACAAGGATTGAATTTATATGTCCCACAAGCCGTATCAGTACTGAACGATTCGGTAAGGCAACGGCATTTTCCCATTTATTGACAGTGGGTAAAGATAAGCCCATCAATTCTGCTAAATCCGCCTGAGACAATGGCAAAGATTGCATACGGAACCCCATCACTGACCGCAAAAGGGTAACATTATGAGAAAAGAGTACACGCACTTTTTCCTCGACACCTTCAAGGTCAATTTTACGATTGCCGGATGCTATTGCTGCTAAATACCGAGATTGTAATTCAGCTTCGATGACTTGTAGTTGAGTATATGCTGCATTCATAACACTACAAAAATTGTACTTTTTTGCGAATCAATGGATAAGTATAAGTACGGATATTCATATTACATCTATCAATACGCTATGTTTTGTAAGTTTTAGTGAGAAATTTCTATGCCATAATGATAGCCTATCGTCTGTCAGGCAGCCGCTTTTCGGTTTCAGATTTTTGAATGTCCGTCCTACTAACGTATCTTTGTAGAAAAGTTTATCATATACAGGTATCAAACCTTGGCTTTAGGGCTATGTTTATATTAGACATTGAGTCATGTACTTTGGTGGAACAGGCAAATTTTTTTCCTGCTTTCGATTACATCAATGTTTCGGTATATGTATTTTACTCACAAATCATTGCGATGGCATTATGGTGATTATACTCTTCGGTGCTCCCGGGGTGGGAAAAGGAACTCAAGCTGCTCTTTTGGCAGAAAGAAAAAATATTAAGCATTTGTCAACCGGTGAAGCATTCCGTGCAGCAATTCGTGAAGGTACTGCCATGGGAAAAACTGCTCAAGAATATGTGGAAAGCGGGCGTTTAGTTCCCGATGAAATCGTTACAGGCATCGTTGCTGAAACTATAGCCAAGCCGGAGTATGCAGAGGGATATATATTGGACGGCTATCCGAGAACAGCATCGCAAGCACATGCTTTGCAAGAAATTCTCGAAAAGCAAGGCACAGATGTTGATATTGTCGTCAATATTGATGTTGATAATGATGAAATTATCAACCGTATGCTTTTACGCGGACGCAAGGATGATACACGTGAAGTGATTGCAGATCGTTTGGCGATTTATAATAATGAAACAGCACCGCTGCTTGCATTTTTTCAGGAACGCGGTAAATTACAGTCCATAGACGGCAATGCCGAAGTTGAAGAAGTATATTCTCGCATTGAAAAAATAATCTTCGGATAAATAATATTCTATAGCGTAACGGCTACCAATAAAAGAAAAAGGCATTACTCCTCTTGTGGAATAATGCCTTTGTTATTATTCATAACGCAATGCTTCTATCGGGTCTAATTTTGATGCTTTCCATGCCGGATATGCACCAAAAAATACTCCAAGAAAAGTGCAAACACCAATACTGATGCCAATCCAATGAAGAGGTACGGCAACGACAGTTCCTAATATCAGCGATAAAAACACACCGCCCATTAACCCCAAGATAATGCCTATGCCACCGCCTAATTGACAAAGAGTTATGGCTTCAATAATAAATTGCTGCAAAATCCAGCGTCTTTTTGCACCAAGGGCTTTACGTACACCGATTTCACGTGTTCGTTCTTTTACCGTTACAAGCATAATATTCATAATACCCACACCGGCAACCACTAAGGCAACAATTCCTGCACCTATGCCAAAAAATCCCACATATTTTGTGAATCCCTCAAATTGCTCACTCAATGTATTATTCGTATAATAAGCAAAAGAACTTTCCATCCATGGCTGATCTCCGCGAATACCACGCATAATACCGATAGCTTCATCCATTGTTTCATCCACTTTATCAAGGGAAAGTGCTTTCACGGAAATTGCCACAGAAACATCCCATTCATCTGCAATATATTTCATAAATACCGTAATCGGAATAATGACGCGATTATCTAAACTCTGACCTAATACCGAACCACGACGCTTAATTGTACCAATAACCGTAAAATTTTGTTTTTTTATGGTAATGATTTTTCCTAAGGGCGAACCGACGGGAAATAATTTTTTCACTAGGTCATCGCCAATAACCACAACACGACGATTCATGGACACATCTTCAGAATTAAGCGGGCGACCATATTCAATCATAATATTGGTCGTAATAAAATAAGCATCATCACCACCTGCAACGGAAACATTTTGATCGGTGGAAAGATTACCATATTTCACTTTTATACCTCCTGTCGAATTTTCTATTCCAACAGCTTCAGCATTTTCTATCATTTTTTGTTGAAATAATTTTGCTTGCTGAAAATTAATATCTTTTCTGCCTCGTAATTTTTTCCACATATCATTGGACATCACAGGCGGAAATTTCTGTAGGACAAAAACTCCTTCTCCCATTTCAGCCATTTGTTTCGTGACTGTTTCATTTAAAGAAGTAACAGCAGTGCCTGAACCAATAATTGCAAAAATACCTATCGCAATACTGAAAAGAGTGAGCGATGAACGCAATTTATGGGAACGAACGGCATCAATTGCCAAGATAACACTTTCAAAAATATTCATGGTTATTCATAGCGTAATGCCTCAACGGGATCTAATCGAGAGGCGCGATATGCCGGAATTAAACCGGCAAAAATGCCAACGATAATAGAAACTATGGAAGCGATGAACAGTAAATGTAAAGGAACATACGGTGTCAGAAAATCAACATCCGGAAAAGCTGATGTGATAGCAAAAATTACAGTAGCACATAAAAGAAAACCAATAAAAGCTCCGAATAAGCACAGCGTACTCGATTCGACAAGGAATTGCCACATAATAGAGCGGTTTTTTGCTCCCAATGCTTTACGAATACCAATTTCCTTTGTACGCTCTGTGACGGAAACAAACATAATATTCATAATACCGATAATACCGACAAAAAAAGATAAACCTGTCAGTCCTATGCCTATACCCCACACATAAAGACGTAATGTACTGATTTCATCACGAAACATTTGTGATTCATTAATGGTAAAATCATCTTCTTCACCGGGCTGTAAATTACGCACTTGTCTTGCAATTACACGTGTTTCTTCCCGCACTTCATCCAATAATTCTTGCGAACCGGCTTTGACTGCAATTTGAACGCCACGCCGAGCAGTACCGAACATTCCCATAAATGTTTGAATAGGAATAAAGACCTGATTATCTATAAAATCGGTAATAATAGTGCCACGTTTATTGACCACACCAATAACTAAAAATTTCCTGCCATTTATACGCATAATTTCACCAAGAGGGGAGCGATCCGGAAAAAATGCATTGGCAACTTTATAACCGAGAATAACTACTTCAACACTATGAACATCTTCTGTTTCGGAAAAAAAGCGTCCTTCTTTCAAATTTCCAATAGGTGTATTCACAAAAGGAGCTGTTACACCAACAATACTCACGCTCCCCAATGTATTGCCTTGATAGGTAATTTTCCCACCCCATTTTGAAGCATGTGGTGCGACTAATTCTGCCGTAGTCATTTTCTTTGATGCTTCCAATGCTTGTTGATATGAAATAGGCTTGCGTTTTTGCACAGAACGCCAATCGTCGCTTCCTCCCCAGCTCCATTTATCCACATAGAGCATATCCGTGCCAATGGCATTAATAGTTTTATCAAAGGCATTGTCTAAACCATCAAGGAACCATCCCATCATAATAACGAAAAATATTCCGATGACAATACCGAGAGATGTCAAAAATGCACGGGTTTTATTGGCAATGATTGCTTGATATGCAATACGCGCTGATTCAAAATATTCGCTTATACCCATCATAGCACTATACTTCGGCAGGTGATGGATTAATCGTATCAGACTCTATCATACCGTCTCGAATACGGACAATACGATGTGCATGACGTGCTATATCTTCTTCATGGGTGACAAGAATAACGGTATTTCCATTTTTCCATAATTCACCGAATAAACGCATAATTTCTACACCGGTTTTCGAGTCTAAATTTCCTGTTGGCTCATCAGCTAAGATAATGGATGGCTTGGTAACCAAAGCACGTGCAATAGCAACACGTTGCCTTTGTCCACCCGATAATTCATTGGGTTTATGATGCGTGCGATCTTGCAATCCAACAGATTCCAATGCCGCAAAAGCTCTTTGTTGACGCTCATCTTTTTTTACGCCGGCATAAACCAAAGGTAATTCTACATTTTTAAGAGTTGATGCCCGTGCCAATAAATTAAATGTCTGAAAAACAAAACCTATTTTTCGGTTTCTAATATCTGCTAATTCATTATCATTCATGGTGGCAACATTTTCATTCTCAAATAAATATGTACCTTTTGTAGGAGTATCGAGACATCCCACAATATTCATCATTGTTGATTTTCCGGAGCCGGATGGTCCCATTATGGCAATGTATTCATTTTTACGAATTTGCAAGGATACACTACGCAAAGCATGAACTGTCTCCGCGCCCATTTGATAGGTTTTTGCAACATCCTCTATATTGATTATTATATCATTATTCATATTGTTCATTATTAAAAAGTACGGACATTATTTCTTTTTCTTCTCAGAAGAATTGTCTATGATAATCTTATCATTGTCATTCAATAATTTATTGATTGCTTGAAAATTACCGCTTATTATTTCATCACCTTCTTTTATACCGCTTGTGATTTCTATATATCCTTGGTCACTAAGTCCTGTTTCTACTTTAGTTTGTTTGGCTTTATTGTTAATATTAAGAAAAACTATTGTGGGTGGACGTTTGTTCTTTTCATTTGCTGACTTTTTCTCGGCTGTCATATCTTTAGGTGTATCATTATCAGATTTTTCTTCTGATTGACGCACTGTCACGGATTGCAAAGGAACAGCAATGACATTATGATGTGTTTCGGTTGCAATTTCCACATTACAACTCATGCCCGGTCTTAAACGTTTTTCGGGATTAATAACGCGAATTTTTACCTGAAAATTTGTTACTTCTTCTTGTGTTCCCGTATTAGACATTTTTGCAGAATGAGCTATTTCGACGACCGTACCTTTGATTTGTTCATTGGGCAAGGCATCTACATTGATTGTTGCCGTATCGCCGATTTTAACATAAACAATATCATTTTCGTCCACATCTACTAAAGCATTCATCACTGATAAATCTGCAATACGCATCATTTCGGTACCTTGCATTTGTGCTGTTCCCACAACTTTTTCACCCTGCTCAACACTTAAGGAAGTAACTGTGCCTGCAATAGGTGAATAAATAGCTGTTCGGGATGCCTGCGCTTTGATTTGACGTAATGCCGATAATGCACGTTGATATTCGCTGAGAGTGGATTGATAACGACTTTCAGCGCCCTCAAAAGTAGCTTTTGCTCTATCTAATTCTTCACGTGATGCAAATTCTTTTTGGAATAATTTTGTGATTCTCTCCAAATCAGCTTTGGCACGTTCGCGCTCAGCTTTTACTGCGTCAATAGCAACTTTTGCGGCTTCTGTTGATGCTTCAAATTGCTCAACCTGCGAAGTGATGATGTCCGGTTGAATACGTACAAGTAATTGATTAGCATTTACTTGCTGACCGTCTTTTATACCGAGAAACATGATTTCTCCACTAGCTTCCGAAGATATTTTTACCTCTGTTTCCGGTTGAATTTTCCCGATTGCGCTCACGGTTTGGGTAATTGTTTTTCGGGAAACTTTTTCTGTTGTTACTTTTATACCATCTTCTTTATTGATGAGTTTGTACACAACAAATCCCCCAAGCCCAACCATAAGCAAAGCTATAGCAATGATGAAAATTTTTTTCGATTTCTTTTTCTGTGTCATATAAAGTACCGCAATTAATATAATTATCTTAAAATTGTTTATCGTAATTCACCAAGCGCAAATTGCATTTGCATTTTAGACTCGAAATAAGTGTAAATGGCTGATATTCTATCAATTTTTGCTGTCACGACTTGAGAGTTTGCAAGTAAATAATCGGTGATACTTCCTGCACCGACGGCGAAGCGTTCTTTTGCACTTTCATAATTCATTTCCGCAGATTTGAGAGAACGCTCTGAAATTTCAATTTGTTTTTTGGCGGCTGATATATTTAAAAATGCCTGTTGCACTTGTGAACGTATCGTTTGTTCAATTTGTCTTTCTTCAAAAGATAATTGGGTGACGCTTAATTTTGCTCTCTCTATATTAGCATTAGTGGTAAAATTATCAAAAATGGGTACGCGAACATTTAATCCAAGAAATGATTGACCAAATAGTTCAAAATCCTGAAATTGTGAATTAGACCATGACCAACCGCCATTTGCGGTAATTGTTGGCATATAGCCCGATTTTGCCGAGGTGACTTGTGTTTGTGCGGCATCTTTTCTTGCATGTACATCCGTTATATCAATTCTTTGAGTCATAGAACGCTGCACGGCATCTTTTAAGCTGCCGACTTTTTTTTCAAATATCTGAATCTCTTCATTTTGTATTGTACTGGGAATACTGTTTTCTGAAAAACTGGCTTCACTTGCCGGATCCAATCCCATAATTGTCAGCAATTGTGCTTTTGCAATATTCATTTGATTTTCTGCTTGAACTGCGAGTAATTCTCTTTGCCCTAAATCGGCTTCTTGTGAATAAACGGCGGAAATCGGTGCAACTCCGGCTTCAAAACGAGCTTTGATTCTATCTAATTCATTTTTTCCTATTTTGATATTTTCTTGACGTATTTTTACAATTTGTGCCGCACGTAAAACAGCAATATATTGTTGTGAAATATTCCAGCGAATTTGTGCTTCGATACGCTTAATACCAAGTTCTTGGGCTGCAATTGTTTTTTCTGCATTAGAGAACTGAGATTCTCGTTGAAATCCGTCGAAAATAGTATAATTTGCTATTGCGCTGAGGGAGTAATTATTGGGCGGTGGGGCAAATCCGAGAACATTGACCTGCTGACCACCATCAATATTGAGTCGGCGTTGATAGCCGAATGATGCGCCAATAGTTGGTAAATAAGAACCAAAAGCTGCTGTTAAATTGGCTGTTTGCGATTGTAATTGTGCTTGGGCACCGAGGATATCCAAGTTTTTTTCCGATGCTATACGCAAGCAATCTTCTAATGAGTATTCAATAGGGGCACCCGTTGTTTGGGCTGACATCTGAGCCGTAATCAGACATAATGCACTAAGTATAAAAAGTAAACGATGTTTCATTGTTGTTATAAAAAAAAACCCGTCAAAGGCGACGGGTGTGTAACGACTGTGTAAAAATAATGTTGCGAAGCTTTTGTAAAAAATTATGCAGCGGTCTGTGAAATTTGAGCTTTCTCATCATCAGAAAGTATTTTGTCTAAATCAAGCAGAATAATCAGTCGGTCAGTTAATTTACCGATTGCCGTTATATAATCACTTTTAATGCCCGAGACCATAGAAGGAGGAGCTTCAGTAACACTTTGCGGAATTCGCAAGACTTCATTCACTTTATCAACGACAAACCCAATCACTTTGTTCTCAATTTCGACAACTATGATGCGCGTATCTTGGTCATGCCCGCGAGCATTCATCATGAGCCGTTTCCGTAAGTCAATAACCGGTATCACTTTGCCGCGTAAATTGATGACGCCCTCCACATACGATGGTGCATTAGGCACACGAGTGACTTCAGTCATGCGATTGATTTCTTGCACACCCAGGATATCAACACCAAACTCCTCATCACCGATGTTAAAACTGACAAGTTGAAGAATTGTGTCAGATGTGTTTGCTGCTGCATGTTGCTCCATATCTAATCCTTTCGTTTGAATAAATGATTGTTTGTAATGGTTCTACTTGACTTCCTAACTCTAAAATACGTCTTTTTCTTCAAAAAAACGCCAAAGCGTGCTAATGGATTCACAGCAATGGGGTGTGTTCGACAAAACCTGTCAAGAGATTCTTTATCCTATGTACATCCGCCTTAGCAGCAGACTCACTTACGCTCTTTGGCTGAGTCATTGCTTCTTTAATAGTACTTGTTGATTCTCATGCTTGTTGAAGAGACTTATGGGAGTTTCTTAAATCCCTTATACCCGAAATTATGAAGTTGCGGAGTTTTCAGTGCTTCGAATCATTACAAATCTAAAAAATCAACCATGAAATTATCAATAATCACTGTAATAATGCTCTGTATTCAATGCGCAATTAACATAATGTGAGTACTATATTTTTCCGTCTATAGTCCGGGTTATTTCTTTCAATTTTTTGACATGTATTGGTTTTTCATAATGAATTGTGAGTATTTTGTATGATTATTTATATTGATATTTATTGTTATATTATTTCTTGAAAGCTTTATTCAAGTAAGTATCAAATATTGCATAACAGTCAACATATAGTAATCAAACCTTTTCAATACTATATGTCATATTTGTGTTGTGAATATTATCTCTTACGTATTTTCATAAAGTGTTGCTTTCCAATTCTACATAATTTTTCATAATCTTCCGGAGAATTAAATATTTGTGCAGAAATGCGCCACCACAATTTCCCATTGAAAGGGATAATAGGTATTTCGATGCGATGTTCGTTCCAAAGATTATCATGGATTCTGAATACATTTTCTAAAGTGGCTTCACCTTCTATTGGGCATGGTAATGTTGCCATATAGCCCAGCATTGAACTTGGCGCAGGAGGTTCAATTTCCCATTCTTGACACAAATAATCACGCATTTGCAGCATTAATGAATGATTATGGTCATAGATTGTATGGAAGCCCCATTGATTGTAATATTCGATAGCCGCAGGTAATGTTAAAAATGGGGAATAATCTTTTGTGCCGACAAAATCAAATTCTTGCGCATAACCCATTTCATAACCATGTGAAATTACTGTAGGATGCGTTTCGGCTTGGCGTGCGGGGTTAGTCCACAAAAAAGCACAACCTTTGGGTGCGAAAAGCCATTTATGACAATTACCTGTGTACCAATCCGGCGCTAAATCCTGTAATGATAAATCCAGCATACCGGGGGCATGTGCTCCGTCAATGAGAATGGGAATTCCTCGTTTCCGACATTCTTGGATAATATCTTCCACAGGAAAAATTATTCCCGTAGCGGAGGTAATATGGTCGAGTACTACAAGTTTGACACCGTCATTCAGTTGATGTATGACCGCTTCTGTAACTTGGCTCTTATCGTACAAAGGGAAAGGTACTTCGGCACACACAATATTGATATTTGTACAATCTTGGGCATAGCGCAAAGTATTGAGCACAGCACCATAACAATGATTCGTTGTAAGAACGGTATCTTTTGAGGACCAAGTCGGCATAAGCGAACGTATAACGGCATTGCATCCCGAAGTGGCATTATCTACAAAGGCAATATCTTTAGGATTTGCACCAATCATTGGAGCTAATGCTTGTGCACTTGTGCGTATTGCGGCGGGTAACTCTTTCATGAAAAACCGTATAAGTTGAGATTCCATAAGTTCTTGCCATTGTCTCTGCACGGCAATCACGCTTTTGGGGCAAGCCCCGAAAGAGCCATTGTTCAAAAAATCCATTTCTTTTTCAAGATAAAAGTCTTTGGCTGTTGCATTCATACTTTAATGATAACATGAAGTGAAATAATGGTAAAAGTACCGTATTTTTACGAAAGTTTTGCATTCAAGCACAACAATGGTGATATATATTCCTTCTCACTTGACTCAAACATGATATGAACAGATTCATTTTTTACATTCTCATTTCGGTATGTATTCAGTTATGGCATCATAAAGAAATCTATGCTACCTCACCGAAGTTAGTCATTGTCCTTTCGTATGATCAAATGAGAGGCGACTATATAGAGCGTTTTCGCCCGGTATTTTCCAAGAATGGATTTGTGCGACTTGCCGATGAGGGTGCTTATTTCTCCAATGCCCATTATGGGCATGCTTCGAATGTGACATGTGCGGGTCACGCAGTATTGATGACCGGTTGCAACCCCTCAAAAACAGGCATAGTAAGTAATGACTTCTTTGACCCCGAGACTCAGTGTGCATGCTATTGTGCCGAAGAACCAGATTCTGCACATAACCATGAGAAAAAGCCTGCTCCGACATTGTTATTAGTACCGACTCTCGGTGATTATGTAAAAGAAAAATATCCTGATTCCAAACAAGTAGCAATAGCAATTAAAGATAGAGCAGCTATTTTAATGGCGGGTAAAAAAGCGCGCCATGTTATGTGGTTAGACGATAAAATCGGCAGATTTACCACATCTGACTATTATGAAATGCCGGCATGGATGGACGATTGGCATAGAGACAACCCGGTATATTCATTTTTTGGTAAAACATGGAATACTGTGCTTGATAATTATGTAGGTTTTGCAGATACTGTGGCGTATGAAGGGAAAATGCCCGGCGGCGACAATGTGTTTCCTCATACTATTCCCGATAGTGGCAGCAATGCTGTGTATGCTTTCGCTTGCACTCCATATTCGGTGTCGTATTTATTTCAAACAGCACGATATGCCATCGAACAAGAAAATATGGGAAAAGATTCTCAACCGGATATTATTTATCTCGGAATTTCAACAACAGATTTAGTAGGACATATCTTTGGACCCGACAGTCGAGAAACACAAGAATTATATTTTCATTGCGATACCACATTAGCTAATTTTATTGAATATTTAGATACCTCCATTGGCAGAGAACATTATGTAATTGCTCTATGCTCAGATCATGGTGTGGGACCTATTCCGGAGCTTATAGCCAATGCCAAGCCGGTAGGATATGATGCGGGACGTTTATCAATAACGACAGTAAAAAGAATCTTGTCATCTGAATTGCGTAGTATTTTCCCCGGTAAAAATACCGTAGAACCGATAGCAAGTATGCAACCTCCTACATTGTTTCTTAATAAAGATTACTTTACCGATAATGATGCATATATAAAAGCTAAAAAGTTATGTGTAGATTTTTTAACAAATTATAATGGACTGAAGTTTGTCGGATATACAGAAGATATAGTTCAAGGAAAAAACACACAAGGTTGGGACGATATAATTTTCTCAAGAATAAAAAACAGCACGCATATACAACGTTCCGGTGATATTGTTTTTTATCCGAAGCAATATTGGATATATGGGTCAAATCCCGCTTCTCATGGCACACCGTATGATTATGATACTCATGTGCCTATTGTGTTTTTTGGTGGTGACATCCTCAAAAAAAAATCGGAAGAACAGGCAGCGCCTATTGACATAGCTCCAACACTTGGTGCACTGTTGGAAATTACGATGCCCCAAATCGAAGGTAAAAATCTCTCTATAAAAAAATAAAAAAAATGAATTTAGAAAAATGTTACCGGATGTTGGCTGATGCACAGCATTTATTCTCACAGAATAAGTATGAAGAAATTAAAGAAATACTGTTTATCATAGAACGTTATGTTTACAGTATTGAACAAACTGAAGAATATTATTCTCCTGATATAGAGAGAAATGGGATATTCTATCATGCGCAGTGCTTAATATTGCGTGGACATATCTCATACCGTTATGGCGACATCTCTTCATCAGTAGAATATTACAAAAAAGCTCAGACACTATCGCAAGGACATCGTCTGAAATGGTTGTATGGCAAAGCACTTGGCAGCATAGGGACTGCTTATTTGATAGTAAGTGAATATAAACTTGCATTAGAGTATTATACTCAAGCATTGCCGTATTTTGATGAATTATCACGAAGAAATGAATATGCAAAAGTTCTTGGAAATATCGGAAATTGCTATACTTATTTGTCTGATTTTTCACAAGCCATATCTTGTCACAAACAAGCATTGGCTATACACGAAGAGTTGGGAATAGTAGAAGATATTGCCAGAGAAATAGCCAATATCGGTAATATTTATTTTAACATGGAAGATTATGATAATTCTTTGACATATTTGGAAAAAGCACAATCAATGCTGGATGATATATCTGACAAACAACTTCCATCGTTAGTGTACACAAATATCGGCAATGTATATATGAACCGAAAAAAAGGCAAAGAGGCATTGCAGTATTATGAAAAAGCATTAGCACTTGCGGAAATAAGTGGACATAAGCATGATATTTCAACAATATTGGGAAATATGGGCTTAACTTATACCTTACTTGAAGATTATCAGATGGCATTCCAATGTCATAAAAAAGCACAATCCATGTCTGAAACCATAGGGGAGGTTGCCGGAATTGCGTTTAATATTGCTTGTTTAGGATTTTTGCTGTCAAAACCTATATATCCTGTGTATAACCCTGTACTTGCAGAACAGTACTTAACAAAAGCTATACATTTGTTTGAAGAAATAGGAATAAAAAAAGAGCAGTATGAGTGTCATAAGGATTTAGCTGCTTTATATAAACATATTCATA